>Ga0265780_10000717_pt1 | contig 50299 bp, 42 predicted proteins | sample P1T30metagenome_FD_192432 | JGI IMG/M metagenome (GOLD analysis project Ga0265780, IMG submission 192432) | Plant litter microbial communities from East Loma Ridge, Irvine, California - P1 T30 | ecosystem: Environmental > Terrestrial > Plant litter > Unclassified | place: USA: California... | reverse complement strand
CGGGGTGCTCGAGGAAGCGGCGGGCAATCTTGTCGTAGGCAGGGTCGAAGCGGAGAGCCAGATCGGTGGTGAGCATAGTAGGCTTGTGGAATACGTTGGGGTCGAAAGCATCAGGGATGATCTTGTCGTCGGTCTTTGCCTGCCACTGGTGCGCGCCAGCGGGGCTGTCAACCTGCTCCCACTCATACTTGTACATGTACTCGAGGTACTTGTTGCCTGGGAGAGTGTCAGCAACTGTGGAGAAGTCAAAACATCAGTAACACAACTTACTCCACTTGTTGGGAGTGCTGGTCCAGGTGACCTCAAGACCACTGGTGATGGTGTGGGGGCCCTTGCCAGACTTGTAGTTGTTCTTCCAACCAAAGCCTTGCAACTCGAGATCAGCCGCATTGGGCTCGTCCTCGACGTTGTCGGTGGAGGCAGCACCGTGTGTCTTGCCGAAGGCGTGGCCACCTGCAATCAAGGCGAAGGTCTCTTCGTCGTTCATGGCCATGCGGCCGAAGGTGGTGCGGATGTCCCTCGCAGCGGCCTTGGGGTCAGGAACGCCGTCGGGACCCTCAGGGTTGACGTAGATCAGACCCATGTGCGAGGCGGCAGTCGGGTTCTCGAGGTCGCGGCTGTGGATGTCCTTGTGGTCCTTTGGCTCCACCTTGCTCTGGTCGCCGTCGACGGTACCAGGCTTTGTCACGCCAGCCGTGCCGTTGGAGTAGCGGACATCGTTGCCCAACCAGGTGTTCTCGCCTCCCCAGTACATGGACTCATCAGCCTGCCACTGGTCGGGACGGCCACCAGCGAAACCGAATGTCTTGACGCCCATGTCCTCGAGGGCGACTGCGAGTAGTCAGCATGTAGTCAATAGTGTGGGTACCGTGTTGTCAACGCACCATTGCCAGTGAGGAGGATCAAGTCTGCCCACGAGATCTTGCTGCCGTATTTCTGCTTGATCGGCCACAACAGACGGCGGGCCTTGTCAAGACTGGCGTTGTCGGGCCAGCTGTTCAAGGGAGCGAAACGTTGCTGTCCACCACTGTAGGAGGAGAAAGTCAGTGGATAGCTACACACGCATGTTCGGAGGAGGTGATCTTACCCGCCACCACCACGGCCGTCCTGCACGCGGTAGGTACCAGCGCTGTGCCATGCCATGCGGACGAAGAAGCCACCATAGTGACCGTGGTCTGCAGGCCAGTAGTCTTGGCTGTCGGTCTGTAGAGCATGTCAACGAGTGTCCCTTGACCAAAAATCGCAGCAACTCTTACCAACAAGGCCTTGATATCCTTCTTGAGTCCGTCATAGTCGAGGCTCTTGAACGCCTGGGCGTAGTCGAGCTGGTTGGCGTATGGGTCGCTGGCAGCGTTGTGCTGGCGGAGGATGTTGAGCCTCAACTCCTCGGGCCACCAGTCACGGTTCTAGCTGTCGTGTCAGCACACTGTCCCTGGGTACAAGCAGATGTTGTGTCGATGCAGTCCTACCTTCTGGCCGCCACCGCCGACGTTGGCCAAGCGCATGGGGCACTTTGCCGGAGCTTGCTCTTCAATACTGCCCATTGTGGATGTGATGATGCAGAGTTGATGTGATTTGGGGTTTGAGAGAGAGGGTGTTACAGAAGGATGATGATAGCAGTGGAGGAAGGAGAGAGAGATGTTTTGCCTACAAAAAGGCGGCGAGCGGCGACTATTGCCGAGCTCCAATGCAAGTCGAGGCAGCGAAGGGAAGGGGCGAATCACAGGCTCACCATTTGATGGTAGCACGACACGCACGAGTACGTGATCTTCGCTTGCTCATGGCCTGGGACCCTTGGGAATCGTGTTTCGCCCCTCATCACCCCGCCTACACTAGAGCTAGTCCGATAAACCGACACCCCACTTCGCCTCGATAGGCAATGTCGCAGCGAGATCCTCCAACCATTCGACTTCGGCATGGCAACAAAGCGATAGACTTCCATTCGCTGCGGACAGCCCTCTTTCATCAGTAGCTATACCCAGATCGGGCAAGCCTTCCCACTGCATCGGAAGTCCAGAACCCCAACTCTCACTCCACCGAGGCCGACTATCCCGATAAACATTTGTAGTGCAGTCATGTATGTAAGCGAGCACCTTGATGGCGGTATTGCGGTCTGACTGCCAGCCATGTTGACGATACCGTGTGGAACATCCAGTCGATGGATCATGTGAACAATCGTGAACCAGTAATATCTCAGATGTCAAGAGATGGTATGAACCGCCTTCATCTGACTTTGTGTCAAATTGGCGTTGTACTTGAAGCCGCTCGGTGGTTCGCCCATGAAATCGATTTTCACCTGCCACAGGGCCTGATATCAATGATTGCTTAACCAGAATTGCAGACCATACACTCAAGTTGGATTGTTCACCACGGGATGCATTGCTATAACGTGCACTGGTCGCAAAATGCAAAAGTCGCACTTGATCCAGCAACAAGGTTACCCCAACCCTAACCCTGACAATTTCCAACCAACACCCATCGGACAACCAACTAACGTTAGCCCAACTAGTAACAGCCCTCACGAATCAACCCTTACTCCTAATCCTCCCATGATGATGCGCGTGCTCTCTCTCCCAATGCCTCTCAACAAGCTCCGTCGCCGAAACTCCCTCAGCCTCATGAACCAGCTCAACCGCCATCCTCTCCTTCTTCCCTTCCCCCCTAACTCTCTTCTCCCCCCTCCCAACCCGCCTCACCTTAGTCAAACCCTTCTTCGTCCTCCCATAGAGCTCCATACCTTTCAAGACCTTCAAAGCCCCAGAGACTTTCAGCCCAGACATATCCACGCCTTGCTCATCGAGCGACTCAAGAAACGTCCGGAAGGATTGTGTCGTAGGGCGGTAGTGGCCGCTCAGCGGGGAAAGGTATGTCAGCCGGCCTTCTTCGATGCTTATGGAGCCTGCGCTGCGGATGCGGGCGCCGGAGAGAAAGGAGGCGTGTTGGAAGGAGCCGCTGGATTTGATGCCGACGTATAAGCGGTTCAGCGTGTCGGTAACGTAGATCCAGGTGCCGGGTTTGACGGAAGATCGGAGGAGGTGGTTTAGGAGAGTGGCAGGTGAAACGTGGGTTTTGCGGGAGCGTTTGGGTTTGTCGGGGACGGGGTTGCTGTCAGTCTTGGTGGACGAGGAAGCAGTGCTACTGCTTTCTTCGTCGTCGCTGGAATTGGAGTTGAAGCCGGAGAGGCTGAGCCTTCTGAGGTCTTGGGCGAGGACGGCGTCTGCTTCAGGCGATGTCTGATCCGAGAGATGAGGATCTGGAGTGCCTACGGGAATGATACCCCGCGCAGAATCCTTGTAGTCGTCCACGCTTGTTGTGATAAGCTCGCCGTTCTTGGCCCACCTAAGGCGTCCTTCGTCGTCAACCTCGACCAGGTAGTCCTTCCTTTCTTCCCTGCTCAGGTATCTGATCTGTTCGCGATCGAGCTTCTCGCGACTGCAGAGTGACAAATCGAGATGTTTGCCAGCACCGTGATCAAGCCAGTAGAAGAAATTTTGGGTCGTGTCCTGTCGCTTCCAGTATTCGTGATAGACTTGAAGATTTGCCCCGTAGCGATGTTTCGAGTCAACCATTTCCAGGAAGTAGCGTAGGTCCATCAACATCGAGGCGACTTCCTCTTGACCATCACTCGACTTGCTAGATTGCGCAGTGCTCATGTCGGAAGCTGTTCTTTGAGTCTTCGATGCACTCTCGCCGCGACCAGCATGCTCAGCGATCCACCCAGCTCGTCGCCAGTTCAGTTTCGCAATGTCCGAGGAGGATGGGTTGCGTCTGCCCTTAGTATCCGCGTCGGGACGTTTATTGTGGTGAGGCTCAGTGACGCTTCGATATTTCAAGTCGGCAATGAGATCAGTCCAACGAGACGAGGGATCGAGAATGAGGCCTTGCTGTTCACGTCGCCCCCGATGGCCGCGGTACATAGCTTGGATCTTGATGGCGGCATCGCGTTCTTCTGTGGTGTGCTCATGATACTTTCGGTTGATGTCTGCTGCCTTCAGTGCTTGTATCTCGGATATCCGTTGAACCTCGTCCGGTGTTGGTGTCTGGAGTGAGTCGATATACTGTTGATGTGACGTGACGGCTCGAGCATGAGTGTCAAGGATGGTGTCCATATCGCGAGTGTGGTGATGTGTGGTCGAGTTAGTATGGCTGACTGGCGATGGGATATTCTTTGCTGGTAGGAGAGCGGTGATCATAGGTAGCGGTGTTATATAGTTGTTTCACTATTATGCCAGCCTTTCTTGGTGGTAGCTGCAGCTTATTGTACGACGGTAAAGATGACAGTGGCAGGAGTGAGACATAGACCCAGGAACAAACAAGTGATTTAATACTTGCGAAAATCCGCGGCGCCGTACAAAATACGTACGAATGTCCATGCGCGCACCATCAAGGGCGTCGCAGATGTTTGGCTGACTCGTACTATGTGGTTTGATGCAGATGCAGAGAGTTGGCGGTTGTGGCGGAGCGGATACGTCGGAAAGTATGGGAATCTTAGACGCCTATTGGACGACTGTACGATGCGTCCATTGAGGTTGGAAGGTTTCACTGCGACCTTGATCTTCCTAGATATATCTCTAAGTCCCTCCGAACATGCGACCCAATAGAGATACTGAGTGTAGCTGCTGCGGTCCTTTACATACATGCCTTATGGCTGCATGCACAGCCGGCAAGACGCGTAGAGGCAGCAAGCTGAGCAGCAAGCTGGAAGGAAAGGCATGTGCAGTCTCCAGGAACACATATGATGATGCGGGACTCTCTCCATGAGATGACTGTCAGTGGTTTTTGTACGATGAGGACGAGTGAAGTGAAAAGAAGAAGGGAACCAGAATCTTGGAATCCATCGAATCCCTTGTTGTCACATGACAAAGCCTGACACCTTCCTCGTGTCAAATGCCGTCATAGGCCGAGCTCGGCTTGAGCTGAGCGCGTTTCCTTTGCGACACCAGCACCACAACACATACTCGGCACGCGCTGCACGCACACGGTCAATATGCCTCCCAAAGGCAGCAAGAAGAAAGCGACTGTCGTCGCGAAGACGACCACTACGACCACGCCCACCGATATACCTGCTTTCGTCGTCTCAAACCGCGGTACAGAATACGACACCACAGCTGCCGCTGCGCGACCTCGTCGCGCGACTGCCACCGTGCCTGTCCAGGCCACTGCAAACAGTAAGCAAATCACGCGTACACACGCTCTCACACGCGCTCAATGCTAACTTGCGCTTCTAGCCACTTCCGCCCCAGCTGCTAAGAAGCGTGGAAGGCCTGCCAAGGCCACCGAAGACGTCGCTGAGCCTCCCAAGAAGCGCGGTAGGCCTGCTAAGAATGCCGCCGTCGATGAGGGGAGCGAAGCCGAAGAGGAGCCTACCGAGGCGCCCAAGGAGCGCGGCAGGCCCGCGAAGGCTGCTGTAGAGCCTCCCAAGAAGCGCGGCAGACCTGCTAAGGCCGCCGCCGCAGTCAAGGACGAGAGCGAAGTCGAGGAAGAACCCGTTGAGGAACCGAAGAAGCGCGGCAGACCCGCAAAGAACAACACAGCGGTCGCCCCGGCAGTCGTGAAGAAACGTGGCAGAGGTGCCAAGGCAGCTCAGGCAGACCCGGAGTCTGCTGCCGACGAGGAGGACGAAGTCGAGGATGCGGACAACGATGCCGTCAAGGCAGCGCCGGCGAAGAAGCGTGGCCGCCCGGGTAAGAAGGCTGCCACTGAGACTGAGCAACCGGCAAAGAAGAGAGGTCGACCCGCTAAGGTCGTGACCGAGCCTGCGGAGGCTCCAGCTGCTCCTGACACCCCAGCACCGCGCAAGCGCCACAGCGGCCGTACAGGCGGTCCGACCACCAAAATCGCTTCTGACGCTACTGATGCCGCTGAGCAGCTCGAGGAGGAGCTAGTTGATGAAGTTTCGAAATCAGCCAAGACCAGCGACAAGCGCAAGGCGTCTCCTGAGAACGAAGGTGGCAAGAACTATTGGCTCATGAAGGCTGAGCAAGTGGACCGCATGGAGACTCTCCAGGATGGAAGCGAGTTCAACACCAAGTTCACTATCGACGACCTAAAGAAAAAAGGTGGACCCGAGCCGTGGGAGGGCGTCCGTAACTTGGTCGCTCGCAACAACATGCGCTCGATGAAGCTGGGCGATCTTGCCTTCTTCTACGCTTCCCAGGGCAAGCATCCGGGCATCACTGGCATCATGGAAGTTGTCAAGGAGCACGAGCCGGACTTCACTGTGACTGACGTGAGCTCGATTGGCTTCGTCGAGCCGAGCAAGCGCGGCAAGGAGAACCGGTGGAGTCTCGTTCACGTCGAATTCCGCAAGAAGCTTAGTGCGCCGGTGACGCTTAAGGAGCTGCAAAAGTACTCTTCCGACAAGGGCGCTCTCAAAGACATGCAGGTCTTGAAGCAGTCCAGACTGAGCGTTGCCAAGGTCACTGAGAAGGAGTGGGACTTCATTGTCGACAATCTCATTGAAGGCTATGAGAGTGAGGGTGACGAGGATGCTTTTGACGGCGTTGACCAATCCACGCCGATGCCTAACACCAACGGTGGCGACCAGGCCTCCGGAGGCGCCTATGATGTTGATGGCGACGGTCTTATTGACGTCAACGGCGACGACGTCAACGCAGACCTCAGCGTCGACGATGAGGCCTTTGAGGGCGACGAAATCGAGGAGCCAGAGTTGCCGCCAAACAGCGTTGACGACCCTGCATTGATGGATGTCGACATTCCTGTCTTCCCAACCTCGGGCACTGGAATCGCGCCGACCACAGTCGCCACGTCCCGCCCGACTTCTCGCCAGGAGGGTACATCGCGCGCAAGCTCTCGCGCAGGCTCTCGCGCCGCCAACTCTCGCCAGGGCTCTGTCGCCCCTGTTCCGCTCTTGCAGACCACGGAGGAAGTCGTCACCAGTCAAACCATAACGCAAACCGTAGCTAGACCTGGCTCTCGTGGCTCTCGTACTGGCTCCGTGAAGCCAGGTTCACGGGCTTCCTCGCGCGGCCCATCGCGTGCTGCATCTTTGCAACCTGCTGGTCGTGGTAGCAGCCTTGAGCCATCTGCACGTCCCATCTCACGCGGCCGCGACAAGACTCCGAATCCTGCTGCGATGCCAGCACTCGCGGAATCCCCGATCGACGGTTAGGCTACGAACCTACGGTCAAGCACTTTGGAAGCACGTGAAAGATGCTATTCATTGCTCCTTCACATCACCTCTTTCTGGCGTCTGAGTTGATACACGCTCATGACATCGGTTCACAGAACACACAGTACAGGCAAGAAACATACGACCACCCCTGCATGCGCTCTACAGCGCTCTTCATGAGATACCCATTACCGAGCGATTGCACCGAGAAGGAGAAGGCTTTCTTCAGATAGCTCCAGATTACGAAAACCAGTTTCGTTAGACTTCCAGTTCCCAATTGTTCCCATTTACTGTACGTGATGTCGTTGGTGGTAGCGGACAGAGACTTCGGACTCGACGAACACATGTTTGATGTGCGCGTGAACGGTACTGCCCTGCCGGAATATCCCAAGGCAGTGCATCGAGTACCCACATTTACCTGTATGTACCTAGAAGTCCAAGGTCGGCAACACCGCGTGCAGTGGCTGTGTAGAACCCTCGAGCCAGCCCTCGGAGCTCAACGACGCGAAGGATCTCAAAACACCCAAGCTTTACCAAGCTTCCCCTGTCAGACGCTTGGCCGTATGAGGACAGTGTTGCGATGCTGTGCCAGTTGCGCGCCAATCAGCGTCTGCGTTGGGTCGCTTCGACTGATTCTCAATCTGAGGCTGATCCTCAGCTTACGGATGGCTTGCATACTGCTCGCAGACTTACCACTTTAGGTATGCTTAGAGCTGGTGATCAGATGACTGACAGTACGAGTAGGTATATAAGCAGGACATTGATCGCCAATGGAGTTGGGTAGATCATCCAATTCGAATCGTCACTTTCCGACTACCTACCATTCACAAACGTTAGTACGCCTTCGATCAAAAGATCATCTACCAAACAAAATCGCCCTGAATGTCTGCCCACTCCCGGCCACGAGACCAGCAACCACAACGTCGCTCCGGAGGTCCTATTGGTGGCTTGATCAAGCTCGTTGGAACAGGCGTAGGAGCCGCAGTCGAATACCACGGCCACCGCAAACAACGCAAAGCCGCCCGCGACTCTGCCCAGACTTCGCCTGTGGAAGAAGACTCCGTAACAGCAGGACCTTCGAGCCAGCCGACAATATTCCAGCGCTCAGCAGTGGCATCTGACGATTCACCACCGTCGTATTTCCAGTCTGCCAGCAACGGACAACAAGACCGTCAGCTCGCCAGCGGCCCGGCAGCAGCAAATGATACCAAGAAGAACCCAACAGACACCGACTCCGACACCGACTCAGACTACATCTCTGACGAACTTACTCCTCTTCAAGAAGACGAGGAAGCCTGGCAACTCGACGACCTCGCAGCCTCAACGGAACCGCCCAGCTACGAAGACTCCACAAACCCATCCACAGACTCAGACCTCCTAATCCATGACCTCGCCACTTCCCACCAAACCAACCCCCTCCTCCCAAACACCCCCCTCCCCCTCCCCGTCATAATCCCCCAACGCCGCCCGCGCAACAAATCCCGCGGCTTCGTCCGCGCCTACAGCCCCGTGCTCGAAAACGTCGGCATCGACCAAGCGACCTTCCTGCGCTTCCTCAAAACCTTCCACTCGGCCTCGCAGGCCAACCCGATCTTCACCGCCGTCACCGTCGCGGCGCAGATCGCAGGCCTGGTCCCGGACCCCATCGTCATGGCCGTGACGATTTCCGTGCAAGTCGCCGCCGGGATCGGGAAAGAGTTGGACTCGCGCCGCAAGACGAACAATTTCCTCGAGCGTGTGAACGAGGAGATGTTCAAGCCGGCGGGCTGCTTTGCTTTCATCATGAAGTATAAATCCGATGCAGAGGTTGCGGCTTCGGGGGGAGGCTTGTTGGCACGGTTGGGGGTTGGGGCTGCGGAGGTGGATTTCTCGGCTTCGAAGGCTATTGCCAAGTACGATTTGCCGGTGTCTGGAAGTGATGGAAGCGGCAGCGGCAGTGGCAAGTTGTCGGCGAAGATGAAGAAGATCCGGCTTGTGTCGGGCGAGACAAGGGGTTCTGCCAAGATTGTCGAGGCGGCGCCGCTGATCTATCCTGGGGTCGACGAGGTTGTGTATAGTGGCAAGGACGGCGAGGAGACTTTCAAAGACAAGACCAAGGATGCGAAGAAGTTCTTGGCTTCGTATGTGGACCGGAGAGCGCAGATGAAATATGCTGAGAAAGATCCCACCTCCGCCCTTCTGATCCCCGAAAGCGAGCGTGCTAACCGCTCGAAGTGGTCGGATCCCAACCACCCCATGTTCAACGGCGGGCTGATTGGTCTGGTCTCCGGCGGCTACATCGACGCAGGAAGACACAGAGCCGAAAAACGCGAGCGGAAACTCGACCGCAAAGAAGCCCGGTTCGAGCGAAGGCATGGCGGCCCTAGAATGGGGATGCATCAGGGCTCGCTACGCGCAGATCTTGGCTCTGCTCCTGATCATACTCGTTCCGAGGAGCGAGAGCCGGATTACTTCAATCGCGGGACCTCTCGACGAGCGAGTCCTCGTGAAAGGAGAGGAGCGGCTCGCAAGGGCGGGGTGATTGGGGCTGTCAAGAAGGTGATGCAGGAGGATGTTTTGTATTTGATGATTGTCCCCATGCCTTCGGAGCTCGAGTTAGCAGAAGCGAGGGAGATGCTTGCCAGGGAGAAAGAGAGGAATTGATGGGAGTGAGAATCTGATCGGTCGATTAACGCAGACAGGGCCCGCGGTAGAACTTGAATTAACAAACGTAGCGCAGATAACTATCGAAGTACATTCGAACAATACCTTGGTGCATTCAACCCCTCCGTCTTGTGCTCGGGCTACCCTTCTTCTCAGCTCCAGAAGCCTGAGCCTTTACTTTCTCAGCAGCTCTCTCGGCCGGCTCCCTGATTTCGCGCTTGCCAGCCGGAGTGAGTTTGTGCTCAGTTGTGCTCTTGCTCGCGGGTGCGTTCCAGTACATCAGCATCTGCAGCGCGAGGACGACATTCAGCACCAAGCCGGCGAGGAAGCCGTACAAGATGACTTTGTCGTTGACTTCGGTGAGCGTAGTGAAGACTCGAGCGAGAGAACCGAAGAGATAGCTGAAAACCTGTGCGAGAGAACGTCTGATTAGCATATTTCAATTCTTCCTTTGTCCGACCCCCGGAGCCTCTAGACACCACGATCCCGCCGCTGTTGTTCGTGCTCGACTTACGGTGAAAGCAGACAACTGTCCAGTTCCCCCCTCGCGCCAGTTCCCAAGAATCTGCGGCAGTTTGGAAGCAGCCCCGACGATCCCAGCGCCCATCTGCAAGTACTGCAACAAATCCATGTCCACAACATCCGAGTTGAACAGCAGGAAACCCGCTCCAGCCAAAGCAGCGATCATCATCGAGCCCATGTTGCCCTTGCCGCTGTACTCCAAAACCAGGAAGCAGATTGCTACGTTTTGCACCAGAATGAACGCCGTCTCTCCATAGCTGGAGAATGGGAACTTGGAGCGCACGTTGTACACCAACGAGATCATGAAGCTCGCAGTCTCGAGCAGGTATCCAATCAAGCTGACACCCTCCGCCGACCCAGAGTTGATGAGCTTGATGATCTGTGGCACCTTGACGACAGAGCTGGCGCCTACGATCGCCAATCCAAGGGCCTTTGACACTGCTAGTTTCATGCAGGCTGAGTCGCTGATTGTGAGGTTGTGTACGAGGCTGCGGTAGCAGCTGTCGCCGAGGAGTGTTGTCGCGACTTCTTGGATTGGTGTTGGGAGGTTGTGCGTTATGGGCGACAGCACCGTGCGCAGAGTTCGTTCGAGGGACTCCATGGTGGGTGGAGATGCGATGTTTTGCTGTTCGGGTGTTTCGAGGTGTAGGTCCTCGGAGAGGAGGGAGTGTTTTGTTGGTTGTGTATAGGTGTTGACAAAGGAATGGAGCTACTACCCGCACGCGGGGGCGAGATCAGCCTAAAATCGAAAAACCAGCTCAGCTGCAAATGAGGCAAGATTAGATAGCGGATTATTATATATCTATGCAGTATTTAGGTACAGAGCGTCAGTTTCTCTTCTACTCACTCAGTGTGCATCCGGCCGTCTAGGAGCAAGGTCTACAGCAGCGTTCCTCGAGGTCCTGGTCCTTCGGAAAGCTAAGTTGTGCAGTCGACAAAATGTAGAGAAGGCAAAAAGACAAGAAAAACATACAACAGGCGGGATTCCCAGATGGTCACCCACTCTAGTACTAGTCGCCCGGTTCAGTGCTTATGTATGGCAGAGCGGACGGGATGCCCAGTTCTCACTGACCTATGGTCGTATGTGCTATGGTGGCGATATTCAGCATCTATGTCCGTTTGGAAATGATGCTTTGGAAGCTTGAGCATGCGCTTGATCACTTCGCCCCTGGTAAAAGAAACAATGAGTAGAATGAGTGATCGTCCACTCTGGCGCTCAGATGAATGCAGTCCTGGTGAAGCTCGAGGAATTCAGCCGGTTCTTGCGGTGTGCCTTCAAGAATTTTCAAGTCCTGTGTGTATGAGGTGCGTTTCCAGAACTTCTTTGTCCTTCGAGGATTCGTCTCGGAAGTCTTCCTAGACGGCTTCGATTGCGCCTGCGATGTGCACGTCCTGCTTAGGTCGCGGTCTCTATCATCGCTTGGTGCATACCAGGTTGTATGTTCTTGCAGCAGGCTGGTTCCATCGTCGGAGTGGGAGCGAGGCAGCTGACTAGTAAGCAAGGCCAAGATTTACAAGAGCGACACCAGGTGTCACTACAGGAACGTGGCTAGAGTAACGTCCTACACAAGGATAAGAGAGAGCCCAATGGCTATGCTTTGTTTTCTCAGAGTCGATGGAATCGATGGGAGTAGAAGGCCCGAGGTATACGGTAGGGTTGAGTGCATCGCGCAGTTGTAAGCTTGGGCAAAGCTTTGGGGATATTTGGAAGAGCAAGCTTGGTGCCTCAGTACTAGTGCTGCACGAAGGATGAGCGATGAGAAGCATTGAAGGTGCTGCAGCCAATGAGGTGAGCGAGAAGTTCGGGGAGATGGCCGCGGAGGCTGGGATTGACGTGCTCTGAGATGTGGTGATTATGTTGAGTTGACACCTCCACTTGTGAGGAAGAGACAGAGAGACTTGATATGATGGTGTTGATAATTACGCGAGTTGTATGTATGGATGATCAAGCGATGTATGCCAAGCTCGCTACTGTATGTAAGCCAAGCCGACAAAGGCAAGTAGCCGGGCCTCGCATAGATGACATATCCGTACGACTCTTTGTATACATTGTTGTTGTACGAGGCATACACCGATATACATGTACATACTGCATGGCTCACGCGACGATGAGACGATACACGTATGTACAGTACATTTATCTACACAGGTACAGCAACAGCAACAGCAGCAGGCATAACCCGGGCCAGTCAAAGGGCTAGCAAGTGCCAATCGCCGCCGTAAGTTACTACACCCACTTTTAAGCCAAACACCTTGATGGTCAAAGTCTCTGCGACAGACCAACTTGGCTCTGGTCAAAGGAAAGCCGGCGCCCACCCTCAAACTCCTAACTGCCACGCCTTAGCAACCATCGTCATATACAGTGCTCCATTGGTCGTAGGCCATCTTTTAATTGCGTGCACTCCCTCACGACTTACTCGAGTACAACCTCACGCCTTACTCGAGTCAAACACTCCCGTGACAGCGCACCCGCCCGGTGTCACCCACTCAGAGCGACGTGAACATGTCCGCCTGTCCCACAGAGAACGACTTCGACGGTCGCATTGGTGTCCGCATCTCGTCCATCTTCGTGATCCTCGTCGGATCCTTCCTGGGCACATGGTTCCCAGTCTTCGCCGCTAGACACCCCGGCACCGGCGTACCTTCATGGGCCTTCTTCATTGCAAAATACTTTGGATCTGGTGTCATTCTTGCCACCGCTTTCATACATGTAAGCAATCGACTTGTGCGACTGTTCGGACTGCAACATCGAAACTAACAAGTATTTACAGCTTCTTGCCCCTGCCAATGAAGCTCTGACCGATGAGTGCCTCACGGGTCCCATCACAGAATACCCTTGGGTCGAAGGCATTTGCCTCATGTCCGTCTTCATCCTGTTCTTCGTCGAACTGATGGTCATGCGATTCGCTCGCTTCGGAGAGTCTCACGATCACAACGACATTGAGCACCAGCCAGCAACGCCCGACTCGAGCTCACTTGGCTACCGCGACGAAACTCCTCCAACCAAAGGCATGGCCGATATTGCCTTCCAGCCTGCAGAGATCGCTCTACAAGACGCGCCTCACGCCAATGAGCGCAGAGCCTCTGCACACGTCCCCGGCGATGACCACCTATCTCACATCCGCACCCACCCCAACGACGACCACAGTAAGCCAGCATTGAACCTCCCTCAACTCCTTTCAACCCTTTGCTAACAAACCCCCTCCAGCCCAAGCCGCACCACACGCCCACCCCAACCCCAGCAACCCCAACCGGACCTTCGACCCCGAATCCTACGCCGCCAAACTAACCGGCATCGCCATCCTCGAATTCGGTGTAATCTTCCACTCCGTCTTCATCGGCCTGACCCTCGCCGTCGCCGGCGCCGAGTTTCCCACCCTCTACGTCGTGCTCGTCTTCCACCAAACCTTCGAAGGCCTCGCCCTGGGCTCCCGGCTCGCCTCGATCGAGTGGCCGAAGAACAAGCGCAACACGCCCTACTACCTCGGAGCAGGGTACGCGATTTCCACCCCCATCGCGATCGCCATCGGGCTAGGCGTGAGGCAGAGTTTCGCGCCGGGGTCGCAGACGACGCTGATTGTCAACGGGGTGTTTGATTCGATTTCGGCGGGGATTCTGATTTACACGGGGCTGGTCGAGTTGATGGCGCATGAGTTTATGTTCAGTGGGTATATGCAGAATGCGCCGCTGAAGGAAGTTTTTGGCGCTTTTGCTACCATGGCGGCGGGCGCTGGGCTCATGGCGCTGTTGGGGAAATGGGCTTGAAAAAAGTCGGAGCGATTGTTTTCGTCTTTGTTTTTGAGAGTGGTTGTCTCGTCTTTTTTTTTTTTTTTTTGCTGCATCGAGCGTTCGTAGCGTCGGATATAGTCACGCCTTTATGTCAACGGCCATCGCATATATTTTGTGGGTATGGGTGTATACTCGTGTCTGCCTCTCTCTCCGTTGCTCTTTGATAATAATTCACACAAGTCTCGTTTGGCAGACATGGGCTGACTTTCTTGATGGGCAAGAGAGACTCGAGCTCGGTAAGGGAAACCATCGTACACACAAGCTCGCATACGACATGAACATCACGGTGCACTACTGTCAAAAGTCTACATTCACACGACACATGACACTGAAACCTGAAACCAATCTTTGGTGGAAGAACAAAGGCAACTGATCTTCAGTCTTGGCTCAAGCTAGACTACATATAACGCCATCAACCGACTGTGAAGGCATGAAGTCCATCGATCGCCTAATTCAGACAAGTGATGATCGAAACGTTGCTTCTTCATTTTTTCCGTTTTCTGAGCTGTGGCGTGTTATCTACCATCCCATGCACCTATCCATTCTCTGGAGGTAGGCGAATGCTCTAGTAGCGCTTGCCCTCGCGGAGGACGTCAGAGTACTCGTCAAGGGGAGAGCGGACGAGCTTGTTCTCCTTCCACAGGTTGGGGGTGAGGAAACCGTAGGTGTCGGTGACGGCAGAGAAGGTGGCCTTGAGGGTGTTCTCGAGGGTCTTGGTGCTGCCGGAAGAGGCGGAGTAGGCGTCCTCGACACCGGCGAGCTGCAACAGACGCTTGACGGCGGGGGAGGCGACAATGCCGGTACCACGGGGAGCGGGGATGAGCTGAGGTCGGTTATTAGTTTTTCGTCCATTGAGATTGGAGGTTGATGGTTTGGGGAATTGTAACTTACACGGACGGTGACGGAACCGCACTTGCCAGACTCCTTGACGGGAATGGAGTGAGGCTCACCAAGGTTGGAACCCCAGTATCCGCGACGGACGGGGATGACGTTGAGCTTGGCGATGATGATGGCGGCGCGGATGGCGGTAGCGACTTCCTTGGAGGTCTTGATACCGAGACCAATGTGGCCGTTGGAGTCACCAATGAGGACGACAGCCTTGAAGCGGGTACGCTGACCGGCACGGGTCTGCTTCTGGACGGGCTTGATCTGTTTGTTGCGCATTTTCGTCAGTCCATCGCTCCACGAGTTGGCGTTTCTCGATTGTGGGCAGAAAAACGCACCTTCATGACCTCGTCCTTGAGGGAGGGGAGGAAGAAGTCGACGATCTGGTACTCCTTGATAGGGAGAGAGTGGAGGTAGATCTCCTCCATGCTCTTGATCTTGCCGGCCTTTACGAGACGACCGAGCTTGGTGACGGGCTGCCACTCCTTCTCCTCGCTCTTTGCGCCGCGACGGGGGCCACGACGGCCGCCGCGTCCACGGCCACGGTCACCGCCGCGCTCGGCACCGCCACGGGAAGCAAATCCACCTCTGTCGGCCATTTTGATTGTGTTGTTGGTAGAGTCCGGGGGGGTTGTCGGTGTCGGTGGTGGTCGTCGCAGCAGCAAGGCTCAATGATTTTCGCGGGCCCAACTTGGAATTTCGAGAGGTGGAGTCGCGAAATTGCTTGGCTTTGATATTTAGGCCTGAGGCAGAAGCAGCGCGCATCTAACCCCAGCCCTAACCCTTGGGACACAATTCGGGATTCTCTTACACATCTACATTAATGTCTGGACACTCCTCATGTAGACTAGATGGACCATCTCGATGGCTTGTCGCCTTGACGGTAGCATCAGCATGTTTACACGGTGGTTTTGTCGGCTCTCCTGGCATATCAGACGTGATACTGAAGGAAATTCCATGGATAGCACCTGACGATCACAAAGGATCCAAAAGACGAATATGAATTGACACTGTCAAATCGACACGTAGTGGGGTAGGCTAAAAATGTGAATCCCAGAGTGATTTGTGGTTATGAGTGTCAACCGTCGAATACTATCAAGACTATACCGGCTGAATCTATTCAACTGCCTCAGAACGATCGATTATGCAAAGGCAAGGAACGTTTGTATTACGAGAGGTGAATCCCATAAACATACAGTCGAAGTCCGGTTGATTTGTCAGGTACATCGTGATCAAACATGTATTCTACGGCCGTCGAACAGTGTTTTCTATCATCTTACATGTGTAGGAAAGGAAAGAGGAGCACCTTGACTTGCACAAATTACACAACAGTGTCGCTCGACTGGGATCCGCCCTCCAGATATGCAAAGGGTTGTCAAATTGGTGAGATGAGTATCTCACTGGTATTGACATGTGTATAATACATTAAAGCTGCTGATAGCATCCCTATCGATGCCATAGTCCATTGAGATGTCAGCATTCCGTTACTGCCCTCTCTTCACTGGCATAAGGACAATCTGATATGCGAAAGTCGCTGATTACCCACACGCAGTAAGGACGGGCAAACTTTAGCATGAACTGAGGGCGGACGGAAAAGCCACGCTGTCTCGGGCCGACCTGTTTGTTTACAAGCACGTCCCCCCCCGCGACTTTCGTTTCGTTTCGTTGCACGCGCCCACTCGCGATAAGCCCATTGCAATTGCACACTCGCACTACTACTACAGTACACCACAATTACTAACATATGCGCAAATGTTCGACGACATGGCGCTAGCCGCTGAAAAGGAGAATGTCGCGCCCACGACCTCAAGCGACCCCCTTCAGCGCAAAGGCTTGTCACCACGAAAATCGGCCAAAGGACGCAGCAAGAGCATTGGCCCCGGAGGACTGGAAGACGATGGCGCGCAGAAACTCGAGCAGAGAGACGAGATGAAGAATAGGAGAAAGTCCGCCTTTGTGCCCGCAGTAAAGGGCATCCTGCCTGGCCAGGCTGATGCAGAGCGCAAAGCAGCACGACGCAAGTCGATGGCTAACAGGCGCGTGTCTTTTGCTCCAGAGGCGACGCTGCACACATGGGATGTTATTGAGTACATGCGCGACCACACAACCTCGACCGAGTCTGGCGACAGTACGCGACGCGCATCTGGTCTTACCCAAAATTCCAACTCTTCTCCTGGATCAGAGCCTCCTTCTACACCACCAGAGCAGTCAAGTTCGCCTGCACAGTCGCCCGCACACCAACGAAACCTCCACCAGAAGAAGAGGCGACGAAGCTCTGCTGTGCCTCCTATGAACTTCAACAACCCGGACGATCTGGAATCGAGCATCATTAGCGGGAGCAGTGATGTGTCTGGTAGCGAGGGAGAAGAAGACGAGAGCGAAGGCGAGGAAGAGGATGCCACAGGTACCGCCATGAGTCTCGACATGGGAGACAACAGCCTACTGTCAACGACTGAAAGTGAGTCGAGCACTTCGTCGAGCGCACGACTGGAAAGAAACCTCCGAGAGGCAGCCAACACCGCTGGCACGCGTGGAATTGAATATGACGAAGCATATGAAGAGGATGCTGGCGACGAGTCAATGGAAATCGCCGGAGACGAAATCACGAATGCCTTCAAGCCTTGGGCACAGCGTCATGCCGATGAAGAGGACGAGCCTTTGCACTCTGCAGCGATGGACCAGGAAAACGTCAACCCGTTCTCACCTGCGTTCTCAGCGTCAGTAGCTGGTATGCTCAAACCGCGGTACTCTACGATCGCAGAGGAAGACGAAGACGACATGAGTATGGATGTAACAAGAGCTGTTGGTGGTATCCTGGATGCTGGAGCTGCTGAGCAAGCTAGCTCTCCGATCGATGATGATGGCACAATGGACTTTACGCAGGCCGTGGGACGGATCAACAATGACCAAGCCGAGTCTCCCATACGTAACGGACAAAAGAGACGCAGATCAACAACCGAAGCTGGTTCACCCGGGTTCTCACAATCAAAACGAAGACGTTCGTCAATGGCGCGCTCATCCATGGGCGATGAGACTATGGATCTCACAATTGCTGTGGGTGCTGTACATGAGTCTGGCTCACCGATCAAAGCAAGCCGACGAAAAAGCGTCGCTAGGCGGAGATCCTCAGGTGCGGGTTCGGATGCGGGTGACGCTACTATGGACTTCACTCGTCCCATGGGTAGCCTTACGATCTCCAAGCCCGAGTCGGATAATGGTCTTGGGGAAGACGAGGACCTCAGCATGGAGCTGACGACGGCATTTGGTGGTGTTCAAGCTGCCGAACGTGCTGCCGCAGAGCAAGAGCCCTCCACACCACAGGAACCAGTCTCACCATCAGCAGTAGCAGACGAGGCAAACACTACACCGAAAGATCAAGAGAGGTTCCGCGACGTACCAGACTCTGGCCCAAGGAAATCCCTGACCCCTGTTCTGCAAAAGCAAGCATCTCGTTCGGCCGAGAAACCGGCATCAGCAAAGACTTCGTCTGCGAAGTCGCGCAAATCATCGTCACCGGCGAAATCAAGCCCTGTTCGACAAAAGGCCGAAGTGAAGCAGCTGCGATTGACAAGATCCGCTTCTAAGGATGCACATTCCAAGGGTTCTCCATTGCGCAACGAAGTGTCTTACCCGGATCTACCTGCTCTTGATGTACCGGACCTCCAATCGAAGTCTACGCCAAACCTAACACCCTTGCGCCAAACCACTGGGCAACCCGACAGTGAAGTCAGATCACTGCTTGAAGCTCAGATGCAAGACCCGGAACCATCGCCGACAGTTGAAAAACAGCTGCGCAGCACGCCCGTCAAGCACTCGCAGCCAGCGCCCAAGGCCAGAACACCGCTGATGCCCAAGAGTCCACAGCGCGAATCAGCTAGCCCGCACATTGCGTTCACATCGCAAGAAGCCGCTCCTGTCCATCCTAGCCCCAAAGCTACAAGACCCAAATCAGCAACTCCCAAATCATCGACACCTGAATCGGTGACACCAAAGGCTGCCACACCGAAAGCTGCGACTCCCAGAGATGCCACCCCTAGGTCTAGCAGGTCTGGCATTTCTACCACACCAAAGACATCGTCTCAAAAGAAGCAGGCGATTTCTAGCCTTGATGCGACCACAACCCCAGCCACACCTCAAGAGCTTCAGGTCCGAGATGTTGCGACTCCGGTGCAACAATCATCACCATTCGGCAAAGCTACGCCCGAACATACTCGAAAAGAGACAACCAAGCTTGCTGACACCATCAAGCTAATGTCGACGCCTAGAAAGGAGATGCTAAAGGCACTAACACCGAAAAAACATACCCCCAAGAAAAATGTATCACCGATGAAGAGGCCCACACCAGCAGGCAAGCCTACACCCAAAGCACGCAGCGGCGCGCAGAAATCACCCGCACAGCAACTCAGTGGAAACATCTTTGAGCTTGAACGAACTGTCGAAAAGAAGCAAGTCCGACTCCAGGAGTTCCTTGACGCGGCTAGTATCCGGTTCATGGACTTGACTACTACGAAACGCAGGATGACATACGCCCCAACGCCGTCTAAGAATCGCCAGAGCAACGCGGATGACGATGTTGAAGCAGAAGTCACGCTTGAAAGCGCTGTTGTTGCCGCTGCATGCACGGAACCTGAGAAGGAGCTGTTCTCGCATGCTTGCCACGAATTGAAACGTTACATCCACGAAGGCAAGGGTGCGATCAAGGAGCTCGAGGCGGAGACGTTCCAGGACACACCACGGCTGATTCAAGCGTACATGTCTGCTGATCCAGACCGCAAGATGGCCATCGACGCTCAGCTGAGAGACATGAAGACTCACGCGCGTTTGCGAAGCAAGGAAATGTGGTATGGCTGGCGTAGCCAGCTCCTTGACGAGCTTATGCACGTTCTGCAGGGCATTGCTGAGGGCCTGCTCAAGGACGATGAGATTCTGCAGGCCAGTGAAGAGGCGCTCAACCAGGCACTACCACAGATGACTGAGCAGCAACTGGCTTTGAAGCAGGAAGCCGAGCAGCTTGAAAGCGAGCTCAACGCAACTTCAGAAGAAGAGAAAGAGGAGCTCGACGCCGCGAGAGCCCGCATTACTGCCGTTGACGCAGAGCTTGCGGAGAAGAGACGCGTTCTTGAGGAGCTGCAGTACGATGTGCAAGAACAGGAGGAGATCGGAGAGAACCTTCGCGAGACCAAGGACGAGTTCACCGCTGCGATTAAGGAGGCCGAGCGTGTGCGGGAGTCGTACCGCACGATCTCTGTGGAGGAAATCAATGCTCTCAAGCGTAAGCGTCACTCAGATCACACCCGTAATGATAACTTGCTAACAACCCTCCGCAGAATCCGTCAAGAACCTAGAAGACACGTACGGCTGGACAATCACCACAGCCACCTCCTCCCCGCCCACAGTGACAATGACCTACGAGTCCTCCCTCCAACTCTTCTTCCACCCCTCCGCCTTCCGCACACCTTCCTCGTCCCATAACGAAACCCCTCGACCCAACCGCCCCATCGGCCTCACCTACACCGGCACCACCCAGCCCCTCCCAACAACCCTCCGCTTCTTCCTGCAGCTCCTGCGCGCAGCCCTGCACGCCCTCCCCCAGAGCACGACCAAAGTCTCGTCGCTACTGCACTTCGTCAGCAGCGGCTGGACGACCGCCCTCAACATCGCCGAGTCCGAGCGGCGCCTGTCCATCGAAGGCCTCACCGACACGCGCATCGTCTCCGACGAGCGCCTGAGCATCGCCTCGCTCATATTGCTGCCCAAGACCAAGACCAAGGTGCGGGTTTCTTTCGACATCCTCGCTGCGATCGGCGAGGGCTTGGCGCTGAGCGAGAGCGTGGAGGTCGATGTGGGTGTTGTTTATGGCGAGGCGCTCAACGAGAACAAGTTGCGAGAGGTTCTGAAGGGGACTGTCAAGGGGGGTGTTGAGGGGTGGGAGGGTGCTGTGAGAGAGGTGAAGGGGATGTTGCTTAGTCAGGCTGCGAGGGTTGTGAAAAGGTAGTAGATGGTTGGTGGGTTGTTTTTTTGCACGATCGTGGAGTCTCCATGTGGACGGAGCGCGGGATGGACGATATCATGATGGCGTTCCATTGGGGTTTGAGGACATTTTCTGGGTTTTTTCTCGTATTGACGATGTTCATGAAACTTCGCCTGAGCAGGCTGGCTGTCGATCCTTTCATTATATGTTCTCGAATCACTCTTTTTTTGTCTTTTGAGTTCAACGCCAATCTCAACTGCGTCTACATCGTTGTTGGAATGTCGTTGAAAGTGGCCGTTGATACCATTCTGGTGAGCCATACAGTAATTGATACATCTAATAGTCAAAAGGCAGACTCGAAACACCCAGTAGAAACGCCTTCGCTTGACAGATCTCTGATTTTAGCTGAATCGTATGATGGGGTATCGCAAGAAAACGTATTAGATTGGAGAACAACAAGGAAAGAAAAAAAGACCAAGGAAAACACAAGCAAGGAAAGAAGGGAGAAAAGTAATGATGAAAAGAGATCAATCCGCGTTCCGCGCGCAGTCGGGCTCTCAAAACGAGAACAGCCACTTGAGCAACCTGATAAAGCCCACAATGACCCTCCGCACGCTGTTCCAGCAGACAACGACGAACCAGACCCACCACATGATGCCCAGCACGAGCCACTCGAGGAGCTTGAAGCCCGCGCGCCGCATCAGGCGGAACTGCCTGCGGCGCATGCGCAGGATCTCGTCGACAGCGTCGTCGACTTGCTTGATCCGCAGCGTCTGCTCCGTTGTCAGGCGCACGCCGAAAGCATCTGCTTCGTCGGAGCTGTTGTGCACCGTGTGCGTCAGCTTGTCGGCCACGAGGGACTTGAGGTCTGCTTGGCGGGTGTGCAGGCCGTTACTCGTGTTGGACTGGTAGGCTTGTCGCGCTTGGGAGAGGGACTCGAGGGATTTGTCGAGGTGGGAGGAGAGGATTATGGCGGCTCGGAGGTGGGTTTCTCTTAGTGGGACTGATGGGGTGTCGACGGATGCGGTTTTGGCGGCTGCGGCGAGGAATCTTGGTGCTGGGACTGCCGGGCTGTTGGCACGAATGACGAGATTGTGCGCTTTGACACCGGAAGCTAGGATGAGTGCGCGAGCTCGTGCTATATCGCGTGATGAGATGCGGTGGGTCTTGAGAAGATCCTGGCGTTGTTTGTCTTGCATGCCGCGGTCGGATATGCTCCAGTGGCGCCGTGCACCGTTTGCCCCTAGTTTTGTAAGTCCCAGTCCTGTAGCCGGATAATCACCGTTCTGTTTCGTCGGGTTGGAGGTGTTGAACGACACGTTCGTGCCTTGTGCTGCGCCTTTCTTTGGCGATAAGAAGCCGTAACTCTTCCTATTTGGCTCTGCAAAGATCGCGTCGGACGTTTCGCTAGGGAAGCCATGGGTAGAAGTCATGTCGGAGTCGTCTGGCAGGTTGATACGTGGCGGCAAGAGGCGGTCGATACGCGGCGACCGACTCGCTCCCCGATGAGCAGCAGCTTGTCGACCGATGTGATCGTCATCTTCACCATTGCGCGAGATCACAGGAGTGAGTCTTGAATTGAGCTGCTTTTCTCGTCCAGCAGCCGACTTGAACGTCGGCAGATTGGCCGTATGCAGGCCCTTCTTACCGCGCACACGATCAATGGATGTTCGTGGGGATGGCTCGCTATCATGTGGCGAGCCAATCGTAAGCGAAGGCTCACCCACAGAGCCCTCGGTATCAGAGGCGTCGGACGGGATCAACGAAACATCTGTGGCTGATCCATCCCTGTCTTTACGCCCTCGGCGGTCCGTACCAGTGCGCACAAGCTCAGCAAGTCTACCTCCTTTGAAAAATCGTCCGACTGTCGAGCCAGGCTCTTTGAAGGATCCATCTGAAGTAGTATGAGTACGCGACGTACCACGCCTATGCAGGCTGCTGCCCATACTTTCAGAAGTCTGGTGACGGTGGAGCTCGACGGGGCGAGCATACTCGACGCTTAGCCTGGTAGGATCAATGGCATTACCACTTGGTTCGCGCGAAGGGTCAGAGTCGGAAGGAAAGGCGAAGTCCTTGCCCTCTGTAGTGTTCCGATCCTTACTTTTGGAGCGAAACACAGGAAGGACACGGCGCTTGTGCTTCTGGCCGGATGGTGCTGGCTGCTTGCTCGGGGGTGAAAGATCCATAGCGAGCGATGGCATGAATTCTCCGACAGCGGGCGAGTCCGGTGGCGAGGAGTCGAAGGAGAACCTGGTGCGATCAATCTCCGCCAGCTGCGCAAGTCTGCCATCGGCACTTTTTGATCTCTGAGCGGTGACAGTTGCAGGAACCGAAAGAGCACCGTTTGCACGAAGATTAGAGCCGCGATGCTCGCCTCGGGTTGGGAAGGGAGTGTTTTTCGAATCCCAATGATCAGGCGAATCCAGATCTGGCGATGAGGTGTTTCCCCTTAGTTCCTTGGTGATTAATGAGTCCATATGTCGGTTGAGAGGCGCCGAACTATCGATAGTACCATTGCTTCGTGCAGCAGGTCTTGGCTTTCGTCCGTCGTCACTTGAGCCACTGGAGGCGCTGGCTGATCGCCTGAGTATAGACAACTTGTTGTGGCGTATGCGGTCTGCCTTGTGTAGTGAGAGCAAGTGCCTGTGTTTGCGAGGCGGTGCCTCTTCCATCTGGAGTTCACTATCTTTGACTTCCATGGGGGGATCCTTGTACGGATTCGAGGCCATGTCATCGCTTTTCCGGGACTCGTTCACGCTCGCCCTCGGCCGAGATGGGAAGATAGCCTGACGACGTCTGTTCTCGAGCAGCATTTTGTTATCTCCTTGCTCTGTCCAGTAGGTATCGGCCAGTCGCTCGGTCGGTTCGATGGTCCATTCATTTTCTGGCCGAGTGATGACAGTCCCAGCAGTTCCAGTCCTACGATGGCCTTTGCCATTTACGTTTGCGCCATCCAGACCGTCGGCCTCGGGCGAGTAGTGAGGCAGATGAACAATGTCGTCGCTTGACCTGTATTCGGGTTGCTTTGCAGCCTCTCCCACATCATCTAACCAAGTTGTAACCCGCAGAGTGTCCTCAAACAGCTCAGGAGGTACTGTGAGAGGTCGTCGCTCCCTGTTCCGCAGGCGTCTATTCCGCAATATCTGCAATGGATTGTACTGTCTCCCAAGCTCATGCCGGGTTAATGTGTTTGATCGGACTCGTTTGATATCCGGTTGTGCAGAGCCTGGACTGCTTCTGGTCTCAAAGGTATAGTTACCAGCCGCCTGCGCGTCAGGCTTTAATGGAGGCAGATACTCTAGTAACCGGCGGTGCTCACTCGCAAGCTCAAAGTACTTGCGCGTTTTCTCCGCTCGAGCCAGTGTCGCCGGAGAGAAGGTGTATAGCACATTGTCGTCAATGGCATTTGCGCTGGGTGTTGACTGGCGATCTCGACTGGGGCTAGACGACGCCGGACTCGGATCAAATCGCGAGCCAGATCGGGCTCTATCAGAACCGCGCGTACGAACCGTACCGTACTTGTCATGGGCCCCAGAAACGTTGCGAGCGCGCGGAACCGCAAGAGGCACTGGCAGGGAGCCGCTTGTGTGCCTCTTCCGGCTTTCACTCAGGCTCAAGGCCATTTGTACGAGTTGAGCCGGATCCATGGTCGAAGGACGAGATTCGGTATGCGCATCGTGTGCATCATTGTGTGTCGGTTGATTGATCGAGACCTCTCGCGAGAGCGGCGAGCTCCTGACCGATGAGTCTCCCGACAGGGTGCTAACAGCTAGCCTCTTGTTCTCAGCATGCAATCCCGCGTCATCGAGCTTCCTCTTCCCTTCCTTGCGATCGCTAGATTTTTCGGTGCTCAGCAGACTGCCGTTGCCAAAGATGCTGTCCCTCAAGAAACCCCCACCACCACCGCCAGACTTCTTAACGCGAATGCTGCGCTTTTTCTGGCTTTCATCCTCATCGGCACTGACCTCCTCACTCCTCCGATCTGACGTCAAGAATCTCTCCTTCAACCTCTCGCCCTTCTCAATCCATCTCTCCCCACTGCCCTGGCTCTCGGCGAGCGAGCCACTGGCTCCTTGTCGTCGGCCGTCCGAGTAAGAGAAGAAAGTCACATCCGCGGCCGCAGTCTGGCGAGGCTCGGCGGATGGGCGGGTAGCATCGCCAGACATGGCCTGGAGGCGGCTGGGTGTTGGCGTGGAAGCTGCGCGGACGGCGGCAGAAAGCGTGAGATCATTGCTGCATTGTCCAGGCGTTCTCCGGGGCAACGGTTCCAGGTCGGGGTTCTTGTCTTTGTGGTTGTTCGTAGACGGGGAGGTGTTGTTCGGGCGTGAGAGGGAGTGAGCGAGCGGCGAGGAAGTGTTGAGGAGCAGCAGCGGCAAGAGTAGTAGGTAGGTATGTAGCCTTACCGCCTCGCTGCTGTGGTACTGTAATTACGTAGACCGGGGGTCCTTTGGTGAGCTCGGTGAGCAGCGGTTAGTGCGGCGCCAGTGGTCTAGCGAGAGGAGTCCACGGAGGCCCGCCGAGAAATGACAGGGCTGGGCCTAAGCATGTGAGAGCTGCACACTTGCATAGGTACGCCGGCACGTTCGGCGCCGCTGAGACACACCGCGCATGCATGACGCCTCATGAGTACTGCACCATCTAGCCAGTGGTACGTGTATGTACCTAGGTATGTAGGATTGCATGTCCGCATGATGTGGTATCCTACCTCAATTCGCCTGAAGTCTGCTTGTACAATCGGATGTATACGTAGGTCATATACGGTAGTATCGGCAACAGTCGTATGTCGAATCCATCCATAGGCTAGTGAGAGAGCAGCCACCAAAGACCGGCATCTCAACGGATCAAGTCCTCCTAGGCGGTGGTATAGGCAGCTTTGGCATATGATATACATGACATTACCAGTGATATGCTCGTTTATCTAAACATCCAACATTACTGGAATCTTTCATATACTGGACCGAGTCTATCAATGCCGGCCCATTGTAAGCACAGTAACGACTATATGCAACACACAGCTCAAGATCAAGCTCCCAGGTTCTTGGTGATACCCGGTTGAATAGCCTCAAGCTTCTCGCTCAGCTCGCCCCAAACCCTGTCCTCCAATCCCTTTCCTTCCGCTCCCTCCACCAGACTGCTACATTCAAGAACACTGCAAGACTGCAAAAACTTTCCATGCGTCTCCTCGCCCGCCGTGACACCGCCATGCACAAGAGTACGAGACCCAACCTCGGTGGTGCGAGCAAACACAGCCTTCAAAACCCAACCAACGGCTCTCATGAATATATTGTTGTCGCGGAGAAGCTCCGACTCGCATAAGCCTGGTGTCAGTGTGTTGATGGTGACGTTAAGCTTTGAGACAGGATGGTTTCGGGTGATGTGGCGGATTGCAAGAATCTCGAGAAGCTTGCTAACGTTGTATCGATCATGCATGCGAGCCTGTTTGGGGTCGTTGAGGGTATCGAAAATGTTGGCGGTTTTACGCTCGGGGAACTGCCCGGACATTAGTTGAGATCTCAGGGGTGCAGTGGTCTTGGAGTACCTACGCTGGTGAAGTAGTGCACGTCAGAACTGATGATCGTGAGGGTCGGGACGACATTGTAGAGTTTCGCAGTCTCTTGAAGCTTGGGGAGGACAAGCAAAGCCAGCAAGAAGGTGCTGACGACGTTGACGGTGATGGTGCTCTCATTGCCAGCAACTTCCGTATAGGTCATTGTGCTGATTCCGGCATTTTCGATGATTGCGTCGAGGCGCTTGAGAGTCTGGACGCGCTCGGCAAATGCTTTGACATTGTCGTAGTTCTGCAGGTCAAGATTCCAGACCTCGACAACGCCTTTACGGCCAGTAGTCTCTTCGATCTCTTTGGCGGCAGCTTCGCCTTTGGAAGCAGTGCGAGAGGTGAGGATCACGCGGTCAGCATTGAGTCGCACAAGGTGGCGGACGGCTTCCTTTCCAAGTCCCGTGTTTGCGCCTGTCACGATGATCGTCCGGCCGGTGCAGTCGGTGGCAGGGTAGGCAGGTGTAGTGAAGACCTGGTCATAGAGACACTGGCTCATGGGACCCATTGTTGCGTATGTGTCAGGGTTGGAAGCTTGACGGTGATGTTGTGTTTGCGTGTGCTGTGATGGAATGACACGCGGCCTTGGAGAAGCAGTTGCGGCGGGCTTAGCTAAACTTATATGGCAAGTTCAATCGTGCCCTTCAAATAGTGCTGGACGATTTGCAGGCAGCGATATAGGAGTTAAGAGAAGTTAAGGTGTGTTTATGCCCGGCCGTCCTTCTACAATTTACATGTAGATGTCTTTGTTTCAATCGGACTTACTGAGAGCTCCGGCTCCGGCGCAAGCCAACATTCTGTGGAGGTAAGATTTCGAGAGAGCGGCCAATAATTGTACCGATGACATACAGACGCATCTAGAATGTCTCCCACTTCGACAGGCATATCGCAGAACTGTGGCAGCATACCATAGATCGGCTCGTATGACGGCCGGATAGTCACAAGTGCCCGCACGCCAAAGAGAAGCGTGTTTCTAGAGTATGGTGAATTTGGATTGACTCGGTCTCCGAAGGTACGACCTCCTGGACTGATCGGTATTGAGGGACGTGTCGACGGACTACACCACTCTCAGCGGTGCTGTATAAGCCAGGCTCATTCGGAGTCTTCAGCCAGTAGTATGATTTGAGTGATGTGACAGAGAGGTGAACTGCCTTCAGTAATGTTGCTTTTCTCTCCTCAGGAACCGCAGTGAGAGTGTCTTCTCTCCGCTCACCTTTGACGGCAGGCATATTTTGCTGTAGATTCAGACTTCATTCTCCGGGTGACCAGAAACCCGTTCTCGAATGCATACGATTGCCACATACAACTATTGGAGAACATGAGGTATTCACATATCAGACGGAAACTCGACCAAATCCTTAGCGCCGGCAGCTCCCGCGCTCATTCCGCGTGGACCGCCAAGCTTGCGCACTCACGACATTGTGAATTCTCGATTGTGGATTGCACGCAGGACGCCCGGCCTACCGCGACTTCAACGACGACCTCCGAAAAATACACCATCGTCGCCAGCTTCGACCGATTGCCCAGCACACAGCAGTCATGGCCACCGAATTAGCTGTCCAGAGCGAGCGCGCTTTCCAGAAGCAGCCGCACGTCTTCCAGAACAACAAGAAGCAGGGTGGAAAGACCAAGAGGGCCGGAAAGGGTGGCAGGAGATGGGTGAAGGACGTCGGTCTGGGCTTCAAGACTCCCAGGACCGCCATTGAGGGCAACTACATTGGTGAGTGAAGCCTTGGGAGCCTGCGATGGGACAACTGGATTTTCGAGATCTCGAGATCTTGGCATTCGCGAATCGGCAGGAGCGCATGGGATGGGTTGAACAACTACTTACACGGCCTTGCAGACAAGAAGTGCCCCTTCACTGGTCTCGTCTCCATCCGTGGCCGTATCCTTACCGGCACCGTCGTCTCCACCAAGATGCACCGCACCCTGGTCATCCGCCGCGAGTACCTTCACTTCATCCCCAAGTACTCCCGTTACGAGCGCCGCCACAAGAACCTTTCCGCCCACGTTTCCCCGGCTTTCCGTGTCGAGGAGGGTGACAAGGTTACCGTCGGCCAGTGCAGGCCCCTCAGCAAGACCGTATGTTGAAATACCACACAACACTGGAATGGGAACTACAGGATACTAACAGGACCACAGGTCCGCTTCAACGTCCTCCGTGTGCTTCCCCGCACCGGCAAGGCCGTCAAGTCTTTCCAGAAGTTCTAAGCGCCTCGCGCGCGCGATGATGAATCGGAGAATCGGACAGACATGGGAGTGGTAGGCGCGGTTTTGCTTTAAAAGGAAAAGCGCCGCCACGGACGGCGTTGGTCATGCAAAATTAGCGAAGGTCGAGAGACGGGCTGGCAATGTATCCATGCTGAAACTCCGATCGCCAAACGCTTTCACGTCAATGTCACATTTCGCAAGGGTCACGAACACGCTTCCGTCTCACACTTAGCTCGCTCCAGAAAGCCAGTTTCCACGACTTCAGTATCATACCCCGACGAGACATGTAGCCAGCACCTACCACGACCATTGGAAGAACGAGCAAAAGCGAGGTCATATACCATCGAATTGGCGGTCTACCGACATCAGTCTTTCAACCAGTCGTATTACCACAGACACGTGTAGCGTTATGATGACAAGGGTAAGTAAGATCAGGAAGTCGCGATTCTGCATGTGATCGCACGAGTGAACAGGCTGTGCTACGAGTAGTTGCTATAGTGAGAGTAACTATAGTACATTTTAAACTGCTGTAAATTGATAAAAGGTATTCTGTTCTGTAAGCGATCTAGCGCCATGCATGAGCGCACCTTCCGCTTCGTTGCGGTCACTTTTCGATCGCGCGACAAACGGCTGCCATACTCCTAGACAGGTCACATACGGCCCCTTCTTGTCCATCTCTTTCGTAGATTCAATTGATGACTTCGTTCGCCTGCATATAACTTCCACATCTGTGCTCCAGTCAGCTGTGGTCCCGTTCTTCACATCAGTGCAACCAACGACGGGCAATTTCCTTATTTACCCGCACCCGCCACCACTGCTGAACGCCTTGACACGCGATGCGAACCACACAGTGAAGCTGACCTCACATGCATGTGGCAAACACCCGACAACTCACACGCAACGTCAGAACATCACAAGCTCGGTCACAAACTCCCCACTTGTGTACATTCAATTCTCTCCCTTGGCGCACTGACATGCCAGCACACTTGATGGCGCATCCGCAATACTGAGGACGAGGCGTCATACGTCTGAAAAGAAGAAAGAAACCGCCTTCCTCGACAGGTGGAATGGCCCCTAGAACAAACCAAGTCATCGAGCTTTCCGATGACAGCGATCGTGAGATGCAGTCGCGTCGCGCGCCTGCAGCGCGTCCTAAAGCTTCGAAACCGAGCAACAAAACTTCACGATGCACCGAAACGCATTCAACTGGCGCCATCATTGACTTGACCGATGAGAATATTCAGCATAGCGACAGCCCCGCGTTGCCAAAGCGATCACAGGCAAAGTCGCCAGCTCCAACGTTCAGGCATCCCAAGGTACGCGCTCCGGGCCCACCTCTGGTAGTTCAAAAAACGGACATTGATCCGGCGACGTCAAAGGACACATCTACGGCTGTGCCCTCGATTCGTGAAGAGACTGAAATGTCTGATGGCCTTAGCGCGAAGGCTGCAGCGTTACGTCTATCATCAGATGCTAAACCCAACGGCTGGGATACGAATTCAAACGGTTCTAGGGGATCCAGTCAGAAGTCATTGTTGAAAAAACGTAGACGAGATGCTGAAAGCTCGCAACGTCCAAACGCAGCAGTAAAGCATCGCTGTGTAGCTGCGCCCGGGGATGAGGACCAGTCTGCATCTGTTCGCGGAGCTACTATAACACGGGAAGCCAATACTCTCACAAACCCCATGAGCCGTCCATCATCCAACAGTCCGACGAGAGACGGAGCGACCAACGACCGGAACGCCTCAAAGAAATCAACAAATCCAGTGCCAGGCGACACCTCCGGCAGCTCGTCTACCAGAACTACTCCCAGACCTTCGGGTCTATCTACGGGCTTGAATCATATTGTGCGAGAATCACAACATACCAGCAAGCAATCATCATTGAACCCTGCGAGATCTCGAGTCGAGTCTCCGGCGCCCGCGCAGGCACACCTTGCCAAACAACAAAACATATCGTCCAAAACAGCCAAAGCAGCCGAGAAATCAGCTGCTGAGCAATTTGAGGATGGCTTGTCAAATTGGATGAAATACATGGGGGGAACGCAAGCAGGGGCTACACGGAAGGAAGCTCCAGGCCTGAGAGCTCCCGAACCCAAACCGAACGGCACAGTCATCGCTCGAGACACCCAAGCATTGGCCCAGGGAACTGAAGCTGAAATTCGGTGGGTGGCCAAAGACTTCACCAAATCGAATGGTGGCTGTACCGTTGGTCCACCTGAAACGCCTCTACAAAGAGTCTCGGTTGCGGAAGAAAGCGCATCAGCTGGCGCATCCCCGTCGAGTCAGCTACGTAGGGAGGCGGCTGGAGAAGATCAAGAGATGTGTGACGACGGCGAGCAGGTAATACAGAATGGCAAAATTCAAGGCCAGAATCAGAATAAGTTGCCTGCAAGCCACGATCTGTTGGACGCGGCTCCCATCGTTGCACCTGATTTGTCCATGCTCCCAGTTGAAAAACAAGTTGAGCGGATTCTGGGAAAGTTTTACCAGGAGATGCGAGAAGACACGGACTACCACACTAAACTTCAGCTGAAGCGATCTCGACGATCAGTCGAGCTACATGTCGACAAGCGCGCCGGGTCTAGTAAGTCCTCCGTAGCATCCTCGGTCTTTGCACGACTCCGCGCATCCGCTGCAATGCAGCCTACAACATCAAGTGCCAAGATCGGAGATGGTAGCGTCAAGTTCAATGTGGACGTCTTTAATGGCGCGGCCAACAGGTCCACGCGCAGCTACACCAAAGTTAAGATCACGTACTGCAACGCCACAAAACTTGCCAACGATGTACCGGAATACGCGCATTATGTGAGTTTGAAGTCAAATGTGCTCGCTCCAAACACCAAGACAATGACAGTATGGCCATACTTTGGCGATGGCGCGCCTGACCCCGAGGAGTTTGAGGACCACTACTTCATGGACACTGATCAAAGACATCGCAAGATTGGACGTCTTTTGGAGGCACAGAAAGTGGAGGAGTACGTTGAGAGTGCGTTACGGGACCTCCAAATATCCTGGAACGACGTACTGCATGTTCTTCTTGACCCTAGTCCCGACGTGGGCAAGAATGTTGTGGCACAGGCTGCAATCAAGAACATCATCAAGAAGGAATTTTTAGAGGATTTTCCTCGAGTCCAGGGCAGCAAGAAGTGGATGAAAGTGCTGTCGTCGCTTCCAAGCAGTACAATTGAGAAGCTTACCAAAGCGGCCGTTCTTTGCGATCACTTCCAAAGCATCGCAAAATTCCCCCTCTGGCACGTTGCTCGGCGCAGTGCTGCAGTCAAACAAGCCTTTGAGTCGCAAGAGCCGCCGGCCTCCTCGATCGAGTCTCGAACCTGTCGCTTATGCTTCCAATTCAATTGCCATCAGCATGGCGAGCTTCGAGAAGATCATAGCGACACAGACTCTGGAGTAGAAACGGACGACGCGGTGTCCAAAGATGTGCTTTATCCGCCCAGGGTCAATTTTAGGAAGAGAGTCTCTCTACCGCACAGGCCACTAGCGGGCGAGGACGAGAGTTCGAGTCTTGCAGCTATCAGGAAAAAGATGATCCCGAAGTACTGGGACAGTAGCCTCTTCACCAAGCCAGGAGAATGGCCGCCGTTTTATCCGTGCCACCATCCCGGCTTGACATGTACTCAAGCAGAATGCTCTTGCTTCCTTGACAAGAGACCTTGCGAGAAGAGCTGTGAGTGTTCAGACTACTGCGCTCGAAAATTCAAAGGCTGCGCCTGTTCTACGACAGCTAAAAAACCAGGCGGCTTTGTCTGCTGGAATGACAACCGATGCGCGTGCTACACCTTGGGACGAGAGTGTGACGCCGACTTGTGTGGATCTTGCGGTGTCTGCGAGTTGCTCGACCCAGTGCACCGTCGCGTTGAGGGAGATCCAAGAAAGCGCTGCAGCAATGCCAGTCTCCAGAAGGGCGTACCCAAGCACACCCTCCTCGGTGACAGTGGAGTCCACGGGATGGGTCTTTATGCTGGCGAGCATGTTAAAAAGCACGAGTTCGTCGGCGAGTACAAGGGCGAAGTCATCACCAACGGAGAAGCGGATCGGCGCGGCGCAGTCTATGAGAAGCAGAACTCGACGTACCTCTTCTCCCTCAACACCAAGCAAGAAGTCGACAGCAATTTCTACGGCAACAAGATCCGCTTCATCAACCATAGGAACAGAGGGCCAGGCGGCGCGAACCTATACCCCCTGATCGTCCTAGTCAACAGCGTCCATCGCATTGGCCTCTTCGCCCAGCAAGACATCAAACCCGGCGAAGAGCTCTTCTTCGACTACGGCCCCAAGTTCCCAGAGCACCTACTGGGTGGCACAAAGCAAGCAGCATCAAAATCTGCCCCGCACGTCCGAAACGCCAATCTGCTCGAGAAGTTCTACGACATCCAAGACGAAGAAGACGAGGACGGAAACGTGCGTGCCCGCAAAGCTCCTGCGAATGGCAAGCGCGCTCGCGCCCGCAAAGCCGACTCAGTCGCAGCAAAACCCGTCAAGCCTAAGGGGAAGATGGGCGGAGCGAGAGCTGGGGCTGGCCGTAAGCCGGGTAAGAAAAGAGTTGCACAGAATGGCGATGTCACTTCTGCTGGTGGTGGTGGTAGTAGAGCTGTCATTGATGAGGAGCTGGATGATGATTTCTCGCGCGTCAGAACTCAGGACCAGTTTGAGACTTTCTATGTCTCGCAGGACTTGGGACTGACTGGTCCAGGCGAAGATGACGACGATGAGGACTTTGTTGTTGGTGCTGGGGCGAGTGAGCAGGAGAGTAGTAGTAGTGAGGAGGATAGCGACTTTGGGGATGAGGAGTTTGAGGGTCGTGGGAGACGTGTGAGGAAACGGCCGTGGAAGCTGGACGATTGACCGAACTTCCTGTCGATAGACTTTGTCTCTAAATTGGCCGCACAGAAAAAGCCTGCGGATGAGGAGTCAGGCTATGCTACCTATAATCTCTTGATGAACGCTGATCCACTAGTCAACTGGCTGCTCCACGTGTATGTGTTTCTGTGGTGGTTACAAATCCGCCCGTATTGCTGATCAAGTCCATACATGTATATATCTGGGTGCTATTCTAGGTACCTAGACGTCGTACACGGGTCGCCCAGCACATGCATCACCCCCTTCTCCTTGATCGTAGGCTAACAGCAGTCTGATGCTTGACAAACACCACCTAATTTTTTAGCGATATAATTTTGCGTTTTACGCTCCACTCATCGACAGCTCGCTTTTATGGTGTAGTGGTTATCACGTTTCCTTTACATTCAAGTGGATCGGAAAAGGTCCTGCGTTCGACCCGCGGTAAGAGCTCTCGTTCTTTTTGATCGAAAGATGGTTCTCTTAGACATGTTCGAAGTTGGGTATGCTGCAATTTTTTCAAGCATGCTTTGTCGAGTCAATTTTGACTAAGTTAGATTCGACTAGAGGTACGCTTCGACGTGAGCTTTGTAGGTGTACGCGACGCGACCCAATTACGACAACCTGGACAACGCACTTATCCACCTGCGACTTCTATCTACTCCGGTTCAATACTACTTTGCACGACGATAGGGAGTAACATGTCGCATGTTGATTATAAATTTTCGACACTATAGTTTGCTGTCTTTCTAGACGACTATGTTAGCCGGATGCTCGACATCTACCTACACAGTGTTCCATCCGAGGATCTCACAATCTAGTGGGCTCTCACGAAGCCCCACCTCACATGTCGGACTGATTCGGTCATTCATGCAACCTCATCTACACTACTTGTAATGACAATCTACGGTCGGCGTTTGAAGACACGGCAGCACCCTCCTACTCTGAGGGTAAATGAAAGAGATACAGCTACTCCAGGAAGACTCTCCACATGTTACGAGAGGGCACATGAGGCACTAGGTGAAGCCGCCGTTGTTATCCGTGGGGATTTTGCGGGCATTGCAGAGCTATGAGACACTATGGTGATGCTACTGTGATACTACTATAACCACCCCCACCTCATTTGTATTGCGAGTGGTGGCTGTTTGATCCAAGCGGGACCGCTGGCCATCACATGCTCTGCTGAGCTGTCGGCCAGCGTTTAAAGAAATATAGTTCTCCTTGTGTCCGAGACTTAACGAGTCGTGCGGAGGGGTGTGAAGAGATGTTGAAGATGTCGGTGTAGTGAGTTGAGGGACTTCTCCAAGAAAACGATACAGACGCTGGGGTGTTACGGGTATGTCTCGGCGGCGGCAAACTCGTTACAGGAGGCAGGCCATAGCAAAGCTTCATCTGCGCGCCGAAAGGGAGCAACCTTACGCTGACAGCCCTTTTAGCCCTGTTGGCATGGTGTTGTGAGGTTTCAGTACGCTAGGGCGGAAGTGAGCTCAGCATTTCGTCTTGTCGGCAGCGTCCGATTGGATGTGGTGCATCGGAAAGCCCAGCGTTTCCACTTTTGCACCGTCCAAGTGGACTTGGTGGGTCTGCTTGCCATCATGCTGCCGACCGATAATTTGACCCGGCGAACCGCCTTTGCCAGACGAGAGCGAAAAGGAGATTCCTCTGCTTAAACAACACCCACCGCCACTACACCAACAGCTTCTCCAGTCTCTCCCACCAACTGGACATTTCCGCCTTTTTTCGCCACCAAACTCATACTACCTTTCCGGACGAACCACACATCACTCATCATCATGGCTACCAACAACCTTTCCACTCCCAGGCCCACCCTGATGAGGACACCCAGCCACAACATCCGCACCGCAGAGGAGGTTCTCTCCCGGTTCTACGACGCCGAAGAGCTCTACATGGCCTCCCCAGCGGAGAAGCGTGACTTTGCCGGCCTAGCAGCCACTCTCTCGCCTAACGTCCTGGTCCACCAATCTCCCGACATGCCTTATGGTGGCGAGTACAAGGGCCACGAAGGCTTCCTCCAGTGGAGTGAAGCCATGGCCACCTGCTTCGACTGCATGGAGGTCAGCGAACGCCAGGTCCTTCACAACGGCAGCGAGGTTGTCGTCACATCAACCCTCAAGATGCGCGTCCGCAAGTCTGGCGAGGAAGTCATTGGCCCGCTCATCCAATGGATCAAGGTCGACCGCGATGAGGGCACTATCAAGGAGATCAGACCTTTCTACTGGAACGTCAGAGGTGTGAACGAGGCCCTCGGCAGGGGCATGTACGGCCAGTAGAGCTGGTTCTGGAACTTTCATTTGGGAGATGCAAGCCCGACGTCCGGTGTGGCGTGAGTGGCGAGCGAGAGCAAAGGATGGGAAATTAGATGGCCGCTGGCCGCACCTCGCTGGAAACGAGGCATAGACATAGATTTTACGACTTTTGCACTTCCGGAAACACGACGCAACGCACCGACGAGCGAGCGTGTCAACAAGACCCTGGCAGGTTTTGAGTGAGAGAGGAACTCTCGCGTTCACGGCTTGTGGCGTTCTTCGCCAACATACAGAAATATTCGCATTTGCTTACAGTACGTGTATACATCGCATATACATTACCACTGAGGTGTCCCTTGGAAAACGTGCATCCCATGAACGTGCCTTCGCGCTGCATGGTGATACCTGATGCGCTCGCCCAGATCCAACCTAGTGGTACCGCCGAGAAAGACCTTTTCGGGCACGTACATTTCTTCGACAACTGTTGTCCGTTGTGGTGATGTCTAACGCATCCGCCTACTATCAAGCTTGCACGACCATTGAGAGAGCGAACTACTTTTATCGACTCGGAGAAGCGTCTGCACGAAAACCATCTCGTAACGAAACGCAGGGTGTTCCCCCATAGCTAGATGACTATGCTGCTGTCCTCTGATTCATCCTGGGATCTACTGTTATTGACCTGGTGAAGCTACTACTAGGATTCGAGTGCCTCATTGGCACGCAGATCTCACTATGCTACTACCCTCGGAATCAATCTCAAACTCACAGCTGTTCACTATTGAGATGATACGGACAGAATTCTGCTATCTCGTTGGTAGGGAATTTCCGCTGTGGTGATACTTTATGCCTTAGTATCCGGAAAACCGCCGCAAGTCTCCACTGAGAGTGTACAAATACTGATCGGACCTTCTCTCCAACGCTGTGCAGCATCAATTCCTTCCACACCACTGGAGTGCGCGGCTGCCTTTCGTCAAGCTATAACTTCTTTCCAATCTGAGAACAAGGTAACTGCTGTATTTGCACAATCTGAAGACTCACCAGTCCTCCACCTCAACACTACTGATATCGAATAGCACATACACACTTACACACTTACACTCGCAAACAACCGCTATTCATACCAAGACCCTCTCTCAAACGACTTACGCTCTCTCAACATGGACAGCCTTTTAACCAGCTGCTGTGTTTGTTTGGAAAACCCTCCGCATGAAGATTTGACCAACGTCGACGACTACATCGTCTGCCAAGACTGTATACGCCAATTGTTCCAGAGAGCCCTCGAATACGAAGGCAACTGGCCGCCCAAATGGGCCAAGCATACACTCGACATCCAAACTTATACCCAACAACGCATCTTCACACAGGACTTTCTCAACGTCTATCATCAGAAAGAGAGAGAATGCTGCTGTCCACCAGCCAACCGGATCTATTGCTCTTGGTCGCCTCACCGGAGAGATTAGCAATCCGAAGATAGGAGAAAGGATACCGGCAAGGGCAAGGGCAGGGCAATTGACGATCGCTGCAACAGCTTTGTCGGAGAAAGGATACGATCTACAGTTGAGGTCCTCACCGGCAATGAAGAGCTCGTAGTGAGCTGCAAGGACTGCAACAACCTCACATGCCGCGCCTGCGAAGCCCCGATTGATAGCTATGCTCAAGCGATCACCCACAAGTGTCTGCTGGTGCGCGCTGCCGCCTCTGATGATGTAGCTTTTCAGGGCCTGAAAAGAGGCAGAGACTTCCAATTGTGTCCCTTTGAGAGCTGCGAAAGGAAGATCGAGCTGTCCGATGGCTGCAACCTTTTCGCGCGGTGCTATGAGGGATTGATAGGCCTCTTTTCTCTTGCTTCTATTTTCAGCTTTTACTAGGGACTGTCTCTTTTGAAGAATTACAACTGGAACGTCTCTGAGATATCGAATTTGTGAAATGTATTTGTATCACGTTTTGTTGAATGGAGTATCTCACTGGTGCCAGTATTTTTTTCGATGTGTAGACGATGCTGACACTACCTCTTGTTACGTATTTATCTAGTGAGATACTGAGACTTGCTTGAAAAAAATTCATTGATATTTACAAGACGATGGTGTACTGTAGCAGCCGATACCACCACTTACACTCACGCAGATTTGATGAAAAGATTTGCTGAGAATTGCCTATCCGACATCTCACTGGTGCCGCTGACATGTAAATGCTTTAACGAGAACCGCGAAACCAACGACTGTCTTGAATCAGGCCAAGTCAATGTTGACGATACATAGTATTCTTCCGCACACTTGAATGATTCTTGCGAAAATTCCCGTGGACGTTTGCCCAGGCCCTTTCGCAAGCACATGAGGTGTTTGACCCGGCAAGCCGCATACCGCATTCCAGCAGTTTTGATTGCACGTATGCAACCCAACACAACAATGTTTACCTCGCGCCCCATTCACTACTACAATTCTCCTCCCCATCGCTTCGTCCCTTCGAGGCGCCCTTCGCAGAAAGACTTGTTTTTCAATACAGACAGATTGCATCGCACACACCACGACCATGGCGAAATCACGCGCCGACGGCACGCCAGGCAAAGCCGCCGGCAAAAAGAAGGCTATAATACCTTCGCCAGCCAAAAAAACAAAAGCAAAAGCCAAGTCCGAGAGCCCGGAGCGAAGAATCGCCAGAAGCTCACCGCGAAGAGCAACGCTCTCGACCAAAGCCCAAGAAGCCGCCGCCGCGGCAGAGAAAGTGCAGGCTGGCAGAGTGGTGAAGAAGACTTCACCGAAGAAGGCTACCTCGCCTGCGAAAGCAAAGGCCCAGACTCTGGCGGCAAAGAAGAACGCTGCAGCTTCGCCTGCGAAAGAAACGGCTCAGACTCCGCCGGAGGGAGAGAATGCCTCTCCTACTTGTGGAAGAAAGGGTAGAAAGATTCTTCCGCAGGGTGTGCTTCGTCCTCCGCTTGGGCCAAGCGATAAAACTTATGGTCCCGATGACGAGGTCGACAAGACAATTGCTACTCAACCCCCTAGAACGCAATATGTGCTGTACGGCAAACCCCGTGCCACAGTGAGCCGGATCTTGGCTCCTCCTCCCAAACAGCAAGGGAGCTTTGCGGTCGCAGACCCGCCGTCAGATCGGTCCAAGGGTACACGTATCTACCGAAACCATGAGGAGTATGTTCCCACTGCCCACTGCCGCTCCAGAAGCAAGACTGTATCTCTTTCGTGTGCTAATGTCGATATTCTCAGCATCGAGAAGGCGCGTATAGACAACATCGAAAAGGACCTGACAAACTGGGCGGAGAGCATGTTCAAAAACCGAACTGTCCGTGAGATCTCTCTGACCCGTGGACTCTCCATGCTCAAGGGCGCCGTCACTGCGCTCGGCGAGCACGACGCAATCGGCCTTCCGCTCGACGACCCACAGACTCGCTCGCTGAGGTCGATCTGCCGCGACGTTTGGATGACTCTGCGCGGGACCCTCGGCACCGCCATCGACGACTATCTGGACAAAGACATCCCCGACGGTGTTTTCCTGCGCGCGTTGCTCAGAGTCCAGGGCGCTCAAGCGAATGGATCCAGCAAGAAGTTCGATACCATGCGCGTGTGGGACCTGTATAGCGTCGTGCCGCTTGAGTACAAGGATGTGGTGGATTTGTTCGGCAATTATAAGCGTGAAAACCAGATTGACAAGTCGCCGCCAAGGAGCCCGCCACGGAGTGGGAGTGAAGAGCAGCAGGGGTGGTGGGATTACTGGGAGGAACATCCCGAGAGTGGTGAGAAGCCTCTGAACTGTTCTGGCTGTTCGAAACATAGCACTGACACCCAGCTAGAGGACGAGAATTTCCCGTTCATCTTCTCCCGGGCAGCGGCACGAGATGCAGGGCAATTGGTGATTCCAGCTAAGCGTATGGTGGGCGAGATTTTGGCAGGTCCGCCTAAGGGGAAACTTCCGGCTGGGATAGCAGACAAGCAGGGCCGCATCTCCTTGCAAGAAGAGTACGTTACCATTCCCAGAAAACATCCTGAGAGAAGAAGCACGATCCCCGAGAGCCTTCTGGTTTTTGAAGTTTTGCTGACAATGGGTTTCCGCAGCCGCTACAAGCAGCTCGTAGACGCGGACACGGAAGAGATGATACACTGGCTGGAGCACGAGCTCGAGGCCCCACAGCTGGAGGAGAGACATTTCACTCACTCTTATCATCTACTGGCGGAAGGCGTCAATACTGTCAAGGAGCATGATGCCAATGGAATTAACAATGCCCAGGTCCGCCGACTGAGGCCAGTCTGCCAAGAGCTGTGGAACATTTTGCGTGACCTCGTAGGTAGCGCTCTGGACGAATGTCTGGAGCAAGAGGTCCCTAGCCATATCTTCACCGCTGCTTTGGTCCGCGCCCAAGGCCCGGCAAAGAAGTTCAGGTCAGAGGAGGATAAGAGCTACCGTTACGGGTGGGACGCCAAAGAGATCGTGCCTTTCGACTACGATTTTGACGTGGCGGACTTGTTCAAGGAGTGGAAGCGCGAGCCTGTGCCGGAAAACGGCAGGGGGTGCATTCCAGATCCATCTCCAGGTCCAGCATCGCCTGCCAAACAGGCTCAGAGCAAGCCTGAGTTCGACCCCGTGGAGCAGTACAATCGCGAAGGTCGCGTGGTAGCCGCTGCGACAAAGCGTACGAGGTCCAAGTCTCCAGCGCCAGCCCCAGCATCGCCTGCCAAACGAAGCCAAAGCAAGTCGCCAACGAAACGCACCGCTTCATCGAGGAAGTCCAGTGTGAGTTCCAATGCGTCGAGCACCATACCCGGCTACGTGCACCAAAACGTCCGCGGCAATATCATTTCGCCCACCAACCTCCCGACAGTCGCCGAACTCAACCAAACCAACCGATTCCACGAAACTCTGCCGGCCCCAGAAGTCTGGCACAGGCGCATGCCGCCGTACTTCACGTTCGGCGAGACGCCATACATGCAAAAGCTGGCCAGCGACCAGATCCAGCATGATCTCAACAGAAGTGAGTTACTCTGAGAGCTTTCCTTCCCAATCTCCATTGTGCACCGCGCTGACTTTTCATTTTTTCTCAAATCAGGCACCGACGAGCGCGCCAAAGCTGCTAAGGCCAAAGAACCCATGTGGAAGAAAGCCGCCGGGACAGCCGCCAGCATCGCAGGTAGCATTGGAGGGTACCTAGTCGGCTCAACCGCAAAGCAGCCTAAAGGCTACCCTTCGCCCTGGGACTTGCCGGAGGTGAGCGATGGGGAGGTTCAAAATGAGATGGCGGTTCAGCGGGAGGATGGTGCTGCGACCCGGGGTTCGAAGAAACCGGCGTCTCCAAGGAAATCGTCCTCCCCGACGAAGAAGCCGTCGTCTCCAACCAAGAAACCGGCGTCTCCGAGAAAGTCTCCCTCTCCGGTCAAGAAGTCGCCGTCTCCAAAGAAGCCGTCATCTCCGCGAAAGTTAATCCGGCAGGATAGTGGGGACGAAGATGTCAGCACCGATGATGATGGCGATCATATGATGAGTGGTGGGTTGCGTTGAGTAGATTCTTGCTGGTGGTGGTGATGGCCAGCGTTCCAGATTGGTGATGAGATTTTGACTTTCGTTCTGCGTCTGTAAAGTAAACGGTGCTTGGTATTTTTCGTTATCTGGTTGATGGAAATGCCCAGGCTTAATCAATGCGCTCTGAGTAAACGCTAGAAAGATTAATCAAGCCCCCCAAACGATGCTGTTTATCTATGTTTTGTGTGTGAAGTCTTCCTCTCAGTCCATGATCTCGGCCGCAAACTTGCTCCTCGATCTGATCCTCGGTCCGTAGAAGACCAAGACCCATGGCACGACGGTTAACAACGCTCCAAGGCCTCCGAGGAAGCTGCCAGCGCCTTGGAAGGTCATGCCTCTGAACATCTGTGGCGTGAAGAGAGAGAAAGCACCCGCGAGCAGGTTACGACAGAAACTCTGCGCGGCGAGAGCCGAGCTGGCGTATTTGTGGTAGGTGTCGGCGAGATAGTTGAAGACTGCGAGGTAGATGCTGAAGATTCCCATCGTCGCACAGCCGATTCCCAGGGCCGGCAGGATCCAGTGGTTGCTCGGGAAAGACGTCCAGCCGAACCAGAAGCATCCAATCGGGAGGAGCGCACTTTGTATGCAGGCAAAGTAGAGGCGGCCTTCAGGGCCGTTGAAGATGGCGAGATGTTTGCCGGTGAAGTATTTGCGGGCGATACGCTCCTGGCCCACGCTGATGAACGTGCTGATTATTGCTGCAACGGAGATGGCGGTGAAGACGGCGCCGTTCTGTTGACCGTTGAAACCGTGGCTGGCGGTAAAGACGACTGGGATCGCGGAGAAGGTGAGGTAGAGTACTCCCCAGGCGAAAGAAATCCACAGACTGAAGAAAAAGACGACACTTTCAGTGAAGAGAAGATGGAAGGGTCGGTATAAGCTGATTGCGACCATCTGGCCGAGAGATGCAAGTTCTTCATCGCTCTTGACTTTCCAACGAATCCTCTGAGGCGCAGTCTTGCCATCTGAAGACGGCATCATGAAACCATAGTGACCTTCGGACTCGAGCTGATCGATCCACTTGTTCAGCGCTTTGCCTTTCTTGCTGAGAAGCACAGAGCCGCGGGTCTCCTTGAACAAGAACACGATGAAGACCATCAAAACACCGCATGTGATGGTTTGCAAGTAGAATATCCAACGCCAGGTTGTGTGATAGGCGACGACGCCGCTGATGGCGGGTCCGAGTCCTGTGCCGAAGAGGGCTGCTCCGGAAAACAAGGCCATGGCAGTGTTGCGATCTTCGGCGCGGTATATGTCACTGACGACACCGCCAACCATCGTGCTGAATGTGCTGCTGCAACATCCAGCCAGGAATCGACTCACAATCATGCCAGCATAAGTCGGCGTGACGGCGCAAATCAACTGGAAGAGAACAAAAAGGAGTCCGGCAACAACAAAGATCGGCCGTCTTCCGTTGATCTCAGATAGAGGTGCAAGGACCATAGGCGCGACACCGAAACCGAGTGTGAAGATGGCGACGCCAACTGCAATCGCGGTATCTGACACGTTCCATAGTTCTGTCATTTGAGCGTTTCCTGAGGAGTAAGAGCCAGCCGTGTAGGCTGTGAGAGCGGTGGCGATGCAAGAGAGCCAGGTCATGATCGATTTGCGTCGAGCGCTCCAAAGGAATGGCGACGTGTATTTCTTAAGGTTCGGACATTGCGATGGTGGTGGCAGCCCATTTGATGGTTGCGATAGGTGCGCTGGTGAGGGCAGTTCGGTTTCGAAGGTCAAGTAGTGGTAGACGATCTCATGTTGGCTGCCCAGTCTTGTGAGGTCGCTCGCTAACGAAGCCCTCTTTTCGTTTTCCTCTTGTTGGATCCCCGGACTGTAGACGTGGTTCAGCTGATCCTCGGGCGCAGGTGGCAATTCTATCTCCGGATCCGCCATGTCGATTGAGCGAGGCGCGAATGGGGTAACAAAGCAAGAGAGACTCAAGAGTCGACAAAAGTATGCAAAGGATAACAACAATGGCGTTGGGACATGTGCATATTATTTTTCTTCTATACTCGTTAACAGTGCACGAGTCAATTGGCCGCGACGAGATAGGAAGTGGGTCCGGCAAGACCTCCCCGTTTAGTCCGTGTTCGAGCCGCTCTTCGTCCGCATTTGTTTGATGGGAGTGGTGATCGAAAATGTTGAAGATCTCTGATGCTCGATTGTTGGGCAGCTGGGTGTTGTGGATGGAAGAGGGCAGGACGTAGAAATATCTACTGAAATCTGGCACTGGCTGCAAGGCCGGGTATGCGGCCAAGCAAAGAAGCATATCGGCGTGATGGACGCGCCCTAGTATTGGATGCTGTAGAGGTGCACGGCAGAGATTCCGTTAGCTCCATCATCGTAGGCGCATCATATAGTGGTGGTGCTGCGCGAGGACGGCGTGTAGGATTGGATTGGATTGGAGTGAACTTGGTTGGTTCGGGTTGTCAAAGGAAGGGCGGAAATGGCGGGCGTCATCCGCACGCCCTTATCTCGGTAATAATAACAGGGCATGACGGTATTGTCATTATTCCCTGCTTCTCAACCCTCGATACATCGTCTGAGCATCAATACTCATCGCATTCGCAGGAGTCATATGTGTGCGCGACGCACCTTGTGCAGTCATACACACCATATCTTTGTCATCCTCCCATATACTCAAGTAGCCATGGAAGCGTTCATTCATTGTATCTCGGTTAAGTCTACATGTACAGCACTGCGACATCGGAGATACTTGGCGACGACTTGGTCTTCTGTGACTTCTTTTCGACTCTCTACCATTGTTCCAAGGTATACTAGACGCAAGCGTCTCCTGGAAAAGCGGTGATAGTATACACACTCGTCCCGGCTAAATCCACATGCATCTGTCAGCAAGGACGTCTTACAAGAACTCACAAACGGGCAGGTCCGTCGGCATTCAAATCTCACGTGATCGACGGTAGATACAGAAGCGTAGACTCTGGCATCATCTCGTCTGCTTCCACTGGGGACAAGTGGGGGTCGCCGCCCAGTCGCCCAGTCGCCCCACCATCATCCATTCGCCGATGGCGTGCTGAACCCTTTTGTTGACTCTACACGTATTTCTTTGAGATCGCCCCCTCTTGATTCATAATCCTACCTTTCTTCTGCCCTGCAGCTGCAACTCGTCACTAAATTGTAAGTGAATCTGCTCCTGCTCCAGCACCCGATCGTTCTTGCCTCAACAACTAACGAGACTCGACCTCGCAGCCAACCTTACAACCAACACACCATCAAAATGACGGACCGTCCTGAGCCCCTCCGCCTCGGCACGACCGCCCCCAACTTCAAGGCTGAGACCACCGGTGGTCCCATCGACTTCCACGAGTTCATTGGCGACAGCTGGGTCGTTCTGTTCTCCCACCCCGAGGACTACACCCCCGTCTGCACCACCGAGCTCGGTGCCTTCGCCAAGCTTGAGCCCGAGTTCACCAAGAGGAACACCAAGCTCATTGGCTTGAGCGCAAACACAGTTGAGAGCCACGGTGGCTGGATCAAGGACATTGATGAGATCTCTGGCTCCAAGCTCCGCTTCCCCATCATTGGTGACAAGGAGAGGAAGGTTGCCCTTGCCTACGACATGTGAGTTTGCACCAGTTTCGAAGACAAGAAATGAAGACGAAGACTGACAACCTGGTCAGGATCGACCACCAGGATGCTACCAACGTCGATGCCAAGGGCATTGCTTTCACCATCCGCTCTGTCTTTGTCATTGACCCTAAGAAGACCATCCGCACCATCCTCTCCTACCCGGCCAGCACTGGTCGCAACACCGCCGAGGTCCTGCGCATTGTCGACTCCCTCCAGACCGGCGACAAGCACCGTATTACCACTCCTATCAACTGGGTTCCTGGTAAGTTAAACATGGAGAATTCGATTTTTCAAAACAATGGCCTAACCTCATTTTCCAGGTGACGATGTCATTGTCCACCCCTCCGTCAAGGGCGACGAGGCCGCCAAGCTCTTCCCCAAGATGAACATTGTCAAGCCTTACCTGCGCTTCACCCCTCTCCCCAAGGACGAGACCTCTGCATCCGCTTGACTGTGGAAAAAGATGATTTTCCGTGAAACCTGGGAGGCCGAATGGGGTCGCTCAGTCACTGATTCGGGATATTGAGGACGAAAATTATGAGCGAAAGCGTTTGCATATGATAAATGAGAAAAACAAAAATCAATAGGCATGATTCATTTACACCCACCGTCTGTGTCGTTGCAGATTGATTATTTCCGTGCATATTACTTACTGTACATCACTACAAGATATCTTCTTGAAGCGGATGAGCGCGAGAAGATTAGCTTTGAACCCTTTGTTTCATCTTGTTGCAAGTCCCATGTCCAGCTCGTGCATGTCAAACGAGTGGCCCTCCATGCATGCAAACACTTACCCTCGCCGGACGAACTGCTGCATACACCCGCGACGGCCAGGCGCAGGACGAGCTTGTTGATGTGTACATGCAATAATATTATGGCGACTATTATTGTTGCCATGACATGACATGCAAGAATGCCAGGCGCTGAGAGGGCAGGGCACACCAATCAACGGCTAGCGATCGGCCCTGGCTTGGCGGGACTGAAATCGTGAAGTTGCAGCGAGGCCGACGCAGCGCATGCCCAATCCAATCCAGTCCAATTTAGCAACGTGACTTGACCTTGCACCATATTCACTCCAGCCGTCGCCCGCAGACCCCCCAGACGGCCTCTGCTCACTGCCCTCTGCTCCCTGCACTGCAAGCCTGTCCGGACTCGACCTCACTCTTGCCGGATCGCTCTGTCCAAGGTAAGAAAGGCCTCTCTATATGTGGCGTCTTATCCTCTCCAACTTGCCTCCACCGGCCCCGGGAAACATGACCTTGCCGCCCTCGCCCCGGCTGCCTGGTCACCGCAGGATAGCTGCATCCGCTCTGGCAGACATCGACTCCCAAACTCCAGCTCAGCCCGCCGCTCCAGTATCTGTGCTTGTGTATGGCGTGTTGCTTTCCGAAACCAATACCGGCTGTGGCAACTGATCCTGGCCGCCTGGCGAACGAGTGGACTTGTTCAGGCCATCGAGATATACCTTGCTTTCACACTCAAAAGTTAGCCCGTCCGCCGTTCTTCTCTCTGGGCCGCGCACCTTATGCTACTGATCCGCTCCTATATCACGGCGCCTTATTGCTACACATCATTACTATCATTATTGCTATGACATGACAGATAGGCCCTCTTGCTGACCGAAGATGGCTTTCCCTCCAGAATCTGCGGCGCACAGCGCTCCGTCCGACACACACCCTTTCTGGGCCAGCTTCAGAACCCCCAAGGAGCAAGACGCCTTGAAGAAACCTGAAGCTTCTCGTGATTCCTCCTCGTCCAGGCATCGGAAATTCGCCAAAAAGGCCAAGTCTTTCTCGATCAAAAGCCGTACCCGCGAATCAAGTCCAACAAAGAACTCTCCTCCCGAGGACGACGCAAACCGGCAAGCCTCATCGACACCAACACCTTGTTCGACCCCGCCGTTGGACGTCTTTGAGCTACCTGCTACCTCTCCTCGTGGCCAGAGTACTACTCGACCAAAGCACATTCCTATTGTCATTCCGGATTACAATTCCTTCGGCAGACGAAGTCCGGTGAACGAAACGTCGAACGGCTCTTTCTCCAGCTCCACCGCTTCGACTTCGGCTTCGGGCTCACCAAAGCCAGCACCCTCTGAATTCGGAGGCTACGGAGTTGCAGTCCGCAACACTTCAGTCGACTCTTTTCGTGAACGACCGAGACATGTTGAGATAAAAATCCCGGATTGGGCACATCCTGTCATAAAGCGATCAAACGTTCCGCCTCGGCTCAGTTTGGCAAAATCGACTTTCCTCGACACATTCGCGGACGACGGCTCTCTGTCGCCGCCTGATCTATCAGCTCCATCACCCGCCATCAGCCAGGTCAGCGCAATGGACTCACATACCTCCGAACCTTCGCCCACTGGGCTTTACACCACATTGTCTCACAAAGGCTCCAGTGCCTATCTCTCTAGCGCTCACAGCAGCCAGTCTAGTCTGGTCGGAATGCGAGCAGAGTATGAATCCGCTTCAGAAGCCGAGTCAACACACGATGAACCGCAACGCCCTTCATATATGCCCGCCTCATCAGCGTCGGGCACAGGCATGGCCAATACACCTCCTGTCCAGACACCCAGCTCCACCTCCAACCTATCTGGGCTTGTATGCAACGTGCATCGCACAACTGGAAAAGAGCCTCACCCTCTTGTCGGTGCTACAACTACCATATTGGGCGACAAGCTCTACGTCTTTGGAGGCCGACGATTGTCACGCGCAAAACCTCAACTGACATCTAATCTTTACGAACTGGATTTGATCAAGCGCCACTGGACGAAGCTCGATACAAAGGGCGACATTCCTCCTCCACGGTACTTCCACAGTGTCTGCGCCTTGGGCGACACCAAACTTGTCTGCTACGGTGGCATGTCTCCTGCTCCTGGTACTGATGGTGGCGGTGATGTGCAGTCGGAAGTTGTTGTCATGTCAGACATTCACATTTACGATGCGCCGACACGCACATGGATGAAAGTTGCCACATCCGAATCACCGCAAGGACGATATGCACATTGCACAGCAATTCTACCGTCATCCGCTGTCTTTGGCTCTGCGAACGCGCCGATGTCAGCAGTCCACCACAACACACCTGGAAACAACCCTAACCAAGGCACACTGGGCGTTTCCTTGGATGGCACGGGCGGTGCAGAGATGATTGTTGTTGGTGGCCAAGACAGTGCGAACCATTACATCGAGCAAATCAGCGTGTTCAATTTACGCAGCTTGAAATGGACGGGCACCACTGGCATGGGACGAAGCTGTGGCGCGTACCGCAGTGTAGTGGCCCCACTGACTACAATGACCGCTGATGAGATCGGCGCTGGCCCTCACTCGGAAATCGATGCTGATGAAGAGGAGAACGAGACGGCGCCGATTGGATCCGGCGCTCCGATGCTGATTTACTCGAACTACAACTTCCTGGATGTTAAGCTCGAACTCCAGGTACGATTGACAGATGGAACCTTGACAGAGAAGACCATGCGGACCGACCTCTCGCCACCTGGTCTGCGTTTTCCTAATGGAGGTGTTATCGACAATCATTTTGTCGTTTCGGGCACTTTCTTGACTTCTTCCAAGCAAGAATACGCACTGTGGGCGCTTGACTTGCGCACTCTCTCTTGGAGCAGAATCGATGCCAGTGGTAGCATCTTCAGCCAAGGCAGTTGGAACAGGGGAGTGCTTTGGAGTCGACGGAACTCTTTTGTCATCCTTGGTAATAGGAAGCGCAGTCTTGTGGACGACTACAACAACCGCCGCATCAACTTCTCCAACATCTGCCTGGTCGAGCTCGAGTCATTCGGGTTATACGAAAACGCAAGGACTGCAGAACCAACATCGGCATTCGTGTCTGCAAGCGCCACTGGGCCCCAATTACCAAGCGATATGTCGTTGGCAGGCCGTCAGCTTCCTTATGCGGCAGAGTCGCTTGGCGTACAGTCCATGTCGTTACGAGAGTTGGCAGATATGGATTTCTTAGCAATTGACGGCACGCGCATCGCAGTCAACTCTCGTCTAATAGCGCGCAGGTGGGGACCGTATTTCACGCAACTATTGCGAGACTCCCTGGTCGGAGTTTCGGCCGACACTGACACTTCAACGCTTCGTGCTGGCAACTCCGGTCACAGCATGCGAAACTCGAGCCTGACAATCACTCAGTCTGCCACGTCTGGTTCTGGCAATAACTCGTCATATGGCAACAATGGGTCCGACGTCCCGGATGCACGTCAGGTGCCGCCACCATCTCGGCCAAGACTACTCTACCTGCCACACACTGCACCTACACTTCAAGCGATGCTCCATTTCCTTTACACTGGAACGCTTCCATCGCCTCCCTCGGCACTGGCCACACCTCAGATCTACTGCTCATTGCTACAACTCGCGCGTCCCTACAAGATTGACGGTCTTTTGGAAGCAACCGTGCAAAGATTGCACGAGTCACTCGATGGTCGTAACGCCGCTGCGATCTTCAACGCCGCGGCCATGGGAGCAGGCGGCGGAGAAGGCGTGCAGTTCATGCCGCCCAACGGCAGGTCTAGAGAGAGCGTCATTCCGCTCCGAACCGCCAGCTTAGCCAACGCCGACTCGCTCTCCGTGAACGGTTTCGGCCGCTCGAGCACGAACCTGCGTATTGACACGGACATGGCGAATGGCAGGAATACTCGCAACACCCTCCGCCCGGGCGAGTCCCGTGGTGAGGAGACCGACGATGAGGATATCCCGGGCAGCGCCGTGACGGATTCCAGCATGAGTGAAAGTGAAGCGAGCTTGAGCGCGAGAAGCTTGACTGGTAAAGGCCGTGAGAACGAGGTGTGGAATGGGGCGATGAGTGCTGTTGTCGGGTTGCAGAAGAGAGGTCTGAGGGGATTAATGGAGGGAAGGAGAAATCGGGACCGAGGTCGATCTGAAGGTATGGGGGATGGGTCTCGGGTTGGACTGGGGATTGCGTAGATTTAGATGGAATATTGGTGGTAATGGATGTGGAAGATTTGATCTTGAAGGTATGCTGTTGTTGTTGTGAAGCGTACCAACATCGATGTGGTTCCTACATGGTGACAAGAGTTTTGTCGGCTGTTCAACTACCATTAGCGGCCGAAGCTTCACCTCGCCATCCGTAACGTAACTGGCTCGCATGTGGATTACCTGACTATGGGCGGTCTTAACGACATCTTGCTCGATATGGCGTTGCCTGGCTTTTTAATGCGCTTCGGGCTGTATAAGTTCAAATTGAATGCTAGGCTCGAGGACGACACTTGCTTGTTTTCAATTTCTCTGACACAGGAGCTGAAGGGTCGCTTGAATTGGACGGCGAGTGATGTGATGGCCATACTCTGTGTAGAGGACTTTGCTTCGGTGTTGCAGCAGT
>Ga0265780_10000716_pt1 | contig 50304 bp, 54 predicted proteins | sample P1T30metagenome_FD_192432 | JGI IMG/M metagenome (GOLD analysis project Ga0265780, IMG submission 192432) | Plant litter microbial communities from East Loma Ridge, Irvine, California - P1 T30 | ecosystem: Environmental > Terrestrial > Plant litter > Unclassified | place: USA: California... | reverse complement strand
AAGCACTGGTGTCTCAGACATGAAGAAGGTCAAGCCCAGCCAGATTACTGCGAAAAATAGTATCCCAGGGGTTTCGAAGGACCAGGTAGTAATATCAGCGGTGGCTACGTTCGAGTGGTCTTAATAAAAAGAGCCCGGACGTATAGTGGTAGTCATCCCGTCTATTAGGCTATCAGCCCAGCGGCAAGGCTTGTTTAGCAGATCAGCAGGACAGAGTGAGATCTACTTCCCATCGGCCGAGTTTCTGCGAACTGATGTTTGCTCCTGTAGTTTGCGTTGTCATGAGACCTCCATTCATGATCTTAGCCACTATGCCGCTGAGAAGGTTCCCTCAGCAGTGTGTGCCATGCCTTGGTATCTGGTTGGGTGGCCGGACGAGGAGATGTCTCAGTTGTAGCGGACGTGCTTGACGTGTTGGCTGGGCAAAACAGAGACCGAGGCATCAGCCACAGCGTCATGGTGGACTTGTGCGTACGAGATCGCGTCGTGTTCTATAGGGATAGTAATTCAAGAGAGCATGTCGCATATGCTCTTTTGGTAGTACTATGATAGTCAGTGTATAAGCTATCGCATCATCAACTTTTCCAGTAATATTTCGGGTGATTACATGTATCCATAAAGCCTCCGAGATATTGCTACAGTCTTGCGGATGGACTACATGTGATCATTGACAGTTCACCTTCAAAGGAGAGAGATTGATCACAGTAAAGTTATGAAGAGATGGAAATCGAGCGTTGACAAAAATTGCGTTTTATTTTTTCCACTTCCTGTCTATATAATCCACCACCTCATGTCTGCGTTCCATACGCGTGAAGTCGATCGCCTCCAGATGCGATATGCCCATTCGTGAGATCCACGCTCCACCATAGCTAAAAGAAGTAAAGAAAAAGCAAAAAGGTATCTGAGTGATGTTGAAACGTCATTAAATTGTTCTTCAAGAGTAATGTGATCGAATTGATCGCCGAAGGGGAAATCGTGGTCCATGATGCCCGCGGGGCCAGCCAGCAGACAGCCAAGGTACGTGTCTACTGGTAGTCGCCGAGAGCGGCACCGCCGACCATCTGCTGTGAGCTGTTCATGCTGCTGCGAGACAGACTGTGCATGTCCATGTGTGTAGGTGGCATGCCCATTTGCATGTCTGGGCCGGTGGACATGGCTATGGGCTGGTAAGAAGTAGTCTCCTGGCCAGTGCCGATGTCCTCGGCAAGTGCATCGTTGAGAGCATCGCGCTCCTCCTCGATCTCCTCTTCTGATGGCGCGATGCCGTCAGGGTTTGTTTCGTGTGTGCGGCGGTGCTGTGCAAGGTTGTCCGAGCGGGAGAAAGCTTTGCTGCAGAGCGGACAGATGTAAGGGCGCTCCTGTGTGTGAGTGCGAACATGACGCTTGAGGTGCTCCAAACGCTTGAAGAGGCGGCCGCACATGGGGATCGGGCAAGAGTGGCTCTTCTGTGGGTATGGTGCCATTTCGGTGATTGTCGCGCTGCGAGCACGGCGGTACACGCCGTTCGCAGTCCGTTGTACAGCATGGTGTTGCGGCATCGATCGGTATGGGTTGTTTGGGCTGCTCTCGTAGCTGGCAAAGTCCTCTGTATGTATCATCGGCATTTGTTGTCTGTGATTGTAGTCGTCCGTCAAGCCATCGCCTTGCGGGGTTCCCTGGCGAGAGATATCTTGCAGTTCCTTGTGCTCCGCGGCAGTCATTGTGTTCTGGTTGTGAGTCGTGTGCATGCTGGTGGGAGAGTCGTGGTAGGACTCGAATTCCTGCACCTCGGAAATGGCCTGAGGGGCGACCGAGGCCGATACTGATCGTCTCAGATCACTAGGGCGGTGAGGTGTGTATGCAGTCGCAGCGTGGTTGGACGGCGCATTGGCAGCAAAGGCACCAGATGTGAGAGAAGACCTCCGGCGGCGCTGCTTGTATGTGGGCGAGCCTTCAAGCACAGAGTATTGTTGGGGCTGGAAGTTGCGCGCCATGGAAGGATATTGGGAGCCAGGGTAAGACGGCGCGGACATGAGCGGGTTGAAAGGTTGTTGCAGACCAACGTCTGGGATTGCGGTGTAGAGGCCAGTGTCTTCGTTGGCAATGTAGGCGGGCTCCGTAGTCATGCCATTGGCATGTTGCGGTGGTGTGAGCGGTTCGTATGAAAGGCCTCGAGTGCTGTAGTCCTCGAAATGCGAAGAAACGAAAGAAGGCGCGGGAGAGTATTCCATGTATGCGGGCATCGAGCTGTGTCTGTTGCCGATCTGCGAAAGGGGAACGCCGTTGCGATCAAACACTGGATTCACTGAGTGCTCGCGCGTCCTCTGAATCTGAGAGGGCATCGGTGGCATGGCCATCTGCGAATACGTTGGCATGTGAGACAGTGAGTCATCATGCATGGCAGTAGGCATGGGCATACTGGGAGCAGGCATTGATGTGGTACCAACAAGCGAATGCTGAGGCATGAATGGCGGTGGCGGCATCGAATCGGCTGCGCGGTCCAATGGCGATCCGCTCTGAGACTGGGGCATTGGCTGCTGTTGTGTAGGATATGTCGACTGGCTGCTTTGTTGAGCTTTGGTCAGCTGCTCGAAGAGGGACTGTGACGAGTCGAATTCGAAAGAAAGTGCAGGCTCGTTGACAGCCACGGTGGTCGCCTCCTGGCCCATTTTCTCGCGCTTCAAGTCTCGCTCCAGGGCATCCAGGAAGAGGCGGTCGTGAGGCACGCTGTACCAGTAGAACACCTTTTGCTTCTTCTGCGTACGAATGCAATTGTTCTTGTACAGGAAGTCGAGGAAGGGGCTTTTGGGCTCCTCCAGAGATGCATCGGTGCCGGATTTCAAGTTGCGCAGATCGGAAAAGATGCCTTCCTCAAATTTCTTCGAGTTCTTCACAGGCCTGCCAAAGGCCTGGAAGCGGAAGGCCAAGCATCGAACGATGTCGGTGCCTGAGATGTGGAAAAGATTGCTCCTGCTAGTTGTTAGGGGGATCGGACACGGGGAGATGGCTGAGAGCTGCTAACCAGAGGATGCAAGAGACATATTCGCCAGTAGGCAGAAGGAATCTCCGAATGTACTGGTCCTGGGCCCAGTCTACCGGGGCAGAGATGAGAAAGTATTTGACTGTTGATGATGGTTAGCAGTTGGTCGAGCGGGTTCGCAAGATTGTTGATCTTATCAAAGTCAAGGCATGCGATCAGTCGATGAAACTTACGATTGTCGACTTGCTGCAATGCAACGACCGAGTCTGCGGGCAGGCTCTGTTGAGCATCTTGATCCAGCAAGAAGGTCTCAGGAGCGACTGGCCGCTGCTGCGGAGGCAGCATGGAGGGGTGCTGAGGGGCAGAATACATGGCCGACATTGCAGTAAGATGATGGGGACAGTGAGGCGCGGGCCGAGCAGCTGTGGTGAGAGGTGAAGCCGGAGCAAACAACCCGTCTCAGACTGGTGATGTTTGATGTGCGGCGAGGGCAAGGTGAGTTTGCAGCGGGCACGACAACCAGGTCGCACGCGAGTGAGGGCAGAGGAGGGGAAGGAAAATGAAGCAAGCAGCACTGGAATGAAACGAGTGATGGACAAGCGGCAGCGAGCGTGTCAGATATGGATGAGGGAAGAAGAGGATGCGAGGGCCGGCCGTCGCAGGAGACCGGTGGAAGAGGTCGGTGCGGTGAATGTCGGTGGGGGGGTTGAGTTGAGGGAGCAGAGTGGTCGGTGGTCGGGAAGTTCGGAAAGAGTCAGGTCTCAGGTGGTGGGCAGGTTTGGAGGCGGTAGTAGTGAAGCCTGAGCGCTGCTGGCGTGGTGGACTGTGGACTGTGGCCTGTGGCCTGCGGCAGGGCAGCGGACGGGTTTAGGCGGCGTAGGGACCAACTACTGACGCCTGTGCGGGCGGGCAGAGAGAACGGGTAAGTCGAGTAGTAGTACTGTAGGGCGAATGGTAGTAGCCAGCAGTAGTGCAGGGCAGGGCAGGCAGGGTGGTAGTAGGAGAGGATAGCAGGTGATGTTCCTGGTAGTAGTGCTGGGCTGGGGCTGCTGGGGGATGTGTGATGATGAGACGAGTGTTTGGGAAGATGAGACGGCACGCGGCGGGGGCGCGGCTAATGACTGAAACGTGCCAAGCTTGCCAGACAGGACTAGAGGGAGGGCCGATGAAGGATCTGGCTCGATGATGATGATGCTTCTGCTACCCAAGACACCAGACCTCTCTTCGCGCGCGCTACGCTACCACGAGTGTATTCTTATTTTTATCCCCGACAGCATCATCATTATCATCGACGTAAATGTGTCCTGTAGCCGTAGCCGCCCGTCTAGGTACTCGTCCCATCCCCGTACATGGCTTGATACATACCGCAAGCCTTTTCATGGCCTCTCCCTCCCAGCAAGTCATCAATCATAGCCGCCGGACTAGGTACAGTAGCTCCACCGCAATGTAATATCTGCCATATCCGTCGTTGGCACGCCTGGTAGTCAGCAGTAGTCGGTCGTTAGCCATCGGCGCATAATAATAATAATCAATGCGCACGCAGACTACCACCTTCCATCACACACCACACCATCACATCACATACACTTCCAGCACACAGACTTCCATCGCCCCGGGCAATCGCAATCGCATCACCCGCCAGCCACCACGAGCGCAATCATAATCTGCACAGGGTACGAGGGTGCGAGAGTCATGGCCTGCATCTGCAACTGCATCTGCATCCTGCAGCTCTCCCGTCCGGCCATGCCACGATGTTCGGGGAGCGTGGCCGTCAGTGCTTGTCTGCCAGGCTTCCAGGTTTATTTTGTTGATTGACTCGTGGCACATCATGCTCGCTATACTGCGGGCTCCCTACTCTCGACCTTTACACTCGACGGCAGGCTGAAACCAGACGCCATCATCATTGCCGCCACTCTGCTTTCCGTGCAGAACAGAACGAGCACGACAGTGCTGCACTGCCGGACAGGGTCTCCCAGCGTACACCGTGCCATCCTCGCCGTCCATTTTCAATAGTAGTAGTGGTAGTAGTAGTGACTTACTGTAGCAGTCTCGTGAAGCCATGTCCGCGGGACTCGCGTGGGCGACTCGCCGGCTGCCATTCGACCCCTTTACACTGCTTTCAAGTCGCCAGCATCTGCACGTCTGCACACATGCGCTCGCTCGCATGTGGCGTGCCAAACAGGCGCGCTTGTCTCACCGCGTTGGCAGTCTTTTGCCGTGCGTTGAACTGCCCTCTGCCCACAGCTCAGCTCACCTGCCGCCATCGTCAAGTCTCGTGAGCCCGCAAATCTCCGCCAACCGTCTTTCGCATGCGCACGAATCGCATTCATCCATGTAATTTCGCTGTCCCCGACTGGCGGTGTACAGCAATCATGCACTCACTGGCAAATCACTCTGTTGCCCGCATAGGCGCCTAAGTACGTGTGCGCAGAGCAGGCGGAAGAGAGCAAAACGCGCTGCAGCAAAGCGATTGAGAGAGCGTGGCCCTGCGCAGCCAATCAACACCCTCGTGGCATTCTTTCTTAGCGCCGACAGGACTCGTCTGTTCCTGCATTTTGCGCAGCGCACCCCGGTCGCCACCACTCTATGTTCCTGTATGATCGCCCGGCGAGTTCGACGACCTGAAACACGTCAAAGGAAACCCACCCCGTCGCGTGTTCTTGACAACGACCATCGCGCCCTCGCACTTCACGTCCTCACCAATGCCGCCGATCGCAGCACCCGTTGCCAAGCCAATCTATCAGCAGGATTCCAATGGTCTTTGCGCCTCGTGCTATTCTCGACCTTGCTATCTGTTCGGCGTGCGAGATCCATGTGCCGCTGTCATCGGAGAGTTTTCCTGTTGCGGCCTGACGCGGTCGCGACCTACCACAGAATGCGCGCCCTCGGGTTAAGCCGGCCTTGATCGACTTCTCGCGTAACCGTGACGGCTGTCTACATGGACTGGCCTGGTTTTGCTCTCTCCCAAAACCGGCACGTATCGCTCCCGCAAGCGATCAGTGGAAATACGCAGCGAGCTCCCAAAGCAGCGGCGCCCGATTACGACCCTCCCATGAGCCGATCCATGAGTGTCAGGGCATCCCGGGCATCAGCTCCTCCCAGCTAGCCGGCACAGCGGTGTCAGCTCGCTCCAAGATTGAGAGTCACGACACCCGCAAGGACCAGCTTGCTCATCTCTGTCGCAACGCATCTTTACTTGCAACACACTGACCGTACGGATGGACGGCAGTGTCCAAGAGAGGGGATCCATGCCTCTCTGTCGCGGATCATCTTCAAAGCAAGGCTGAATCGCGACAACGTTCGCCGTCTGCACTAAAAACAACGTGCACTTCCAGACTGCGTCCATTGTGACCACACTACTCCCTACAGCGTATGATCGTCGTGATGCTCTTGGAAGTGGGCCGCGGGGCGTGGTGTGTTGTTTCCTAACCTGGACCAGTTCTCTCTCTTACTCTTTGTAGTGTCGCGAGCTTGGCTCGTTACAGACGCCTGAAACAACATCAGGTTCTGCCGTCGGCAGACCCGAAGTGTTCGAGAGTATACGAGGTGAGTCCTTAGACTCTTGACCCTATCTTCACCGACAGACTGGGAAACTGATACAACTGGCAGCAGCTTGCGCTACTTTTCGCAACTCCCTCGCATTCTGGAGGCGACGTGAACGAACGTAAGTAGGGTCTGAAACTCAAGCGCCTTGAAACATCGCAACGGCATCAGTCCCCACGACGGCCTTTGACCCTGTGTTGACCCTGCTGGACTGTACACAAAACTCGCTTCTGCTATGCTTCGAGTGTTGGTGCCACGAGACAGGAGGTCGCAAGATTCTCTCTAGCGGATCGTAATGATGCCATCGCAATGCAGGACCCAGGAGCAGGAAACCATCGTCCATCATACTGCTGAGTATTCTGACTGCTAACAGGGACATCGCTGTATTGCCAAAGTCAAACCGAATGGGGATTCGCCACTTTCTTGAATCTTCACTGAAGGCTACGTTACACGTACTTACCCTGATCGCCACAACCTCCTGCCGAACTTCGGTGTCCACGCAACATGCGAGTGCGCGACGCGATCATCGTACACGACTCGTTATGATTACATTTATTGCACCACTCGAAGAGTCAAAATCATTGAATTCACAATGCGAGGCGATGCGACGGGAACCGACCACCGTGTTGTACAGGACAATTCCCCTTGAGCGCGGGTGAACGCACTTCAGCCCATCATCGTCACGTCGCGTTATTGGATAGCAGCTCTGTCACACTGGCATCCCAGAACTAAACGCTTGTTGCCGTGAAGGGGTCCTACACTACAGTACTGCACAACAAGCCGCAGCAGGCAGGCAGACGGGGATCCACAGCCGCTCGACATCCGGACAGGCGATCCCAGCATCCATTTGGTTGCAGGTCGGGGCTTGCTTGCTAGAGCCATCGAGAGGCGCATACCAGCCATCGGGTTGAGATCGGAGACGGTGATTCCCAGCCAGCAGTCCATTATGTATTCGTCACTGGATGGCGGGACCGCAGTTGGTTGGAAAGTAAGGAACTCTCCCCGAAAGATCGACCCAAGGTCACACACATCTCAGCTCTTTTCTTTCTCCGATGATGGTCTAACGGAGATATGCACGATCAAATCCACCCCCGGATCCGTGTCGCCTACAGCTGCAGCACAACTAGAGAGGAACAAACAAATCTCAGTCACGGTAACCACGAGGGAATAAAACAGAAGCGCGTCCAATAGCAGGCCTAAGCGGGAGCCTCAGCCACGATTCCCTTCCTCTTCGCCTCGCGTGCACCTGCACGTAGAAGTGAATGCAGCAGGACATCCCTGTTCAACATCATCGGAGTCGCATGCGGTCGTTCTTCTCACCTCTCGCCCTTGTTTTCTCCCACGCCTCTTTCGTCTTTCCATCTGTCTCTCCCTTGTTTCTCGGCCCGGTTTCCCTCTCTTCTTAGCCCGTTTCGAGTTGATGAAGAGTGGGGAATGGGGATGCGCTGGTGGCAGGGATCAGACGAGCGAGAGCGGCTAGTGGCAGTGGTCTAGATTGTTTGATCTGCGACGAGAGGGAGGACGTCCAGAGACTCTCCGTCGTATGTCGTATATCGCAGGTGGGTGGTGGGGATGGTGTTTTCTGCTATTTGGATATACTTCGCTTTTCTTTCCTCCGAACTGGGGGGGGGGGTTGCGCTAACATGATGTCTTGCGTTGCTTCCACGGCCTTTGGGGACTCTTCGGTGTCGATTGACTGCCTGCCCGCTGCTTGCCTACTTGCTCATGATCTCACCTTACCCGCCCACTCGCGGGAATAAATCCAATGGCGTCCTCAATGTCTAACGAACGAATCCGATCACCTCATCCTCGTCTAGGAACAGCAAGAACAATAAGAACAACAACGCGTCCCGGAGTCGAGCCTGTCAGTGACAACTTTTACCCATCTCCTCGTTCCTCGTTCCTAGCATCGCTCCTTGACCCACAACACATTGCCTCTTCCGATGGACGGTTATCCTTGTCCTTGAAGACCGAAACCCGAGTCATATACGTACAAGGAAGAAGATCATCGTCTACACATACCACTACCAAGAATCGTCCCGGACACCCTCGGACGCGAATCAAGCAATCAGTATCAACACGTGGCGTACGGAGCAGCGAGAATGGTAAACCCACATGTTCTCTTTTATCTTCCGGAAAAAAAAAATCCACGCTCATCGAGCAAAGAATGCAATAGAAAACACGACCGCTCGAGTCATGGACCCCTCCCTTCCTCAACGGGCGAGGATTGTAAACAATCTTCATATATATTATCGCTTTCTTTTCCAAAGGGCTTCCCGGGGCGACTCTTCTGCCTCATGTGGGGTTTGTTCATGGTTAATCTATCGCCGACGTTAGTAGAGTGAAGTCTTTTTCTGTTTTCATTGCTTGCCGGACCGGGCGTGAACCAATATGACGCCAGCGTGTTTGTCCGGTACCTATGGTATGCTTCTGGTTCGTCCCCGGTGACTTCTCATGATGGTCTCTGCCTGCCGGGGGGTGGTGTGGGCTTGTCTCTTTCGGCTTTTCAATGACGAGGTGACGGTATGTGGAGTTGATTTGTCTTCTCTACCTCATCGTTTGAGTTACGAGATAGGGTTAGGGTTGGGGCTGATTGATACGTCGTTCTATCGAGATATGTGGTATATATCACTGTTTGTTGACTACCACTTGTTGGGATATGAGTCTTCTGGGTCGTATCCCTTGATACAGTGGCTGGGAAGAAGTGCTACGGTTGCTAGTATTGCTGTTTTACTTGAAAGTCAAGACTTTGATGGGGTTTGCGTCAAGCCATCGACGAAAAACAGCGTTGCTCTCCCGGCATTCGTCAACTCCTTTCTAGTCCGGCACCAATATCTTTGCCCGTCGGTTTCTCCTGGAAAGCAGTTCCTTCTGACGTTAAATTGAGACACAAGCGATCTTGTATGCATGTGTCTCATGATTTTTTTCTATTAATGTGCCAGGAGGGTGTTGGCTGAATGCAAGCCTCCCTCGTTGGCATTGCTGCTGATCAATGTGAGCTCGAGTCGCTAACAATCCTGATGAGCATAGAGTTCTTTCTTCTCGTTCCTACTCGATTGTTGAATAGACATGTCGCTTGCGTTCTTTACCCGCTTTGGTCTCGTTTGGCACCGTTTTCATTTTTCGACGTGTTACTGGATTTATCTCAAGAAGAGTACACATTTCTGACCATCGAAGCGGGTTCGGTGCGTTATGGATTGACCTGAAAGCTCACCCGAGCGTCTACCCAACGGTCATTCAATCCCACTGCATTCAAACACAATCACAGGGATTGAAGTCCACGTGAAAGCGTTACTTTTGATTTCGCTTCCGGCAAGAAGCTGAGATGTCAACGTCTACCTACTTCAGCGCCCTGTGCGCAATGTCCTTGCGGTACTGCATCCCCTCGAACTGGATCAGCTTGACGCCCTCGTAAGTGCGATCCACAGCTTCCTTCAACGTCTTGCCCGTCGCAGTCGCAGCAATCACACGGCCGCCGCTGGTCTTCAGCTCTCCATCGGCGCCAAGACCGGTTCCTGCGTGGAAGATGTACATGCCATCTTGCTCGGGTTGCTTGACGGTCATGGGCGTGCCCTTGGCGTAGGAGCCTGGGTAGCCGCCGGCGGCCACGACGACGGTGCAAGCGTGGGCGTCGGCGATGTCGAGCTTCTGCGAGGCCAGGTCGCCGTTGCAGGCGGCCAGCATGAGAGCCGCGAGGTCCGAGTTCAGAAGTGCGAGGCAAGACTGGGTTTCAGGGTCGCCGAAGCGCACGTTGTATTCGAGCACGCGCGGGCCGGTAGGGGTGATCATGAAGCCGGTGAAGAGGCAGCCGCAGAATCGCAGGTTCTCGGCCGCCATGCCGCGGACGGTGGGCTGCAGGACCTTCTCCTCGATTTCGGCCAGGATGGCAGCAGTGGCGACAGGAGCGGGAGCGTAGGTTCCCATGCCGCCGGTGTTGGGGCCGGTGTCGCCGTCGCCGATGCGCTTGTGGTCCTGGGCGGGCGGCAGGGAGAGGATGGCCTTGCCGTCGGAGAGGGATAGGATGGAGATCTCGTCGCCCTCGAGGTACTCCTCGATCACGACCGAGTTACCTGCCGAGCCGAACTCGTGGGTCACCATGATGTCCTTGAGAGCGGCCTGGGCCTCCTCGGTGGTTTCGGGCAGGATCACGCCCTTGCCGGCAGCGAGGCCGTCGGCTTTGATGACGACGCGGTAGTCGATGGTGTCGAGGTGCTTGCGGGCGGCTTCGTAGTCGACAAAGTTCTCGTAGCGGGCGGTGGGGATGTTGTGGCGCTTCATGAAGTCCTTTGAGAAGGTCTTGCTGCCCTCGAGCTGCGAGGCGGCGGTGCTGGGCCCGAAGACCTTGACATTGGGCGCATGCTCCTCGAAGTAGTCGGTGATGCCGGCGACGAGAGGAGCCTCAGGACCGGGGATCAGGAAGTTGAGGGAGTTATCTTTGGCGTACTGGACCAGAGCGGCGAAGTCGTCCTGGGACACGCCGTTGCCGTTGACGCATTTGGGCACGCTGTGGAAGTGTTAGATTGTGTGAGGCTGAACATCAATACATGAATAAAGTGGATTTATGTTATTCATAATCAAGATGCACCTACGCAGCAGTGCCTCCGTTGCCGGGCACAATGTGAATCGTCTCTACAAGCGGCGACTGAGCCAGCTTCCACGCGAGCGTGTGCTCACGACCGCCATTGCCAACGAGGAGGATACGCAGTTGGGAGGACGACATGGTGAGTGTGAGATGTAAGTGATGATTGGAGGGCGGAGAGAAGACACAAAAAGATTATGCTGTGCCTCGGTCGTTCATGTCTCCCGTTTCGCTTCCACTCGGCGTTGATTCATTTCACCTATCGAAAAATTTGTGTGGCGGTGCTAAAAGTAAATACATCCTTCTTGTGACAGTCGCAGCTTCCTCTGAATAGGTATGTTCATGTGTATGTAAGTGGAATTGTTCAGTATAAAAGATCGGGACAAACTGACAAGCAGACTGCGAGATGCCCAAACTACTACATTTCGCCACAGGATTAAATGATACGTTCAGGTGATGGTACGACGGTGCATCCATGTACGGCAGGGCTGAGAAAGGTATCGCTGCGCCACGCAGACGTCACCGTCGACTCCAGCCTCGCGTACTCGTTACGCCGCGCCGCTTGTGAATGCGAAGACTGAGGTAGCTGACCATCAGCACTGCCTACCAACCATTCTGATGTTAACATGTATCTCATCCTTCTCGTAGGCACAATCCATCTACTCTCTTCCTAATCCCACCCCTTTGCTTCCTCGAGACCCGTGTCTCCCTCACTTACTCTCCATATACCACTGCTCAACTGCTGCCTGCCTGCAGCACAGTACCTACGTAAGCTGGGCATACGATACACCAGCTTGGCAGCTATCATCCCAGGACATACGACAACCCACCATTGACCCTCTGCATCTCCCAAGCTTGTCTGTCATCGCCGCCGCCATGGTCACGAGGAAACCCGTCAAGCCGACAGTGTCCACCTCTATGCCACACGATGCCAATCCGCTACCCTACCCTCAAACCCCAATCGACAGCAGCAAGATCCCCGCCAGCACAAACAGCGTGTACTCGCCGAATCTTGGCACATCGCCTGCATTTGACCTCATCGACATGGACGAGGCTCAGAAGCGACCGCGCAGAGATTCGGACGTGTCTTCGAATGGAACTTGGGATTCGCCCGATGAGGACGATCGCGAAACCCCGGAGGAGAGCGAGCTTCCTCAGCCGCTGAGAATAGCCCATGGCAAACAAAAGGCACAGCAAGGTGATGTTGGTGGGAAGAAAGAGGACGAGCTGCCCGCCGCGCTGAGGCCGGGTCCTGCTGGCGGTGCGGTGCCGGCGAAGTCATACACCGGGAACGCTTTCCAAGAGGATGTGCGGTCAAACCCATGGGCGCAAGATCAGGCGGAACAATCGAACAATCGTTTCGAGTCCAATAATCCTTATTTGAGGAGTCAACCGACTGGAAATGGACCGGCTGCTTGGTCGGGTCATGCAGCCGCTCCGAGCGACCAGCAACACCTTCCGTATCAACAGACAGGCACAAGCCAGTCTTCATGGGGCGCGTCTGTTAACCCACCGGCTCCCAGTAACCCACCACCCGCGCCTCCTGTCGAACTACCCACCGTGCATACTCCCGCCGACGAGATTTCGAAAATGTCACTCGGCGGCCCGCCTTACCCATCAATCGATGAGCCTTATCCGGCACATCAAGGAGCTCCAGAGTCGCGAACACACCAGCCTCCTCTGTCAATGGTCACTGAGCGCACTGAGAGCTTTGCATCGAAAGATTCTTGGGAGCAGGAGCCGCCTACGCCTGACCAAAAGTGGAACTCCACCGCGCCGATACCAGCACCTGCAGCGCTTGCCAGCACAAACCAAGCACCACCGTATCCTCAGGAAGACTTTATCCATCAGGCTCCTCCCACGCCCCAAGCACAGCCGGACTCGACCTCACAAGCACCACCGATACCCTATAACAACCACGGCCACAGCTTGATAGACGATGATGATGTGCCGGTTTCACAGCAAGCTCCCCAAAGAGAAGCTGCTGTTGTACCACAACCTGACAGGGTTGTGCCGGCTCCGATTGAAGTTTCTCATCCAGCGCCCGTGTCAAGTGGTGCTGTTCCCGAGACACCTCGCACTCAGGCTAGCCGGCAGCGCAACGAACACTACTCGATCAAGCACATCAACTGGAAGGACCAATCAACATCTAACATGAGACGATCGCCAATACTCATGCAGAATGCCAACGGTCCTTGTCCGCTGCTCGCTTTGGTAAACGCCCTGGTGCTTAGTACGCCACCAGACCTTGACACCGCGCTTGTCGAGACGCTGAGAACAAGAGAACAAGTCAGCTTGGGTCTATTGTTGGACGCAGTATTTGATGAGCTCATGTCAGGACGCCGCGGCGACTCAGCACAAGAGCTACCCGACGTGAGTGAATTATATTCATTCTTGCTGGCACTCCACACAGGCATGAATGTGAACCCTCGTTTCATCACTCCCGTACATGCTCCACGCGGGTCCCTCGATGGACACTCACCTGACCTCAACCAAACACATCCGATGATACGAGCACAGAGTAAGGCTGGCGCCTTTGAAGAGACCAAAGAGATGCGACTGTACTCGACATTCAGCATACCATTGATCCATGGCTGGGTTCCGCAGCAGGACTCTTCCGCTTACGAAGCGTTTGAGAGATCTGCGCAGAGCTTCGAGGACGCGCAGAACATCCAATTCGTCGAGTTCGAGTTGGAAGACAAATTGAGAGCAGAAGGCTTGTCCGATCAGGAGCAGCTGACTCTGCAGGACATCCAAACGATAAAGTCGTTCCTGACAAACTGGCCTACACAGCTGACCGACTACGGTTTGCAGACCATCTCGCGTACTCTGAAACCGGGACAAATTGCTATCTTGTTCCGTAACGACCACTTTAGCACGGTGTATAAAGAGCCCACATTTGGTGGTCTCATGACGCTTGTGACTGATGCTGGGTATGGAAGTCACGACGAGATTGTGTGGGAAAGCCTAGTCGACGTCAACGGTGCAGCGAGCGAACTCTTCAGCGGCGATTTCCGGGTTGTCAGCCACAGTAACGATGGCAGCAGCTTGAATCAAGGAAGTTCTGCCGGAGGTGACTTGGGATGGCAAACAGTGCCAGCTCGCAACGGTAGACCCGAAGCTTCGTCTCAGCAAACTGGCCTGCGAATCAACAATGCTACGGAAGAGGCCGCACCTCCACTGCCCGGTCCGAGACCAACATCTCACCAGGGACCATCCCCACAAAGGAGTAACCAGCAGCCAGCCCTCAGCGCAAGCGAACAAGAGGACCACGATCTTGCCCTTGCTCTCCAGCTGCAAGAGGAAGAGGAAGACCGCCAAAGACAAGCCGACCAGCAACGCCGCCGCGAGCAAGAACTGTCCGAACAGTACATATCTCGCCAGGACGAAGGCCGCCCTCCCGCTATCCCACCGCGTCGAGGCGGCGCCGCTGGATCTGTAGGAAGAGGAGGAGGAGCCGCCGCTGGTGGCAGACCAGCCGTCAACCGCCCTTCCGAAAACCCTTCCGCCGATCCCACCGCTCCGCCCTCTTACGAGCAATATGCCAGCGACCGCCCGTACCGCGAAGCTGGCTCTACTGCGCCGACACCACAAGGCCATCCACTCAATACCTACGACGCTCTCAGACAGCAACAGCAGCAGCAAAATTCGCCTACGACACAAGCCAGGCCTAACGGTAGCGGCCGACTCCAAGGCCGGCGACGAAGTAGCCAGGCCGCTCCTCCCGGAGGCTTTCCTGCCGCTGCTGGCCCTGCCGGCCAGCCTGGTAGACGCCCTCATGCGCAACCGGGGACCGTGCAAGCCGCGGAGGAGAAGTGTAGTGTTATGTAGAGGTCGGCGGTCTTGCGGAAGAGGAGACGATGGGCGACGCGATGATCGTACTGGATTTGACGATGTGCAACGAGGATGATGAAAGAGGGAGATAATTGTGGAAAGGTCATGCTTGTGGGTTGTTGCATGATACATATACCCTTCAGTTTCTTGTTTTCGCGGACTCCCTGGGTTGGATCCGCATAATGTGCTCCATTCTCTTTGCTTGCATTTCTGCGTTTGCGCGATGAAGATGCTGCTGCTGCTGCTGCTGCTTTGGGTCTGTTTTGGACGCGGGCTTTTGTATAGTCTCTGGCATCATGGACTAAGTAACGACGACGCATATGTTCAGTAATTCAACATGAATCACATGTGAGCCAGAACGACGTCCCTGATGATTCAAATCGGGGTCGAACTCATAGGAATGCTTGTACAGAGAGACAATGATTGGAGGCGACAAGTGTTTTCTTCGAGACCAGTACAGTACCTACGAGACTTCGGAGTGTCCCGGACATGCAACCAACCCTTCCATTTATCCATCCAGTAGCCCGAATCCCTCTCAGCATGTCCTCCTCCAATGATGGGTTGATTGGCTCTCCACTCACATTATCTCGCAAGCGATGCATGACTCTGTCGAGATGGAGCCCGCCTCCGCCTCTGTCCGTCGTAGCGTGGTCGTTTGCCCCAGTCCTCCGCGATGCAAACCTCTGCCAAGTCTGACGACGACCCGAGAAAGAGTGGATCAACTTTCGCAGCGTTGAGCTGAGCTGGCATTAAAGAGTGTTTTTTGTCTTTCACTTCACATCTGCAAACTACAAGAAAGCATAGAATAATCCGGACAATCTCAACAACCAAAGGGAAAAAGACTTACAATGGAGTACGATACCAAGACCCGTAAGTCTGCCTCTTTTTTTTCTCTCGCCTTTTGGTTTGCAGGCCGTGGCGTTTCCTGGCGTCGGCCTTTGCTGTATAGCTGTACTCGGCGATTTGGATCGCTCTACGTTTCGTGTTGAAGGAAAGAGTGCTGATGTGTCTTGTTATGTATAGCCCCGTCGCACACGGCGGACAAGAACTCGTTCGCGTACTACTCTGCCCGTGACAGATGGCCTATAATCATGGTATGACTCCCTCTGCGACTCGCCTTATGATGTGGAAGCAACCTTTTATTGAGAATGGCATGGACTGATGTCATGACTTACTAGACTGGTGCCATCGACGACATGCACAAAGCCATCTCCGCCGAAAAGGATGGCGAAAAGGCCGAGGAAGGCAAGACCATTACACAGCAATTGGCGACGTTGAAATACGAAATTCAGCACAACAGGGTGTTGACGTGAGTCTGCTTGGGTTCGTCTTACCCACAACGAACAACACGCTGACTTCCACGATCCAGCCCACTCCCCGACGACGGCGGCTCCGACATCGAGGGCTACAACAAGGAGATCGAACAGCGCGGCAACCCGACCTGGTTCAACGTCACCTGGCTCTTCTCAGAGTGCTACATGTACAGGCGCATCGCCACCATCTTCGCCCTCTCAAAGCACTGGAAGAACCACGACGTCTTCTTCAAGCAGAAGCAGAGCACCTTCCGCTCTTCCCGCGCCGGTGTCGTCGAGCTGGCCTTCCACTACAACGAAGTCCTCAAGAACCTCAAGTCCCCCGACTCCGCCCTGGCCCAACTCTCAGAAGAAGAGCGCGCCAAAGCCGAAGAAGCCCTCTTCGTCGAAATGGGCGAAATCTGCCTGTGGGGAAACGCCACCGACCTCTCCCTCCTCATGCACCTCAGCCTCGAGGAAGTCCAGAAACTCCAAGGCGCCGAGTCGCGCAAGGCTAACCAGGATAAGATCATCGCCAATGACTTCCCCGCCGCCTTCCGTGTGCTAAAGGAAGCCCAACGCAGCGGCAAGAAGGAGCGCCGCGTCGACATCGTGCTCGACAACGCCGGCTTCGAGCTCTTCGTCGACCTCGTCCTCGCCGGCTACCTGCTGGAATCCGGCCTCGCGACAAACATCGTCCTGCGGCCCAAGAACATCCCCTGGTTCGTCTCGGACGTCGTGCCGCGGGATTTCGCCGACACGCTCAACGTGCTGCAGAACGCCAAAGCCTTCTACGAGACCCCCGGCGACGAGGACCTCGCAAACGGCACCTCTCCTGTCCCTCTTTCTGCGGACGAGGAGAAGGCGATCGACGGCGTCTTTGCCCACTGGAGCTCGCTGTACGCCGAGGGCAAGATCACTCTCCGCCCGAACGACTTCTGGACCCACGCCGGCAGCTACTGGCGCATGCCCGCGACGGCGCCCAAGCTGATTGAAGATCTGAAGGAGAGCGAGCTGGTGATTTTCAAGGGCGACTTGAACTACCGCAAGCTGACGGGCGATGTGAGTGTTTATTTTTATTTCTATCCTTCTCTCCTCCTTTGCCACACTGCCTTGCTTTTTGTTCTTTTGCAAGAAGGATTGTTCCAAAACTAACATCGTTTTTCTCACAGGCTCACTGGGATCCCACCACGCCTTTCCCCTCGGCCATCGGCCCACTTGGTCCGGGCTCAGGGTTGAGGATCCTCTCTTTCCGCACCGTCAAAGCTGATGTCGTCGTCGGCCTGCCCAAGGGCAAAGACGAAGAGCTCAGAGCTACCGAAGGCGGCGGCGGAGACAGCGGGGCTCGCAAGTGGGCTTGGGGCGGAAGGTGGGCCGTTGTCAGTTTGAGCGATGGGAAGCAGTAGACCACGCTATACATATTTTCAAAAGAGCGTAGAACGCTCCGGGTTGTGGTTTGGGAAGCATGTGGGATGAGTACGAAGTCCGAGATTCTTTACGAGACGAACGAACGAACGAGAAAGCATGCTGTTTTACTTGACATGCGATGGAATCCGGAAACACGATAGAGAGATAAGATAGACAGAGAGGCAGATAGAGACACGGTCAGAAAAAAAAAGCACCAAGCTTTTCTCTTTCTTTCTTTCTTTTCCAACATGGGGCTCGATAACTTATCCTCTTCAAAACACGTTTCATACAATATATCCCCCCCTCCCCTCCACAACCCCAAACGCACCCCCGACCCCTTCACCCTTCACATCGCCTGCCCTGGTCCCCGGCTTCCGGAACATATCTCTCAAATCCCTCACGACCCCCTCAGGACACTCCCAGGCCCAAAAGTGGCCCCCGGAATCGTTGTGGCGATCAAAGACTATCGGGCCGAGTTTGCGGTACCAGGTTGACGGCACGATGCGCAGTTCGAGTGGTTGGTGGCTGTAGCCGATGGGAGTGTTGGGGATCCATTCACCTGTGCGGAGACGGGTTGTTGGTGGTGGAGCGGTGGCGGTGGATGATGATGATGATGATGGAGAGGGAGAGGGGTGGGTGGATTCGTAGTAGATGCGGAGGGAGGCGGCGCTGGGAGAGGGGTTCGTTAGTTTGGGTGCCGGCAAAGTTAGATGGACAATGGGGGGGTTCCGTGTGTAAGGTCCGTAACAGAAAGAAAACATCGCCAATGTCTTCCCCCGAAATCCGCTTTTCTTGACGCATCAATCAACAGAATCCAGGCAGACGAAGAAAGAAGGAAAAAGAGATGAGAAAAGGCAACTCACATCTCGCCTCGACTGAACCAATGCACACTAACCCACTCACAAACCTCCTCGTCAGTCCAAGCATACCCATCCGTCCACTCGACCAACTTCTCATAAACCCACGCCAGCCACCCCACGGGACTGTCCTGCAGCGCATACGCCAAAGTCTGCGGTTTAGTAGCCGAAATAGCCCTATACCCACTCCCCTCCTCCATGAACCACTTAGTCCGCTGCATCCCCTTGACCTCACGCTCCGAATACGGTCGAAGACTATGCTCGAGAGCCAGCAGCGGGTACTCGGCGAACGTCGGCGCGCCGCCGCCGTAGTCGAAGTTGATGTGAGTCGCTTTCACGGCTTCGGGGTAGAGCAGGGCCATGGTGCGCGTGATGTAGTAGCCCCAGTCGCCGCCTTGGGTCACGTACTGCGGGTAGCCCAGCTGGAGCATGAGTTTGTGGCAGCACTCGGCGTACTGGTTGAGGGCGAAGCCACGCTTGGAGGGCGCTTCGCTGAAGCCGAAGTTCGGAAGCGATATCACCACGACGTCGAAGGCTGGGTTTGAAGCTCCGTCGCCGGAAGAGAGGAGGGGGAGGATCTTGGTGCCTTCGAGGAAAGAGCCGGGCCAGCCGTGGACGTATAATAAGGGGATGGCGGTGGCTATGGGGGATTTGCTGTGGAGGTAGTGGATGGATAGGGGGTCGAAGCCGTCTACGTGGATGTCGGTGTGGAAGTTTGGTAGGGCGTTGAGTTTCCTTTCAGAGGTTCGCCAGTCGTATTCGTCTCGCCAGTAGGCGGTCAAGCGTTTGATGTCTGCGAGTGGTGCACCTAGATCCCAGCCCGCGCCGTCGAGTTCATCAGGGAACCGAGCAAGCTTGAGACGCTGCTTGAGGTCGTCTATAGCTGAGTCTGGGACGTCAATCGTGTATGGGTCTGCCATTGTTAGTAGAGTAGAGTGGGATGGGGTTGGAGATGTGGAAGAAGCCAGGAAGTTACTACGGAGGCCTTTTCGTTGATCAAATGGAGAATCACAGGACTCAAACGAGATCACTGGGAAATGTAGCGATGACCATACGTGTACGTTTGCCGATGCATGTCGTGTCGGTTGCGCATATAAGTCGGGCTCTCGTCCCGGCACAAGATGTCGGGAGCGTCGCCAAGGAAGCATAATTGATCGTCACTTCACCTCTCTTGCTGATATTTACATTCGCATTGGGATCATCATACATGACTCTACACGCAACTCGCAAACGATCACTGTCGCTGGCCTGTTACCACCAGCCAAACCTCGAAATGTGCAGATTCAACTGAGGGGAGAACACATGCTTGTTATTAGAGAATATCCGAAATAAAACAAAACGGACCAATTACAGGAGAAGACTTTGTTGGGAGTAAATTCAAACCCGGTCAAAAAGACAAGAAACAGAAGAAGAAGAAAGTGAGCTGATTAAAAGAACGCCGACTTGCATGCAACGAGTCTAGACTAATATTTGACGGGGGGTGGTGGAATTTTGTTGAATCGTTGTCTTTTTGGGTGGGAAGACCACACGAGAGGGGGGTGTAGTTCGTGGTCGTGAGGGGAGCATGAGCATGAGCGTGAGCATGAGCAAAGCAGAAAGTGACTCGTTCCGACTCGGCGCGTGAGTCCGCTGTACAATGTCTCCGCGGCGCGAGGAGGCAGCGGTCGTTCTCATTGATCAATCTGGACGTGGCGGATTCCGTTCGAGTCGTATTCAGCGTGCTCTTCCTAGGCAGTCGTATCGTGAGGTCGTTTAGCTCTGCTTGCACTCGGCAGCCTCCTGCTTGGGCTTCGAACCATCCTCCTGCAAATTTGTTAGTGATCAACGTTCAATATGTCGTGAAGATCCGGTTCTTACCTCGTCGTCCTCTTCCTCCTCGTCGTCATCCTCGTCACGGTCCTCATCAAAGTCCTCGTCGTCCTCATCCTCGAACTCGTCCTCGTCGAAGTCGTCCATGCCGTGCTCGAATTGCAGAGCCTCGCCGGTGAACCAATCGATGGCGCGGGGAATGAGCTTCTCCTTGATGTCCTCACCGAGCTGGTAGTCGAGCTCGAGCTTCTGCTCGATGTCCTCGTCAATGTCCTCGTCGTCATCTGAAGGCGGGGTGGCGGGGTTGAAGAAGTCGAAGAACGAGGGTGTGGGGATTGTCTTCTTGACAACGCGGGTCTGCTTGGTGTCTGGGCAAATGGTTAGCGTCTTGTCAGGTTGTGCAGCAATCGCACAAAGACCTACTCTTGTTCCTCTGCTTCTTGCTCTCAACCTTGACGGTGAGGTCCTGGCCCTCCTTCCAGTCGATCTTCTCGCCCTCGGCGTGGTCATAGATGAAGTCGCCACCGTAGCCGTTCTCCTCCTGGTAGTAGTAGGTCTTGCTGAGGGTCTTGTTGGTGAAGAAGGCGTTCTCGGCGAACTCGAAGATAAGACGGAAACCGGGGCGGTCGAGGTACTCCATGCGGATGTCGGTCAGGTCCTTGAGAACCTCCTCGTCGCGGTCGGTGATGGTCTCGGCGAGGGAAGAGTTCTTCATGGCGCTGAGCCAGAACTCGGGGATACCCTTGACGTCGGCGGCGGCGGCCTCCTCCTCCTCATCGGGCTTGGGCTTCTCCTCCTCGTCGTCATCGCTGTCCTCGCGCTCGGCCTCGCCGGTCTTGATCTCCTCCTCGGTAGGCTCGGCCTGGCCGTTGATGATCTTGGAACGCTTCTCGTAGAGAGGGGTGAACTTGGCGAAGAACTTCTTCTCGAGCTCGAGGACCTCCTCCTGGAACTGGGCCTCAAGCTTGGAGTGCTCCTTCTGCACGCCCTTGAGGCCGTCAACGCGCCTCCGGATGGGAGTGGGCAGGGACTCGACGTAGCCGGATGATTGGCCAACGAGGCCGGACAGCTTGTTCTGCATCATGGAGACGAGGCGAGGGTTCTGGGCGAAGAGAGAAGCGGCGGCGGCGCGGTCAAGGTCCTCTGTGGCGGTGAATGCAGTCAGCTGGCTGTCCTGTCCTGGGCTCAATGACTGTGGGAGACGACCAACCTTCCTTGATGTCCGAAACGCTAGGTGCCTGAGCACGGCTGGAGATGGGCGCATTCTGAGCCGGGGTGTTCTGGGGGGTCCTGGTATCCATAGCGTTAGCGGTCGTCGCAGTAGGGCGCGTAACCATGGTGTAGATGGGCGGAGTTGGTTGCCAGGTGTAAAAAATTGAGAGCAAAGTGAGATGAGGAGGACAGCAGGAAAGGATGGGTGCAGAATATAGCAGGCAATAAAGCAAGCAAGCGAGCAGGTGAGGTTTGCGGTGGTGGTGATTGTGGTGGTATGTAGGAAGACTCACGGTGCGGGAGCGTAGCTCTTGCCGCCCTTGATCGGCTCGGAGCCCGACATGGTGGTTGTGTAGATTGATTTGGGGGGTATGGGAATTGGTGCGAGTGGTTGTCGATTGGGTGGGATAAGTGCTGCAGGTGATGAGTGGTGGTGCAGATGAGCTTTGCGAGTTGGGACAGCGATGCTCAACCAGTGCAGGCAGGCAAAGAGAGAGGCTTGCTGGGCTGGGGAGTTTTCGTGCTGGCGGGGGAAGGCACGGTCCAGCCCAGGCAGGTTTGCCTCTCAGCCCTATGAGAGAACAAGCAGCGAAGTCGAAGCCATCCAATAAGCCAATGTGAGGCGCAACTGCTAACAGAGAGAGTTGACATTCGGCCATTCACTTCACTTCATTATTCCCACGCTATCATCAGCATCCTACTACTAGCTCATCATAACCACCATCACCAACACTTCCCTCCTCATCACAATGGACCAACTCCAAATCTCCCCCGAGACCCAGCAGGGCCTGCAGAACCTCAGCGCCAAAGATAAGCAGGAGCTCAACCAGTTTGTCGTTGGCGAGACACAAAAGGCACAGATCCAGTCTAGTATGCGCGCCCCAATTTAGCTCACCCATATTGCCTCGGATACATTTGCACATGCATCTTCTCTATGGCGCATGACGCGCATGGTGCAAGTGTAGCTCACTCTTATACGCATCCATACTTACATGCCATCACAGCCATTCACGAGCTCAACTCCGTCTGCTTCAAGAAGTGCATTACCGGCCGCATGGCCGCCGGCTCGCTGGAGCGCAACGAGGACACCTGCATGAAGAACTGCGTCGACCGCTACATGGATGCCAACATGACTGTCATCAGGCATTTGGAGAAGATGAGGATGTAAAGGAGCGGATTTCATTCACGACCATGTACGATACGGATAGGGTGAGAGAGCGGGAGAGAGAGAGGGAGAGAGAGAGGGAGAGAGAGAGGGAGAGAGAGAGGGAGAAGGCTCACAACTTGCACACGCTTGAATGCTGGATGCGCATGTTTGATGTTTGAACAGTTGTACATATACGCATATGGGGATGGAGGGCTAGCTGTAAGATACACGCAAAGAGCTTGCTTGTTTAGGCATCATGGCAATTGAATGAGAAAGTAGCATTGCACGCTTGCTCTCTCAATGGCAAACTTGTAGTTCCAGCACGTGAACTTTGCTAATGTCAGCCTAGGTACTCTCAATGAACAGCCACTCAGGTGAAATCTCGACATTCCAAACGAACTCTCACTGACTTGATGTTTTGGTAAATGGATATTGCTGGTTTATCGGCTCACTCTGGTCAGATGTCCTCTCTCACTGGCAGGTTGTCACCTCAGTAGATGAACGTTGCCTATGATATGTTACATCAATCTCACAATCACAGAATCACTTAGGCGAGACAACAACGCCAAGACTGAGCTCCCCCGTTGGTATCACCATTTGAAATGTAAAAATGAACCATGAAGTGTACACATTGCTGCCGGAGAAGCGGCGTGAGCGCGCCTGGTATCATTTTTGTATACTACTACGCTCGTCTGACTTTGGCTTTCGGCTTTTCCACCAAAGAAAGGACCATGTCCCAGCCCAATCCTGAATGAGCTTCGAAAGGTATCATGTGTCATTAAAGACTCCTCCAGCGCCAAACTATCGTAGACCAGCCAACAATGAACCATCTTAAACAATGGCGAGCTTGGTGGCGGCGATGTCAAGGGCATCAACGTCGGGGGTAAGACGGGCAAAGGCCTTCTTGGAGCCATCGGGCCTGGATCTTCGTCAGCACAATGTCCTCCCATACCCAACTTTGCGATATCTCCGTACCTGATGAGGGTGTTGAGCTTGATGGTCTCGACGTCGTAGAGAGTCTTGAGGGCGGCCTTGATCTGCCTCTTGTTGGACTTGACGTCGACAATGAAGACCAGGGTGTTGTTCTCCTCGATCATCTTCATGGCGCTCTCAGTGTTGAGAGGGTGGATGATGACCTTGGAGGCATCGAAGCGAGGCTGACGCGGGATGCTCCTGCGGGGGTAGGCAGGAGAGCGCGAGAGCTTGAGGGTCTTCGGCAGGTGGAAGGTAGGGCTGGTGCGGACCTTGCGGACCTTGTGCGAGTTGACCTGTTGGGAAACAGGCCGTCAGAATGATGGGTTCTCTGACACGCCTCTATGGTAGCATTTAAGGTAGGATGGTGCTTACACCGCGGAGGGTGGCCTTGGCCGCAGCAGAAGCCTGCTGGGAGGGCTTGCTGGGCTTGCCGCCTGTGAAAGAGTGCGTGTTAGCAGAATTTCTCAGTCGCGCGCGCCGGGGACAGATTCTTCGCTATATCGCTGTCGCATACCCTTGGTGGTCTTGTTGGTGGCAGACATTGTCGATTGTCGGTGTCGTTTTCGTCGGTACGGTCGCGGGTGAGGTCGTCGTCGCAAGTCGGGGAATCGAAAAGTTCGTTCGAAGTCGTCGAAATTCGCTGCAGTCCCACAATCCGACCACGTGATCCGCCCGCACTTGGCGTTTGACGGCCTCAGGCACGCGGCATCACTCCAACAAGGCAAGTTAGGTACGTGCAATCCAGAGGCATCTCGAATGTATGCCACAACATGTCCATCAAACACAAGTGATGTACGACTTCTTCACCTCTCCCGTACACCCTGTGGTGACCCATGAGATAGTTGACTTGTCTGAACACTTCAGTATCGCCTTCCAAGCTACCGATGGGATACGCCTGATTGAAAGACAAGTTCGCCTACCATGGTAACGAAATGCTACCTCACTCCTTCGCAGACATCCCAAAACGTTCATCAATCCGCACAAAGACAAGTTCGTTCCCCGTATACGTCCAAACGACCGCGGTATCTTTTCCTGCAACGACTCGATTCTCCATCTCCGCTGTCCACCAAAGTAGCGGCCACAGCTCCAGCAACGGCGCCGTCGGTTACTATCTGCTTCGTGTTCTCCTACTTGAAACTCGGCGGCAAACATTGCATCCGTTCGTGCTGCTACAATTTCAGGCAAAATGCTTGAATCTTCATGGGTGTACGTTCGAGCCACTGTCGCGCTGCTCTCCAGTGCTACATCACATAAGCCTATCATGGACGACACTCGATCACCAAGAAAGCAATCACTTTCCTCTGGGAAGCAGTCATTCGCTGAATGTTCGCCGTTCGCCGTCATTTTGACACTGGGAACAAACATGGGGTTGGCGCTGAACTCGCTCATGGTGGTCATCGTCCTCATTCAAGCCAGGCTCCCAATCACTCTGCGCCCCCACTTTTGGACACGTCGTTTCGGCAACCTCTCTCGCATTAGAAGATAGCTGTACGTTGGATCCTTGTCTCTACGGAAGTATGGAAGCATCCCGACTCGGACTCCTCAGGTAGTGAGATACCAGTGATCTCACCACTCTCAAGAGATGCGTAAGATCCTCAAACAACCGCTACAAGCACGCTGTTGACTTCGCGAGTCCGAGAGTACAACGTCTTTCATCACTCGATGCATTGTGTGATCGGACGCATCTGTAATCCCGGATATGCAGTGATCCTTGAGACTTTCGCAAATCGAAGTCTTCTTGACACCATACAAATACCAACACATAAATCCGATACTTTTGGCGAGATACTGCCTTACATGTACGTCCTCGTATTCAGAGCACGGTTGACCGAGCCTATTCGCGCCATAGACGTCAGCCTGCCAATAAGGCATGTTCATTTGTGATTGTCTATCGAAGCAGCAGCCATCACACTTTACCCTACTGTGGGGTTCCACGTGTTCACGATCTGTACCAGGATATGCCTGTCTACCACCAGCTCTTATACTTGAGATAGGTAAGATGTTGCGTGAACCGTGATGGCGCCGCCGCGGCTAATGACCGGGTGATCAACGCCACTGACTAGTATGGAGACTTATCACTGTTTGATTAAGAGGACTTCACCTACTTTGACACCCAATACTGTAGTTGCAATATTGTTCGAATCAGCATGTCTGCTCTGGCAAAGACATTATCAGACAAGGCTGTACGTGAACTCTACTGACCTGACTGGTGAAGTCCCCGAATTTGGGTTCTGCTTAGGTTCGCAAAGTAAGGTTTCTCCCGGAAGTCGGAAATGACAATCTCTTCAATGCGCTCCTCGTCGATGTTTCGGCACCCTCTTGGCTCCTACTCAAGCTACTTCGGATGAACCACCCCGACCCAGTAAGATGTCCACCCTGCCGCATCCCGATGCCCGTATCGCCGGTCATACTGGTCAGCAGCAGACCGAGGCGCCATTACCGCCAAAACGGCATCGACCTCGTGCGTCACTCGCGTGCGACACCTGCAAGACGCGCAAGACGCGCTGCGATGGCAGGCAGCCGGTGAGCCTACTTGTATACCGCATGACTAAGGCCACCAACGTCTAACTCTACTTTGAGATCTGCCACGCCTGCGAATCTAGAGGCCTGTCTGCCTCTTGCACCTGGAACTACCCCCGTCGCCGACAGCTGAAGCGCAAACAGCCCGACCAGCCTTCGGTGGCAAATCAGAACCAGACCCCGAACCCGAACCCGCACCCAGTCCCTACGCCCTCGCCGTCTTTGCCCAGCATCCCTGCGACCTTTGGGAGAGAGTTGCCGCAGCCATGGTCGAACAACTTGCCCGGAGTCGATGGTGCTATGGCACATCGCCCCCCTGCTGCCTACGCCTCATCGCAGGCATCGCATTCGCACTCATCCGGGTCATTTAGTAGCACTCGACCACCACCGCCCAAGTTCACACTTCAGCCTCCTGATTCGCAAACGCACGCAAGCCACGATGGCCTCGCAGCTCTGGTGGGTGGGAACGACGAGTCCCTTTACGGACCTTCGTCGACCGTTGCCTTCATGAAGAATATATTCCCAACCCCTAGTCGCCGTGCATCCCAGAGTCCACGGGATTACGAGCCTAGTCAGCAGGCACCTGTCAAACACTCTAACAAAACGCCAGAACGCTTACCAGAATGGACGAACGGTGCCGCGATGCTCCCGAGACGACGCAACGCGGACGACTTTCTGGCTTGTTATTGGGAGTTCACCCACCCTCTGTTCCCAGTCTTGCACAAACCGAGCTTCCTTAAGCAGTACCAGAATCTCTGGGCGAACGAACAGGAGCCCGAAGCTCGAGATTTGAACACCTTGGGAATGGAGGAGCTGATTTTCACTGCTACGCTCAACTTGGTGTTTGCTCTTGGCTGCATGTTCAGCAATCTGGTGCCGCCATCGCAGAAGAACTCGATGTCTGACGAGTTTTACCAGAAATCCCGTCACACGCTGCTGTTCGAGGTGATGGACTCGACGTCACTGTCTTTGGTGCAGATGATGTGTTTGACCGGCGTTTACTTGCAGTCCACTCAGCACGCCAACCGATGCTGGAATTCTGTTGGACTTGCTATCCGAGTCGCTCAGAGTCTCGGTCTGCATTTGAACGAAGTCACTGGGAAAAAGATACCGCAGCTTGAGCGGGAGATGCGAAGACGAGTGTGGCATACTTGCCTCATTCTTGACAGGTAAGCATGGTCTTTGCCGCATGATACACTATCCTATGCCACGCCAAGCCACCATGCACGCTGTTGAGATACTGTCATGAAGACTGCTTTCTCATTGGCATGATGTGTCTGATACAACCGTCCAGCTGATACTACCGCAAACGAATTCAGTTCTCGTTGCAAAGCTGTCTAGCTGACTTTCTATCTCCAGGCTTCTCGCAATGACTTTCGGCCGCCCTACCATGTTGTCAACATCGTGGGACGTGCCTGTGCCCGCACTCATCGACGATGAGTATTTGAACAACGCTACAGAGGGTTTCCAGCCGGCGGGTAAACCCTCGGTCATGGGACTTTTCGTATCGTCCTGCAACCTGTTTGAACTGCTTGAAGAGATCCTCAAATCTTTCTACAGCGGCGAGCCTTTTCCTGATCTTTCAAAGCAGGAGACGGCTTCGGAAATGGCCAAAGCGTTCATTGCACCCGTGCTACAATACAACCGCCGTCTGGACAAGTTTATCGACTCGGTGCCGGATTACCTGAAGCTGACCGAATATGGAGACGGTATGAAATTCAGCAACAACAGCGTGACTCTTCAACAACAGGTCTTGTACTGCAGGTATGTCGGGCTTGGAGAAAACTTAAACGGGTACGACTGACACGTTTGACGTAGATTCTTGTACGTTCGCCTACTTTCGCTTCGCCGCCTGTTGATGGTAACGACCAAGCGCGGTCGACGCACCTCAAGACACATGCTCTCTGGTACTGCGCAGTCGTCGCTTGATGAAGAAGTCATCCAGCGATGCTGCACGCTGTGCGCCGAAACAGCGTCCCGCCTCATCGAAACTCTGCACGAGAATCTAAATACTCTTTATCGCAGCTCAGGGTGGCATTCTGTGTACTGTAAGCTTCTGCACCCTCATCTCCCGACATCACAGTATTTCAGGAGCGCTTCTGCGTCTAGGCACAGCGAATACAAGTCCGCCACTAACTTTGACACAGTCTGCTTCTCAGCAGCGACCGTGCTGCTCGCTGCTTGCAAGTGCCCTGATGTTGCCGTCACCGTAGGCGATCCTAGCTTCGAGAGAGACTGGCAACGAATCCTCTACATCTTGCATCACTACGAAGACCAGATCACATCGGCATCACAAGCTATTCAGGTCTTGGAAGTAATGAAGCAGTCCGTGTCCGGAAACGGCCACCCATCCCAGCGTAAGTGGAAACATCACCCTCCACACCGTCGTCGATATCCCTTTTACTCACATCGTCCACAGCCACCCCCGTCCAGCAACACATCCGCTCCCAAACTTCCATGCCGCCTCCAACAAACCTCCAACCGCTACCGCCCGTCGCCCCAAACACGGTGCCAGACTACTCCACCATGCCCATGGACCTCCAAGGCGTCAACCCCTTCATGCCCGGCATGGACAGCATGAGCGACGCCTGGTTCGGCCAGCAGCTGCTCAACATGGACTGGCTGGATCCGAACATGCCGCTGCAACAGTCTTGAAAAGAAGCCGGGTCTTGCTTCACTCTCTCTTTCTCTCACGTACACGACGTACTTCTTTTCCTCTTCTGTACATACTTTTTTCCCTGACGCGAGCATACATGTATAGTCCTTCCCGGCGCGAAGCACACGAAAATCGTGGTACGGAGCATATGAGCGAAACCATCAGCAGTAACTTCACGGTGGTGTAAACACGATCGTTTTCTGCGTTGCGTTGCATTGCATTCCATTCGCATTCAATTCGGCACTGATGCTAGTTGCCGGCAACAAAGTGATCTTTTTTTTGTTTGTGACGTGTAAAATATCGCTTTGGTCTGTCCATGCTGATCTTTGATCTATCCTCATTTGAACACTTCACAGAATTACCTGCCTGCCTTCATATACTTGGATCTGGCTTTCCCACTAAACACTCCACTCTAGGCGATTGCCCGCCTTCGTTCGAGCTTCCAGTCGTGACCTCGTTAGGAATCTCATGTCCCGGCCACACGGACCTCCCTTGAATGTAACACTACTTTGGAGCGTGTGGTCTGCAAATATGGAGCCAGTCAGTGTTGGTGTCCGTGAGCATAAAGCTGTATCAACAAAAGCGACAGACAAAACTCACATCATAATCTCATACTCTTTCCATCGAGTCAAATGCGCACCGTCTTGTCTGAACGCCGCCATCAGCGTGTCGATCTTAGACCTGTGCACTCTGCCGTTCTTCAACTGCCGCAGCACTTCCGCGACGGCGAAACTGGGGTCGAAAACAAGCAGCACTCTGTCTCCATCGTTACGCCTCTCTATCCCGACGATGGTCATCGAGTGTCCCGGGCGCTGGAAGTAGATCGGCGGCAGTTGTGTCATACGCGAAGAGCCGTTCACAGCCGCGTGCTCGAGGCCAGAGATGAAGTAGGCTTCGACGTAGTCCAGCAGTTGGGAGTGTGAAGACGGCGCTTTGGGGTTTGAAGAAGTCTTGAACGACAACGCCGTCACCGGCTGCCCGAGTTTGAGGAAATAGGCTGCAGCTTCGTGCGTGCCGATCCATTTGCGCGTGTTGCGGATGCCGCCCGTCTCGGTGCGGCCGAAACTGCAGATCCCAGCGTCCCACGCTGCTTCGATCGTGTCTTGGATCTCGAGCACGCTCGGCAGTGGGAGGCTGCCGTGTGCTGGGTCTTCGATCTTGGCCAGGCGGTAGGACAGCAGCATTTGGATGTTCCAGTAGCCGCAGAAGTTGCCGTCGCATTTCAGTCTGTGAACGTGCTTAACGCTCTTGTGGCAGAAGTATGCAATGTCAATGTTCGGGTCGGCTGCGCTGAGGTCTGCCAGGACTGGCACGGGGCGAGGCGTTTGGTTGTAGATGATCGCCTCGCGGACTAGCCTGCCGTCGGGTCCGATGCGGCATTCGTAGCTGGGTTTGGAGGCGTTTTCGAGCACGCGGCGTACTTGGATGGGCATGCTCTTTTCGTAGGCGTGGGGTCCGAGGTCTTTGGTGCCGAGTCTTCCATTCTTCGGGTGGTCTTTCAGTGCATCTTGGGGTCCGACTGAGCTACCGGCATAGACTGAGCTTGTGGCTCCAGACTTGTTTGTAACTGAAGTCCTAGCCGTCGAGACTTCTGACCGGGGTTTGTCGCTCGATGCATGTGACACTCGAGACTTGCCAGACACAGACGACGGGGCAACCGATTGTGCCCTGATGCTTGGTCGTCGCCAGCTTCCGGACTTGCTCGAGACTGAGGATTTTGGTAGTGATATCTGAGATGGTGTTTTCTCATTCGACACTTGAGGTCTGGCATAGCCTGAGCCATTGAGCACGCGGGGTGAGACTGTGCCGCTGCTCGAGGCGTATGCCGGCTCGGTGTGGGCTGATGCAGCGTCGTGCATGCCCACATGGTCGTCGATGTTGGCTTCTGCGATGTACTGGCCACAGCCTCGACGCGTGCATTTAATCCATCGTTCGCTCGACTCCGAGCGTGCACTGAAGTTTGAGGTAGACCGTCCGCTACGATGGAAGTTGTCAGATGAGAGTTTTTTGATGGCGAATGGAGAGTCATCGGTATGCTGCTCTTCTATGTGCAGTTGAATGGCATAAGTATCGTAAGTCGACAAGCCGCACCATGGGCACTGCGCCGCGTCTGCCATGGTGGTGTGCGCGAGAGAACAGCGGGCGGTGAGACAAGTTGGTTGTAGAGAGGTCGAGGTGTCATGTTAGGATCGCCGAGTGTCTCACCCTCGAGCCAGATCAAGAACCGATTGACTGTCGCCGTCACATGCAGTGACGAACATGTTTGTTTCTTGCCAACCTGAGTCGTCAGCACACAAAGCCGTGATGCTGTTGCCAACACACCCGGCAAATATTCTTGCCTCAGGCATCACTCGCTCTTTCTCTCCGGACAAAGTCACTTATACTTGGTAGACTGGACTTTCCGACTTCACCTGACCACCACGATATACCGTAAGCAGGTCTACCGCAGTGTACTAAACAGGCTACAAACACCGGTTACACTAACCTCTCTGCCAGCATGGAACGCCTAAATTTCAATATACGCGCCGCATCTAAACGAGGTGCACCGTGCGGCTGAGGTTGCATACAGTAGCTGAGTAGCCTAAAGATAAGGTCCAGCTAGCAGCACGTAAAAGAACCCTGCTGCACAGTATGTTGGCCTCTCTCGATTTTTCCTTGTCACACATTTGGACCACTGTAGTAAACTCTTACAACACCCGCCACGAAACATGGAGCCCGATGAGGTGATCCCAGCAAGGTTCTGGGACACCAACGATGTTATCCAAAAGCTCGTGATGGAGTTCACGTACCGCTTTGATGATGTGCTAGACGCCGAGAAGCTGAAATCGTCGCTCGAGAGACTTATGGAAATTGGAGAATGGAAGAACTTGGGGGCGAGGTTCAAGAAAAATGTCGGTTCAGTCAACGTCTGCGGATGTCGTGCGGAGAAATGTCATTGACAGAAGGTGACAGGCAACAACAGGCGGCCTAGAGTTCCATATCCCGCCCCAATACGATGAAAAGAGACCGGGCTTCACCTGGTCACACGAGACACTGGAACAGAGCATAAGCGACCACCCTCTGGCTTCCACCATGCCACGACCTTCCGATCTCAAACGACCGAGTCTATTCCCCAGCTCCGACAAGTTCCACGATCTTGTGACACGTCCAGGCCATGCCTCGACCTTCTCGGGCTGGACAGACAGCGACCTACCCGCTCTCTCTGTCCACGTTGTCAGTTTCGACGACGCCACCTTGCTCACGATCTCCTGGTCGCACGTCTTTCTCGACGCCCTGGGTCGACAGAGCCTGCTTCAAGCCTGGACAGCCGTGCTCGATGGGCGAGAAGAAGACGTGCCTGATTTCATGCCCTTCCACGTAGATCCGGCACGCGAAATCGCTCAAGGAGGCGATCCGAAGAAACACATCCTGTACCAGTGCGCGCTGACCGGGATCTGGTTCGCGTTGTTCGTCGCAGGATATCTATACGAGCTGATCGTGCACTCTGCCGAAGCAGGCCGCATGATATGCGTTCCAGGTCCCTGGGTGGAGAACTTGAGACAGCAAGCCATGGCCGACTTGCGCGCCAGCGGCCACGGCGGCGACGAGAACCTCTTCCTCTCCCACGGAGACGTGCTGCTCGCCTGGTGGGCAAAGACCTCCGTCGCCGCCCAGAGACTGGGCTCCCGCCAGCCCGTCAACATAATGAACGTGACGAACGTCCGCGGCCTCTTCCCAGACCTCCTGCCCGCAAAGGGAGCAGCGGCGGTGTACACCACCAACGCCGCATTGACCGCGAACACCCTCATGATCTGCGGCGAGCTCAACGGCATGAGCGTCGGCGCTCTCGCTCTGCGCATACGACAAGACTTGCAAACCCAACGGACCCCGGAACAAGTCCGGCACTTTGTAGCCTGGCAGCTCGAGTCCAGCAAGAAGACCGGCCGGAGTCCTCTGCTGGGATCCTGGAATCAGATCATGCTCGCTTGGTCGAACTGGCACCGCGCGCGACTCTACGACGTCGACTTCTCGCCCGCTGTCGTTCGGACTGGGTTGCCGCTTGACAGTCGCAGCAACAGACTCGGCCAGCCTTCGCTCATTCTGGTAAACGGCCACACGAATGGCATCAATCTGAGGAACGGGGGGCCGCTCATTGGGCGAGATTCGAATGGCGACTGGTGGATGCAGACTGTTCTGAGGGCGGATGCTTGGGCGAGAGTGAATGAGCAGTTTGAGAGGCTTTGATGTGGGATGTCTTTCATCATTATCTGTAATGCCCTAGGATTTCGGGTCCTGGCTGTGGGTGGCCGTGCTGTCAGTCAGGCTGATCTAATTGTATGGAGTTCGCGTGAATCTATTGGAATCTTGCTAGACAGCAATCTTATGGCCGCCGCGCGCCTTTTCCCACTCGTCGTTAATCGTTCGGTAATCCTTGGCCATGTACGGCGACCAGATCTCGGCCACGGCCCCGCCCTTGCGGTGCATCTTCACGCCCAGATCCCTCTGCAGGAGGTCAAGATAAGGCACCGCATCGAAGACAAAGCTGGGAGTCTTGTTGCCCCAGTCGGTAGGGTATCGCCATTTGCCCCACCTGTTTTGCAGAACCGTCTGGTATCTCAGGCGTTCCATTGCTGCCTCGTCGCCCACAGCGTGTGCGGGGCTGTTCGCCAGAGCCCCGAGGAAGTACGCGCTGACCCAGAGTCCTTGGATGTGCGCGGATATGGTGTTGCTGAAGTTGCCGACCATTCCGACGAAAGCGATGTCGCGAGGCCGGAGGAAGCGCTCGCTGGCGGGGATGATGAAGTTGTGCAGCATGTACGGTGTGAGGGGTTTGGTCGCCGCCGGATCTTCGCTGGCGATATCGATTCCTTCGACTTTTGTGACGGGCACGTAGTTTTCGTTCCAGATGTGCTCGTCCTTGAGTCTGGGGAAACGGGTTGTGATTTCTGTGTCGGCTCTCCGGAGCAGGTCCTGCTGGTTCGCGAGATCTTCCTTTGGTGCTTTTTCCGTTGCTTCGTGTGGGAGGCCGAGCTCTTTGTCGATTCCTTCGGGTAGAAATTCCATGGGTGGTGCGTGTTTCCAGCCAGTACCGGCCATCATTGCATCTGCTTCGAAGGAAGTGCCGTCTGAGAGGTGCACCATTCCAGGGCTTAGACTTTCGAAGTCTGCAACGTGTATCTTAACTTTGCCGCTCCTGACAAGCTCCAGGAAGTCGGTGTCGTAGTTCATAATGCTAAAGCTGTCTCCGGTGAACATAGGCAAGGTCCTCGGTTTCAGTTTGGCGGTCTCGGGATGTGAGTCGAAGTCCATGAGTGTCATAACGTCGCTCCCCAAAATCCCCCAGAAGGTATTGACTATTGCTCGGCCAACAGCAGTGCCATGTAAGAACTTGCGGATGCCGGTGTAGCCGTCGGCTTCACCCCAAACGCAAGGGCTGAACCATGTGAGGAAGCGGGTGTCTTGGGATCTAGTCAGTCTCTGGCGATCATTCATCGTGATCTCCGCCTGTGTGGAACGTACTTGCAAGCATCTCAATCCATTGTTTCAGTGGTGTCACAAATGGTGGTGCCATCCAACATGATCCGTGGCCAGAGGCTAAATTGCAGTTAGTGCTTTGCTCGATCCGCCACATTGAATTTCCAAAGCCAAGGTACAAGCTATACCTCGAATGATCCAGTTGACTTTGACTCCCGCCGTCGCATATGCATGAACGGCATCCCAAGCAGACTTGTATCCTCCAAAGATCGCTACCGACTTGGCTGTTTGCAATGTATCGCGGTTCTCTCGGAAGTGCTTGCTGTGAAAGAGTCTACCTCCAAACGTCTCCTGGCCGGCGAAGTGCGGCAGGAAAGGATTTGAGGTGCGTCCGGTGGCCAGAATCAGTCTGCGAGCATAGATTTGGTATTTGGCCTTCTCCGGACCAGTGACAGTCAAGATCCAGCCGCCTTCTGCGTTTTCCTGATGCTCGGCGACGACGACATTTGTTCGGAAGCGGATCTTGCTGTCGATGCCGAATTCACTCGCGTATGCTTTGAGGTAGGTGTTGACGACCGTGCCGGGAATGTGCTCGTTTGTCTTGACGCCGAATATCTCTGTGGTCATGGGGAAATCAGGGTACTCGTAGGTGCCGAGCAGGTTATTGCTCTTGAGCCCTGGGTACAGTCGATGTTCTGCCCATGTGCCTCCAAGAGATTCAGCGGACTCGAGGATGACCAGCGAACGCTCGGGTTGCGTGCAGTGGTATTGCTTCGCAGCTGCCAGACCGTACCATCCTGTTGAGGTGTCAGCATGCGATGTTCAATGATCCACCAGTTCAGAGAACAATGATATTGTGCTTACCGGCGCCTACGACGACACAGTCTAATCTGTCCATGGTCTCAATGTAGAGTTGGCTGCGTTAGTAGTGCTAGTGCAGCTGCAAGAGTGCAAAGAAGAACAGCAACGGTAAACAATCAGGGCAACGACGATGGGCCAACGGACTCGCGCCTGAGGGCGACATGGGGGCCGATGGGTTGCATTTAGTATCCTATCTCTCCGAGCGCATTCGCGCGGCGAGACAGTAGTACAGGACAGCACGTATGATTTGCCGCACGGTGGCTATTACCCCTCCCTGTTGTGCTTCCTCAGACTTGGGAATCACCCCGGTCTATAGCTGCATATGTTAATCTCGGTTGTCAGCGTAGCACTCTTCACCTAGCCTCTGCAGGGTTAGAAATGGGGGTCATCACGCATACTCACTTTTCAGGCGAGCGAGAACGGGCAAGCCTCAAGGTCTGGATCCGCAGTTTCAATATCGCCTGCCGCAAGTCTCCGAGGTGAGTGCAGGCGAAGGATGCTGTCCCTAGCAAAAGTGAAGTCGTAAGTCGTAAACGCAGATCCGCAAGTGGGTCTTGTTCGGGGCAGCCTCCACGTATACGCGTTGAATCAGTAGTGCCACAGAACGGAGGGCCATACCACGTGTGCCAGCGCTCAACAGCGACGAAGTAACCGTGGGATACCGATGCCGGTGCCGATACCGTTCCGTTTGTCGTTGCTGTTAAGTAGTTAGACGTTACCTAACTTGCTGCTGCCGCTATCCTGAATTTTCCGTTGTGGGACCTGTGCTGTCGACGGTCGCGACATGCAGCCAAGCAGCGCATGCTATGGATTCCCATATGCGGCGTCATTCGCCTGCATAGTCGCAATACTGTACTGCATGGGCGCGTACCGACGTCGGCTATGCAGCTCATCGTCGACTCCAGAGTCCATGGGTGTCAAGGTATAGCGGCGCTCGTCTACAAGGTTGAAGATAAGAAAGACCTAAACCAGAATCCGCTACGGAAGCGGCAGGATGATGGTGAAGGCTATATCTCCAGGCGAGCGCAGGTGCTCCACTGTCTAGTTTGACAGACTAATGCCTGTCAGTCTTAGGGGCGTTGTCGATCTTAACAGACCTACATATACTTTAACTCAATACTAATGATGGGGCGGCGCGCCGCATGTGTGCATGTGGTGATACAAGCAATAGCATGCATACATACATGTATGTAACCGGCAGCCTTGGTATATGCGACTGCCTGCCTGACAAGCCGCCTACTGTGTCTGTCCTTGCAATTGTATGCTGTGTGCCAAAGACTGCTGCTATTCTTCCCTGCAAAATCCAAAGAAAACGGTCACAGGTGCACTGCAATCGTCAGATGGCATTGACAGTCGCGACCACTGCTGCGCGTTGTTATGAGTTGTAGAAACAGGTCAAATGAACAATTCGCTTTACTAATACAAGTGAATGCTACGCAATGCAATAAGTCCAGGGGTATCCAGTACTTTGACAACTCCCGTCTATGCCTCCTTGTCCCTTCAATCACCTCCTGGCAGGTCCAGGGGGTGCACCCGGAGGCGGTCCGCCGAAACCACCCATTCCTAGCGGTGTTGGTCGTCTGCCTGTGTACATCGTATCCTCATGTTGTCGGCGGCGGTGTTCTTCCCTGATCTCCGCGTCTCTCCGCATCCTCTCCTGCTCGATCTGCATCTGGTCTTGGGCTTCGCGCATGCTCTGCTCGCGGAGACTACCCATGCCCATCGCACGTGGCGGGCCCTGATCGAATCCACCGGCGCCAGCGAAGTGAGTTGGGTGCATTTGATGCTGTGGAGGTCCGCCTCGTGGCACGCCAAAGCTCTGCTGTTGGTGCCTATAGCGTTCCTCTTGCGCAGCCATGTATGCTGCTTCACGCCGGCGTCCTTCCGAGTCACGCTCCTCGTGCATACGACGTTGCTCTTGCATTATGCGTTCTTCGTGCATACGGCGCTCTTCGTGCAAGCGTTGGTCTTCGCGCATGCGACGGTCCTCGTCTATGCGTCGCTCGTCGTTCATGCGGCGCCATTCGTGATCCCGCTGGTGAGCCTGCGCCTGTGCTTGAGCCTGAGCTTGTTCTTGCGCCTGCCGCTGCGCGACAAACGCCTGTTCTTGCCGCATAACATCCTCGCGGCTTAGATTGCGTTGATGCAGGCTGTTGAACGGGCCGATCGAATTGTTGTGCGCATGGTGCGCCTGGTTTTGAGCTTGAGTCGGTGGCGCTTGTGAAAAGGGTGGCGGAGGCGGCGGCTGCGGCTGGAATGAAGTCGGCTGCAATGGCTGCGCAGAGGGAGTACCAACCTGGTGTGGAGCATGCTGCTGGTTCTGAAGGAATCCTCGTTGTTCTCTCGGCGGTTGGCTGGGGCCCTGACCGGAGAGAGAAGGGGTGCGCGAGTGGGACATGAGCGAGTGCGGTGGTGGTGAGGGGTTGTGCCTCTGGGGGCCGTTCAGAGGACCCAGTGCAGATGTACGGTGGTGCGAAAAGTAAGGTCTCACTTCCCTCTCCAACGCCGGAGAGCCACTGTTCTGTGCAGGCTCCGACCCTTGGCCAATAATCCTCGTCGCCCAATCTTGCCTCGGTGGCGGCTGTTGATGTAAATTCTGGCCTGATACATGAGGCTCTTGCTTCACCGCAGGAGGCGAGGGGCCAGTGGTCGATTGTCCAAATGGTCCGCGCTGCATTTGAGGTTGAGAGGACGGCGTCGGTGTCGATTGGCCGAACGTCTCTCTTCTTGGCGCTGGCATGGCTGAGATTGCCGACGGCGCTGCAAGCGGGTGTTGGGCTGGAGAAGCTACCCGTTGTGGCATGCTGCTGGCCATTGCTTGGTCACTCATGCGTTTGGCGGGGGGTTTTGGCTCGTCCGAATCATTGTTGAGGATTGAGAGTAGATTTGAGCGCTTAGGTGCTTCGACGACTGCCGCTGGAGCCGGCGGTGGAGGTGCTGGTGGAGCGGAAAAGACAGAGCTCGATCGGGGCTCCTCGCGCTTTGTCGGAGACGGATTGAATGGCATCCTGTTGGCGAGAGATGGCACAGTGGCAGGCGCCAAGTTGTTGAATGCAGGTGAGTCCATACCTCTACGCGTAGGGTCGGCTGGCTGGAAGAAGCCTCTGGGCGATGCTGGCCTTGTTTCGCTCAGAGGCTTACGGTCCTGAGGCATGCTGAGTGGCTGGTTCAAGGGAGATTGGTGTAATGGAGTTTGATGGAGTGAACCTCGGTGTTGGAACGGATCCATCCTCTCTTGCCGCTCTTGTTGCGCGTACTGACCCTGCATCCGGATTGCACGCTCTTGTTCCTCTTTCAGGTTTCGGATGAAGTTCGAGTCATGCGCATCCGGCACCGTCCTGCTAGGTTGTGCCAATTGGCCTGTAGGCGTTCCCTGTTGTGACGTACGGAATGATGTGCTAGCAGGTAATCCAGGTCGAGACTCTGGCCTGGAGTCGCCAAATATACTCATACGGGATCCTATCGTCTGTTGCGCTTGCGGTTGCGCTTGCTGCTCGCGCTGCTGCTGCTGCTGTTGCTGTTGCTGCTGTTGTATTTGTTGCTCGCGCTGCTGTTGCTGTTGCTCACGCTCCCGTTGCTGCTGCTGCTGTTGCATGTTCCTTGCTGAGGCCACGGCCTGTGAGAGTGGTGTGACCGCTGAAGTAGGGGTGGGCACAGGGCTCGGTGCTACCCGAGGAGCTTGCACTGGCGTTGCCTGTGCGGAACTCGGGAAACGAGACTGCACGTGGAACTGAGGTGGGGATGGATGTTTGAGGGCTTGCGCTTGAGGCGCAGCAGGGGCATCGTCAATGTCCATTGCATCCCCATGCGGTGCAATGCTCCTGGGAACTGCAGGTCCAGGGTTGTCGTACTTGCGCTTGTTGATGGGCGTTGGAGTTGGTGGCGCGCCCATGTCCTCGCCACGCTCGCGGCGCGCGTTCGCAACAACGGCAGACTCCTCAAGGTCAGCGCGGTTTCCACCATCGATTTGGCGCTGGTAATGATTCTTAATCATTGTTTGCGTCTTCGTTCCCATGTGGGCAGCAATGGCAGCAAAATCCGTGCCGAAGTGTGCAATGTATTTGACAAAATCGCTTTGTTCTGGCACAGACCAATAGCTCGATGCGCTTGGCTTGGTTGTGGTAGGCGCCGCGGCTGCATGTTTGCGTTCCAGTTCCTCCTGAACAGGCATTGGCTGCGGGTAGTTCTCTTGGATGTACACCGGATGGGGTGTCTCAGAAGGTATGCTTCGGTTGCTGGTGTGGAATCCAGTGAGTAGGCTGGCCTCAGCCAAACTCTGGATCATAGCTGGGTCATCCTTCGAAGGCAGGCTTGGGATGAAGCGCGCATTTGGCGACATGGAAGGCGCCGCCGCTATTTGTGCAAGCGGCTGTTGCGAGGCCTTCGGTTTACGACCTGGCTTCTCGCCCATACCTTTCCGTCGTTTAGCTTGTTTCTCCGGCACAGGCTCCCCGTCTTGTTTGGACGCGCCTGGTCTCCTCGCAGGAGACTGAGCTTGCATCGCATTCTTGGCGTCCATCTCGCGCTCGCCAAACGTGGTCGGGGCTGCTGCACGCTTTGGTCTCCCGCTGTCAGAGACGCTCTGGATGATATCATCTGCTCTTCCCAGGTCCGCCATAGCCGCCGAGCCTTTACCGCGGGGTGCACCTTTTGTGCCACGTCCACGCCTTCCACCAGTCTTTCTGCGACGGGTGTCCTTGAAGCGCCCATCCCACTTGTTAGCGTAGTAGTGGCGAATGCAGTCCTTTGCCGCGCGGCCCGGAAGCAGAGTAGCGATTTCTGTCCACTTTTTCGGCGTCTCTTTGTAGGCGGCGATGAAGATCTGCTGTTCGTGCTCTGTAAAGTTGTCGACTGGAGGCTGATATGTGAAGATCCGCGTAAGTGACCTCGGGTCACAAAGCCTGTTATTGTCAATGAAACACGAGCGCTGGAACTCCTTTGCGGTCATCTGATCGGGGAGGACAGCTTCCTTCTCCATATCAGCTTGCCATTTTTTCAACTCAACATCTTGCTTCTCCCGCTCAAGTCTGGCAGTCTCCTCGGACTGCTTGAGTACTTGCTGGAATTCATAATCGCTGCTGAATTTTAGTGCCCGTCTCCCTTCTGCGGTAGATGTGGGAGCGAGAGCGTTTGGAGAAGCGTCGGCATCAGGTCCCGGCTCGTCGGATTGTTGTCTCTCGAGTCTGTCTTCAGCTTCGCGTTCCCTGTCAAGGCTTGCGCACTCCTCTTTCCACCTGATGTAGTGCTCCGCGAAAATTGCCTCCATGTCTTCCTCTGCGTCCTGGACGCCAGCAACTTCGTCTTGCAAGGCTGATATGACGCTCTCTTTCGTGTCGTCGTGACGCTGCAATGCGTCTCTAAATTCCCAGCTGTCGTGGTATGTAGATGCTGGGTCTTTGAGAAGATAAGGAAGGTTCACGGGCTCAGGAGAGGGGCGACGAAGAGTCTGAGTAGCTGGTCCATCGCCTTCGCCATCCTGGATGGCAACGGGAGCAGTATCCTCATTTCGTGGGGTGACGACGCTCTCTTCGCTTTCGTCCGATGGGGGCTGCTTGTCGTGAGCGGCATCGCGGGGCTCGTCGATGTCCATTTCTTGGTCGCGCTCTCGGAATCTCTCCAGATCTTTGGTCGAAACTCGTGCGAGCCTAGCAATCGATTCCAGTGGCGTGGTAGCTCGGACGCTCTTTGAGCTCAAGTCCACCAGTTGAGACTCAAGCTCTCGCTTCTGGCGTTCAAATTTGGCTTCAAAAAGAGCAGGGTCCTCGATCTCAAGATCGTCGTCCTCACTAGAAGAAACGGCCTCCTCTGGTGCGTCTGACATACCGGAGTCGTCTGTGGACTTTTCCAGAGGTTTGCCGAAGAATGACTGCTGAGCCGAATGGCCTGCCGAAGACCTTGGCTTCTTGATCGCGGCTTCTTCGTCCACGTCCATGCGATCGCCCGGCAACTCGGTATTCTCGGCGGGTTTGTTGACATCATTAGGCTCTACTTTGACAGCAGTTTGCGATTCTTGACTGTGTTCCACATTCATGGTCGCCACGGAAGCTCGTCTCTTCTCTTCGCCGCTTGCATCACGCTTAGCCGGAATGGACCTTTCGCCTAGTGCAGGAACGCCTGGTCTTCGCCATTGGTTCCATTGCGCTGCTCTGGGAGCTGTCGGGGGTACTCTTGATTGCATTACATTGCCACGTTCTGGCATCCTAGCGGGTGGCACAGGACCTCTATCGAGGGCTCGCGGAGCGATCGGTGGCGCACGGTTGGCTTTTGGCGCAGTTGGAATAGACGTGCTTGAGACCTTCGGGGAAACACTGAATGCTCTGTTGCGCGGACCACTCGGTGGAGGTGGAGTTTTCGGTCGCGAAAATGCAGGTCCGGGCGCAGAAAATTGATCAGCCTGCGGGGAGGTGAATGGCAAACGAGGGGGCGCTGCTGTATGTGCCGAAAAGGGTCGAGAGGCCTTGGGGCCAGTTGGTGCAGACAAATCAGAGGCGCGGTTGCCATGTTGCATCGCAGGGGAAGGTGGCTGATTGGCTCGTGCATTGCCAACGTTTGGTGACAACGGGATACCAGGCTGTTGGCCAGATTGTGACATAACAGCATGCGGCGCATGTGCTTCATGTCCGGAACTGCTCTCCCAAGACCTGGCGCCGTGCAGCCTGTGAATCGGAGCCGTCGCGGAATCGCCATCAGTGCCCAGTGCTCGAGGTGCCTTGGGAGCCGCTGGTGGAGGCTCGGGAGCTTGTGGCTTTTGCGCATGTGAAGCAGCTTTGGGTGCAGTAGGCACATCAGGCGGAAACACAGACTTTTCCTGGTTGACCGGTTTTGGAGCTTCTTGATGGTGGACTTCGGGAGATGAATGCACATTCTTGGGCTCCTGAGGCGGTCTGGAAGCGTGCGAAGCTCCGCCTTGTGCTGACGGCGCAAATGATAGAGTGAATGCAGGGACCGGAGGCGCTTGCGTAGGAGGCGATGAGCCGCGAGAGCCATAGCGGTTGTTTGTCGTTTCGGCACGCCCGTTCAGATAGGCCGGAATCTCTGGCTGTTCGCGACGATGTTCGCGTGCGGAAGAAGAGCTAGGCGTCAAGGAAGGCCTTCGCACCGATGTGTCGGCGCCGACACTCTCCAGTAGTGCAAGTCGATCTGGGTTTACGTGCGGTGCGGGTGGCGGATGTGAGGCACCGCTCGCAAGAGAGTCATTGGAAGCTCGGTTCTCGAGGCGAGGCTGTGGTGGATCTCTCCGTAAGCGGTCAACATCGCGCTCTCGGTCGGTCCACTCTGGTCGGCGCTCCTCGTCTCTTCTTTCGAAGCGTCTTTCGTCCCTTCTCTCCGCTTCGCGTGGTTCTCGCGGTTCACGTGGCTCGCGAGGTTCACGAGGTTCACGAGAAATGTCCCTCGTGTCCCTCGGCCAGCGCGATACGGGAGGAGATCGTTCTCTTCGGAACAGGTCACGATCATCGAGATTTCTCCGGCCACCGCGGCCGCCACGAAACTCGAAATCGCCTCGACCACGGCCTCGACTGAAGCCTCCACGGAATGGTGGCGCAGGAGCAAAGGGAGCGGGGGCGTCTGAGTAAGTAGATCCAGCGGAAGGAGGGCCATCTCGAGAGCCTCTTCGTGCGCGGGGAATGTCGAGTTCGCGTGGCGGGGGGTAATCTCTCGTCTCACGGTAGTTCCTGGGAGGTGAGCGGCCGCGTGGCGACAGTACACGCTCACGGCGGTCGAACTCGCGGTCCTTGAAGGCGCGGCCGCGATCGCTGCCGAGTGGAGGCGCGTCTCTTAATTCTCGAATCTCGCCACGTCCAGCGTAGCCGCCGCGAGATGGGCCAGGTCCAGGCAGGCCAGAACTGAGCGGAGGTCTGCCCCCATCAAACTGTGATCGCGGGCCTCGGGGTGCATCTGCGCCGCCGCGATTGAGGTCTGAGGCGCGGCTGGCGTATCCTGTAGATGCTACTGAAGTGCGTCTGTCGGGAAAACGTGCTGGTGAGCGCGATCGGTCTCGTGCCGGACGGTAGTCCGACGGAGCATAGCGCGACATTGACGGTGGTGATTAGCAATGGGTCGTGTCCATATGTGGTGGCGGTTTGGTGAGGTGCACAGCGGACAGGAGCCGAGAAGTCAGTGCGGCGACGGCGGGAGCCTTGCACGTGCGTGGATGGGCAGGTAAGGTAAGCAGCTCGTGACGCGACGCCAGACGCGACCAGCAAGTTTGGAGATGAGCGCAGGCTTATTGGCGGTTTCGACAAAGTGAGGTCTGGTTTGGTGTTGGCGCGCTGTACTCTGCACAAGTGACAAGTGCTGGATTCGCGACGCACGGGCCGAGCGTACCGAAACAAGCACACTACAGTAGCTTCCGCTTGGAATCTCTCCGCTTGAGTGGTGGGTGTGGAGGAGAGAGGCAACGAGAAGACGGAGGCACGAGGAGGCCTCACACTGTGCACGCCCGGTGGTCAGCGACAGTCTGTCTCGGAGCGACAAACATGAGGTGGCCAGATGGCAAGGTAATTTGCTGCTGCTGCTGCTGCTGCAGGAGGAGTCGGGTCGGTACCTACCAGGGCAATCGGCAGTGCCTGAGCGTGCAGAAGAGAACGGTGTCCCGACGGGGCGGAGGAAACACGCAAAAAGCAGCAGCCAGACTAAATCGGGGCCGCCGCTCACGATGGAGATGATCTTGGCGTGGATGCCGGCAAGAGAGAGCAGTTGGGCGTTTCGTGAACAACGTTGTCAAGGGAAAGGAAAGATACGTCGACACCGAAGCCTCACAGCCTGCAAACCTGGGACTAGGACCAGAACCAGCGGTGCCAGCGAGCTAAGCAACGACGATGACTTGACCCTACAGGGTTTGGCTCGAGATTGAGAGGGAGCCTATGGGCGCAAGCGTGCATCTGGGCAGCTAACAATAAAAGACCGTTCCCCTTCCTCCGCCGGCTCCACTTTTCTCCCTTGATCACCACCACCGGTTTGTTTCTCGAATGCCGCCACCGACCAACCACGGCTGCCGGTCTGTCGGGCGCATCGGGGTCGCACGCGCGGGTCTGCAGCCACCCGGGCCTTTTGAAAATCGCTTGTGCAGCAACTGTCCCAGATTAGCTAACCCACGGCTTGTGTCGCCTTCTGCAACCTTTGACTGTGCAGGCCGGTGGCTTCTTGGTCATTTCTGCGCGAATGGCTGTGTCGGCTTGAGTGTGCACACGCACATGGAGTCTCTGACTACCAGTGTGCAGGCAAAGGGATGCTTCCAGCTCCCGAACTCCCGCCATGCATGCAGAGATGAGGGTGCCACATCTAGAGGAGGCGCATCTGGGACAAGGATTGCGGTCGTGCATTAGCGGCGTTAGTGGCCGTGACCCGTCAAGCGAACAAGGTAGAGGCCCGTGCCACCTGCGCAAGTGATGTCGTAATGTCTGCCATTTGAGATTTGCCCTTGAAGACACACGATACTTCGACTCTGCGCCAGTGTAGAACATCGCCAGGCGTATTCTATATAGCATCATAACGGAGCTTGTAATTGAAGAGTGTTCCAGTCCCTTCTGAAACCTGAAGCTGCTGGACCTACGTAGGTATATTGCACGTCTCAACTTCCAGTGAGAGTCAGAGGAGCCGGCATCAAAGAGCTTGGATGTCTAGGCGGCTGCGGGAGGTAGCGTGCGCCCACGCGACGAAACTCTGGTGCTCCACAGCCAGAGTTGTTTTGTAAAGTTTCCACTTTCGGCAGCCGACCATGTTTTCTGTGCCAAGCCTCGAGATATCTTGAATCGAAATACATCAAAAAAAGAATTTCACCACACGCCGACCACCATCTCACACGAGCTCTCACTGCAGTTCAGGATGACTGAAAACAGCGCTGCCCCTTCCGGCGCCACAGATGCCGTGTTGAAGCCTTCAGACCCCGTGCCTGAGGGCGCCATGCCGGTGAAGGGCCTTGATTTCAATGACTTCAAAAATGTCGATATCACAGCGGCCGAGCTTGTAGCGAACATGGCCCAGATGGGCTTTCAGGCAAGCTCAATCGGCCAAGCTGCAAAAATCGTAGACGGAATGGTATGTAATTGCACTTTCAGCTTCAGCTTCTTGATGTTCGGTAGCTAAAGTGAATCTTCCGCATTAGAGGACCTGGCGTGATCCAGAAACTGGCGGCAAGACCACAATTTTCCTAGGATACACGAGCAACCTCATCTCGTCTGGTTTGCGAGAAACCCTCCGCTGGCTGGTGGAGCACAAGCATGTCTCCGCTATTGTGACGACCGCTGGTGGCGTCGAGGAGGACTTCATCAAGTGCCTCGCCCCGACATACCTGGGAACATTCTCGGCTGCCGGTGCGACTCTTCGCAAGCAAGGTATGAACCGCATCGGCAACCTGTTCGTGCCCAACAGTAATTACTGCGCTTTCGAGGACTGGATCGTGCCCATCCTTGACACGATGCTTGAAGAGCAAGAGGCAAGCAAGAAGACTGACGAGCCCCAATACTGGACGCCGAGCAAGATCATTGCTCGCCTAGGCGAAGAGATCAACGACGAGCGTTCGGTGTACTACTGGGCATGGAAGAACGACATTCCAGTCTTCTGCCCTGCTCTTACCGACGGCAGCTTGGGTGACATGCTTTACTTCCACACCTTCAAGGCATCGCCTGAGCAGCTTCGGGTCGACATTGTCGAGGACATCCGCAAGATCAACACCATGGCTGTGAGAGCCAAGCGCGCGGGCATGATCATCCTGGGTGGTGGCATTGTCAAGCACCACATTGCCAACGCCTGTCTGATGCGAAATGGAGCCGAGAGCGCAGTCTACATCAATACCGGCCAAGAGTTTGATGGATCTGACGCAGGAGCACGGCCAGACGAGGCTGTCAGCTGGGGAAAAATCAAGTCCGATGCCGAAAGTGTCAAGGTGAGCATGAAGGTGATTCCGAATCTGGTTGAGGAGATTTGCTGACTGGCGTCCAAGGTTTACGCCGAAGCCACGATTGCATTCCCACTTATCGTTGCTGCCTCGTTTGCAAAGGCCAATAACGAGGCGCGGGATGGGCAAGCGAGCAATTAAGCCGCATAGGTTGGGCGCTCTGCCTACAGCACAATTGATGAATCATCTTCGCGGTACCACAAACTCGACGCTCTCAAGGTAGTATTCAGGAATCACGGGTATAATAATAGAGACGTATTTGCTAAGCGCATCACTCTTGGCGGTAGTATAGGATGAAACCCAGTCGGACGACATGCAGCATGGCGCTTCGCGTACCGACCGAGCGACCGAGCGACAGCTGCAGCCACTGCGCCACCGCGGCGGCAGGGTTGGGTTGGAAGCATGAACGGAGCGGGTGTGAGCGGGCGACACGCGGTCGAGGCTTTTGCCTGATGAGAGGCTCGAGAGAGGGTACCGCTGCATGAGGTGCATTTCGACTGGAGGTGTCACGTCTTGGGGATTATACTTTTGGACACACGGTCCCCTTGCAAGGTTGGTCGTGACTGGAGACGGCTGAACCTCTACGAGACTGCGCTAGACCCCGCAATCGCGCTGCCGCTAGTCTATACAGTACCTTACCCTTACCTTGCCTTGCCTTACCTACAGTACGAGGCCACTGGAAGCCTACAGTACAGTACCTAATCACTGCACTGCGCATTCGCTGCCTGACTGAACTCAACTCAACCTCTCCTTGAGTCACAAGACAGAAAGTCTGAGAATTCCGCCGTCTCCTTCACCCTCACACTCACTGACCTGTCCTGGCCCGCTTCCACGCACCTCTTCGTCAGCATCAAACGGCTGTCACATGCATGCTCGCGATAAGTGGAATCACGGGCCCACACTGACACCTACAACCTGCAACCTGCTGAGCTTCTCTCGCACAACGGCCGGCCTCTTCCTTCTTCCACCAACACCATAATCAGCCGCATCCACCAAAGCCATGCCGACGCCGCCTCACCTCCCGCCTATACAGGCCTTCCAGCCACTTACAGACCCTACCTTCCCTCCGCCGCCCTTCCCAACCCATGAGAACAGCATGTCCGAATCACCGACCAACTCCTCCGCCATGGAGCTCTCCCACTCCACCATGATCGCCCCTCCGGCCGCAGCTTCTGCTTTTCGGGAAGAGCTTCTCGACGGCACGGCCGAGAGGCGAGCACCACCTCCTACCACAGCACCTCTGACGCAGCCCGAAGGCCCCGATGGCGAGGACGGTAGTGCTGGCGAAGATGATGACGATGAGGATGACGACGACGACGATGATGATACTGGAGATCAAGAAGCACCTTTCAGATGGCATCTGATCAACGAAGATCGCACTCTGCCATGCGACGACGAGCTCAAGTACATTGAGTCAAAGGAAGAGCACAGTGCCATGGACCACTCTTATTGGGAGAAGGAGACATTCTTCGCCCTGGATGATCCGGAGCTCGTACCTGGCGAGAGTGGCCGAATCGAGTGGACCGTGGAGCACTTCAACGGCACAAAAGAGAATCCCAACAAGGACCTGATCATGAGGTCTCCAGTGGTTCACATCGGTGGTTACGATTGGCAAATCAAGTTCTATCCAAAGGGAAACCGCACCGACTATCTCAGCGTATATCTCGAAAATGTCACCATGCTGGATCCCAACTTCCAAGACCAAACCGAGCTGGCCAGCCCTGCTCTCCCAGTCCTTGCCGGCTCCTCGAAGATGCTCCAAAGAAATTCCATCGCAGCACAAGTTTCGGTTGTCATGTATAATCCGTCCGAGCCTCGGGTCTATGAATCAAAGACGGATGCTCATCAATACCACAAAAAGGCTGCAGATTTCGGCTGGAAGTACTTTACGCGTTCCGGTCGTTATGACTTCCCTTGCCGCATTCACGGGCAGCGACAGGCCATACTGCGCGACGACAAACTCGCTTTTACTGCGTACATCCGTGTCATCAACGACCCGACTGGCTGCATGTGGGACACCGGCTGTCCAGGGACGGATGGAAGTCTCGCTGCAACCGGCCTGCGTCCATTCGACACCCTCTCACCACAAATCGCAGCACTGGTCCCGTTGATGCATCTCAGACCGTTCCGCAATTTCCTTTACAGACACAAGCACGACAGCCCTCTGCTCATACTTATGCAGATGTGCCTGGACAAGATGTTGTGCCGTCGCCTGAAGCGAAAGCACTTCAAATATTCTGCACTCCCAGATGGCTGCGATGTTGTGGATGTCTTGCGAAGTGTCAGTGAGAGACTGAGGGTTGAATGCCCTCCTGAGATCTATTCCGAATTTGATGAACTGTTCGCTTCTTTCAATCCCCGGGAAGTGCCTGTTTGCGAGTTCAGGCTGAGCACAAAGCGATGTTCTTCTGTCCAAGAGGCCATGCGCAAGGTCTCAGTGCCGAAACAAACACCTGCTATCCTCACACTGGAGTTAGAACGTCAGACCTTCAACAAAAGCAAACGAAAGTGGGAAAAATTGACCAACCAAGTCACTCTCGACGATCACATCGAACACGAGGGCGTCTCGTATTCGCTCTACGCTTTCGTCAAACACGCTGGAATTCTCGGTAGCAACAACTACACGCCGCTGGTCCGTCCTGGAGGTCCAGGTTCCAGGTGGTTCGCCTACGAATCCGGCCAAGTGCGGTGTCTGACCCAAAAACAAGCCATGGTTGGAGATTCCAAGCGAAGCATGCCGACCAGGCACGGTGCTGAGTACCCTTACCACAGGCCTCTGCCAGCCGATCCGATAGATCACAATCCAGTGCCTTACCTGGTCATGTACGTGCGCTCTGACGTTGCAGCCCACGCATTCGAAATGCCGGCGGAAGAGCAGTGGGACGTCCCGGAAACTGTCCGCAAACCACGTCGGGCTCCAGATGAAAATGGTGAAGGCAGCCAAAGCAAGCAATCCCAAGATCCAGAGAAGAAGGACAGTCCGGCTGCAGATACCATCGACTTTGTACCATTAGCCAATGGATCGACTCTCCACCAAGTGGAGGACCAACAGCAAATCTACCACCCAGCCATGGCCAACGATGCTATGGATGGCGATGACGTGGTGATGAGCGATGCTGAGGAGGGTGGTAGTCGAACGCCAATCCACGTCAACGCAGCGCTCAATGCAGCTGCCGCTGGAATCACCGTGGAAAGGCGCGAGTACAAAGATGTTCCTGAATCGCCGAAAGAGACCTGTCCGATCACCGTGAATTTCTTTTCCGGTCCCTACTACTCAGGATCTGCATTGCTAGACAGCAGGGTGTACCATGGCCAAGGCCACATCATCCACACGAATGGAGATCAGTACCACGGAGAATTCGCTGGCGGTCTCCCTTCTGGCAAAGGCAACATGATCTACGGGGCCTCGGGCGACACATACGAGGGCGACTGGCTGGAAGGTAGACATCACGGACATGGAACCTACACGGAACATGCAACGGGCAATGTCTTCGAGGGTGGTTGGAAGGAGGGCCAGCGATCAGGGAGCTTTGTACTGCGTGGCACCGTGACTGACGATGACAAAGGTTGCTGTCAAATATGCTATTCTCGGAACATGAACACGGCGTTCTACGAGTGCGGTCATGTAGTGGCGTGCAAAGAGTGTGCGGCACAGATTGAAGACTGCCCCGTCTGTCGCAAGAGAGTTTTGGCCAGATTGGAGCTTTACGGTGTCAAGGTCAGCATGGAATGAGCGGATCTACCTTTGACAGGAATATGTGGCGTTTGGGACTTTCTTTGCGGACTCGGAGTACAAAATGAATCACGTTTCAGGGAGTTATTAGTCGACAGTCGTAGCTAGTTAGTTTTCTTGTTCGTGATAGACGATACCCACCTTAGTAATACGAGCGAATTTGGAACTCTTGTCTCCACTGACTTTAGTCAACTACCAAGTAGCTGTCATCAAACATGGCCTGGATTGGCGTTTGTTCAGCCAGCGAGATGCCTAAAGCCTCTCTTGATGTGCCTCCAAAGCTGTGAGCTTTGGTAGAGATCTCCCACCACGGCATGAATATTCTTCTACAATACTGTTGGTCAACGGTTGCATTGACGAATCACACTGAAGTCGGTCTCGTTGACTTTGTTCCCACATTGTCACCGACATCCAAGTAAACCGTCAGTACTCTCCATCGGCTGTCAAATCTGAAATGAAGGAGCGAAGTGACAGGTTCCGAGAGGCCCATCACGGACCAAAGCCAGCATACTCTTGACCAAAGACCAATGTCCAACCGATGATCCAAAGCATCCACCTCATGGGTCGAG
>Ga0265780_10000715_pt1 | contig 50313 bp, 49 predicted proteins | sample P1T30metagenome_FD_192432 | JGI IMG/M metagenome (GOLD analysis project Ga0265780, IMG submission 192432) | Plant litter microbial communities from East Loma Ridge, Irvine, California - P1 T30 | ecosystem: Environmental > Terrestrial > Plant litter > Unclassified | place: USA: California... | reverse complement strand
TAAATAGCCGGCTAGCGCCCTGCCGCAATTGCGCCAGCCCGGTGCAAGCTGGGCAGCTGCTCTTGCAGCAATCGGTCCAAAATAGCGGCTGTTTGGTCGGGGTAATCGACGGGCACCGGTTGGCCCTGGTGCAGCCAGTGGTCGAGCGCGTCGAGGTGCTTGGGCTTGAAGCCCCGGATGACGGGCACGCCCATGGCGGCCAGGGCGGCGGCGTTGCACTGCTGCTCGTATTGCTGCTTCATGGGCACCACGAGCAGCTTTTTGCCCAGGTACAACGCCTCGGCGGGCGTCTCGAAGCCCGCGCCGCACAGCACGCCCGCCGACCGCCGCAGGCTGTCCAGAAAGGCGGGGCCGCTCACGGGCCACACCCGCACGTTGCCGTGCTGAGCGGGCCGGGTGCTGTGCTTGCTGAATACCTCCCAGCGTACGGTGCTGCTGAGGTAGCGCAAGTGCTTCACCAGCAGCTCTTCGGCAAAAGCGGGAAGGTACACTGTGTAGTGCCCCTCGTTGGTGGGCACCAGCTCGCGCACCTGCTGCCGGATAACCGGCGTGGCAATGCCGGGCGCATACGCCTGAAAGTGAAAGCCGTACTGCGCCGTGCTTGGCGCGTAGTGCCGCAATACGACCCGCCCGGCCGGGTCGGGGCGCTTGGGGAGCGGGGCGGCGGGGTGCAGCACGGCGCTCTGGTGGCTGAGAGCCACGCAGGGCACCCCGCGCCGCTGGCAGGCCCAGCTGCTCACGGGCTCAAAATCGCTGATGACGAGGTCGTAATCGGCCACCGGTAGCTGGTGAATATCCCGCAGAAAGGTGGCTGAGTTGAACTGCCAGAAGGTCTTGCTGAAGTTGATGCCGCCTTTTTTGCCGAACAAAAAGCCCATGCCGGGCACGCGGTACTTCACGGCGAAAGGCAGCGGCAGCTCGGCGGCCGAGCCACTCACCAGCAGGTCGAGCTGGTCGCAGCGGCGTTGCAGCAGCGGCACAATGTCGAGGGCCCGGCTCAGGTGCCCGTTGCCGGTGCCCTGGATAGCGTATAGTAAGCGCATTAAAATCTGGTACTTAAACAAACGTCGCCAGCGCGGGGAACCTCACCCCCCGGCCCCCTCTCCAAAAAAGAGGGGGAGCCGACCGCTAGCGGACGCACATACTCGTTAGAAAGTCGTCAGGCTCCCCTCTTTTTTGGAGAGGGGCCGGGGGTGAGGTCCCATATACTGTGTATATCAAACTGCCGTGAGCTCGGCCAGTAGGCGCTGCAAGAGCGTGGCGGGGTCGGCGTCGGCGGCGTGGTCGGTGGCATCGGGCGGGGCGGCGGCGTGCGCCATGCGCGGGTCGGCGTGGTAGAGGTAGAGCTGCCAGCCGGCCTGCGCGGTGTATTCGAGGGCCGTGAGGTTTTCGACCCAATCGCCCGAGTTGAGGTAGGTGACCGGGCCTTTTTCAGTGGTCATTTCCTTGATTTCGGGCTGGTGAATGTGGCCGCAAGCCACGTAGCGGTAGCCCCGGTCGGCGGCAATGGCTACGGCGGTGGCTTCGAAGGTGTTGATGGCGGCCACGGCGGTTTTCACTTTTTCTTTCACCAGCTTCGAGAAGGCGACGCGCGGCCGGCCCAGCTTGGCCAGCCCAAAATTGACGAGCCGGTTGAGCACGATGAGTAGGTCGTAGCCGTGCCCACCGAGCTTGGCCAGCCAGCGCGAGTGCTGCATGGTCACGTCGAACACGTCGCCGTGAAACAGCCAGGTGCGGCCGTGCGGCAGGTCGAGGACCAGCTTGTTTTCGAGTTGAAAATGGCCCAATTTCAGCCCCGCGAACTTGCGCAGCAGCTCGTCGTGGTTGCCGGTGAGGTAGTGAATCTGGGTGCCTTTGGCGGCCAGGCTGGCCAGGTAGCGCACCACCCGCATGTGGGCGGGCGGCCAGTAGTTTTTGGAAAACTGCCAGATGTCCATGATGTCGCCATTGAGCACCAGTATTTCGGGCCGGATGCTCTTGAGGTAGCGCAGCAGTTCCTGGGCGTGGCAGCCATAAGTGCCTAGGTGCACGTCGCTTATGACGGCCACCTGCACGCGGCGCTTGCGGGGGCGGCGGGGCTTGAGGTCGGCGGCGGGGGGCGTTTCGGCCGGGCAAACGGGGGCGTCGCTCATGCCAGCCGGGGCGAAACGCGGTAGCCGGGGCGCGGCCGTGCCGCCCGGCGCGGGTGCGTAGCGGGGCCTTCGGGGGCTAAAAACGGCCCCGGCGTGCCGGCCCGAAATACCGAGCCCAGCCAGCCTTTGCGCGAGAAGCTGGCTACGCTCCAAAAAGTGGCTTGGCCCAGGGTGTAGAGCAGGGCGCGCCGGGCGCGGCGTAGGCCGGCAGTGAGGTTTGAAAACAGCATATCCCAACCAGGTAAAGTGGAAAAAAAGCTTATCCCAAAGGTCTAGGCTCGATATGAAGTAGTCATTATGTGCGCGTTATGCTTGTGAGTAGGGGTGGCGGACTCAAATTCGGATTTGGGGCGTACGGCTGCCGCCCCAAAAAGCCGCGCCAGCCTCCGCGAAGCTGCGCTTTGCGCGGCGGCCAACTGTGCGGGTAAATTCCACGTTGGGAAGGCTACTACTGACTCCTTTCCTGCCCCATGTCCACCGCCACCCACGCCGCGCCCCGCCCTAAGACCCGTAAGAAAAACCTGCCGCCCGTGGCCGACCTCGCCGCGCACGAGCTTTACAAAGACCCCGCCCGCCAGGCCGAACTAGCGGGCCTGCGCTACGCCACCGATGCCGGCCCCGGCCTGCGCCGCGAGCCCGGCGCGGGCAAAGGTGAGTTTGCCTACTTCGATGCCAAAGGCCACGAAATCAAGGACGAGAAAACGCTGGCCCGTATTCATAGCTTCGTAATTCCGCCGGCCTGGACGGACGTGTGGATTGCGCCTAATGCCAATTTTCACCTTCAGGTGACCGGCCACGACGCGGCCGGCCGCAAGCAATACCGCTACCACCCGGCCTGGGACGCGGCCCGCTCGCTCACTAAGTTTTCGCGCCTGCTGGCCTTCGGCGAAAAGCTTGGCGAGCTGCGCCAGCAGCTTAAAAAGGACCTCAACCGCCCCGGCCTCGACCGTGATAAAGTGGTGGCGCTGGTGCTCACGCTCATGGACCAGTCCTTCATTCGCATTGGTAATGAGGAGTATGCCAAGAAGAATAAAAGCTACGGCCTGAGCACGCTGCTCGACGACCACGTGGAAATAAAAGGCGCCAACCTGCGCTTTTCTTTCGTGGGCAAAAAAGGCGTGCCTCACGACGTAACGCTGCACGACCAGAAGCTAGCGCGCCTGGTGCGCAAGTGCAAAGAGATTCCCGGCCAGCACTTGTTTCAGTTCTACGGGGCCGATGGCCAGCGCCACCCGCTGGAGTCGGGCCACGTGAATGACTACTTGCACCAGTACACCGGACTAGCGCTGTCGGCCAAGGACTTCCGCACCTGGGGCGGCACCGTGAAAATGGTGAGCTGCCTCGAAACCGTGCTGCACGACGAGCCCGACCTGGCCCCCGAAAAGGTCATTCGCAAGGCGGTGAAGGAAGTTGCTACCAACCTTGGTAACACGCCCACGGTATGCTCCAAATACTACATTCACCCGCAGGTGGTCGAGCTTTTCCACTCCGGTAAGCTCATCGAGTACCTGCGCCGCCACGACGCCGACCCCGCCGACCAGGACGAGCTGTCGCCCACCGAGCACCTGGTGCTGGAAATGCTGGCTGAGATTTAATGAGTGAGTTGGTGAATGAGCGAATGAGTGAGTTATTCCGGAATAACTCACTCATTCGCTCATTCACCAACTCACTCATTATAAATCACTCATCCTCCAGCCGGTCGTAGTTTTTTAGGCCCTCTTTTTCGGTGCGGGGCTTGGGCACGTCGAGGTTGCCGTTGGCTTCCTGGCCAAATTCGATGCGGGGCGCGTTGGCGGGGCGCACTATGTCCTGGCCCGCGCCGCCGTGCAGCACCAGTCGGATGCCGCGGCCCGAAATGTCGAAAATATCGTTGCTGCCCAGGCCTTCGAGAGTGAGGCGGTGGGTTTCTTTGGTGAAATAGGTGCGCTGAAAGTAGAGCGAGTCGGCGCCCAAAACCCGGCTGTAGATGCGCACGGTGGTCGAGTCGGGCGTGCGGCGCACCTGGAAGAAATCGGGCTGGTCGGTGCCGGCCACGATGGGCTGGCGGGCTTTGAGCAGGTAATACTTGCGAGCCACAGCGGGCAGTTGGTCGCGGCGGTGCCGCAGGTCGTTGTATAGGCGCTCGCCTTCGAGGGCGTACACGGCGGGAGGTAGGCGGCGCACGGCGCGGGCCAGCGTTGAGTCGGGTAGGTGCTGCTGCACGTACCGCGCCGCCTCGTCAAAGTCGCGGCGCGTGAGCTCGGGCATGCCGCGCTGGTCTACGTAGCGGCCCTGACCGGTGAGCGCTTTCACGTCGTGAATCCGCTTTTTGAAGGTAACAAGGTGGCGCACCGTGGTTTTGCGGGTGCCCAGCCAACCCACCAGCCCATCCGACACGCGGTAGAAGGCCTGGTCGCGGTCCTTGGGCACGGGGGCGTAGCGGCGGCGGTCGGCGTGAGCCGGGTCGGGCAGTTCGGCCCACTGCCACTGGCCGGCGTGGCGGTCCCAGTCGCCGATGAGCACGTCGAGCAGGCGCGCCCGCAGCAGCGCCCGCTGGTCGGGGCGGTCGGCGGGGTGCGTGTAAATGCGCTTTCGCATGTCCTCGTCGTCGATAAAATCTTGGGCCTGAGACAATAGGGGCGATTGCACTTGCTTGCCCTTGTACTTTTCCTCGAACAAAACCAGCTTGCCGCGCAGTCGCTCGTTGGCATCGGCCACGGCGAGCGTGGTTTCGGTGCGCGGCACGTAGAAAATGCGTGGGTGCGTGTGCGGTACGCCCAGCGCCTGGGCCAGCGGGGGTACTACCAGCGCCCCATACGGGTTGCCGGCCGAGGTGCCATCACGCAAGGCATTGGTGACAAACGTATTGCGCAGCCAGCCAGGAACGATGTGGGCCGGGTCTTTATCGAGCGAACGGATAACGTAGGGCCGTCCGTCGGCGGCTTCGAGCGAGAGGCTGGTGCTTTGGAAGCCGCCGCCCAGCTTGGTGGGCTTCAACGGCCCGGCTTCCTTATCGGCCGAGGCGAGCCCAAATACCGGCACCTGCACCGGCGCCGCCCACACCTGCCGGTGGTGCGGCCCCACAAACCAATTGAAAAACCAGCCGTGCCGGTTGTAGTGGCGGCCAGCCGCCGCCCACACGCTGTCGTAAGAGGCTAATCGGGTGGCCGGCGTGCCCTGGGCGGGTAATTGGGCATCGGCCTGAAAAAAGTTTTTGCGAGCGCAGCCAGTCGCCAGGGCTATTGTCAGACTGCCACAAAAAAAAGAAAAAGTAATAGAGCGCAAAATAGGGGCGAAATGGGCCGTAGAAAGGGCAGCAGTACAGTTGGCTACTTCAACGCAGCCCAGCCGGAAAGGATGAGCTATGCGGCCCAAGGCAACCCCAACCCGCCGCCTACGCTATAACGCCGGGCGTCGCCGGTGCGGCTGCCAGCGCGTAGCCTAAGCGTTAGCTTGCGCTGCGTGAAGGGCGCGCCGACGGGCGCCAATAAGGTAGTATTTAGGTTAATCCAGTGTTTGGTATCGGGGCTCATTACGCAAAAAAAAGCTGGGCTGCGCTGACCGTCGCGCTGCTAAGCGGCGCGCTACTGGCGGGCTGCGCCGAGCCCACTGCCCCGGCGGCTACCGAGGCGCGGCCGGTATTTGGCCCCGATTCGGCCTGGGTGCGGGTGGCGGCGGGGGCGCACTACGCCCGGCGCGGCTGGTGGTGGCAGCAGTTGTGCGGACCGCACTACCGGCAGTTGTGGGCCACGCCGGTATCGGCCCCGGTGCTGCGGCTGGGGACGGCGGGCCTGCTGCCACTGCAAGTGGGTGGTAGCTTCCAGACCAATGCCCTGCGCCTGCGCACCGCCGATGGCCGCACCTTCGTGCTGCGCTCGGTAGATAAAGACCTGAGCCGCAAAGTATCAGCTGGCTGGCTCGATAGGGTAGTGGCGCCCATTTTGCGCGACCAAACCTGCGCCGCGCCACCCTACGGCGCCTACGTGGCCGCCGCGCTCGCCAGGGCGGCCGGCGTGTACCACACCAACCCGCGCCTGTGTTACCTGCTGCCCGATACCACGCTGGGTGAGTTTACGGGGCGGTTTCGCCCGGAGCTGTATTTGCTCGAAGAGCGCCCCGACCAAAACCAAACGCACGCGCCTAGCTTTGGCAGCGCCCAACTCGTGACCAGCTCGGGCCAGATGCTGCGCACGGTGCTGGCCCGCCCCACGGCCCGCCTCGATGCCCACGCCTACCTGCGCGCCCGCCTGCTCGATATGCTCATCGGCGACTGGAGCCGCCGCGCCGACCAGTGGCGCTGGGCCGCGTTTGCTACGCCAGGCGGCCGCACGTTTCGGCCCATTCCGCGCGACCGCGACCAAGCGTTCTTTCGCTTCGATGATGGTGGGCTCACGCGGGCGCTCTCGTGGGTGCGACCTCGCTACCAGACCTTTGGCCCCACGCTCGACCCCGCGCAGGTCGATGCCCTCACCATCACGGCCCGCCCGCTCGACCATACCGCGCTGGCCCTGCTGCCCGAAGCCGCCTTTCGGGCCGAGGCCGATTCACTGGTGCGCCGACTGCCCGATTCGGTGCTGGCCCAGGCGTTCCGCACCGTGCCCCCCGAGGCCCGGCCACTGATGACGCAGGAGCTACTTGCCTGCCTGCGCACCCGGCGGGCGGGGCTGCCCGCGGCGGCGGGCCGCTACTTCGAGGTGCTGCAAACCGACGCCGTAGTGCTGGGTACCGATGCCGCCGAACGCTTTGTAGTCCAGGCCGATGGCCCCGGTCGGGTGCGCCTGCAAGTGTGGGCGCGCCGCCCCGCCCGGCCCGATAGCCTACTCGGCGAGCAGCGCTACGCGGTGCGCCACACGCGCCGCCTGCGGGTGTACGGCCTCGGCGGCAACGACCAGTTTGAGTTGCGGGGCAGCTTGGCCCCCGGCTTTGCGGTGTGGCTGGATGGAGGAGCGGGGGCTAACCGGTTTTCGGGGCCGGAGCCCGGTGCCAAAGCTCCGAGGGGCCTCACGGTGTATGCCACCGCGCACGACCAGCTACGGCTAGCCCCAGCCGTGAACGTGCGTCAGGCTGCTGCCAATGTTGGCAGTAGCAACGCCAGCAGTTGGGTTAGCACTTGCTATCGGCTGGGGCTTGGTAGCCGGTGACAATAGAGAAGCAGTCGTCGCTGCACCTTTCTGCTTACCGTAAAGAGCGCAGAGGGAAGTTAAATATTGCTAAGCGCCTGATAAATAAGGTAGTCGGTGGCTGGCTAAAATTGCGCTTTTGCCGACCGACGACTTTGACAGTTGTTACCAGCATTAAAATGCCGCTTGGTAAGCCCTAATGGCGTATTATTGAGTGCTTTTTAACGGGCTTCAATCGGACCAGCAGGAATTGAAATTGGTATCGCTCGAAGGCTACGCGGGCGGCTTCTACCGCTTCAATCGGACCAGCAGGAATTGAAATATCACTAAACGCCTGCGCAAGGTGCAGGTCGACTCCGCTTCAATCGGACCAGCAGGAATTGAAATAAGGGCAGCAAGCTGCACAACGAGCCCACCGTGTAGCTTCAATCGGACCAGCAGGAATTGAAATAGCGATACAGGAAATACTGGACAGCCAGCCCCCAAGCTTCAATCGGACCAGCAGGAATTGAAATGAGCAGGTCTTTGCCCCCGGCGTACCGACGCGGGCCGGCTTCAATCGGACCAGCAGGAATTGAAATCATCGATACCGAGCTGCGCCAATTCGAGGTAATCATGCTTCAATCGGACCAGCAGGAATTGAAATAGCGTTGAGGGTCGCCTGGAGCTGCACAAAGCCTTCGCTTCAATCGGACCAGCAGGAATTGAAATACTGTTTATCGCAGGCGTGCAGGGTGCGGCTCACCAGCTTCAATCGGACCAGCAGGAATTGAAATAACTACTGCTCACGCCTTAACCCGCCTCCCTCCACTGCTTCAATCGGACCAGCAGGAATTGAAATGTTGTCGCTGCGGGCTCATCAGTGGCGGGCGGTGCTGCTTCAATCGGACCAGCAGGAATTGAAATTTTTATGTCCACTTCCAACACGTCCGCCCCCACCACTGGCTTCAATCGGACCAGCAGGAATTGAAATTTCTGTATGCACGGTAGAGCCTGCCCCGAATGCCAGCTTCAATCGGACCAGCAGGAATTGAAATATCGTTAACGTTGCCTGAATGGTCGCGGATTGTGGCCGCTTCAATCGGACCAGCAGGAATTGAAATTTTATCACCGACCAGAGCGGCGCCAGCAACAAGCGCGCTTCAATCGGACCAGCAGGAATTGAAATAACGCCAAGTGCGTGATTTTCGTGGACGAGGTGGCCGCTTCAATCGGACCAGCAGGAATTGAAATCTACCAACTGCAAGCCATCGCCGAACTGCGCACGGGCTTCAATCGGACCAGCAGGAATTGAAATGCCGCTTCAAGGAGCTAAGCCGCGAGACGGTGAGCAGGCTTCAATCGGACCAGCAGGAATTGAAATGAGCATCATCCACTCCCGCATGTGCAGGCCATACAAGCGCTTCAATCGGACCAGCAGGAATTGAAATAGCGGCAACGCCTTAACTATTCCTCCCGACCAGGCCGCTTCAATCGGACCAGCAGGAATTGAAATAGCACCTATTGGCGGCCCCGCTTACCTGACTAAAATGCTTCAATCGGACCAGCAGGAATTGAAATGAGGAGCTGTCGGCGTCGGAGCCGGCGATGATGGCCGCTTCAATCGGACTAGTAGGAATTGAAATAGGTCATACAAGCTTATACGAGCTACTGGAAGTCCGTAATGCGCACCTGCGCGTCGCAAAAGGCGTATTCAGCCGGCACGTTGGATGACACGATAACCAGCCGGTCGGCATCCTGGCGCACGCGTGCTACGTGCTCTAGGTACCAAGCCGCGCCGGTGGCGTCGAGATTGGTGGTGGGCTCGTCGAGCAGCAGGAGCGGCGCGGCCGCGTACAGCGCTAGGCCCAGTTTCAGGCGCTGCTTCATCCCCGATGAAAACTCGCGTACCGGCTGGTGCCGGGCCTTCTGCAAGTACATGATATCGACCAGGTCAGCGGTCGAAACGCCCGGCCGCAAAGGCTTTAGGCGCGTGTGGAAGGCCAACAGCTCCAGCAGCGTAAAGTCTTCGGGTAGGTCGAGGTATGGCGCGCAGTAAGCCAACTGGCGCGGCACGTCGGCCACGGGCAGCGGGCGACCGCCGTGCTCGTACCGTACCTCGCCGGCAGTAGGCAGCAGCTGCCCCGCCAAAATGCTAAGTAGCGTGCTTTTGCCCGCGCCATTAGGGCCGAGTATGGCTGTGGCGGTGCCCGGCCGGAAATCGTGGCTCAGGTGCTTAAAAATCCATTGGCGGCCGTAGCGCCGGCCTAGCCCTTGGGCCTCAATCTGCACTTTCTTTTTCCTCGTTTTTGCGGCGGCTGGGGCCTTTGATGATGCCACGCTCGGCAGCGGCGGTTCGCACAAAGTCGAGCACATAGTCGCGTTCGGCCGATGCGGGCACTTCGGCCTCGATGCGAGCCAGCGCCTCCTGCCGGCCGTTACCGCTCAGATATAAGATGCGGTAAAGCTCGTGCATAGCCACGATTTGGGCTTCCGAAAAGCCCCGGCGGCTCATGCCCACCGAGTTGATGCCCGCGTAGGTGAGCGGCTCACGGGCGGCCTTCACGAAGGGGGGCACATCGGTACGCACCAGCGAGCCGCCCCCGATGAAGGCGTGGGCCCCGATTTTGGTAAACTGATGGATGGCCGAGGTGCCCCCAATGATGGCCCAGTCGCCCACCTGCACGTGGCCGGCCATCTGAGTCGAGTTCGAAATCACGCAGTGATTACCCACCAGGCAGTCGTGGGCAATGTGCACGTAGGCTTGCAGCAGACAGTGGCTGCCCACCACCGTACGGCCCTTGTCGATGGTGCCTCGGTTTATGGTCACGCACTCGCGCAGCACGGTATAATCGCCTATCTCAGCGGTAGTTACCTCGCCGGCAAACTTCAAGTCCTGCGGGACGCCTGCAATAACTGCCCCCGGAAAAATTCGACAGTTGGCCCCGATGCGCGCCCCGTCCATGATGGTCACGTTCGGCCCAATCCAGGTGTTTTCGCCAATCTCCACGTCGCCGTAAATAGTAGTAAACGGCTCAACGGTAACCCCCGGCGCGAGCCGGGCAGCAGGGTGGATATAGGCGAGCGGGGAAAGCATCTTTGGGAATTATGAATTATGAATTATGAGTTATGAATTGTGAATCACGAATAAAAGCATTCTTATTGGTAGAGAAGCCTCATTCATAATTCACAATTCACAATTCATAATTAAACATTGTCTTTGCGCACGATGGCGGCGCTCATTTCGGCGTCGCACACCACCTTGCCGTTCACGAAGGCCTGGCCTTTCATCTTGGCGATGCCGCGCTTGATGGGGGCAGTGAGCACGCAATGAAAGATAATGGTGTCGCCGGGCAGCACTTTCTTGCGGAAGCGGGCATTCTCAATACCCAGGAAATACTGCCAGTAGTTCTCGGGGTCGGGCACCGTGTTCATCACCAAGATACCGCCGGTTTGGGCCATCGCCTCGATTTGGAGCACGCCGGGCATTACCGGGTTGCCGGGGAAGTGGCCCTGGAAGAACGGCTCGTTCATCGTAATATTTTTCACCGCCGTCACCATTTGGCTATCGAGGTGAATCACTTTGTCGAGCAGCAGGAACGGGTAGCGGTGCGGCAGCACCTGCATGATGCGGTTGATGTCCATCACCGGCTCGCGGGCGGGGTCGTACACCGGCACCGGGCTGGTTTTGTCTTCCAGCATCTTCTTCTTAATCTTTTTGGCAAACGCCACGTTGGCCGCGTGGCCGGGCCGGGCGGCCAAAATCTGCCCTTTCAGGGGGCGGCCCACCAGGGCGAGGTCGCCCACGATGTCGAGCAGCTTGTGGCGGGCGGGCTCGTTTTTGTGGCGCAAATCCACGTTATTCAGGATACCCTCCTTTTTTACCGACACCTTGGGCTTGCCCAGCATGGCGGCCAGCTCGTCGAGCTCGTCTTCGCCCACGGCGCGGTCTACCACCACAATGGCGTTCGAGAGGTCGCCGCCTTTGATAAGGTTCGACTTGTACAAATACTCCAGCTCGTGCAAAAAGCAGAACGTGCGCGAGCTAGCTATCTCGCTCTCAAACTGGTTGATATCAGTAAGGGTAGCGTGCTGCGAGCCCAGTACCGGCGAGTTGTAGTCGACCATCACTGTGAGGCGGTATTCGGCCAGCGGCAGGGCCGCGATTTCGACGCCCCGCGCGTTGTCCACGTAGCGGATGGTATCGGGAATCACGTAGTAATTACGTAGCGCGTTCTGCTCCTCAAAGCCCACCGAATTCAGGGCCTGAATAAACTCGTACGACGAGCCATCCATGATGGGCGGCTCGGGGCCTGATAGCTTAATGAGCACGTTATCAAGCTGCAAGCCCACGAGGGCGGCCAGCGTATGCTCCACGGTATTCACGCGGGCGCCGTTTTGCTCGATGGTTGTGCCGCGCGAGAGGTCCACCACGTTGTCGACGTCCGCATCCACGATGGGCTCGCCGGGTAGGTCGGTGCGCTGAAACTTGTAGCCGTGGCCCACCGGCGCGGGGCAAAAGGTCATGGTGGCCTCTACACCGGTGTGCAGGCCAATGCCCCGCACCGTCACGGGGGCCTTTATCGTGTGTTGCTTATCGTTCATTATCTGATGGTTGCTGATTTTTGGTCCCTGGTTTCTGGTTGTAACTTCTGAAGGATAAGCTTGTGCTAGGCCAAGCCAAAACCAACCAGAAACCAGAAACCAGAAACTTAAAAACCAGAAACCCGGCCGCAAAGCTAAAGCTTTTCCGGCGCTGGCTGGCTTTTTTCCAATGCCGTAAGGCGGTGCTCCAATTCAGGCAGGCGACGGAAAACCACCTGGGCCCGCTGGTTTTGCTTGAAATCGAAGGCCGTAGAGCCTTGCAGGATGGTGCCTTCCTGCCGCACCGTTTTGCCGACGCCCGACTGGGCCGTGACGGTCGTTTTGTTGGCCAGGTGCACGTGGCCCGCAATGCCCACCTGCCCGGCCAGCACGCAGAAAGCCCCGATTTTGGCCGAGCCCGCGAGGCCCGTTTGCGACGCGATAACGGTGTGGCTGCCGACTTCCACGTTGTGGGCCAGCTGCACGAGGTTGTCGATTTTAGCCCCGCGCCGTATCACGGTGCTGCCCATGGTGGCACAGTCCACGGTGGCATTGGCCCCGATGCTCACGTCGTCTTCGAGCACCACGTTGCCAATCTGCGGAATGGCCTTGTACGAGCCGTCGGGCTGCGGCGCGAAGCCAAAGCCATCGGTGCCCACCACCGCGCCCGCCTTGATGATGCAGCGCTGCCCGATAACGGTGTCGGCATAAATCTTGGCCCCAGCGTGAATAATCGAGTTGTCGCCGATGCGCACCCGGTCGCCGATGTAGGCGTGTGGAAAAATCAGCACGTTTTCGCCCAGCACGCAGCCCTCGCCGATGTACGAAAACGCCCCCCGGTAGTGCCCCGCCCCAATAGTCGAGCGCTCGCCGATAACGCTCGGCTGCTCTACGCCGCGCCGCGCCGTGCGCGTGGCCTGTTGGTAGAACTCCAGCAGCTTGGAAAACGCCGAGTAGGGGTCGGCCACCCGGATGAGGGCGGCGGCCACTGGCTGGCGCAATAGCAGCTCAGGGCTCACAATCACGGCCGTAGCGCCGGTAGTGTATAGGTAAGGCTCGTATTTGGCATTGGCCAAAAAGGCCAACGCGCCGGGGCCGGCTTCCTCAATTTTTGCCAAGCTCGAAACGGCGGCGTTTTCGTCGCCCTCCACGGTGCCGCCCACCACCTGGGCTATCTGACCAACGGTAAATTCCATAGGGCCGCAAAAGTACACGGCGCGCCCGCTACGGCGCGGCTAATAGGTCGTGGCCAAAGTAGGCATGCAGCCTTTCGCGCAGCAATTCGACCAGCGCCGCATCCTGAAACTGGTAGTCGTCGGGGATGCGCAGGTTGACTAGCGGCTTGCCCCGCAGCTCGCCAGAGAACTTGGCGCGTAGGCGGTCGGCGTGCTTTTTCTCCATCACAAAAATGACGTCGGCCCAGCCCAAATGCCCGGCCGCCACGCGGGTACGGGCGCCCGGCTCGGTGCCCGCCGAGCGTGCCATTATTTCGGGATGCCCGTCGAAAAGCCGCTCGGCAGTGAGGCTGCGCCAACGATTCTGGCTGCAAATGAAGAGGAGTTGGCGCGGAAGCGGCTCGGGCATAAATAGCGGCTAACGCTGGCCCTGGCGGGCCAGCATGTCCATAGTTTCGCGGTGGCGCTCGTCGGCTAGGTCGCGCTGGTAGGAGGCGACCGCCCAAATGGCGGCCGGTATCCAGCCGATGAGCGTGAGGTGCAGCACGCCGCACAGAATGCCTTTCAGAACGTGGCCCCGAAATATCATCGAGATGCCGGGCAGCAAAATGGCGAATAGCATAGCAGAAGCAGAAACCGGTGCGATGGGCATCGGTTGCAACTGGTATATCGCAGGAAGCAGGCTGGCGTTACACCGAGAGGAAATCAAGCATCCAGAATATGGTGAGAATCATCCGATTCTGGCAGAAATGTCCGAAACTCGTTGCTTCGATTAGTTTCTACCAGCAACCGGCCGCACATGTCGCATTGCAGCAGTTCTCGGCTGAAGTCGTAGAAGGGTTCGCCGCCGATTTTCCAGACCAGCAGCGCCTCCACAACTTCAGCATAACTGTCGGCTACTTCCAAAAATTCGGCCACCGACTTACCGCCTCTGATAGCTTCTATGAGCGCGGACAGCTGTTTTTGCTGCTTAGCATCCCATTGGTCTAAGCTTTTGTTGGGTATGAAATCAGCGCCGTAGGGGTTAGAGTCCCCGTTGTTGCTGATGACATTGCCACAGCGGCAGGTTATTTTACCCATAGCACTGGTTCGCTACTCTACGTCCGTCACGCGCACTTTCACGCCCTTTACCTTGGCGCCGTTCAGGCGCTCTTTCAGGTCCAGCGCGTTTTTGCGAGGCACGGCCACGTAGGAGTAAAAGTCGAAAACCTCGATGCGGCCAACCTCCTCGCGGGCTAGTCCGCCCACGTTCACGATGGCCCCCACGAGGTCGTGGGCGCTCACTTTATCTTTTTTGCCGGCCGTGATGTGCAGCGTCACCGTTTCGGGGCGGGGTGGGCGGGCGGCGCTGGCGGCGGGCAGGTTGGGGGGCGTCAGGCGGGCCCATTGCACCGACTGGGCGGCGGGCCAGCCCTGCACGCGGGCTTGCTCGGGCGGGATGGCGAGCAGGTGGGCAGTACCGGCAGCACCGGCCCGAGCCGTGCGCCCGGCCCGGTGCTGGAAGGTTTCGGCGTCGTGCGGCAGGTCGTACTGGATGACCGTATCGAGGGCGGGCACGTCGAGGCCGCGGGCGGCCACGTCGGTTGCCACTAGCGCCTGGGCCGAGTTGTTGCGCAGCTTCATCAGGGCTTTGTCGCGCTCGGGCTGGGGCAATTTACCGTGTAGCACTTCGGCCGCCACGCCCCGGCCGCGCAGAAACTGAGCCAACTCCTGCACCTTGTCGCGGGTGTTGGCGAAGATGAGCGTTTGGCCGGTTTCGGGCAGCTGCAAGAGGTGGTAGAGCGCGGCGGGCTTCTGCTCCACGGCATTCAGCACGTGGCCGCGCAACGTGAGCGACGACGGCATGACGGCCGCGCCGCCCTCGCTGGCCGCGCCGGGCACCAAGCCACCCTCGGCCGTGAGCAGGCGCGGGCGGGTCAGGTAGTCGCGCACCAGGGCCATCACTTTGTCGGGCATGGTGGCCGAAAACAGCAGCGTCTGCCGCCGCCGGGGCAGCCTACTCACAATAGTAGCCATCTCCTGCTGGAACTTCAATTCCAGCAGTTTATCAGCCTCGTCCAGCACCATTACTTTAAGCTGGTTGGGGATGATGTTGCGCTTTTCGAGGTGGTCGAGCAGGCGGCCGGGCGTGGCTACTACCACGTGGGGCGTCTGCTGCAAGGTCTGCACTTCGTCGCGCATGGCGTGGCCGCCATAGAGGGCCGCTACGCGCAGGCCGGGGGCGTCCATGTGCTTGCCCAGGGCCTTGATGGCCTCGCGCACTTGCAGCGCCAGCTCGCGGGCGGGCACGATGACAAGGGCCTGCACGGCTTTCACTTTGGGGTCGATTTGGGCCAGAATGGCGAGGCCGTAGGCGGCGGTTTTGCCCGAGCCGGTGGGGGCCTGGCCGGCCACGTCCTGCCCCTCCAGGGCGGGGGGCAGCACCAGCGCCTGCACGGGCGTAGGCTGGGTAAAATTCAACTCCTCCAACGCCTGGATAAGCGAGGCCGGAAGGTTGAAATCGGAAAAAGTGGCCGGAGCGGCAGAATCAGCTTGCATCCGGCAAAGGTACGGCCGACAGGTAGGGTAAGCTTTCGCTTGCCTTTTGGGCATCAAAGCCCAATTGTCATTGCAAGTGTATCGCAGCAATGACAATTGAGTTTTTACTTCGCTTCCTCCGCCACGTTCACCAGCTTATAGCGCACGGCCGACTTTTTGGGTCGGATGTCTAGCCCGACATAATGGGCGTACACCTGCGTAAATGACGCGCCGAAGTAGAAAATCATGGCTGAATAAAATACGAACAGCAGCACCAATACCAAGCTGGCCGCCGGACCATAAATAGGGCCTAAATCGCGGGAAACCAGCAGCAGCCCCAGCACGTGCTCGCCAGCCTCAATGAGCACGGCCGTGAGCAGCGCGCCGCGCCGCACGGCCCGCCAAGGCACTTTGGCCGCGCTGAGGGTGCGGAATACGTAGCCGCACCACACCGCCAGAATCAGCAGGCTGACTACCCAATTGAGGGCTTGCACCAGATAATAGGCAAACGTGGCGTCGAAGCCGGCGATGAAATCGCTGAAAAAACCCAGCGCCGCATCGGCCGAAAAGGCGAGTACCGATAGCCCGGCCGTGGCCAGCAGCACGCCCGCCGAGCGCACCCGCTCGCGCAGGGCCACCGATACCTGGCTGAGCTGCCGACGGGGCCGCACGTGCCACAACTGATTGAGCGAGTGCTGAATGACCGTGAATAGCGTAGTGGCCACGAACACCAAGAATGCGAACCCCAGCCAAGTAATAAGGCGATTGCGGCCGGCATTGGCCACGTTGTGCACGGTTTGGGCCACCAGGCCGGCCCCCGTGGTGCCGATAAGGTCGCTGAGCTTATTGAGCAGCATGAGGCGGGCGCCGCGGGCCGAATAGACTGAGCCCAGCAGCTGCACCAGAATAATAACGATGGGCGGCAGCGCAAACGACGTAAAAAAAGCCGTGGCCGCGCCCAGCCGCAGCGGGTCGTTGGCGCCGAGCTCGCGGGCGGCGCGGCGCAGCAGCAAATACAGGTTTAGCCACCAGGCCCGTTGGTGGTGGGTGGTGGCGGGGGCGTCGGGCAAGGGGTGGGGCATGGTAGGCTTAACGCCAAAAAGACAACATTTTATTCCGAAGACGGTAAAAAAGACTCCGCCCCGCCGCTAGCTGCTGGCCCGATTACCTCGGCCCGGCGCGTGGCTAACGGCTAACCTACGGGCTGGTTATACATGAGCAGTACTTCAATTTCCGCCGCGGGCGTGCAAGCTACGCCCGAGTCCCCGCCCCGCACCTGGGTGCAGCGCCGGCTGCTCGACCCTTTTATGAGCCTGCTCAAGGCCGGTCTTTCGCCGGGTAGCCTGGCCCTCACGGTGGCGCTGGGCGTGGCGTTGGGCGTAGGGCCTACGGTGGGGTTTACCACCATTATCTGCACGGCGGTGGCCCTGCGGTTGCGGCTCAATGTGGCCGCCATGCAGCTTGTCTGCCACTTGCTGAGCCCGGTGCAGCTCATTTTGCTGCTGCCGCTGCTGCGCTGGGGCGCCACTATTTTGGGGCAGGGCGAGCAGGTGGCGAACCTCACCTTGACCCAAATTCGGCACATGATTAGCGCCGACGGCTGGAGCAGCGTAGTGCAGTTGCTGTGGCGGGCCGAACTGGGCGCGTTGCTGCTGTGGGCGGTGGCGGCAGTGCCCACGGTAGCCGCCCTGTATTTTGGCCTGCGGCCATTATTTCAGAAAATAGTGCGCAAGCATGAGGCAACCGAAACCGTGGTGACGGGGCCGACCCCACCCGTACCGGTGGAGTAGCTGTAAAAGCAGCAGCGCAACTAGCATCGGAGTTAGCATGGCTCTTTTGGGAAACCTGCCACTAAGCAGAAAGGCGCGCCCGACAGCAGTCAGGCGCGCCTTTTTGGCGTTTCATGCGCAAGCCGAAGCTTAGGCTACGATATAGATTGGCTCTACGTCAGGCATGTTGAAGTAGGGGTTCACGCCTTCGTCCGAGTTCAGGTCGAGCAGCATGAGGTCAACGTGCTGGTACTCACCGGTGCGGCCTTCGAGGGCGGGGCCGAGCTGGGGCAGGAACTCGGGGTTCTGGTCGGTGGTGTCGAAGGCGAGCAGCAGGCGTGGGGGCTGGGCGGGGTCGTTGGCCAGGCCCATTTGGGCGAGGTAGATGGCACGCACGCTGGGCACCGTGGCCCCGAAAGCGCGCAGGCTGTCTTCGAGGCCTTCGGGCAGGTTTTCGGGCTGGCTCAGCGTTACCTGGGCATCGGGGGGCAAGCCGCCGGGCTGGGTGAGCTGGCCACTGAGCATAGCCGCGATTTCATCGGCGGGCAGCAGCTTGCCGGCCGGCGAAAAGGGGTTTAGCACCACGTCCTGGCCCTGGGTCATCTGGAAAAACGCGTGGCCGGGCAGGCGCACGTAGGTCACGGGACCGTTGTCCACGCCGCCGTCGCTCATGCGGGCTACCGACGAGAACACCGGGATTTTATTGTCTTGCAGCACTTGCAGCTGAATCTGCGCGCCTTCTTCCAGGATGGCCTCGCCGGGCTCCTGGCCTTCTTGCGGAGCCAGCACCAGCAGGATTTCCTCGCCCAGCAGGGCGCGGTAGAAATCGGGGCGGGCGGCCTCGTTCACGGTCGCAATCAGCAGCAGCTCCTCCAGCACGTTTTCGGGCTGGAAGGGCAGCTCGGGCAGTTCGTTCTGGCCGGGCATTTCGGGCATGGGCGGCGGCATGAACTGCTGGCCGGGCGCGGGCACCGGCATGGGGGCGGGCGCGCTGGGCGCTACGTAGTTGGAGCCCTGGTAGCGGGGGCCGCTTTTGGGAGCGGGGGCGCTGCCATCGGCCGCGGGCGGCGTGGGCGTGGCAGGAGCGGCAGGCGTAGACTCAGGCTTTTTGAAGATGTCGAAGAGACCCATCGGAGTAAAGTAGACTTTGGAGGATAAGGCAAATGTAAGAAGCGCCGCCTACCGCTCGCCACAGGCGCGCAGCTGGGCCTGGGTTTCGGCAATGGTGCGCGGGCCGGCCGGGCCGGGGCGGTTGCCCCAGTGGCTTTCTAAGTAGTTGAGCAGGTTGGTAATCTGGGCGGGCGAGAGGTGCTTGTGGGTGGCCGTGTCCTGCACGCCCAGCATCTGCTGGTTGTAGCGTACGCCATTCACCACAATCGGCCCCCGCAGCCCCTGCCGGATGATGCAGCCCAGCTGCTCGCGGTGCTGAGCCAGGTAATCGGAGCCCGCCAGCGGCGGAATGAGCGTGCCCAGCCCCTGGCCCTGCTCGCCGTGGCAGCCCGAGCAGTGCTGCACGTAGAGGCGCTCGCCCTGGTGCTGCTTGTTGGTGAAGCAGCCGGGCAAGAACGTCAGCCCCACGGCAAAAACCGGGGCTAGCCAACGCAGGGCAGTGTGGGGGCGGACGGGCATTGCGCTAGCTCTTTTTCTGGCGCTCTTTCACCTCGGCCAGCAGCACGGGCAGGTCCTCAAAAAGAGCTTGCACCTGGGTGGGGTTGAGGCTATCGTAAAGGCCGCGTACGTAGCCCTTGTCATCGACGAGGGCGAAGGTGCCGTTGTGGGCGAAGCCGCCGGGGGCGGCTTTGTCGGGCATGGCGGCGGTGTATAGGCCCCTGGCCAGCGTAAATACGCTGTCCTTGCTGGTGCGCACGAAGCGCCAGTTGGCATCGGTGGGGGCACCGAGGCGCTGGGCGTAGTCGCGCAGTACGGCTAGGCTGTCGTGGTCGGGGTCGATGGTGAAGGACACGAAATTCAGGCCGGGCGTTTGGCCAAATTTCTGGTACACCTTCAGCAACTCACCGTTCATCTTGGGGCAGATGCCGGGGCAGGTGGCGAAGAAAAAATCGGTAAGGTAGACCTGGCCCGTGAAGCTCTGGTTGGTGACGAGCTTGCCATTCTGGTCGTGGGCCTGAAAGGCGGGCACGGTGGCAAAAATGGTGTCGGCGGGGCCGCCCTTGGGGTTTTCGCGCACGTCGCGCTCGCCCAAAATGGGCAGGCGGCGGGGTTCTTCCTGGCAGCTGGCCAGCAGCAGGGCTGCGCCAGCGAGCAGCGGCAGGGTGCCCCGCCGCAAAATGGATTTCAACATCATGAGTAGCTAAAACAGACTGCCCCGCCGCCTATTTGGGCGTAGTGGCCGCGGCGGGAGCCGGCGCAGGGGTAACACCGGCGGCGGGCAGTTGGTGCAAGGTGGCATTGGCCGAGTCGAGGGCGCCGCGCAGGCGGCGCTCTACGCCCGCCAATTGCTGCTGCTGCTCCTTGAGGTAGGTGAGGCGCTGGCTGGCGGGCGCGGTGCTGTCGGGGGCCTGGTAGTGGTGCATCCAGTTCATCATGCCCTGCTCGGCGGCCTGCATTTTGGCAATAACCGGAGCCGTGGTGGCGGGCGCTTTAGCGGCCGTGAGCTTGGCTTTTAGCTCAAATAATTGCTCGGTCTGGCCCATGGCGCGGTCGTGGTGGGCCATGAGGGTGTCTTCGAGGGCCTGCGCTTGGGCGGCTGGCGTGGTGGCCACGGCAGGGGCCGAGGTAGTATCCGCACCGCCGCAGCTGGGCAGCGCAGCAAAGGCGACTAGCGAGAAGGCCGCCCGCAGCGGCAACGATAGTTTTATCATCTCGCAAAGGACGGAAGCAATACGCAATATGCCATTACCAATGAACAATGCGCTTTTCAACTGTTCCTATGGTACCAATCCTTGTTCATTTCTGACTATGCAAACCCGTCAACTCGGCCGCACTGGCCTCACCGTTTCCGCCCTCGGCCTCGGCTGCATGGGCATGTCCGACTTCTACGGCCAGCGCGACGATGCCGAAAGCCTGCGCACCTTGGCCCGCGCCCTGGAGCTGGGCGTCAGCTTTTTGGATACCGCCGACATGTACGGCCCCTACACCAACGAGGAGCTGCTGGGCCGCTTCTTCAAGGAAGACAAAGCTCGCCGCGACCGCGTGCAGCTGGCCACCAAATTTGGCATCGAGCGCGACCCCAACGACCCCGCCCGGCGCGGCATCAACGGCCGGCCCGAGTACCTGCGCCGCGCCTGCGAAGGCAGCCTAAAACGCCTCGGTACCGACCACATCGACCTCTACTACCAGCACCGTGTAGACCCCAGCGTGCCCATCGAGGAAACCGTGGGCGAAATGGGCCGGCTGGTAGAGGAAGGCAAAGTGCGCTTTTTGGGCCTCAGCGAGGCCGGGGCCGAAACCATCCGGCGGGCCCACGCCACGCACCCCATCACGGCGGTGCAAACTGAGTACAGCCTCTGGAGCCGCGACGTGGAGGTAGACGTGCTGCCCACCCTGCGTGAGCTGGGCATTGGTCTGGTGCCGTACTCGCCGCTCGGCCGGGGCTTCCTGACGGGCGAAATCCAGAAGTTTGAGGACTTCGCGCCCGACGACTATCGCCGCTTTTCGCCTCGTTTTCAGGGCGAAAATTTCAACAAAAACCTCAAGCTGGTAAACCACCTGCGCGACCTGGCGAAGCAAAAGGACGTAACGGCCGGCCAGCTAGCCCTGGCCTGGGTGCTGGCCCAGGGCGACGACCTAGCCCCGATTCCGGGCACCAAGCGCGTGAAGTACCTCGAAGAAAACGTGGCCGCCGCCGACATCAAGCTGAGCGCCGACGAGCTGCGCCACCTCGACGAATTGCTGCCGCTAGGGGCGGCCGCGGGTACCCGCTACCCCGAGGCCATGATGGCGGCGGTGAACCGCTAGGTGGCCGTGCCAGCTGTTTGGCTTGTTTTGAAGACACCAAAAAATAGCGACGCGAAGTAGGCGTCGCTATTTTTTTGGTTTGCTTTGGCCGTCGGGCTGCGGCTTAACTGCCGGCTGCGGCAAGAGTTGGAGGTAGTCGGCATCATCCCGATACAGCACGCGCTGGCTGGCACCGACCGAGTAGCGCGCGTGGATGTAGAGTAGGGGCAGGTATTCGGCCGTGACGAGGGCGTGCCGCAGCTGCGCCAAGGAGTCGGCCGCAAGCAGCCGCACCGCGATAGGGAGCCGCCGCTCGCTCTGGTCGGGCACCTGAAGGGCAGTGGGTGGCTGCCACGACCACGCCCAGTGCTGCTGCCGGTACACCAGTTCGCCGTGCGCTGCGTGCAAGGCCACGGGCGTGCTCTTGGTGTTGGTAAGCCTAAGCGTGAGGTAGAGCAGCGCTGGCTGGCCCGAAGTGGGCGCCATGAGGCTGTCGGTCTGGGCAACCGTGATGAAAAGATTGGGGGCCGGAGTTGAGCGGCCGCTTCCAGTAAGTGAACACTGCCCCCACAGCAGCAACGCCAGCAACCCTAGCAACAGCAAGCCCGGCGAGCGGCGTAGAAAAGCAGGGGCGAAGCGCGACATCGGAGCGAATTTACCATAAAAGGCCGGCAGCCAGCGATACTCGAATAGGAGAATCGCCATAGGCCTGGCGGGCCGCTCCAGCATCCAAAGCGCTCAATTTCAGATTCAGTTGAAAAATAAAAAGCACGTCCGACCGGGCGTGCTTTTTTCGTGGTAGCAAGGGTAGTTGAGCAGGGTGGGCGGGGCCGAAATGGGGGCAATATCGGAAAAGCCCGACATATCATTCGGCGCGGGTTTGTCGTAGCGTTTGGGAAAGATGAGCTAGGCGTTACGGCTCTGCTTGTCAAGATGTTATTTAGAAAAATTCCGTTTTCTTAGTCTTCTCTATGAGCATAACCGTCACCACTGCCCCTGTGCGGGACACGGCCGTAGCGCTACCGCCGCAGTACCCCATCACGCTCACCATCAACGGCGTCGAAAAGCACCTCGAAGTAGCGCCCTGGACCAGCATCCTGGACCTGTTGCGCGAGTACCTCGACCTGACCGGCACCAAGAAAGGCTGCGACCACGGCCAGTGCGGCACCTGCACCATCTTGCTCAACGGCACGCGTATTAATAGCTGCCTCACGCTGGCCGTGATGCAGGATGGCAGCGAAATCACGACCATCGAAGGCCTGGCCCAGGGCGACGAGCTGCACCCCTTGCAGGCTGCTTTTATCGAGCACGACGCCTTCCAGTGCGGCTACTGCACGCCGGGCCAACTCTGCTCGGCGGTGGGCCTTATTAAGGAGGGCAAGGCCAAAACGGCCGACGACATCCGCGAGCTGATGAGCGGCAATATCTGTCGCTGCGGCGCCTACATAGGCATTGTGGCCGCGGTAGAGGAAGTGATGCACCAACAGCAAGTCCAAGCCCCCACCTACGCCATATGAACAGCTTCACCTACACACGCGCCGACGCCGTGGATACGGCCGTGCGCGAAACGGCCGCCGACCACGCCGCCAAGTTCATTGCCGGGGGCACCAACATCCTCGATTTGATGAAGGAAAACGTGGAGCGCCCCGACCACCTCGTGGACATCACGCGCCTACCCCTCCGCCAAATTGAAACGCTGCCCGATGGCGGCCTGCGCCTGGGCGCGCTCATGACCAACGCGAACACGGCCTACCACCCCGAGGTGGCGCAGCGCTACCCGCTGCTGTCCAAAACCATTTTGGCGGGCGCCACGGCGCAGCTGCGCAACATGGCCACCGATGCCGGCAACCTCTTGCAGCGCACCCGCTGCTACTACTTCTACGACACGGCCACGCCCTGCAACAAGCGCGAGCCCGGCTCCGGCTGCTCGGCCGTGGGCGGCTACAACCGTATCCACGCCATCCTGGGTGCCAGCGAGAATTGCATTGCCACGCACCCCAGCGACATGGCCGTGGCCCTGGCCGCCCTCGAAGCCGTGGTGAACGTGACCGGCCCCGACGGCGAGCGCCGCATCAAGCTCGAAGACTTTCACCGCCTGCCCGGCGACGAGCCGCAGTACGACACCACCCTGCGCACGGGCGAGCTGATAACCAGCATCGACCTGCCCGCCCAGGGCTTTGCCGAGCACTACACCTACCTCAAGCTGCGCGACCGGGCCAGCTACGCCTTCGCCCTGGTGAGCGTGGCGGTGGGGCTGGAGCTTGATGGCGATACCATTCGGCAAGCCCGCATCGCCCTAGGTGGCGTGGCGCACAAGCCCTGGCGCAAGCCCGAAGCCGAGGTGCTGCTGGCGGGCCAGCCGGCCACGAAGGAGAACTTTCAAAAAGTAGCCGAGGCGCTGGTGCAGGGCGCTAAGGGCTACAGCTCCAATACGTTCAAGATTGAACTGGCTAAGCGCGCCGTGGTGCGCGCCCTGCAAATGGCCGTCGACAAGCAGCACCCTTCCTACCCCTTATGAGCCATCCTACCTACGTCGGCAAGCCGACCAGCCGCGTCGACGGCCGCGCTAAAGTGACCGGCGAAGCCAAGTACGCCGCCGAGTTCAACACCCCCGGCCTCACCTACGGCTACGTAGTGAGCAGCGCTATTGCCAAGGGCACCATCACCAGCATCGACGCCAGCGACGCGCTGAGTTTGCCGGGAGTTATCCAGGTATTCACCCACGAAAACGCGCCGCATCCGGCGATGCTCGACCGCAGCTTCAAGGACGAAGACGCGCTGAGCGGCTCGCCCTTCCGGCCGCTCTACAGCCCCGATATCAAGTTCAGTCAGCAGCCCATTGCGCTGGTGGTGGCCGAGTCGTTTGAGGTGGCGCGCTACGCCGCCTCGCTGGTGCGCGTGGCGTACGAAGCCGAGCTGCCCGATACCGACTTGGCCAGCAAGCGCAAACACGGTTTTGAGGCGCCCAAGGGCAAGTCGGGCTTTCAGCCGCCCAAGAGCCGGGGCGATTTCAAGGGCGCGATGAAAGACGCGCCGGTGCAATTCGAGGCCGAATATACCCACATGCCCGAGCACCACAACCCCATGGAAATGTTCGGCACCACGGTAGTGCTGGAGGAAGATGGCAAGCTGACCATCTACGACAAAACGCAGGGGGTCGTGAATAACCAAACCTACGTGACCAAAGTCTTCGGCTTGAAAAAGAGCGAGGTACGCATGCTGAGCCCATTTATGGGCGGCGGCTTTGGCTCGGGGCTGCGGCCGCAATACCAGCTCTACCTGTCCGTAATGGCCGCCCGCGAGCTCAAGCGCTCGGTGCGGGTGGTGCTCACGCGCCAGCAGATGTTCAGCTTCGGCCACCGGCCCGGCACGCTCCAAACCGTGGCCCTAGGTGCCGATACCGACGGCACGCTGCAAGCCATCTGCCACGAGGCGCTGGCCGAAACTTCCACCTTCGAGAACTACACCGAAGTGGTGGTGAACTGGTCGGGCATGCTCTACCAGTGCGATAACGTGGACCTGGGCTACTACCTCGCTAAGCTCGACGTATTTACGCCGCTCGATATGCGCGCGCCCGGCGCCGCCACCGGCGTTATCGCCCTCGAAATTGCCATGGACGAGCTGTCCTACAAGCTCAACATCGACCCGCTGGAGCTACGCCTGAAAAACTACGCTCCAGAAAACCAACTCGAAGGCAAGCCCTTTACCAGCAAAGCCTTGCGCGAGGCCTACGCCCAGGGCGCCGAGCGCTTTGGCTGGGCGCGGCGCCAGCCGCAGCCCCGCGCCACCCGCGAGGGTACCAAGCTCATCGGCTGGGGCATGGCCTCGGGCATGTGGGAGGCCAAGCAGGGCAAGGGCTCGGCCAAGGCGCGCCTCACCGTCGATGGCAAGCTCGAAGTGGGCAGCGCCACCGCCGACATCGGCACCGGCACCTACACGGCCATGACCATCATCGCGGCCGAAACCCTAGGGCTACCGCTCGAGCAAGTCACCTTCAAGCTCGGCGACACCGAGCTACCCGAAGCGCCCTTCGAAGGCGGCTCGCGCACCGTGGCCACCGTGGGCACGGCCGTGAAGGAAGTGTGCGAAAAGGTAGCCAAGCAGGTATTCAAGCTGGCCCAAAAGGTTGAAAACTCGCCGCTCGCCGACGCCGATTTCGACGAAGTGGAGTTTGCCAACGGCTGCGTGCAGCGCAAGGATGAGCCCGCCACGGCCGTGTCGTTTACGGACGCTATGCGCCAGGGCGAGGTCAACTACATCGAGGAAGAAACGACGGCTATCCCGAACCTAATCAACCAGATGCGCTACGCCTACTATTCGCACTCGGCGGTGTTTGTGGAGGTGGAGGTAGACGAGGACCTAGGCCAGATTTGCGTGCGCCGGGTGGTGAGCGCCATCGCCGGCGGCCGGGTTATCAGCCTCAAAACCGCCACCAGCCAGATTAGCGGGGCCATCGTGTGGGGCATCAGCATGGCGCTCGAAGAAGAAAGCGTGCTCGACCACAACCTAGGGCGCTTCATGAACCACAACCTGGCCGAATACCACGTGGCCGTGAACGCCGACATCCACGATATTGAGGTGATTTTCGTGCCCGAGCACGACGAAATTGTGAACCCGCTCGGCGCCAAGGGCCTGGGCGAAATCGGCATCGTGGGCGTGCCCGCCGCCATCAGTAACGCCATCTACCACGCCACTGGCAAGCGCGTGCGCGACTTCCCGATTACGCTCGATAAGTTGCTGTAGGCGGCTGCTTATGCCAGCAAAAAAGGGTAGGGCAGTGGCAATGTTAGTATTGCGGCTGCCCTACTTCTTATTTAGTGGGTACGTCCTAGCCCCAGCCGCGCCCGCACCAACGTGGTCCAAAATAGCTGGTCCGGCCCCATATTCGCCCCATGCATTACCCCGTCGAGTTTGCCTGGGACTCGTTTCACCTGCCCGTCCACCTCGTGTGCGAGGTGCTGGCCTACTCGCTGGGCTACCGCCTCTACACGGCCCTGCGCGCCCGCACCCCCGACCCCATCAGCGACCAGGGCCGGCAGTGGATATTCGTGGGCGCGGCGGCTGGGGCGCTGCTCGGCTCGCGGGCGCTGGGGCTACTCGAGCACCCCGCGCTGCTGCTGCACCCGCCCGGCGGCTGGCTCTATTACTTCACCAACAAGACGATAGTAGGCGGCTTCCTAGGTGGACTGGTAGGAGTGGAACTGACCAAGAGATACTTAGGCATCAAAACCAGCAGCGGCGACCTCATGGTATTTCCGTTGCTGCTGGGGCTGGCCATCGGCCGGCTTGGCTGCCACTTCAGCGGCCTCACCGATGGCACCTTCGGCACGCTCACCCGCCTGCCCTGGGGCATCGATTTTGGCGACGGCATCCATCGCCACCCCACCAACCTCTACGAAATCGCGTTTTTGGCCGCGCTCGCGCTGCTACTCTACACCCTGGAGCGCCGCCACCCGCTGCCCAATGGCCGCCGCTTCGAGCTGTTTCTGGCTGGCTACCTGCTATTTCGCCTACTGGTCGAGTTCCTCAAGCCTACGGCGGCGCTGCCGGGGCTGGGCCTCACGGCCATACAGTGGGCGTGCGTGGCGGGGCTGGGGTATTATGTTTGGCTGTGGTGGCGCGGCACTCGTGGGGCAAGTGCTGCGTTAGAAGTACATTAGGACGTTCAAGTAGCCTTATGCAACCGATTCCTGAAACCTCCACTACATTCAGCAATGCTCAATTGCTGCTGCTCAAGGCTTTTTTCAGCAATCTCACGGAAGAAGAGTTGTTGCATCTGCAGCATGCTTATGCTCAGATTCTAGGCCGACGGGTAATTGTAGGTGCCAACGAGGTTTGGGATGAAAAAGGCTGGACTACTGATACAATGTAAGAGTTTTTGCATACAAAAATGCGTGCCGGTAAAAAATAAAGATATTATCATTCTAACTAAAGCCAAATAACCACTAGTATGGCCAAGAAATTAGCTGCGGCCGATAAAGGTCGATTAGTAGAGAAATTTAGCCAAGCTGCTTCTACTACTAGTGGCAGGGTTCACGTAGTGCCAAGCAGAGATGGTTGGTCAGTGAAAAAAGAGGGAGCTAAACGTGCTACTTCGGTACTGCCTACCAAAGCCGATGCAGTAAGAACTGCTACTAATCTCAAGTCGGTTGACCGCGTCATCGTTCATCGGAAAGATGGGACTATCCAGAAGAACACTAGTACTCGCAAATAATGGATAGTACTAAGGTCTTCATTAATTGTCCTTTCGATAATGACTTCTTTCCATTGTTAAAGTGTCTATTGTTTACGTTGATTTATATTGATTTAAAACCACAGATTTCAGAAACTTCTGATTCAGGTGAAGCTAGACTGCATAAGATTAGAGACTTGATGAAGGATTCTCTATACTCTATTCACGATTTGTCTAGGGTAAAGCCTCTCAAGCCCAGAGGGCTACCGAGGTTTAATATGCCGTTTGAATGTGGTATTGACTTTGGGCTTAAATTATGTGGTAAGGATGATTTTCACGAGAAGAAATTTCTGATTTTAGAAGCTGAGCGATTTCGTTATCAAAAGTTTATTTCTGATATAGCTGGGAATGATATCGGAGCACATCGGAATGACCCAGAGCAGATGATTAAGGTAGTGCGGGATTGGTTTAAAAGAAACTTAAAAATAGAGATGCCATGGCATAAGGAAATATGGTTAGCATATAACGAGTTTGAATATAACTACGAAAGTATTTTAACAGGCGACGGATATGACCCTAAAGATATTGAGGCAATAACGTTTAGTGATATAATTGATTTTATGAGAGAATGGGTAGAGAAATATAAGGTTGATAAAGCAGGTATATAAAATTTTATAACTTCCCATGCCCGAACGCCCCTACACCTACTACGACTTCACCCTGAGCCTATGCCCGCACTGCCTGCGCCGCATTGAGGCCAAAATCGTCTTTGAGGACGGGGCCGTGTACATGCTCAAGCGCTGCCCCGAGCACGGGCGGCAAAAGGTGCGCATCGCCACCGACATCGAGTACTACAAAAGCATTCGCAACTATGTGAAGCCCAGCGAGACGCCCAGGCGCTTCAACATGGCCACCCACTACGGCTGCCCCTACGACTGCGGTCTCTGCACCGACCACGAGCAGCACTCCTGCCTCACCGTGATTGAGGTCACCGACCGCTGCAACCTCACCTGCCCCACCTGCTACGCCGAAAGCAGCCCCACCCACGGCCGCCACCGCACCCTCGAAGAAATAGAAGCGATGGTGGACCTGGTAGTGGCCAACGAGGGCGAGCCCGACGTGGTGCAGATTTCGGGTGGCGAGCCTACGCTGCACCCGCAGTTCTGGGAAATCTTGGACATGTGCAAACGCAAGCCCATCAAGCACTTGATGGTAAACACCAACGGCGTGCGCCTGGCCAAAGACGAAGCCTTTGTGGCGCGGCTGGCCACCTACGCCGGCGCGTTTGAGGTGTACTTGCAGTTTGATTCCTTCCGCGAAAACGTGCTGCTGACCATGCGCGGGCGCGACCTGCGTGAGGTGCGCCGCCAAGCCATCGAGCACCTCAACAAGTACAACCTGAGCACCACGCTCGTCGTGACGCTCCAAAAAGGCCTCAACGACGACGAGATGGGCGCCATCATCGACTACGCGCTCCAGCAAAAGTGCATTCGTGGCGTTACGTTTCAGCCCACCCAAGCGGCCGGGCGGCTCGACAATTTCAACCCCGAAACCGACTCGTTTTCGCTCACCGAAGTGCGCCAGGGCATCATCGACCAAAGCCCGGTTTTCACGGCCGCCGACCTGCTGCCCGTGCCCTGCAACCCCGACGCGCTGGCGATGGCCTACGCCCTCAAGCTGGAAGGGGAGGTGTTTCCGCTTACGCGCTACATCGACCCCGCCGACCTGCTCCAAAGCGGCGGCAACACCATCGTGTATGAGCGCGACCCGCGCCTGCGCCAGCACCTGCTCAAGCTCTTCAGCACCGCCAACACCGTCGATACGGTGGTGCCCGAAATCAACCAGCTGCTCTGCTGCCTACCCCAGGTATCGGCCCCAAATCTTGGCTACGACAACCTGTTTCGGGTCATCATCTTGCAGTTCATGGACGCTTGGAACTTCGACGTGCGGGCAGTCAAAAAGTCCTGCGTGCACATCGTGAGTAAGGATTTGAAAATCATTCCCTTCGAAACCATGAACATCTTCTACCGCGACCAGGAAAAGCTGGCGCGGCTGGAAGAACTGCGCGGCGAGCGGCTAGGTATTATATAGCCAAAGCGAAGTGCATGGACAAGCCTGCTCAACATATAATTCGAAACAATCTGCTGATTGTGTTAGCCTTGGCTGTGGTGCTGGGACTAGCGAGTAGCTATTTTGGTGGAGGAGCCTTGTTCTTATTTGGGGTGCTCTACCTAGGGCAAGTAGCGACAAATTTCTTATTAGGAATACGACACTGGAGCAGGAAAGACAGTAAAACGGGGGCGGCACCTTATTTTCTGAGCATGCTACTTGTCTTGCTTATTGGCTTTGGCTCATGCACCGGTATGTTCGCTTATCTAAACATTAACGGTGGACCACCACAGTAGTTAGTTTAATTGCTTTTCGCTGACTTCTTCATTTCCTACAAGTGACTTGGCGCTCGCTGGTACTTTGCGCATGCATAAGTGATGAAACCAACTCCACCCGACGATAAAAAGCCCTATTTCTCTCAATCCACTCCTCCCACCGGCGGTTCCTCGGGGCCGGGCTGCTTGGCTACGGCCTTGCTCGTTGGGTTGGTGCTGCTGCTGATTGGCATCAGCGTCTGCGGCAACATGAACTTTGGTACGCAATGAGTTACGGCGGCCTGTGTAGCCACCTGTGAGCTATGGAACCTGATGCAAAGCCGCCGGGAGCCGACTCCAAAAGAAGGGGCGTCTGGCGGCCAATTCTCGGCAACGGGCTGCTCGTGCTTTTAGCTGCCTTGGTTTCCTACTCCAATGTGGCAGTAACCGGCCTTCGTGAAGCTAGCGAGTCGCTGGGTATTTGTGTGCTGATGCTGGCGCTGGGCAATTTTTTTGCCTTGCTGCTCGTGGTGGGGCGAAGTAAGATGATGTGGGCCAATGTCTTGAGCATCTCGCTGTTTCTGCTGCTGCTCATTGGGGCGAGCACGTGCGGGCAAGGATAAGCAGCACAATACCGCTCTTTTTGGGCCTGAATTATAGGCAAGAATAAGAGTGCAGGGGGGTAGGAGAAATGTGTGCGCCTGAGTTTGGCCCACCTATTTCTTCGCACCTACCTATGCCCAAGCACTGCCTCTGCGGGCTGCTGCTGGCGATTGGTTTTCGCCCCCAACTAGGTGCTGGGCCGCCAGCCCATAGCAGCCGCGCTGGTCGATGCCCTAGGTCGGGTGGTGCGCTCGCAGGAGCTGCCCGCCGGTGCGGCCGCACACGCACTGCCGCTGGCCGGCGCTGCGCCCGGCGCGTACTCGCTGCGCCTGACGACCGAGCTGGGCGCGGTAGTGCAGAAGCTGGTGGTGGAGCAGCCGCTTCCCGGCGCCGCCGCTAACTTGGCGGCGTGGGAAATCCTAGGTTATCCCCATTTCCTATTCAACTACGACGCCCATCTCGACCAGCCGCAGTATGAGTGAGCCCCAAGTTCCGCCACCTAACGGCGAAAAGCCCTATTTCTGGCCCATCGCCCTGAACCTGGGCCTACTCGTGCTAGCGGCCCTTGGCTCTGGCGCCAATCCTAACGTGCTGGGCGCAGTCGTGCTGGTGCTGGTTCTTGTCAATAGCATTGCGGCCGCCATCATGAGCTTTTCGGGTCGGGTACACTACGTAGTGGCATTCATCCTGTCGGCGCTGCTGATTGGGTTGATTGGGTTTGGCGTGTGCGCGCTGATGCTGTCAAATTTGGGCAGCATGCATTGAAGAGGAGGAGAGTAAAATGTTAAGAAAAGCCGCACTTGATAGGCTGGTTGCAGCGGGCTTCACACTAATCAGGGCTTTAGCGCGCAGCTTCGTAGAACAATTTTTGATGCCTGGCTACTGCGATTGCGCAGGCGCTACGGGGGCTGGCGGGCAGCGGCTACGTCACGTTTCGGTTTGCCATCGACTATGCGAGGCACTGGCAGTTGCGGGTGCCAGTGCCCCGCTGAAGCGACCATAGCCCACCCGGGTAACCAAAAGCTCGTCCTGAACCTGGCTGGCAGCCGAGGAGTAAGATGGTTTTTTCGAACCCTGCGAATGAGCTTGATTATTGAAACCAAGTATGGCCCTGTGCGCGGCCGCCAAGAAGGCCCCGTGCACGTATGGCGCGGCCTGCCCTACGCCCAGGCCCCGGTGGGCGAGGGGCGGTTTCGGGCCCCGCAGCCGCCCCAGTTCTGGACCGAGGTGCGCGAAGCCACGACCTTTGGGGCGGTAGCGCCGCAACTGTCGGTGGGGCTTGAATCGCGCTTCAACGTGCGCCCCAACGCGGCCCAACTGCCCGCGCAGTCCGAAGATTGTCTGTTTCTAAACGTGTGGGCGCCCGCTGCGCCGGGCAAGTACCCGGTGATGGTGTGGGTGCACGGCGGCTCATTCGTGACGGGCAGCGGCAGCATGCCCCTCTACGATGGCGCCCGTTTTGCGGCGCAGGGCGAGGTGGTGGTGGTGACGCTCAACTACCGCCTGGGTGCGCTCGGCTTTCTGCACCTAGCCGAATCGGGGCCGGGCTTTGAAAACAACCTGGGGCTGCTTGACCAACTAGCCGCCCTAGGGTGGGTGCGCGACAATATCGCGGCCTTCGGCGGCGACCCTGGCCGCGTCACCGTCTTCGGTGAGTCGGCCGGGGCCATGAGCATCGCGGCGCTGCTGGGGATGCCAGCGGCCGAGGGCCTGTTTCAGGCCGCTATTCTGCAAAGCGGCGCGGTGCGCGTGCAGCCGCCCGACCGGGCCAAGGCCGTGGCCCAGGGCATGTTGCGCGAACTGGGTATCAGCGACCCCGCCGCCTTGCGCACGCTGCCCGTGGAGGCGCTGCTGCAAGCGGCGCAACGCCTGTTGCGCACGTTTCAGGGCGGCTTGCCCTTTCAGCCGGTGCTCGACGGCGCCACGCTGCCCCTGAACCCTAACGAGGCGCTGGCCGCTGGCGCGCGGCGCGGCCTGCCGCTGCTCATCGGTACCAACCACGACGAGGGCAACCTCTTCGTGTCGCCCGATGCTACGGGCCAGCACCTGGAGCGGCTGCTCGAACCGCTGGTAGGGCGCGAGCGGGCGGCTAGTATCGCGGGCCAATACCCGGCTTCCCGTGCCGGGCAGGCCGAGCTTATCACCGACACCGTATTCTGGCTGCCGGCGCTGCAACTAGCTGCGCGGCAAGCGCCCCACGCACCCGTCTGGATGTACCGCTTCGACTGGCAGGTGCCGAGCGGGCAGCCTGTTCCGGGCGCGTTTCATGCCCTCGAACTCGCCTTTGTGTGGGATGCGCTTGACCTGCCCGCCGCCCGGATTTTCCTCTCCAATGCCCCCGCGCCCCAGCCGTTGGCCGATGCCATGCACCGCGCCTGGCTGGCCTTCGCCCACCACCACGACCCCAACGGGCCGGGCTTACTGGCGTGGCCGCGCTACGAGCCACCGGCGCGCTCGACGCTGATTTTCAACACCGAAAGCCACGTAGAACGCAACCCGCAGCCGCACAAGCGCGACCTTTGGGCGAACACGGCGTTAGCGTGAGTCCCGAATGAAATATCTCCCCGTTCTGCTACTGCTGTTGTGTTGGCTACCGGCTACTGGTCAGCGCATTACTTTGCCGAGCGGTGAATACATGGATACTGCCTCGGTGCGCAATCCGGCGTGCCCCGCCACTGGTTCGGCGCGCTACTACAGCGTGCAAGGCAAATATCCGCGCAGCTCCTACACACTGGCCAACGAAGCCCAGGCTTTTTTGCAGCAGCAAAAGCAGGCTTACGTGGGCAGTGGCTACGTCACGTTTCGGTTTGTAATCGACTGTGCGGGGCACCGGCAGCCCCGCGTGCAGGTGCTGCAAACCACCGCGCAGTACCAGCCCACGCACTTTAGCCCGGCGCTGGTAGAGGCGCTCTACGCGTACTTGCAAACCCTGACCGAATGGCGGATTGGCCAAGTCAAAAACGTGCCTCTCAATTACATCGCCTACCTAACCTTTAAGCTGAAAGATGGCAAAATCGTGGCTGTGGTGCCTTAGCCTGCTGGCCCTCGGGCACCGGGGTAATTGCCAGGCGGTGGCCCCCGCGCCGCTGGCTGCCCCGTGTGGTAGCCAGCATTACCAGGATAGCCTAGTAACCAGGTATATCGAAAACGGCGCGCATACCTACAGCTACAACGACCCGCGCTGGACGCGGTGTTGCGACAGCCTGCTGGCCATTTGCCCCAACGTAGCCTATGCCTACGAGCAAAAAGCCGTGCCGCTCATCAAGGATGGTAAGTATGCCGAGGCCTTTGCGCTGGAAGACCGGGCCGCCGCGCTCGACCCGCTGAAGTGGCTGGCGTACCGGGGCTTTCTGAAGTGCATTTTTACCAAGGATTACGAAGGCGCCATCACCGATTTTCAGCAGGCCGCCCGCCTCAAGCCCGGCAGCCGCGAAATGGACCACACGTACCCATTTTTTGAGGGGCTGTGCAATCTGGAGCTAGGCAACTATCAGCGGGCCGAAGTGAATTTCAAGGAGGACATCCGCCAGCAGAAAGGCCCCGGCGGCCAGCAGGCCGTGCATTTCAATACCCTGTTCTATACTGGCGTTTTGTACCTCGAAATGAAAAGCTACGCCCAGGCTCAGGCCTACCTGGCGCAGTGCCTGAAAGCCTACCCGCAGCACCCCGAAGCTAACTATCACCTGGGCCTGGCTCACCAGGCGCAGGGTAACAAAGCCCTGGCTCAGCGCTGTTTTTTGGCCGCCCAAAAGGCTCTGGCCAGTGGCTACCGCCTCAACGAGGACAACAGCTACTACGCCAACTACCCGCGCCAGATAACGGACTACGAGGTTGCGCAGGTTTTGCGGGGTATGTAAAACGGCGTGGCACGCCGTTTTCGCGTCGGGGTGCATCCTCCACGCCAAACGGAGTGCCACGCCGTTTTACAAATTACCCGCGCCGCAGCACCAGCACCCGCTGCGTTTCCTCGGTCACTTTGAAGCGGTCGTCGGGCCGCAGGCCCACCACCCAGCATATTTTGCCGTCGGCCGAGGTGAGCACGCGCACGTTGTCCTTGAGGTTGAGCGGAATTTTCTGGTCGATGAGGAAGTCGCTCAGCTTCTTCTTGCCTTTGAGCCCCAGCGGCATAAAGGTGTCGCCCTCCTTCCAGCGCCGTAGCGTGAGCGGAAATTTCAATTTATCGGCATCGAGCGCCGTGGAGCCTTTGCCCTTCGGAATATCAAAGGTACTCGGGTCGATTTCGAGCAGTTCGGCGGTGAGGCGCAGGCCGTCGGCGCGCAATTCTTCCTGCCCCGCCGCCAGCTGAAACGTGCCGAAGCCCGCCAGCTCGCGCGGCGTAATCACGAGCTGGTCGCGGTCCTTCACCAGCCGGTGCGTGGGCGAGTCGAACTGCCGCCCGGCTGGCGCGTGGAACGCCGCCACGATGTCCTTGACCACTAAGTAGGAGAAGCCAAAAGGCCGTAATAACTCGTGCAGCACCAGCGCCGTGGCGGCCGTTTTTTGCAGGGTAGCAATGCTGAGGTACGTGGCCTCGGATTCATCGCGGCGGGCCTCGGCGGCGGTGTCGGCCACGTAGCGGCGCACGATTTCCTCGGCCCCGCCCACGCGCTCGGCCGTGATGGCTAGTGTATTATCCAGGTTAGGGTTGATTTCGCGCAGCACGGGCAGCACCTGCTGGCGCAGGCGGTTGCGCTGGTACACGGGGCTGTCGTTGCTGGCATCCTCGCGCCAGATGAGGCGGTTTTCGACCACGTAGTCGTAGAGGTCGTCCTTGGGGCAGGGCAGCAGCGGGCGCACCACGTACCCGTTTTTGGCCTGGATGCCGTGCAGCCCCGCCAGCCCCGTGCCGTGGGTGAGGTTGAGCAGCATGGTTTCGGCGGCGTCGCGCTGGTGGTGCGCCGTGGCGATAACGGCCAGCTGCTCGCGCTCGCGCACCGCCTCAAACCAGCGGTAGCGCAGTAGGCGGGCGGCCATTTGGGTCGAAATGTGCTCCTGCTCGGCAAAGGCCTTGGTCTGGAAAAACTCCGCGAAGTAGGGCGCGTCGTACTGCTTGGCCAGCTTGCGCACAAATTGCTCGTCCGCATCGGCCTCCTCGCCGCGCAGTCCAAAGTGGCAGTGCGCCACCGCCACCTGCACGCCCAGCCGGTGCAGCACGTCGAGCAGCACGATAGAGTCGAGGCCGCCGCTCACGGCGACTAGCACAGGGTCAGTGGTGAGGTTAAAAAGCTGGTGTTCTTCAATAAACTGGCGAACCTGGTCGAGCATGTAAGTTAAATATGGAAGTAATCAAGATACCAAGGAATGGTCACGAAGGAATCGTTCTGCTCTATATAAATCGTTTGGAATAGGCATATTGGCGCTACGAAATATCCTTTTGACCTGTGACTCTTTCTCTTGCTGCTGTGCACCTAAAGTGTGTTTTCGGCTATTTATAGCCTTGAAACGTTGAATTAAAATGCTTTCTGAGACTATTGATAATGAAATTTCAGCATCAACGGTGGCAACAATTCTTAAAATTATATCATAAAATCCTACTACCCCTCTAATATCTATCGATGTTTGTTTATTGATGATAGGAAGGTTAATTAGTGGCAATTCCTTGATGCCTAAGTTGGGCGCTGATAGTGAGATATAACTGGTGTATGATTGCAAAAGTTTTGAGTCAGCCACTCCGCCATTATGCATAAAGCAGTTTCTTAACTCCTTAAAACAACGAAAGCAAATTAATAAATCATCTAGATTACTTAATGAATTCTTGAAATTGCTTGTAAATCCTGTATAAAATAAATCTTTCATAAATATTGATGATGAATTAGAGGCTCGGTTTATAGCATTTCTTATTCCCCTATTTTCGATTGTGCTAAACTGTAAATTCTTTTCAACGAATGTTGAGTCAGTATTCGATAATTCTAGGTATTTTATAGTATTAGTTATCCAAGATTCGTAAATCGCGAATGCATTGATTAATAAGAATAAGGCAAATTGTTCCTGTTGCTCACTCCATGAATACTCTTGGTAAGCTCTTTTTAGATTCGCACGCTCACCACCACTTCCCTTAGTGAATCTGCCACGTAAATCATCAACACTGACATTAGGATGAGTAGCTAAGTAACCAGTGACTTGCCATCTTAAATTCCACATTCCTGCAATAGTGGGCCACATAAAATCAAATATATCGGTGACTTGAGCAGATAAGAGTTTTGATGAGTCAAAAAATAAATCTTGTTTTTTTAAATAACTTTTAGTTTTGAGCGGGCTTAGCTTTGACATGATTTTAAGTAGTTATATAGAGAATTAACTGTGTTATTTTATTCGGCTATTTAAACAGCTACCGCACGCCCAGCCGGTTCCGCCGCCAGCCTGAAACCACTGTTTCTGCGGTTTCACCAGTCACCACCGGCGCAGCGGGCTTCTTCTCGCTCAGCAGCATGGCCACTAGCGCAGCAGCTACCTGGGCGGTGCCTTCGTCGGGCGTGGTGGGGGCCAGCACGGCGGGGCTGAAGTGGTCGCGAATGAAGTTTGTGTCAAAATTGCCGCTTACGAAAGCTGGGTGCTTGAGCACAAAAGTGCCGAAAGGCAGGGTGGTTTCGATGCCCGTAATCTGATACTCGGCGATGGCGCGCAGCATGCGGGCGATGGCTTCCTCGCGGGTCGCGCCGTAGGCTACTAGCTTGGCAATCATGGGGTCGTAGTAAATCGGAATATCCATGCCTTGCTCAAAACCGTCATCGACGCGCACGCCGGGGCCCTGGGGGCGCACGTAGGTGGCGAGGCGGCCGATGTCGGGCAGGAAGTTGTTTTGCGGGTCTTCGGCGTATACCCGTAGTTCCAGGGCGTGGCCGTTTATCGCCAAATCTTCCTGGCGGAAGGGCAGGGGCTGGCCCTCGGCCACCCGAATCTGCTCTTTTACCAAGTCGAGGCCCGTTATCATTTCCGTGACCGGGTGCTCCACTTGCAGGCGGGTGTTCATTTCGAGGAAGTAGAAGCGGTGCTGGTCATCGAGCAAAAACTCGACCGTGCCGGCCCCGGCGTACTGGCAGGCGCGGGCCACTTCCACGGCGCAGCGGCCCATTTCGGCCCGCAGCTCGGGCGTGAGTACTGACGAAGGCGCTTCCTCAATCACCTTTTGGTGGCGGCGCTGAATTGAGCACTCGCGCTCAAATAAGTGCACGATGTTGCCGTGCTCGTCACCTAGGACCTGAATTTCGATGTGGCGCGGGCCTGTCACGAACTTCTCAATAAACACCGCTCCGTCGCCAAATGCCGAAACGGCCTCGTTGATGGCCAACTGCATCTGCTCCTCAAACTCGTCGGCGCCGTGCACCAGGCGCATACCCTTGCCGCCGCCGCCGGCCGAGGCTTTTATCAGGATGGGAAAGCCGACTTCCTGGGCAATTTGCTTGGCTGCTTCCACGTCCGAAATGGCCTCATCGGTGCCCGGCACCAGCGGAATATTGTAGGCCTTCACGGTTTGCTTGGCCGAAAGCTTGTCGCCCATCAGCTCCATCGCCTCGGGCGAGGGGCCCACGAAAATCAGCCCCGCCTCGCGCACGGCACGGGCAAAACTGGCATTCTCGGACAGAAAGCCGTAGCCGGGGTGAATGGCATCGACGCCCAAATCGTGGCAAATTTCAATAATCTTGTCGCCCCGCAGGTAGCTCTGGGCCGAAGCGGGTGGGCCTACGCACACGGCCTCGTCGGCGTAGCGCACGTGCGGCGAGAGGCGGTCGGCCTCCGAATAGATGGCCACCGTGGCGATGCCCATTTCTTTGGCCGAGCGCAGCACGCGCAGGGCGATTTCGCCGCGATTGGCAACCAGGAGCTTAGCTATTTTTTTCATGGGTGGGCGGTGTAAAACGGAGTGGCACTCCGTTTGGCGTCAGGATGTAGCGCAGAATAACAAACCAAAACAAGCGCGAAACGGAGTGCCACTCCGTTTTACAAATGCAAAGAAAACCTTGCAACCCGGCCTTGCACTAAAAGCCCGCCCGCCACGCCCAAATTATGTACAAAGCCAGGGGCGGCTTATCTTTGTCAATTGACCAATTAACCGGCTAGCTCGCCTGGGCTCGTCAGTTTCGCTCTTTTTACCCTATTCCCCAAGTTTTTCAGTGGATATTTTTGACCGCGTTTCCGCCAATCGGGGCCCACTGGGCTCGCACTCGCACTACGCACACGGTTACTTCGCGTTTCCCAAGCTCGAAGGCGAGATTAAGCCCCGCATGATGTTTCGCGGAAAAGAAGTACTGACCTGGAGCCTGAATAATTACCTGGGCCTAGCCAACCACCCCGAGGTGCGCCAGGCCGATACCGATGGTGCTGCCGAGTACGGCATGGCCTACCCCATGGGCGCCCGCATTATGAGCGGCAACTCGACGCTGCACGAGCAGCTCGAAAACGAGCTGGCCGACTTCGTAAATAAGCCCAGCGCGCTGCTCCTAAACTTTGGCTACCAAGGTGTGGTGAGCATTATCGACGCGCTGGTGAACCGCCACGATGCCATCGTGTACGACGCCGAGTCGCATGCCTGCATCATCGACGGCGTGCGCCTGCATCAGGGCAAGCGTTTCGTGTTTCCGCACAACGATATTGAGAACCTCGAAAAGCAGCTGGAGCGCGCCAAGCGCCTCACCGACGAAACCGGCGGCGGCATCTTGGTCATTACCGAAGGCATGTTTGGCATGTCGGGCAACCTCGGCAAGCTGCGCGAAATCGTGAAGCTGAAGGAGAAATACAACTTCCGCATCTTCGTGGATGACGCGCACGGCTTCGGTACTCTGGGGCCTACCGGTGCGGGCACGGCTGAACATTTGGGCGTGCAAGAGGGTGTAGACCTGATTTTTTACACCTTTGCCAAGAGCATGGCCAGCATCGGCGCGTTCGTGGCCGGGCAAGAAGGCGTTATTGAATATTTGCGTTATAACATGCGCAGCCAGATTTTTGCCAAATCGCTGCCCATGCCGCTCGTAATTGGCGCGCTCAAGCGCCTAGAGCTGATTCGCAACCACCCCGAATACCGCGAAAGCCTCTGGACCATCGTGCGCGCCCTGCAAAGCGGCCTGCGCGAAAAAGGCTTCAACATCGGTACCACGCAGTCGCCGGTGACGCCGGTGCTTCTCAACGGCCAAATCTCGGATGCTACGGCCCTCACGTTCGATTTGCGTGAGAATCACGGCATTTTCTGCTCCATTGTCGTTTATCCAGTGGTGCCCAAGGGCGTGATTATGCTGCGCCTCATTCCGACGGCCATGCACACGCTGGCCGACGTGGATGCCACAATTACGGCCTTCGAGGCCATTGCGGCTAAACTTGACAAGGGCCTGTATAGCAAGCAGCCCGCTACTACCTAAGGCGGTAGCTACGGTCGCGTTTTAAGCCTAGCGCCGGTTGTTCGAGAGAGCAGCCGGCGCTTTCGTTTGGTACTTTTCTAAGGGAAATTTTGACGCCGCAGTTCATTTTCGCCTCACAAGAATTTAAAAAATGGCCTTAGCAAGCTAGAAAGGCGGTTTTAAGAAAAACCACAAAAGCTTGCCCACGTAGAAAGTCCCTGTATATTAGGGCCGCGTAAGCACAATTTTCCCTTCTCACCCAAACTCCAACCAACATTCATGGCTAATCCTTTCAACAAACTCAAGGACCTTGTTACCTCGCTGGAAGACGATTTCGAAAAGTCGTACGATAAAGGCAATGCCGCCGCTGGTACCCGCGTGCGCAAGGGGATGCAGGACCTGAAAAACATGGCCCAGGAAATCCGCCTCGAAGTTCAGAACCAAAAGAATTCTTCGAAGGATGGCGCTGCTGAAGCCCCCGCTGCTAAGAAAGCCGCTCCGGCCAAAGCTGCCCCGGCTGCCAAAAAAGCCGCTCCTGCTAAGAAGAAATAAGTTATCTGGACCACGGATTCGGCGGGTTCATCGGATTTCGTGGTCGGATATTACCTAAAAAAGCCCCGCTATGCAGCGGGGCTTTTTTGTGGGCAGTAGCGCGGAATTTCAGTAGGCGAGTGGGTGCGCTAAAGCGATTTCGGAATCAGTAGACAGGTTGTAGAGACGCAATACGTTGCGTCTTGCGCTAGCATGCGCCCTGAATGACGTAAGACGCAACGTATTGCGTCTCTACGCTCTTCAACGATTACACGCTGGTCCCGAAACTGTTGTTATGTCAGCTCGACCAAATAGTAGTTGCTTTTGCCTTTCTTCACTACCAGGTACTTGTCGTGTAACAGTGGCAACTCCGACACCAGCGTGTCGGGCGAGGTGAGCTTGGCGCCGTTTACTGACAAGCCATTGGCTTTAACCAGCTTGCGTACCTCGCCCCGCGAAGGGAGAATCTGCTGGCCGGTGGTTTCGCTGAAGAGCACAGCCACGTTGAGGTCGGTGGTTTCGGTACTGGGCACGCGCAGGTGCGGCAGGCCGGTAAACACGCCCACTAGCGTGGCTTCATCGAGGGCCGCCAGGTCGCCGCCGCCGAACAGCACTTCGGAGGTAGCCACGGCTATTTTGTACGCTTCTTCGGAGTGCACCCGGATGGTTACGTCTTTGGCAAGCGCCTTTTGTAGGGTGTTGAGGCCGGGATTGAGGTTGTGCTCGGCTTCGATGGCCTTAATTTCTTCCTCAGTAAGCAGCGTGAAGACGCGAATAAGGCGCGGGGCATCAGCATCTTCGGCGCGCAGGAAAAACTGGTAGAACTGGTAGGGCGAGGTCAGGGCCGGGTCGAGCCACACGGTGCCGGTTTCCGACTTGCCGTACTTGGTGCCATCGGCCTTGGTGATAAGCTGGCCGGTGAGGGCGTAGGCCTTGTCGTCGGGGCCGCCGAGGCGGCGGATAAGCTCGGTGCCGGTGGTGATGTTGCCCCACTGGTCGCTGGCGCCCATTTGCAGGGTGCAGTTCAGATTTTTGTAGAGGTGGAAGAAGTCGTAGCCTTGTAGTAGCTGGTAGCTAAACTCGGTGTAGCTGATGCCGTCGGAGCCGGTATCTTCATTGCCGCTGATGCGGCGCTTCACCGAGTCTTTAGCCATCATGTAGTTCACGGTGAGGTGCTTGCCCACATCGCGCAGAAAGCCCAGGAAGCTAAAGTCCTTGAACCAGTCGTAGTTATTGACGAGCACCGCGCCAGTGGGCGAGTCGTTGAACTCCAGAAACTTCTCTAGCTGCGCCCGAATACCGGCCTGGTTGGCGCGTAGGGTGGCTTCGTCCAATAAGTTGCGCTCGGCCGACTTGCCGCTGGGGTCGCCAATCATGCCGGTGGCGCCGCCCACCAGCGCCACCGGGCGGTGGCCAGCGCGCTGCAAGTGCACGAGCAGCATAATGGTAGCCAGGTTGCCGATGTGCAGCGAGGCCGCCGTGGGGTCGAAGCCGATGTAGCCCGACACGGGCGCGGCGTTGGCCAGGTGCTCGGCGGTGCCGGGCATGGCATCGTGGTACATGCCGCGCCACTTTAGTTCGGCTAGCAAATCGGTAGGGGAGGGCGAGGGGTTGATTTCAGAAGACATACGCAAAAACGCAGCGGCCCGAAGCCGCCGTAAAACAGTCGGCAAAGGTAGCCGGGCGGTAGCTTTGTAACGTGCGGGGCAGGTTCCCGCCCAGGCGTTTGTTTCGTTGCCCAGGCACTGTTTCACGACGGGCGGGGGCCAGCCCCGCACCTTATTATGGCTACCAGTACTTCCGAAGATATTCTCAAACAGATTCAGCAGCGGCAGTTTCAGCCGGTGTATTTTTTGCAGGGCGAGGAGCCGTATTTTATTGATACGGTAGCCGATGCGCTCGAAAGCTCGGTGCTGCCTGAGAGCGAGCGCAGCTTCAACCAGACCGTGCTGTATGGCAAGGACACCGACGCGGCGGGCATTTTGGGGCAGGCCAAGCGCTTCCCGATGATGAGCGACTACTCGGTGGTTATCGTGAAAGAGGCGCAGGCCGTGGCCGATTTGGAAACCGAAAAAGCCTGGCCGTTTCTCGAAGCCTACCTCAAAAACCCGCTCGCCAGCACCGTGCTGGTGCTCTGCTACAAGCACAAAACCCTGGACTCGCGCAAGAAGCTCGGCAAGCTGCTGGCGGGCAAAGATGCCCCCGGCGTGGCCCTGATGACCAGCAAAAAGCTGTACGACAACCAGGTGCCACAGTGGCTGACGGGCTACGTGCGCAGCCGCAAGCAGCAGATTACGCCCGGGGCTACTGCGCTGCTGGCCGAGTACATCGGGGCCGACCTGGGCCGCTTGGCCAATGAGGTAAACAAGCTGCTGCTCAACGTGAAGCAGGGCCAGGCCATCGACGAGGACCTGGTGCAGCGGATGGTGGGTATTAGTAAGGAGTACAATATTTTTGAGTTGCAGCGGGCGCTGGTGCAGCGCGATGTGCTGAAGGCCAACCGCATTCTGACACACTTTGCGGCCAACCCCAAGGCCAACCCGCTCATCCCGAACCTGACGCTGCTCTTCAACTTCTTCACCCGCTTGCTGATGCTGCATCAGGCCGGTAACAACCCGTCGGACAGCGACTTGCAGAAAATGGGCATTAACAAGTTTGCCCAGAAGGAGTATCAGCTGGCGCAGCGGCAGTTCAGCCCCGAGCGCACGATGGATTTGATTCACCTCATCCGGCGGGCCGATGCGCAGAGCAAGGGTATCGAGAGCGGTAGCATGGACGAGGGCGAAATCCTGCGCGAGCTGGTCTGGCTTATTCTGCACCCCGTGCCGGTGGCGGCGGTGGGATAACGCAAACGGCTCTAGGTGCGTAAAAAGCCCACATTCACCCTAAACCTGCTTTCACTCATGAGCGATAACCAACCAAGCGGCACCCTAGGGGGCCTGCTCTCCAGCCTATTTGGCCGCCGCAATGCCGAAGACAATACCGAAAACCGCAGCTTTTCCTCCAAGCACAAAATCCTGAGCGGTGCCCTGCTGGCCGCCGGCGCTGCTTATCTCTACAAGCGCGCGAAGAACAAGAAAACCATGCTTGGGTAGTAGCTAACGTAGCTTGCAGAAAGCCCCGCCGGGCGCGCCTTTTTGGAGGTGCGCCCGGCGGGGCTTTCTGCTGGTGCATTTTTGCGGCCACGTAACCCCGTTCCTATGCGCGCCCACATTCACTTCGACCGCCACGGCTGGCCCCAGAGCGTCAATAACTACCTGGCCATGGAAGGCTTTCAGCAAATGGGCTGGGAAATAGTGCCTTATACCGATGCCGAACCGGTGCGCGACCACGCGCCCGACGAAATCGTGGTGGGCCACATCGCGGCGGTGCGGGCCGGGCTGCGGGCGCTGGGCCTGGCGGTGCCCGCTGAGCTGGGCTACCCCGAGGCGTTGCACCCTTACCTAGGGCGGCGCCTGTGGCCGAGCACCATCAATGCCGTGGCAGCGCACCCCGAAAGCTGGCCGGTATTTGTAAAGCCCATGCACGACGCCAAGAAATTTACGGGTGTGCTGGTGCGGCGAGTAGGCGACCTCGTGGGCTGCGGCGACCAGTACCAGGACACGCCCGTGTGGTGCGCCGAGCCGGTGCAGTTTCAAGCCGAATGGCGCTGCTTTGTGCGCTACGGCCGTATTTTGGATGCCCGGCCTTACAAGGGCGATTGGCGGGCGCACTTCGACCCGGCGGTGGTAGAAACGGCGCTGGCCGCCTATTTGCCGGAGGCACCGGCCGCCTTTTCGCTCGATGTGGGCGTGACTGCGGCTGGTGCCACGCTGGTAGTGGAGGTCAACGATGGCTACGCCCTGGGGGCCTACGGCCTGATGCCGGTGGCCTACGCCAAGTTCTTATCGGCGCGCTGGGCGCAGTTGGCTGGTACCGAAGACTATTGCAACTTTTGAGCAGGCTGGGGGATAGGCGAGTGGCATGAGCTGAAAATGAATTAGTAAAGAATTCAGCGAAAAGCCAATAAATTACCAACATGCGGATATTACTTGCCGTAAAAGCAGGGGTATTACCCAACCTGACACCTAGTACCATGAAATCACCCGAATTCGCTTCCGACGCGGCCGATAAAGCCAAAGACCTCTACACCGAAGCTGCTGACAAAGCAAAAGACGTATACAGCGACACCGCCGACAAGGCCAAAGACCTGTATGGCAACGCGGCCGACAAGGCTAAAGACATGTACGACATCGCCGCCGACAAAGCCAAAGGCTTGACTGGCAAAGCGAAAGACCTTTACGCGGAAGCGGCTGATAAAAGCAAGGAGCTGATTGGCCAGGTGCCCGACACCATCAAGGAGGCCAGCGACAAAACGGTGGACGCCTACAAAAAGCTGAGCACTACCCAGAAAGTGGTGGGCGGCGCGCTGATTGTAGCGGGCCTAGCCCTGCTCATCGCTCCAAAAAAAAAAGGTAAGGCCAAACGAGCTGCTAAAGCGCTTGACGAACTGGTGCTCTTCGTAAACGACCGCATCGAGGGCTACAAGCGCGCCGTGGCCGAAAGCAAAGACACCCAGCTGAAGAGCTACTACCAGCAGCTGGTGGGCCAAAGCCAGCAGTTTGCCAGCACCCTCAACGGCTACCTCGCCCAAAAAGGCGGCCATACCGAAAAAGGTACTACGCTGAAAGGCAAGCTCTACCGCAAGCTGATGGATGCCTCGGCTACCGTGACGGGCCACAACGAAAAGGCTATTTTGGCCGCTAACATCTACGGCGAGCGCTGGGCCATCAAAGCCTACAAAAAGACGTTGCGCCGCTCGGCCCTCAAAGGTGCCATCCGTGAGGCAGTGCAGAAGCAGCTGGCTCAGTCGAAGCAGACCTATAAGCGCTTAAAGGAGCTAGTAGGCGAGCAGAAATAAGCGTTTGCGCTTTGTGAAAAGTCCCGCTGGGAGTGGCTGTCGGCCACGCTCAGTGGGACTTTTTTTGTGCGTAAGCGTCGGGTTTATAAGTAAGCTCCACCTAACATGTTGGTTGTAAGAGGCGTAAGGGCTGGGTAAATTTCCTGTTTTTTCCTTTCACCAATGAGTAAGTCCAAAATTCCTTCCGCCGCCGCTGTCCAAACTCCAACCGTAGCTAGTCAGACCAAGCCGGCCGGCGGCACCGTGGGCGACCTGCTAAGCAAAGTGCCCGCCACTGTTAAGAAATCCAGCACCACCCAAAAAGTGGTGGGCGGTGCGCTGCTGGCGCTGGGCGTGGCTTTCCTGGCCACCCGCTCCAAAAAGGCCAAGCCCAGCCCCGAAGCCGCCACGCTTGATGAGCTGCTGTACTTCGTGAACGACCGCATCGAGGGCTACCAGCGGGCCGTGGCCGAAAGCCAGGATGCCGAACTGCGCGGCTACTACAAGCAGCTGGTGAGCCAAAGCCAGCAGTTTGCCACTGACCTCAACACCTACCTGACCCGCGAAGGCGGCGAGCGTGAAGAGTCTACTACCCTGAAAGGCAAGCTCTACCGCGCCTGGATGGACGCCAAAGCTCTCGTGACCGAGCGCGACGAAAAGACCATCCTCGGCTCCAATATCTACGGCGAGGAGTGGGCCCTGAAAGCCTATCAAGAAGCATTGGCCGACCAGACCCTGACCGGTGCCATGCGCCAAGCCGTAGAGCGCCAATATGCGCTGTCGCAAAAGACCTACGACCGCCTGAAGAAGCTAGAGGAAAACCAAGCCTAGGTGACCGTAGCCCGCAGTTGTGCGGACTTTGTAGTCCGCGTGCGTCTGGCTGCACGCTTATAAACGCGGACTACAAAGTCCGCGCAACTGGGAAGTCCCGCCGCGAGGTCCACTCGCGGCGGGGCTTTTTGCTTGATGGCTACCTTCGCGGCCGGGCTCTTAGCTCCGCCCACCACCTTATGAAGTACCTGGCGACGCTGCTTTTTTGCGGCTTTTCCCTCTCTACCCTGGCGCAGCAGCGTCAATTTGATGTGCATAAATTGTCGTTGCCCAAGGAGTTGGAGTACTACGACAACCAGTTTTCGGGCCTGGCCATTGCGCAGGATAAGCTATTTTTGCTTTCCGAAAGCCGCCTGCAAGACAAGGCCGAGGCCAAGCTCTACACCGTGGCGCTCGCCGACCTCGACCGCCAGCTCGCGGACACAGCCTACGTCTTGCCCTACCAAAAGCTGCCGCTCGCCAATCTAGACCGGATGCGGGCCAAAATGACGGCCCTAGGGCAGAGCTACGAAGGCCTGGAGGCTTTGCTGCTCACCAAAGACGCGGCCTATTTCTCGGTCGAAACTGCCACGCCTTCGGCCAACTGCTACCTGCTGAAAGGCCGCTTAGGAGCCACGGCCGTGGAGCTGGATACCACTTTCTTGGTCACCATGCCCAAGCCCGTGGCACCCGATGGCTCGCACATCTACAATGCGGGCTTTGAGGCGCTGGCCAGCGCCAATGACCACGTGGTGGCCTTCTTTGAGTATAATTTCTTTCCTAAGAACTACGCCTACGAAGTACCCAGTGCAGCCGGCAGCGGCCGAAATCAGCTTCGCCCGCTGCCCTTCAGCCCGCTGCCTTTTCGCCTCACCGACCTTACAGCCACAGAAAGCCACCACTTCACGGGCATCGACTACTTTTTTAAGGGCGAAGGCGACGATACGATATACCGCCTGCCCGCTACCGACGTGCCGAATAGCAAGCTCATCGCGGAGAATGGCGTATTTAAAAACTACTGCCGGCTGGTTGATATCGAGCTGAAGGGCAATAAGGTTAGCTGGAAGCCGCTGTGGGAATTCCCGGTGCCCTACCGCAGCTACAACTGGGAAGGTATTGCGGCTTACAAGGGCGGCTATTTCATCATCAACGACAAGTACACACCCGCCCGCCCGTACAAAACCACGCTACTGTACTTGCAAAAGCGTAAGTAGCGCCCGCTGCAAGGAGCGTCGAAACAAGATGGCCCCTAGATGGGCTTCGCACTGTTTTATGGTGCGAAGCCTACCTAGGGGCCATTTGCTACTTAGAATTTTTTAAAGTATTACGGTCGTCATGCTGAACGCAGTGAAGCATCTCTACCGCTTCGTTGCACAGTTTAGATGAAGCGGTAGAGATGCTTCACTGCGTTCAGCATGACGTTACTTTTTGGGTAAGCTTATAGGTACTGGACTACTGTGGGCGGCTTTTCAGACGCACGGCCCGGAACTCAGACGTGGGTTGCCACTGCGGGAAAGTGGTTTCGCTGGCCAGTTTTTGGCCGATGCGGAAGAGCAGGCGGGCGTCCTGGGCGGCGCCGCGCAGGTCCCATTTGGGGTTGTACTCGTCGGAGGGCTGGTGGTAGTTTTTTGCTTCGAAGTCTTCGCGCTCTTTTTCGGCGAAGGCTTTGCCGTGCAGGCGACTCTCGAAGGCACCGCTGGCGTAGAGCGCCGGGATGCCCACCTTGGCAAAGCTGAAGTGGTCGGAGCGGTAGAAACTGCCGGTTTCGGGGTGCTGGTAGGGAATGACGTAGCGGTTTTGCTCTTTGGCGGCGGTGCGGGCGTAGTCATCCAGCTCCGACTGCCCATAGCCTGTGATGGTAACATCGCGCATGGGGCCAAAAGCCAACAGTTCGTCCATATTAATGTCGGCTACCGTGTTTTTGACCGGGTACAGCGGGTGCTGGGCGTAGTAGTCGGAGCCCAGCAGGCCCTGCTCTTCGCCCGTTACGGCCAGAAATACGATGCTGCGCTGCGGTTTTTCTTTGGCTTGCTGGAAGGCGGTGGCGATGGCCAGGAGGCCGGCGCAGCCGCTGGCGTTGTCGAGGGCACCGTTATAGATGGAGTCGCCGGCCACGGCTGGGCCGATACCTAGGTGGTCCCAGTGCGCCGAGTAGAGAATGTACTCCTGCGGGCGGGTGGTGCCGGGCAGCACGGCCACCACGTTTTTGGAGGTCTTATAGGTGATTTTATTATGCAGCGTAGTCGTCAAACTCAGCCCCAAGTCCTGGCCTTTGAAGCCAGGCTTGTTGGCGGCGGCGTAGAGGGCATCGTAGTTCTGGCCGGCGGCCTCAAACAAGCGTTTGGCTGCGTCGAGGGTCATCCAGCCTTCGAGGGCTACTTTGCTGGCACCGTGGTCGGGGGGGGTGGGGTGCAGCTTGGCGCCGCCATTGCTGCTTTGCACCACGGTCCAGGGGTAGGCGGCGGGCTTGGTGTCGTGGATGATGATGAGGCCGGTGGCGCCGTGGCGGGCGGCCTCCTCATACTTGTACATCCAGCGGCCGTAGTAGGTCATTTCCTTGCCCTTAAACATCGTGGTGTCATTGCCCGCGTTGCCGGGGTCGTTGATGAGCACCACCACGGTCTTGCCCTTCACGTCGAGGCCGGCGTAGTCGTCCCATTTGTAGTCGGGCGCCGTGACGCCGTAGCCGGCAAATACCAGCGGCGAATTCTTGATTTCAACCGTCGGCTTTTCGCGCTCGGTCAGGAACATATAATCGGCGCGGTACTTCAGCGTCAGGCTTTTGCCTTTGCCTGCAATGGTCGCCGTGGAGTCGGGCGTGCCGGCAATTTCGACCAGCGGCACCGGCTGGAAGTAGCTGCCGCCGGGGCCGGGTTTCAGGCCTAGTGTCTTAAACTCGGCGGCCAGGTAGGCCGTGGCCTTGTCCTCGCCCTTCGTAAACGGCCGCCGCCCCTCAAACTCATCCGAGGCCAACACCTTGATGTGCTGGGCCAGCAGCGCGGGCGTGATGCCGTCATTGGGCGTGGGCACGCTGGCCGTGTCGGCAGGCTGGCCGCTGGCGGGGGTTTCCGTAGAGGTGCTGGTGTTGCCTTGGCAGCTGGCCAGCAAGAGGGCCGCCGCGATGGGGGCCAGGTAATGGCGTAGGGGAGGAAGGTGCATCAGAAAATGGGTGTAAAGAATTTGTCGGGTTCACAAAGTTGCGCGATGGCTACTCAGGAAACCGCTGTCGCGAAGGTAGAGCTGGCCAATGAGTTATTGAGGGCCAAATAGGTGCGGGGCTGGCCCCCGCCCGACGTTGTTCGGTTTCATTAATATGCCATGGCAACGCCGGGCGGGGGCCAGCCCCGCACCTATTTGGCTATGGCTAATGTCAGACGAATGTTTGAGGTAAAGCTTTGAAAATTAATTAACTATCCTTGATAATTGGAAGGTTGTTAATCTTGTCTAAAGTCTGACAAAATTAAAAATGTGGTTTCCTCCCCTTGGCGGGACGGTCTACCTTTGAGCCATACTTCAAGCCCAACTAACCATGACTCCTGCTGCCGCACCTACCGCCCGCACCTCCGCCGCTTTCATCGCCGCCTCCTGGCTCGCCCTGCTTATGGGTATGGGGGGCTTCGTGGTCGGCCTGTTCAATGCTCCGATGGCGCTCAACGAAAAGGGCTATTATTTCACCGTGCTGATGTTCGGGCTGTTTGCCGCCATCTCCCTGCAAAAAACGGTGCGCGACCAATTGGAGAAAATCCCCGTCACGGGGCTGTACTATGGCCTGTGCTGGTTTGCCACGCTGCTCCCCATTGTGCTGCTCCTTGTGGGCCTCTGGCACGCTACGCTCACGCTCAGCGAAAAAGGCTTCTATGGCATGGCGTTTCTGCTGGCCCTATTTGGGGCCATCGCCGTGCAGAAGAACACTCGGGACACGCGCTCGGTAACGGGCGGCGCAACCGTGAATACTGATAACGAATAACTTATCATTGTTTTTCTGAGCATATGAAAACGAAAAAGCCACGGTTTCAAACCGTGGCTTTTTCGTTTTCATATAAGTGGGTAACCTTACTTCTTTGCTGGCTTGCTGCCCATCACAAACTCCAGTGTGCCGCCCTGGCGCACCTCGCTAACGGGCAGAAACGGGCGCGCCAGCAGCTTGCCATTGAGCTTGGCCGATTGTACGTAGACGTTTTTATCGGACTGGTTTTTTACCGTCACGGTGAAGGTTTTGCCCTCGCCGACTTGTAGCACGGCGCCGTGTACGGCGGGGCTACCCAGGGCGTACTCGCCCGAGGCGGGGGCCACGGGGTAGAAGCCCAGGGCCGAGAAGATGTACCAAGCCGACATCTGGCCGCAGTCGTCGTTGCCGCCGAGGCCGTCGGCGCCCTGGTGGTACATCTTGTTCAGAATCATGCGGATGCGGGGCTGGGTTTTCCAGGGCTGGTTGGTCCAGTTGTAGAGGTAGGCGGCGTGGTGGGAGGGCTCG
>Ga0265780_10000714_pt1 | contig 50349 bp, 47 predicted proteins | sample P1T30metagenome_FD_192432 | JGI IMG/M metagenome (GOLD analysis project Ga0265780, IMG submission 192432) | Plant litter microbial communities from East Loma Ridge, Irvine, California - P1 T30 | ecosystem: Environmental > Terrestrial > Plant litter > Unclassified | place: USA: California... | reverse complement strand
CTGAAGTGCATTACTACGCCACCCCCAACCCCTCGATCGCACCCTGTTCATTGACCACCTGGCCCGCGAGCGAGTACGAAGCCCTCCAGCGCAGCTTGACGCTCTTGCCCGCGCCGCGCTCGACGCCTTGCACGCGGATCGTCTGCGTGATGCCGTTTTGCTGCGAGGGGCCCAGGGAGCGGCCGGATTGCGGGTCGAGTTTGAGGGTGTAGCCCTGGGTTTGCATTAGCACAACAGAACTCACTGGATGGGAAGGGAAAGTGATGGAGGGGACAAATCGTTACATACCTTTGTCACGGCGAGCTGGAAAGTCAGGTCTTCGATGGGTTGTGGTGTGTTGTTGGAGATGCGGGAGGAGACGATCAGCTCGGTGTTGTTGGGGCGGGTTACGGCGAAGACGGTTTTGATGGCGCTGTTGGTGATTGTTAGGTCTTGGGGTGCGTCGGGGAGGGCGGAGCTGAAGGTCCATTCGTCGTCGTTGTTGGTGTTGCTGGGAGCTGGAGCTGCGGCGGGAATGCTACCGCCTAGGAGGTCGAAGCTAGAGGATGCTTGTGCTGGCGCCGGCGCTGGTGGTGAGCGGGAGGATTGGAATTGGAATGGGCTTCCAGAGCGGGAATTTGAGTTGGAGAGGGCGGCGAAGGGGTCGGTTTTCTTCTGTGCTTGTTGCTGCTGTTGGGGTGAGGGTGTTACTGATTGAGTGCTGGGTGTTGAGAGAGAGCCGAATAGGTCGGTGCTTGCGGTTTGTTGTTTGGGGGGTTGTTGGGCAAACATAGACGGCATGGAGGATTGCGATGACGTTTGCTGGTGTCGAGATTGAGAGAATTGCGCCATGATGTCTGCATTGCCCATGGTCGGCGTCTTGGATGCGCCGTTCGAGGATGCTCCAAGCGAGATGCCACCGCCTTCGCCGAAGTTGCCGTCGCCCATGTTCAGACCGAGAAGATCGTCTTCGAGGGCGTTGCCCGCTTTAGGTGGAGGCTTAGGGGCTGATTGTTCTTCTTGCTGCGGTGCTGAGGAGGACGCCTGCTCAGGACCGTCAAAGTCGATAAGTGACAGTTCGTTGTCGGGACCCTTCCTAACGCCTGCACCACTAGTACCGAGAGTCCCCTTGGGAATGGCATTTGCAGCCTCAATATCTCCCTTCTTGATCAGCTTGTACCGCTCGATCGTCCGGTGTATACTGTCGTTGATTTCAAAGAGTTTTGCAACAGCTTCAGTGTCATCGCTTTCCTCCTCGCACATCTTCTGAATCTTAGGATGCGCGCTTGCAAGCGCATTGGCGAGTTCCTCGAACACATCGCCCTCCTTGATCTCGTCCCCAGGCTTGTAACCCTGCAGCATTTCCTCCAGCAACCGCGCCTTTTGCTGAATCTTACCCACCTCCTCCGCAGCTTTTGCTCGGTAATCCGTCTTCTTCCGCGTGTCATAGCCAGCCATGACTTTCATCAACTTGTTCGCTTCTTGCAGATCGTGCGGCGTTCCTCGTCGGATCAGTTCCTGAAGTTTCGCACTCTGGGCCTCCCTTTCCTCCGACTCCATTTCCTCGGCAGACTTTAGGTTGTCCGAGGGGTTGAGAACGGCAGCATCTTCGCGCCGAACCTCGGGGAATTGGTAGCCTTTCAGGTGTAACAAGCGGTGCATGTCGCGAACAAAGCCCAAGTCCTCGCGGTACTTGCTCGTCTCGCAGATGGTACGCCGCCATTCTTCAATTAGTTCCAGGATCTTGTTCTGCACACGAGTGTTGCGGATGGGCGGGCGCTCGGGGAAGCGTCTCACGAGCTCGTTCAAAAAGTCCTTGGTGGAGATCTGCAAGTGGAAGGGATATCCACAGTTTTTGACGCAGATATCCAAGAGCGAGAGGGCCAGCAGGCTGACGTTGGGGTTGCGGTGATTGATGTAGGCAACAATCGAGACGGCGGCTTCGCGCGGGGCGCTGCCTTTCTTTGCGTTGATCAGGTCGGCGATCTCAAGGCAGAGGGCCAGGTTGGGCTCGTAGTTCTCGGGCGAACAGGCATTGGTGATATAGCGCTGCAGAGGGGTAGCGCTGGGATCGCTAACAAATGCGAAGCGGTCCCTCGCCGCATAGCGAGCTGAGGCCGCCTCCATGGTCGCTGGTTGGGGGGATTGATCTGGGTGGTGAGAGGAGGTCAAGGTAGTGAGGATTTGTTGTTCAATTGAAGGGCCATTGATTTACTGAGTTGTTCAGTCCAGATCCAGGGGGTACCTACGTTATGTTGTTGGTATGGCCAGCTTGCTCCCAGGTGGGCAGTCAGTCGAGTGGGACATGTCTGGGCTGCGCTACGCTGTTGGCTTACACTCGGCGCCAGTCTAACGACGAGACGAGAGATTCCGAAGCCGGATCGGCGTCAAATCGCATGACGTAGAAATTTAGGTGGTCCAATTCTATCAGTCATTTTGATTAGAATAATCACATCGATTTGTACTCGTCACAGACTGGCAATAGAAGCAATATCGCCCACCATCTGTTTGCTTCTAAATCTCAACACACACACACGACATCGTCTTGGGCCTTTCAGTGACCACTTACTTCACCTTGGCCATCCCATCCTTGACCCCTCCAAACATCAACCCCGCGCCACCACAGAAACCAACACCAATACCAGTACCGTACGGCAACATCAAAGTCGCCATACCACCACCATGGTCCGTCACAAGAAAGACATGAACAACAAGGGCCGCAAAGGCGCCAACGGGCCTCAAAAGACATTCGCCCAGCACACCCACCCCGATCGCGAAGACGGACTCGGCGGCGGCAAACGGCCAGCCTTCAAAGCAGCAGCCTGGGATCTCAACCACTGCGACGCGAAACGCTGCTCCGGCAAGAAGCTCATCCGCCTGGGCCTGATGCGCGAGCTGCACGTTGGTCAGAAGCACCAGGGCGTCGTCGTCTCGCCCAAAGCAAAGTCCATCATCAGCCCTGCCGACCGCGAGATCTGCGAACAGTACGGCGCTTCCGTAGTCGAGGCGAGCTGGAACCGCATTGATGAAGTGCCGTTTGGCAAGATTGGAGGCCCACATCAGCGACTACTCCCCTACCTCATTGCTGCGAACCCGACCAACTACGGCAAGCCCTGGCGTCTTAACTGTGTCGAAGCTCTCGCGGCTTGCTTCTTCATCTGCGGCCATCCTGAATGGGCGGAGGGCATTCTGGCTCCTTTCTCCTACGGTCAGTCTTTCCTCGAGATCAACGACGCGCCGCTCAAGCGTTATGCGGCCTGCGCGAACGAGGAGGAGGTGAAAGCAGCAGAGACGGCATGGTTGGAGAAGATCGAGAAGGAGTACAACGACGACCGCACCAAGCGCGTGGAGATGAAAGATGACATGTGGGCCGGCGGCAACATGAACCACAGGAACTTGAACGCCGCGAGCGACAGCGAGGGAGAAGAGGGCAGCGGCGACGAGGACAACGACGAGGACAATGACAGCGACGCAAGCAGTCTAAGTGGCATTCAGCTCGGAGGACCCAAACCTGGCGAGCAGCCCAAACCCAATGGAGATGACGATGAGGAGGAGGACCACGATCCCTTCGGACTGCCACCCTCGGACGACGAGGAAGAAATGGCCGAACTCCGCCGCCGCGTCCTAGCCTCGAAACCTTTCACAAACCCCTCCAAGCCCGCCGATAACAGCAACGATGATGTCGATCCTAAAGCTCCCGAACGCATTCAGCGCGCAGGTCCCGCCGGCATGCCCGCAGACTCAGACGCCGAGTCTGGCTCTGACATTGGAGACAACGACGACGACGAGTTCGACAACATCATGAACGCCGCTCCGATGACAGATCGGGCGGGCATCTCGGCGGCTAAGCGCAAGAAGCAGATGGAGAAGGATGGTAAATTGAGCGTGAGATTTAGTCGGGCGGAGATCAGCGCGCCTGTGAAAGGGCAGTAGCGAGAGCTGCGTTGCTCGGTTGTCTCTGCTGACATTGTCATACATATATCCAACAAGATTTTTTCAACTTCGCTGTGCTTCATGAGCAAACCACTCTCACAGAGGCATTGGGAATTTCACCCAGGTCAAGATTTGACTTCTCAATTTGGTCGAATGTCTTTTACTACTTGCAGACTTCCTCTAGAACTTCTTTGACAATCGCCAAGTCGCGATCAACATCAACCTGCCAATTAGCCACCGCGAACCGCGCCGCCGGTTTCCCGCCAAACTGCGTCCCGCTCACGTAGAGCTTGCGCGTGCTGTTCATGCGCTTCACCAGCTCGCCGTTGAGCGCCTCGTCTCTGGCACGGAAGATCACTATCACGTAAATCTGCGCCAGTCTATCTTCCAGCGAAGAAGATTCTTCGGCCAGCGGCAATAGCTCGTACGCCGGATGGTCCTGGACGTGCGCCGTTATCGCGCGCGCGAGCTTGATCTGCCGCTCGAGAATCTCGACATACCCGGCGCGGCCGTGTGCTGCTAGAGAGGCGTACACGGCCAGAGCGCGGAAGCGCCGCGAGTTCTCGATTCCGATGTTCAGAGGGGATGCGATTGTGTTCTCGCCGTTTCCACCTCCACTGGGAGCGTTGAGGTAGGCTGCGCTGGGGTTTTGGAAGACCTGCTGTGCGAGCGGGAGGTTTTTGGTCAGGATGAAGCCGCAGTCGTAGGGGACGTTGAGCATTTTGTGCGCGTCGCCGGTGATGCTGTCGGCGAGCTCGAGGCCTGCGACGCCGGCTTTCAGGTGCGCGTACGATTGGTCGTGTTCGGGCAGGATGCGGGCTTGCAGGCCGAAGGCGGCGTCGACGTGGATCCAGGCGTTGTGTTGGTCGGCTAGGGAGCGGAGGGTGGTTAGTTCGGAGAGGCCGGTGGTGGCGAAGAGGCCTGTGTTCACTTCTGCGGCGGAAATGGCGATTATAGAGGCTGTGTTTGGGTTTGCGAGGGCACTTTCGAGAGCTGAGAGGGAGAAGTGTTGGGCGTTGGAGGGTGAGGAGACGTCTATCACTGATGCGTGTCCGAGGCCTAGGATAGAGGCTGCTTTGCGGAGGGAGGAATGGGGAACCGTTGTTAGGATCTGGATCTTGTGGATGTTGGCTGCCCTTGTCGCTTCCAGCAGTCCGTCGCGAGCGATACTGGCTGAGGCACCGGCTCGTTTCGCTGCTTCGGCGACGATGTACTCGCGACCACAGGCCAGCCCGACAACATTGCTCGCCGTCGCTCCGGTGGTGAACGTCCTATGCGGCCAATGGAAAGGGTCGAATCTGAGGAGTTCGCACAGCATCCTCAGAGCAGCATCCTCGACATTCGTCGCCACGGTCTCGTTTGGCAGGTGAACTTGGACATTCTGGTCTTCCTCTACCGCGAGCTTGTCGGCGAAGGTGGCGATTGGCGTGGCGCCGCCGGTGACAAAGCCGTAGTATCGGGGTGATTTGGAGTTGCCATTGAGACCTGGCACGATGTCTTGCTGGAGATGCTGTTGTGTTTGCTCGAAGCTAATGCCTTGGGCTGGGATGGAAGTGAGGAGAGAGGATCTGGCGTTTTGTAAGGCCTCCTGGCTAGGGAGCACGTATTCTTCTTGGGCTGACATTGTGTTTGTTTTGCACATGTGAGAAGATCACAGCCTCGTGACTAGGAGAAGAGGAAAGCGGAAGGTGTGCGTCTGGAAATACCTCTGATTTTGGCGTAATGACATTGAGTCACAACAAGACGATAGCCGAAATGCATATCGCTTCCTTCTCGCGTTCGTCAACTTGGAGACATCGCCCTTCTAATGAGTCAGGAGTCAGTCAACGAGACTGTCAGTGCTGTTTTATACATCAGTGTATCTCCTGACACCAACGAGAGGATATCCAAGGCCGTACAAGTTGTTACACAAAGCCTAAACATTGATTATGAGGGTAAGGGTTGCTCTTTCCCGTCGTTGGATTGGACCCTTACACGTGATAGCGCGCTAGCCCCGCCGAAAGCCGATCGCGTTGTTGCCTCGAAACGCGCTTCGATCAATCTCAAGATTCATCTCGTCTTCTTTTACAATACTGCCACCGACGATTCCGAGGCTGCGCATCTTCCCTGGAATGCGCGTGCGATACCGAAATGCTCGACCCAAATGACGCGACATAATTTGGACGCTCATCTTCGCTGGCTGATCTCAACAAGGCCCTCGGTGCCACCGGACGTGTCGCTACCACCAGTCACCACATCATTCGGCTCGATCGCCGCGACTGCCCTGGAAGACATTGACGACATTCCCGACGGTGCATTCGACGACGACATCAGCGAGGCGAGTACCGAAGTGCCCGACGAGCCCGAAATACAGGCTAGAACTACAGAAATGGCGAGACTTAGGACAGCGCCTGGCTCTCCCACCAAACCACGACTCATCTCCGCCGGATCTGGATCTCAGCTGGAAGGCGATTCAAGAAGTGCGACAAGACCTGCAAGCAAATGGAAGCAGACTGTTCAGTCCGTAGTCAAGACGGAGTCGGTGCCGCAGACACCCGTTAAGAGCGGATGGGAAATGCCAGCTTCGGGCTCTGATGTGGAAGTTATGGATTTGACGGATAGTCTGGAAAAAATGAGGAGCCCGTCTTTTGACAGGGTTGTGCGGAATGTCACTGGGCGCAAACGGAAAAGTGAGGAATACCGAGCGGATTTGAACGACTGCCCTCGACATGGCTCCCCAGTCTCGGCAAAAGTACAACGTACAACAAATGGGTTGGCATCAGCTGGTGGTCGGTCGACTGCTCGTTCTGGCGAACAGGCAGAGTACACCACCGTCGGTGAAGTTATGGATGAGGCGCATTCGGAGCCTCCGCCACCTTATTCGACGATAGCTCTACAGGAGCCACCACGGCTGGATCCAGTACCACGAAGGGCGAACGATGCTCTGAACAACAACGGATCAATGTCTCGACAGCGTTCTGTCATGCCCGATTCGGAAGACGAGGACGAAGACAGCATCATCAACCTTACTGACCCGCCCAAAAAAGCATCGCCACGCCGAAAGCCTCCGACCAGGCAACCCACTGTACAAGAATCGCCTATATCGAAGAGTTTATCCAGTGTATTACCGGAGCGATCGTCCCGTACTGCTTCTCCAACGAAGGCACCTTCATCATCTGACCTTGCTCGACCACCGGGTTCTGTTAGTACGCAGGGTGAACCGAAGTCGGCACTTCCACAAGAAGATCGTGATCGTTTGGATAGCTTCTTCGATTTGTCCGCGGATGCCATCAAACGCGTTGTACAGGAACTCAAGGTCCGTATGGATCAGATCACCGACGAAATCGCAAACTGTTTCGAAGACGAAGACGATGACGGAGCCGAAGAGGGGCAGAATGAATTGAACCAAGTCGAAAGCCGCGTGAACGCGCTACAGTCACTCCAAGGAATGCCTCGACAGCGAGAAGATCTGACAGCAAAGAAGGCCGAAGCGTTCAACAACATGCGACAGGCTATCCGGACGAAGAGCGGACTTGTTGAGGCCAAAGCAGCCAACAATCAATGCAAAAATCAGCTCATCGAGTTCGAGTCCAGCTGCTTGTCTTTGCTGAACATCTGCCAAGAGGACATTGACAAGTGTTTGAGGCGGGCGGGTGCAGGCAGGCCAGTAGACGGAAAGGCAGTAGCTGTCAAGGCCACACAAGCTATGAGAAGCATCCCTGAAACAAGCGCACCTAGTTCAGCCCGGATTGCCCAGACACAAGCTCCCTCAAATGCATTCGAATACATGAGAGAAAAACAAGCAACACAAGCTCCAGCTAGACAATTACCAATGGCTCCGCCACCTCGGCCAGATTACCCTTCACCCTCACGAAGAGACAGAGCACGACCAGAGGTGTCATTCACTCCCTCCAACGAAGTGCACATGGTGGATGATTTCTCGGATGGAGACGAGCAGCTGTTCAGCCACAACATGGGCACACCGCCAGCACCATTTTCGGACCATAACGAGGACTTTGGAGGGGATGATGACGATGAAATGCTCCGATTTGCGGACGATATCGAGAACCGGGGGTTGCCTAAGAAGCCCACCCGCACAGAGTCTGACCGCACAGTATTCAAAGAAACATCGGCAAACAGTTATGCAGCCGCCGCGCCACCAAGTGCGAGGAAAACCAAGAGATCCCAGTTGATTCAGGCGGACGCCGATATCGAAGATCAGTTTCAGTTCCCGTGGTCTGACGATGTTGCAAAGGCTCTCAAACACCGCTTCAAGCTGCGCGGATTCCGGCAAGGACAGATTGGGGCTATCAACGCGACACTCCAGGGGAAGGACGTTTTTGTACTGATGCCGACTGGAGGTGGCAAATCTCTGTGCTACCAACTGCCTTCTTTGATTACTTCTGGCACTACTCGAGGCGTGACTGTGGTCGTCTCCCCTCTGCTTAGTCTGATGGAAGACCAAGTCCAGCATCTTCGAGCACTGAACATCCAGGCCTATGTCATCAACAGCGAGACGCAAGCGGATGAACGTCGTGCCATTTTCGATGCTTTCAAAGAGTCAAACGTCCAAGACTTCGTCCAATTGCTCTACATAACCCCCGAGATGCTCAGCAAAAGCCAGGCAATCGTCGGCAATTTCAGCAGGTTATACGAAAAGGGTCTGCTGGCGCGACTTGTCGTTGACGAGGCTCACTGCGTCAGTCAATGGGGACATGACTTCCGTCCAGACTACAAAGCCATTGGTGATGTCAGGAGACAATTTCCGAAACTGCCGGTGATAGCACTCACGGCCACTGCCACGGAGAATGTCAAGGTAGACGTCATGCACAATCTCGGGATCGACGGGTGTGAGGTTTTCGCCAGAAGCTTCAATCGTCCGAATCTCTACTACGAGGTGCGCCAGAAAGGCAAAGTAAAGGAAGATCTGGAAACCATAGCACAGTTGATCCAGAATAACCATCGCGGCCAGACTGGTATCATCTACTGCCTGTCTCGCAAGAATTGTGAGGACATAGCGAAGTCGTTGATGCAAGACTACAAGATTCGTGCTCACCATTTCCATGCTGGCATGGAGTCGGCCGACAAATCCAACATACAAAAGAAGTGGCAAGCAGGCCAGTACCATGTCATCGTGGCTACAATTGCATTCGGAATGGGCATCGACAAGGCCAATGTGCGTTACGTCATTCACCACAGCATGCCTAAAAGCTTGGAGGGCTACTACCAGGAAACAGGTCGCGCTGGACGAGACGGCTTGAACTCGAGCTGTTATATGCTCTATGGTTACCAAGATGCCGGCAAGTTGCGGCGCATGATCGATGACGGAGATGGTAGCTGGGAGCAAAAACAGCGACAGCATCAAATGCTGCGCAAGATGACTGCATACTGCGACAACAAAGCCGTTTGCCGCCGCGTTCAGGTGCTCGGCTACTTCAGCGAAAGATTTGATCCCGATGATTGCAATGGTCAGTGTGATAACTGCAACTCCACTTCCAGCTTTGAGGAGAGAGACATGACCGAATACGCCATCAATGCAATCGATCTCCTGCAGGAACTACAAGGCACCAAGGTCACCTTGAACTACTGCATGGACATCTTCAGAGGCTCGAAGATCAAGAAGGTGGTTGACAGTGGCCACGACAGGCTTGAAAACCATGGCAAGGGCAAGAGCCTCGACCGGGCAGACGTTGAGCGGCTGTTCAACGAGCTCTTGAGTGAGGGAGGTCTCAGAGAGTACAACGAGATGAACCGTAGTGGGTTCGCTAATCAGTACATGGAAGTCGGTCCTGCAGCCCATACCTTCAGAGGTAGAAAGCGACAACTCAAGATCTCGTTCGCAACGTCAAATGGAAAAGCCAAGGCCCCTTTGAAAAGGGGTGCGAGCAAAGATGCCACTACCAGCAAGGCAAAAAAGCCAGCGACCTCGAAACCAAGAGTGGAGCTACCAGAATCTACTTACATCTCTTCGCCGATACAGCAGGCCATGACCAATCGCAAGCAAAGCCGCCAGCCCCAAATCAACAGTCGCTTCGCAGGGTATGCCAATGATAACTTCGTGGTACCCGACGATGACGCGGACGAGGATTTCCAGGATGACGACGATGATGAGGATGACGGATTCGAACCCATCCGGGAAGGTGGTCGCATGGCGCCGCCGCCTCCGAAGAGGCGCGTCGGCCAACGTATCACAGCTGACGCTACGATGGATAATCTTGACGAAATGCACCGCTTTGTGGTCGACGCATTCGTCCGAGATGCCAAAGTTATCGCTGGACGCATTCAGAACGACAAGTTTCTATACGCTGTTCCCTTCTCCGACACTGTCCTTCGTCAGATGGCCATCCATTTCACTGAGACAGAAGAAGAGATGCTTGGGATCCCAGGCGCAGACCAGGAGAAAGTTCGTCTATACGGCAGACACTTTACGAAACTGATCAGAGACTGCCGTCGCCAGTACCTTGAGATGTCTGGCGCTAACGAGGACTCTCGCGTGCTCGACCCGAACCTCCAAAATGTCATCGACCTGGTCAGTGACGACGATGAGGAAGCGGAAGATTACGGACCTAGCATCAACGGGTCTGATATGGAGGATGACGAAGAAGGCGAGGCAAGCAACTATTTCCAACAAGATCCCCGTGTGGCCGCTTTCAACCAAAGGTTCGCAAACTCGCAGCTTGCCAGCAACAATTCGAACGCTGCCAGCGCCTCTCAGGCACAGACTGCTGGAAGGAAACCGGCGGCTAAGCCCCGAAAGCAAAAGTGGAAAGCCCGGGGAAGCACCTCGTACGCTAAGCGTGCGACTTCAGACGGAGCGTCGCGAGGAGCAGGATCGAGAGCATCTGGCAGAGGTGGCGCGTCCTCAAGCAAAAAGGCACCGAAACGGTCTACAGCCAGCGGTGCAGCGTCTAAACGGGGCGGTGGGGGCGGTGGATTTTCCATGATGCCGACGTGATGTGCTCTCGCGAGGATTACCAAAGGGTGACTTCTGTTTCCTTGTTCGATGATTTCAGCACTGCGTCAAGGACGCTTTCTTCACATGCAGAGTCTCTAGACTTGTTTGACTGTCTGGAGTTGGCAGGTGCGTTCGGCTTACAGATACCTCTTATACAGATTTACATGCAGATGACCGTTACGACTTTCAGTATTGGGCCTTAATGTTTGCTCGGTACACATGTACCTACGGACAACAAGAACTCTAGTGGGTGATCACAGATTGTGCACTCTACAGGCTAATTGAAAACTTGTATGATCGCAAGGCGCGTCGATTCCTTCGATCGGTTCACTACTGGGGTGTTCCAGTCCCATGTACATCGTTGCCATTAGATGGATTTGCACGCTCACTTAAGAGCAGCAGACCATGCCATCTCGATCGAAGTTCTATTGATCTCACGAGATAATCTTCAGTCTTCTACGCGGATGAGCCAGGTGGGTACATGCATGACCCGAGGGAGTGCTTACGAGCATACGCACGTAGCTTACGAACGCCACGGCAAAACCTCCCGGTATGAATTAGCTCGCTGTAAGCTCACCATTAGTCTAGGGTCGTTTCTCCGTGGACAAGTACTGGTACACGAGACAGACAAGAGTACGTGTACTGCATCTTCAGCCGCGGCTGAGAAATGGACACCAATCCTTCAATGTACTGTCCCAAGTCTAGCGAGCCGTCTCACTCAGCTCCCCAAGGCCACCAGCCAGCCAGTCAGTCCCGCGAGAAAGCCTTGTAAGAACAAGCAAGCCAAGCAACGAATGCTTAACCTACTTCTTGTCAAACCTCGGCCTCTCTTCTTCCCCATAACTCAGAACGAAAGACTAAATCATGAGTTCTACTATCCCGACCTTCTGCCTGGCCCTTCTGGCTCTGTGCTCTTGGCGACTCTACAGCAACTGGAGCCAGCTCAACCACATCCCAGGACCGCTTCTTGCAGGGCTCAGCGACTACTGGCGAGCGTGGTATCAACGTCGGGGCGAACTTCGCGAGAAACTGATCGAGTTGCATAAACAGTATGGCCCTGTTGTGCGCTACGGCGTGCGGAGCGTTAGCGTCAACGATCCCAGCGCTGTTGATGTGATTTACGGTACTCGGGCGGGGTTTGTAATCGTAAGTTCCTTCGGCTAGCGGAGGGAATGAAAGAAAGAGAGCAAAATAGACGAATCCCTAATCTCAAGTAACTCACAACCGCCTACAGGCAGATTCCTACTCCGTCCTCAAAGCCGCAACCCGCCACGGCGACGTCGACAGCGTAATCACCCTCGCAGACGAACAGCGGCACAACACCCTCCGGCGCTCGATCGCGAACGCCTTCACCGCAAAAACGACTCTGGACTATGAGCCGCACATCGACGGCACGATCCAAGAGCTCTTGCTTGCCTTGCGCCGCGAAAGCGTGTTCGATCTAGGAGCGAAAATGGCCTTGTTCGGTCTAGATGCCGCCGCCGGATTTGCCTTCAACAAACCGAAAAGCTGCCTGGCAGCGGACGCTGATGTCGATGGCATGATCACGCTGACGCGCGAGCGGGCGAGGCATTGGAGCCGTTGGGCTTCGATACCCGGCACAGAGAGGCTTCTCTACCGCAATCCCATCGCGAGGATGCTGAAAGGTGCTGCTCCGACCGGGGTTGGTGCAGCGGCCATTCGCACGCTCAAAGAGCGGACGGGCGATAAGCCATTGGTGAAAGAAGACTCCGAGACGCCGGATTTGCTCACGCGCTTCCTCGAAGCGATGCAGAAGAACCCGGAGACCCTGGACCACGCCGGCGTCGTTTCGTTGCTGATGTCGACGATCTCGGGCGCCAGCGACACGACTGCGACGGCAATGACGGCTACGATGTTCCACTTGCTGCAAAACCCCGAGTCTCTCACCAAACTACAGCAAGAGCTCGAGACCAGCAACCTCAGCAGACCTATCCCCACTTTCGCCCAAGTCAGCAGACTCCCATACTTGCACGCCACCATCCGCGAGGGGATGCGCTTGTTCCCTCCCCTCTCGCATCCGCTCGAACGTCTCGTGCCGGTGGCAGGTGTTGAGATTTGCGGCAAATTCCTGCCTCAGAACACTTCGGTCGGGTGTTTGCAGTTGGCTTTACACCTGAACCCCAAAGCTTTCGGCGAGGATGCAGGAGTCTTCCGGCCGGAGAGGTGGGTGGAGTCTACTCCGGAGGCGTTGCGGGTCATGGAGGCTTCGCATCTTGGATTTGGGAGGGGAAGGCGGCTTTGTCTTGGGCAGAATTTGGCTGTGATGGAGATGAAGAAAGTTATTCCGGCGATGTTGTTGGGTTTCGATGTGAGTACCCGAGTTTTGTAGTTTGTTGCGAAGGTTAGTTACTAATGTGAACAAATCACAGATCAGCCTCGACGATCCGGATGCTCGGCTTGTTGCTGACATGTCGGTTGCAATCATTTCGCCGAAAGAGGTGCGTGTGAAGATGACGGCTAAAGCGTAGAGGGCTTTAGATCAATAAGACGTCGTTAGAAACGCATAATTTGTGAAAGCCCTCTCTAACATTAATACTGAGAAGCTCTCTGTTGGGTGTGGCCTTAATGGTGATCGATCAGCGTTGAATTGTTGGATTGGTTTGGTAACCTAGCACAGGTGGAATCCTTCCATAACATTAGGTGACGGCCGTGAAAGTACTCAAGCATTCGGTACAAGCAACCCAACCCTCTTCGAAGCGTGTTGCGTAGACAAACCCAAGGGAAAAACTCTAGTCATAAGCCTCCATGACCTTGTTGTTAGCCACAGCTTCGGCGAAGTTCGGAATAGCAGTGGTGTGGCACCACGGTTTGGCCTGGCAAGATTGTCAGCGATTCACTGTCCACTCAAAACAAGATCGGCAACATAGCAAACATACCTCGATCTCCGCCTTGATGGCTTTCGAAAAGCAGCCCGACCATTTCAAACGAGGGTGCTGCTCGACGACTTGCTTGATCACGTCCTCGTGCACAAGGTGTGGTTGCCAGCCCATGTTGTCTGCATTCGCAATCAGTCAATAAATCAGGACTACCGCCGGTGCACGACAACGACTCACCAAACTCGGTAGCAATCTGCACCAACTGCCCCATCCTCGAAATCGTGCCCGTCTCCCCCGGATCCTGATGCCTGATGATCGCCTCGCAAACGCTCTCAGCTTGCGCCCTCGGGGCCCCGAAGCTCTGCAGCTCCTGCAGCGCCATGAAACCACCGTGCCACTCGAAACTCATATGAGTCTCCCCGCGGTGCTCGTCCGTGGTGGCGATGTCGTGATACAAGCAAGTCAAAGCCCAGGTTTCGAAGAAGTCGTTCTTGGAGGCTGAAATCCATTCGGGGAAGTGCTGAGAGACGAGGGTGTGGCCGTAGCAGTAGACGCGGAGACTGTGGTTGTAGGTCTGGGTTGGGAGGGTTTGCTTGACGTGGTCTTGAGCTTTTTTCACGACGTCGGTTTGCGGCCAGATGGAGTCGAAGTTTACGGGGACGGGGGTTGTTTTGGCGTCTGCTGCTGACGGCATGTTTGAGCGGTTGCGTGGGACGGCGGTCCAGCCGAATTCATCGACTTGAGGTTTGGACATGATGGGTTGTTTTGTTTTGTAATTGGTGTGGAGTTTGGTGTGAAAGCGAGTTGCAGTCGATTGGGATGTGGATTTGTTTCGAATCTCTGTGTTGAACTTCGAGTACGTCTGTGAGTCGGGTATCGACTTCTTATATGGTGTCTTTGCTGATGTCAAGTGGTAAACACAAGTGAAAGCGGCAAGAGCGGAAGAGTGGAGTGAACCTTGGAAGCTGTGTCAGCATTGGGGATCTGCATACGATGACGAAGCTTGAGCTCAATATATGTCACTTTTACGCCCTGCAATGTCCGCTGTTGTAGCTCCATACCACATGTACTTCAAACGGCGTATGAAAAGTGTAGACAACGGGAAACTATTACATACGCGCCTCGCTGCGGTCGCTGTTTGTTACCGAATGTAGACGAAAGCATACCAATTCTTCTCTTGATACCAACGGGCCAATTCTCCCATCGCTACCGACATGCCTCTCTAGTACACATATCTGAAATTGGGGTTCTCCTTGTCCGTCAAGTCCTCGAAAGCGTGGATGTTGCGCTTGTCATTGGCCTCGGCCACACCGGCGGCTGCGGCGGCATCGCGTTGCTTGTTGAGGCGTGTTAGATAGAATCTGAGGAAGATGATGACGAGCAGCAGGAGCACATAGCAGCCCATGTGGGTGCTGAAGGCGATGAAGTAGCGCGGTTTGTCGGTGTTGCGGAATACTTGTGGGCCTTTTTTGAATAGAACGTTAGATGGAGGTCCGGCACGAAATGTTGTGAGACTCATGGTGATGCTTACCGACTGCGTTGCCGACTGACCAGGCGATGAAGTTCATGGAGACGGCAACAGATTTCTTCGTCTGGCCTGCAATGTTTCTGCGACGGTCGTTAATCGTGAACTGGCGGTTTCAGATAAGATTGTACGCCTTACCTTGACAACAGACTCATGCCGAGACCTTGCGCAGCCCAGAACGAAAGCACGATGTAGTAGCTAAAGAGCAAACCGGCTTTGGTAGCGGTGGAATTGTTGGGAACGGTCATGAGCACGATAGTGCCGACATAACTCCTACACATTGTCAGAAAGGACGGACAGAGATGCTTAGTGTCGAGAAGACTCACGGTATCAGATAAATTCCAATGACCAACAAGTTCTGCTTTGTCTTGTTCACGAGCCACGTGGAACTCATCAAGACAATGATGATGAAAGCACCAAGTACCATGGCTAGAAGTTGAGTCTCTAGGACTGAGAATCCTAATCCTTTGATGATGATGTTGTAGAACGCGCCTAGTCCGCTTGTCGGTAAAGTCGTGCAGATCTGGATCAAGCAGTAACACCAGATCTGAGGATCCTTGATGGCCTCGAAAGCCTGCTCCTTGCGGAACTTCTTGTTTTGCAGACCAGTCTGGTTGGTCCGAACGCGCTCTACCATGAGCCTTTTGTCGTCCTCAGAGAAGCATTTTGCTCGCATCGGAGAGTCCGGGAGGAACCAGAGAACGAACCCACCCCAAAGAACGGAGAAGGTGCCGTAGGTGATGAAGATTGCCTGATATCCGGTGATCGCCTTGTTTTTGATTAGAGAAAAGCAGTACGCGAGCAATCCTCCTACGATCTGTTGTGCACCGTTCATCATATACCAGTATGTGACGGTTTGGGCCTGCTCCTCGCGCTTGTACCTAGTCGCGTGTTAGAGATAGCTGGCTAAGATTGGAAAGACTTTCTGTTCGATCACCTACCACATGGAACTCATGACGAGAAATGTCGGTTGGCAGACTGCCTCAAAAGCTCCAAGCAGCGTGCGAACGATGACGAGGTGAGTGAATGTCGAGCAAGCAGCATGCAGCGCCAGAATAGATCCCCAGACCATGATGCAAATACCTAGGAACTTGCCAATGGGTACACGCTGGATCGTCCAGTTGATGGGATACTCTACGACCACTTGCACCCCAGTTAGCTCAGTATTCAATCGATCAGTTCACACACGGTGACACTCACAAATGGCGATGTAGATACAAGTGGTGAGCCATGGGAACAGCTCCGTGCCAACCAGGTTGAAGTCCTCTTGAAGACCCATGATCGATGTGAAAGACATGGTGCCCTTGTCGAGGGCCTGGAGGAAGTACGTGAATACCATGATGGTGAGCACGCGTTTGTCGATCAGCTTCTTCAAGCGCTTGTTGTCAGCTTCGCTGATGTCGACCTGCTCTCCAGTCGCGTACTTGGCGACTTCGGCGTCCATACGGCCATAGTCCTGGTGGTCCTTTGAGAAGTCGTCGGGCGACATGACACGCTCCACTTCGTTCATCTCTTTCATGCCGGCGGCATCCTTGCCCGTCGTAGGGTCGATGTTGTTGTTCTTGTTGTCGGCCATATTGGTGGAGGGGCACTGAGGCACGTTGATGGATAACACGTGTTGACCAGGACACGCTGGTCGCAAGATGGTTCAAGCAAAGTAAGGTGCTGCACATCCGCAGGGCGGGTGTCCACATCTTATCCTCAACCCGACAGTGGTATGCACCGCCTGGGATACTCGGGGGTGCAGCACCGAAGCGCAAGCATGTTTGTCCCAATGCCGCCCATGCTTACTGGTGGGAAATGGCAAGCTCTGCAGAGCCAAGCAAACCAAAGGAAGACTAAGAGCGAGGCGGGCATGAGTTACATTTGAGATGCAACCCTGTCGCATCGCTTAGGCTAAGGGCGCGGGGATGTCTGGGGCGTTGCCTCTGGGGTGGAGCTGGGGTCGATTAGGGTCGTTTAGGGTATCCAAGACCTTCGGTAAACGGACATGAAAAGATGACCCGGAGCTCGGTATATGTTCACGCGAGCCAGAGTGTGGTACCTTTGTACACAAGCTGTTGTTTACTCTGGTGTTCTTCAGGTTCTTTTTTCACCAAAGGTCGAACCTGAATATTCGCTGGAAAGCTTCGAGTCAAGTCCATATCAATTCTTTTCAAGATGCCTCAAACACCCATATCCGTCCACGGCCTCCAAAGTGCCCAAATTCACGAGAATGTCCGTCTTCTAAGGGACAATCTTGTCAACATCAAAGATGAGACGGGCGAGTTTCTGTTGCGTCTGCCAGACGGTAGAGTGATCGACACGAAAGGCTGGCGGGATTGGGAGTGAGCATATACTCGCCCTGTTGTTGCCAACTGAAGCTAACATAGCCGCTCAGATGGACACATGGCATTGGTCTGTACGGCCTGTGGCAGTACTACGAGCTCCACGGTTCAGAAGAGGTCCTGAAAATCATCAAAGAGTGGTTCAGCGAGCAGCTTGCGTCTGGTACCACCAAGAACATCAACACCATGGCTGTGTTCCTCACCCTGGCCTACCTGTACGAGAAGACAGGCGAGCAAACATACCTCCCGTGGTTGGACTCGTGGGCAGAATGGGCCATGTATGGCCTGCCCAGAACACCTTTCGATGGTATGCAGCACATGACTTACCTCACGGATAACCACAATGAGCTTTGGGACGACACCCTCATGATGACTGTACTGCCTCTCGCCAAGATCGGCAAGCTTCTCAATCGGCCGCATTACATCGAAGAAGCAAAGCGCCAGTTCTTGGTACACATCAAATATCTCTTTGATGCCACGACTGGACTCTTCTTCCACGGATGGAAGTTCGATGAGAGCGCTCCCGGCGGCTTTGGACACAACTTTGCTCGCGCTCGTTGGGCGAGAGGCAACAGCTGGCTGACGATTGTGATTCCCGACTTCATCGAATTGCTGGACCTACCACCCAATAATGCTCTTCGGATCCATCTGATCGACACGTTGGAAGCACAGTGCCAGGCTTTGAAGCGTCTGCAAGGCAAAGATGGCATGTGGAACACCCTGCTCGACATGCCGGAGAGCGAGGGCAGCTACCCCGAAGCTTCTGCCACCGCTGGGTTCGCGTACGGTATGCTCAAGGCGATTCGCAAGCGGTACATCAGCAAGGAGTACGAGAGTGTTGCGCTCAAGGCTGTGAATGCTGTGACGGAGCGGATTAGTGCAGACGGCGAGCTGAGGGATGTCAGTTTCGGAACTGGGATGGGCCATGATCTCCAGCATTACAAGGATATCAAGCTGACGAGTATGCCGTACGGCCAGAGTATGGCCATTATGATGCTGGGAGAGCTATTGCGGGTGTTCATCTGATGGGTTATCTTGCTGGAGTGGTAGGCTCCTGGTGGCGATAGAATCATAGACCATGTTTAATGTTGTAAAGACGAAGACAACAGCGATACCTTGAAGATACATTACTCCTGTATATCTTGCATGTCCGTCTGAGTCTTCACGCCTGTAGATCTTCATCTCGAGCCGGCGATGCACGGCTAAGGAGGAGCGAGGAGGAGGAGTCGTAACAATTCGCAATTCATGCCCCGCCGGCGTCATCCGCCTGGTTATTGGTAATACGAAGTCACTCTCACGCGAGCAGGGCTCACACGGTGGACGGGAGATTTGATGTGCTTTTGAAGGAACACCAGCGACACTAGTCAAAACTGCGCCTCATCCAACCGAATGTTCGCCCGTCCTCTGCGACTCGCACTCCCGACAACTCGCACCGCAACCCGTCAACTTCACTCACACCGACCCCTTCGAACTCCACTTGCGACTCCAAAGCGCGCCGCCGTCGAACCCTTTGCTTTTGTCCTCGCCTTTGGTCTCTCCGCCACCGCCGCATTTATCGTAGACAGATACACCAAAGAGGATCTACCAGTTCAGCCCGCGCCATCCATCACACACGATCAGAACGACACCCTCGCGCTCGAAGCGCAAAAGTACCCCGACGTAATGGCAGCGCAGATGCCTCCCGGAAGGCCGGGCAACCTCACGCCCGAGCAGGAGATCAAGTTGAAGGAGATGTGGGCGCAAACCCTCGAAGTCTTTGGCGTAGCACCCGAAGGCACACATGCGAGCGGCACCGCCACGCCTACCACAACCGGAACACCGGATTCCGCAGCAGAGAAGCCCAAGCCCAAGTCGAAGGGAATGAAACTGTTTGGCCGCAAGAGTAAGGACGATGCTGGCAGTGGGGCTGAGGGTGGAAACGACAAGCATGGCCAGGCGCAAGAGTTTCAGCAGGCTCTCGCTTCGCAAAAGCCCGAGGAGCTGAGAGAGGCCTTCTGGAGCATGGTCAAGCACGATCATCCAGATGCGCTCCTATTGCGATTCTTGCGCGCGAGAAAGTGGGACGTTCACGCAGCTCTCGTCATGTTCGTCTCGACCATCCACTGGCGGGCGAAGGAAATGCACGTCGATGATGATATCATGATCAACGGCGAGGAGCGGGCGATCAAAGACTCCAAGACAAGCGGCAGTGAGAAGAAGGAGGGCGACGACTTCATGGCTCAGCTCCGCATGGGCAAGAGCTTTTTGCACGGCACGGACAAGGACGGTAGGCCATGCTGCTATGTTCGCGTGAAGTTGCACAAGCAGGGTGAGCAGTCGGAGAAGTCGCTCGAACGCTTTACAGTGTACACGATCGAGACAACGAGGATGATGTTGAAGCCGCCTATCGATACCGCTGTAAGTATATCATTTGATGTTGTAAACGTTTTCGTCCCACTGACCATCGATTCTTTAGACCATTGTTTTCGACATGAGCGACTTCTCTCTCGCAAACATGGATTACACACCTGTAAAGTTCATGATCAAGTGCTTCGAGGCAAACTACCCCGAATCTCTCGGCAGCGTGCTCGTCTACAAGTCGCCCTGGGTCTTCCAGGGAGTGTGGAAGATCATCCGCGGCTGGCTAGACCCAGTCGTCGCAAACAAGGTCCACTTCGCCAGCAGCGTCGACGACTTGCAGCAGTGGATCCCCCGAAGCCAGATCTCAAAGGAGCTCGGCGGTGACGAAGACTACACTTACAAATACCCCGAACCGGTCGAGGGCGAGAACTCTCGCATGCAGGACACGGCAGCAAAGGAGAACATCAAGGGCGAGAGATCCGAACTGATCAAATCGTACGAGTCCGAGACGCTTAACTGGATCTCTGGCGAGGACGCTGGCGAGGGCAGGACGAGACTCGCGCAGCGCATTGCCGAGAACTACTGGAAACTCGACCCTTATGTGCGGGCGAGGAGCTTGTACGACCGCTCCGGTGTTATCGGCGAGGGCGGAAAGCTGAACTTTTACCCTTCGAGCAACACTACCACTGCAGCCGCGGGCGGCGCCGACCATGGTGATTTGGACTGACGAGGGCCGAGATTTGGATCTGAAACTCATAGATGGGAAAACGAAAGAAGGGAAAATTGTACATACGACTCGCTGGATTGCCGTGAGTGAAAGTAGAATCAGCGCACCTTAATAAGAAATAAACCTCGAAAGAGAGCTTTGCTTTTGGCTGCTTAACTGCAATGCTGTCGCTTTCATAAAGCTAAGCTACGCTCGCGTCGCGAGTGCAACCAGGCAGCGAACATGGTGCTAGACAAAAGGGCCACTTCTTCCATTGCCCTCCAGAGGTATCCTGGCACAATGGTATTCGTAAGTCAATCTAGGTAAGTGAAATCAAGAAACATCGACCCTCCACCCAGAAAATCCCACGCCCGTCTTTCTTCAAGCCTCAGCAGAAATCTCAGCAACCTCAACATCAACCTTGTTCCCCTTCTCCAACCCCTCCAACCTCTTCAACTCCTCCTCCTTCATTCTAGCCATCCTCCGCAACCTCTCTGGGACAACTTCGTCCCTAGTCCCCTTGACCTCCCAGCCCTCCAACCTCTCCACCCCCAGCTCCTGCAGCGTTTTCCTCTCTACCAAACTATACTCGCTCCCATCCCCCGCCCGATCAAACCTCATCGGCTCCTTCAGACTCACCGGCGGGTTCGTGATAATCCTCACGTTCCTCAAACTGTTACTGCTAGCCGCATGCAGCATAAGCGGGTGCAACAAAAACACATCCCCTACTTTCCCCGTGACTTCCACGAAATCCTCCCTGCGCATAGACTTGGCGACGTCGTTGAAAAACTTCAACCCGACCTCGGGCTCCCACTGCGGGTTCTGGGCCCGCGGCGTCATCCGCGGACTCACGCCCTCGGGGTGGTCGCGCAGGTACTTGGCCATGACGGGGATCGCAGCAGGGCAGATCATGGTCCCGCCGCCCCCGGGCGCGATGTCCGTGAAGAGCGGGATGACCAGCAAGCCTTGCTCGGGCGAGTCGAGGAAGTGCACGAAAAAGTCGCCGTCGACGTGCCACTCGGCCAGCTCTCTTGGGTCGGTTTCCTTGCCCTCGCCCTCGGCGGAGCCCAGGTTGACGATCAGGCCGTCGCCCCACTCTCTGTTCTTGTCGGAGATTTTGTCTTCACCGCCGAGGAGTTCGCCGATGGCCGTCCAGGCTTTGGGGGCGAACTCGGAGGCTGAGAAGTGGTTGTGGGCGGGCATGTTGGTCCGCAGGGTGTGCCAGGTGGATTTGTCGTTGGGGTCCATTCCGAGGCGGGTCCAGACGTTGGAGGTGACGGAGTCGGATTGCGCTTGGGTGAAGCAGTTTGAGAGTTTGATGTAGCCATGTTGGAGGAAGTGGTCGATGTCGGCCTGCGTGAGGACTGGGTCTTCTTTTTGGGTTGTCATGATGGGCTTGGTGGTGGTGGTGGCGGTGGTACCTGGGAGTGCTGGTTTTCGGTGGTGGCGTGGATTAGCATCTTGAGCAGCAGCTTATTGTCTTATATCCATAACGGTAAGTAGGACGGGTCATCCAGGTGATGTTCTACCCGAAGGAGCCATGCGGCTAAAGCGACGCGGGTTGCGGCTAAATGCGTATCTTTGCTTACAATTCGATATGTGACATCGAGCGAATGCCTATATGTCTGACGACAAAACCGATCATCTCAAACTACCTATAGGGCGTGGAGAGACGAGTACACCATACATACCAAGTGATGCAAGAAAGCAGTCCGCGTGATCTGCCACAATCGTCGAATGTATCAAGTGTATTCCAATCGAAAAGTACATCGTGAACTTTCAGAAAACAATGCAAGCCGCAACGCACAAAAGTATGTCCGATGATTTGCTCTTCGTCCTGTACTGTACGTAGCTCGACAACAATCTGCCTAAGCACCCTCACTGCCGAATTCAAGCGTCCATTCTGCACTCCGCTTGAGATCCTCGCCGCTAACGGTTGGTCTCGAGCTCTTGATCGCCTTGATGAAGTCCTTGACCTGGAGGGGAGGCTCGAGCAGCTGTTCCGTGTCGACCTGCACCCAATTCATCTCTATCGCACCCGCGTCACCGGGGCTGCAAGGCGTAAGCTTCTCCATGCCATCCACGTCGACCTTCTTGTAGTGCGTTGCGGTCTGGATTTTCCGCACGGGCTGCATGAGAGCGTCTTGCACGGCGATTGCGATATCGGAACCCGAGTAGCCTTCGCTTAGCTTGCCGAGAGTCTTATAGTCATCTGCTTTCAGCTCGCATGGTGTCGTGCCCACGGCGATTTCGAACATGCGCATGCGAGCGGGCTGGTCGGGCAGACTGATGTGCACACGCCTTTGGAAACGACGTCGGATGGCGGCGTCTAGTTGCCAGGGAATGTTGGTTGCTCCCAGGATGAGTACACCCTTGCTGTCATTTCCTACACCATCCATCTGGACCAGCAGTTCTGTTTTGATGCGACGAGATGCTTCTGACTCGCCCTCGCCTCTGGGACCACACAACGCGTCGATCTCGTCGATGAAGATGATGCTAGGCCTGTTCTCTCGCGCTAGATTGAACAGCTGCTTGACCAAGCGCTCCGACTCACCCATCCACTTGCTCACCAGATCTGAACTGCTGACGGAGAAGAAAGTGCTGTTGGCTTCTGTCGCGACAGCTTTCGCGAGGTATGACTTTCCTGTACCCGGTGGTCCATAGAGCAAGATACCCTTCCACGGCTGCCGCTTGCCAGTGAAAAGATGCGGGAACTTGATGGGCAGGATCACAGCCTCTTTAAGCGCCTCCTTCGCCGCCTCTAAGCCCGCCACATCCTCCCACTTGATGTTCGGCTTCTCCGTGAGAATGGCACCCGCGAGCGCCCCCCTCAGCTTCTTGCTCTCAGCATCATCCTCACCCTCGTCCTTCCCACCCGATCCATTGCTAGCCGCCCCATTGTTCCCCATCGCAGCGGGTTTCCGTTTATTGCTGTCCTGTTCTTCGATATGCTTCTTCAGTTTCTCTGCTCGCTCCATGTACTCGCCGGCCTTGCCCCGGATCATGTCCTTTGATTTGGGGTTCTTCTCCCATTTGAGCGCCAGCATGAACAGCTCGAGCGCGGCATAGTATTGCTGGTACGCTTTCTCGTATTCGCCTGCCGTGTCTTGTTCGATGGCCTTCTTGACGGTCTCGATCGCCCGGCCGAGGAAGTCGGTGTTCGACATGGTTTGCGGTACGTCGTGTGTGACGAGAACAGCACAGCTTTGGTTCGAAGGATGTCCTCAGAAGGTATGCGAGTGGATTGGCCTTATCGTGACAGGCTACAGCGGTGGGAAGACAGGTGGTGGGGCGTGCGGGTGTTGACGCTAGATCGAAGTCTTGGTATCGTCTCTGATGATATGCGAACAGCCTAGACTGGAGGGTATGTAAGCACCAGAGTGAGGTCGGCGATTGGCGAGGGTGAAGTGAAGTGTGTGTCAACAATGTTGTCGTGGTGTTTCGTGGTCGAGGCCGGGATGGATGTGTGGAGAAGGCGTTGTTGGCGGGGCAGTGCTTTGCAGTCGAGGCGCTCTTCAAACGGAGAAACGGTTCACTTCGAACCGCTTGAAATTCAAAGACATCAAGAAGCTGGTTTTACCCAATTCAAAACACAAGCTGGAAGTGACCGAACTACAGAAAACCAACTGATCGTCCGCACTGCAATCGCAAGCGCGATGGAACAACAAAAGCAGCTCCAGTCGCTTACCAACGAATATCAGTCACTTCAAAATGGTATGCCGCCACGTGATCGCGACAGGAGTCAAATTGATCTGACTAAATCTATAAAACAGATATGAGCACCCTGGTCACAGCAAGACAGAAGCTCGAAAGCCAACAGCAAGAGAACAAGGGCGTGCAAAAAGTACGCCACGAGACAATACTCGAATCACACACGTTGTAGAGACTACTAACAACTTGCCAGGAGTTCAATACACTCGCCGACGATGCCAACATCTACAAGCTGGTCGGCCCTGTCCTACTGAAGCAAGACACCACCGAGGCGAAGAGCACAGTCAACGGTCGCTTGGAATACATTGGCGGCGAAATGTACGAGTGCACGGAGGGTTGTCCATTTGAGAATCTGGATGGTTGCTGACTTTCCAATTGTATAGCAAGCGCATCGAAGGCAGCATCAAAGAGATCACAGACAAGAGCGAGAGCAAGAAGATGGAGGTAAGTCGCTGGTTTCGAGTGTGCTCTAATGGTTAGGATCTGGAAGACTGACATTTGCCTTAGATCATGCAAATACAGGGCGCGATGCAGCAGCAACAGCAGCAGCAAAGTGCTGCTGAAGAGTAGGGATATCCAGACAGAAAAAGGGACCAAGGTTCCCAATACCAATGACAATGTCTCTATGGACCAGAATGATGGGGTTTTTGGTCAGAACGAGTTTTTAGACGCGCACTAAGTTCACTATGCTGCCAGACCATCGCGATTGACGAGAGCTCACCACCAGATACAGAGACAAAATCAGCAACTTCTTGCGGCCTTTCTTTCAAGCCACCTTCCTAGAAGAGAGAATCACTGCACACTCCATCGCAAACCCAAAACAACGCGCATACCAGCCCCGCGACCAAAGGCTCAACTCCATACAATGCGGCGCCCCACGGACAAAGCTGCCATCGACTCGCGTACTTTGAGTGAAAGCTTCCACGCAATCGTTCAAATGCCCCTGCGTCCCCTCGAACCAACAGTCCAACTCCGCGAAAGCGAACATGACCGGAACAGTCACCTGAGCAGCCCACGCCTCCCTCCAACTCGTCGCCCAGACCGCGCTTACACTGTTTGCTTCGGCGACGGGGATCGGCTGGCTGAGTCGGTCGGACTGCCTCAAGACCGCGGGGTCCACTGTGCCTGGGCTGAACATCATACTGTCTTTGAACTCTGTACTCTGGGAAGCGTAGTCTGGGCCTGAGTTGCCTACCATGGGCGGGAACTGGGCGACAGCGGGTGGCACGCGGTGCCCGAGACCTGAACAGATGATTCCGCTCAATGGATACGCAGGGCTGGTTTCTTTGGCGTGCATTGCAGCCGCTACGATCCCTTGCTGACAGCCGAGACTGTGGCATGATAAAACAACACTCGAGCAGCCGGTGCCGAATCTGGCCCAGAGAGCTGGGAGGACATGGTGATGCATCCAGGCGCCGGTTTTCTGCGGGTAGTCTGCTGCTTTTGGCATTGGACCGTCGAAAGTCGAACCGCCGTAGAAGGGTCGATCGACTGCGACGAACGGTATGCCATATGTTTGGCTGGGAATGGCGGCTGTGTGGTTGGCGTCGGCGTGGAAGTAGTCGCTGTTGTAGCCACCGCCGTGAATGGCGATGATCAACGGAATCGATGCCGGGTTCTCGGCTGTATTGCGTAGAGGTACTGAGCAGATTCCGGTAGCGGTCCCTCCGTTTGACAGCTTGCAGGTGAATGGTTCCATTTCGTCCTATGTTTGAAGCCTAGAGAGAGTAATATGGAGCTGTTTGTAGTAGTGAAATGGGCGGGCTGTGATACTCGGAATTCCAGAATGATCCGTGATTCGAAGCAACCTTTTCACTTAGGTCGTGGAATATGGGTTTTTAAGGTTTGAGGAATAGAAAGATGGTTCGTGTTATTGAACGATGAGATGGAAAGTGCAGTCGGCCACCTTTCGGCCTTCATTAAGTCCGTAAGCCCGATCCACGACAACAATGATGTGCGTGTGCTTTACCCACTTTAACACGACACACAACCTTGCTCGGTATCGACCGAATCCCGAATCTGTCATCAACATTTGCTAACTGATGTGCGGCACAAGACGAAGGGTTTTGACTACCAAATGATTTAATTCATGGCCCTCCAAACAATCTGCTTGGCCTTGACAGTTTCTCCACCTTGACTCTTCATAGAGCAAGAGCAAGACATCACTTGCAAGCCGCATCTCCATCCAGATCACTTGTTCAATCGCTTCACGGCAGCAGTATGCTCGTAGACCAGCGGCTTTGCCTCAGCACTATCATCATCGTCAGTAAATCTTCAGAATTGCCACATTACGTTAGTCCAGCGGAGAAACTCACTCATCCAGATAAATCGTAAAACCATCATTATGGTTCCTCCCATACGAGTATCCCGAAAAACCAAACTGCCAATACATGTCCGAGATCTTTTCCTTCAGACTCGTCTTCTGCCACAGCGACAAAACCTCGACTCTCGAGGCAGTCTCCGTGCGGTTGAGGTACTCGAGTCGAGCTTCGGGGGTGAGCCATCCTGTTGAGTCGCCGTCAGCATTACCCAGGAAACATCATAGGGGTGAGAGTCCTAGTCTCCCCAACTCACCATACTCCTCATGCACAACCGGCTTCCTCCACTCCCGCATCGAAGCCCCGTGATCCTCAATCCACTGCACCGTCCACTCCACAGTCTTGGACCACCAATCCGGGTACGAGTGGAACGTCCCGAAATCGATGTTCTTGAGCTTCAGCTCGGCGTCGAAATCGCTCCCGTCTGCCCCGTTGTAAGCCCAATCCTCACTGTCGATATTAAAGCCGCCCTCGCTCCCGGTTGTCACGAGGTGGTGGGGGTCAATGCTTTTGATGTACGAGCTCATCTCGTCGTACCAAGCGGTGATCAATTCGGGGGAGCAGTTTGCCGGCGAGCGAGGCAGGTTGCGCACGCCGTCGGCGCCGCAGCGGGCTTCGTTGGCGAGTTCCCAGGCGAGGATCGTGGGCGAGTTTTTGTGCCGAGTCACCATTGCTTTGATGTAGCTTTTGAAGGCTGTTTTGATCTGGGGGAGGCGGTAGAACTGCGAGGGATGCACGTCAGCATACAAAACTGGGATAAAGAAACTCCAACGACCTCCTTAGGTAGTCCGGTGGACGCACATCATCGTGGTATTTTCCCCCTAAGTTGACAGTGTAAACATCCATGCCGCCATAATCGGCCCAGTTGTTGGTCAGCGCAACGATCAGTTTCACGCCGGTTTTCGTCGCCGCGTTGACGACTTTGTCGAAACCGCTAACGTCGATCGTCGATTTCCCGTCCGCTCCCCAGCGCTGGAAGACGACTTCTGTGCCGCCGGCTCCTTCGCCGCCGTACTGGGGCAGGCCGGTTGGGTTGTAGGTGACGTTCTTGTCGTTGAAGCCCCAGGTGCGGAAAACGTCAAGGCCGGCTTTCTTTGCGGCGGAGAGACCGAGCTCGACGTCTGCTTGGTTGTTGTTGAAGGGGAAGTACTGATACGACGGTCAGCTTGTGTGGTTTCTTTGGCTGGTTTCTCTTGTGACCGGGATTCTCACGTATGCGTTGCTACCGGCGAAGTAAAAGTCCTTGCCGTCCAGTTTGAATTTCGTGCCCGAAGTCGTCACGAAGCCTTTGGGGGGGTTGCTGGGAAGTGCTGCTGCTGTGGTCGCCAGCAGAGCGAGGGAGGCGAGGCTGGTCAACATCGTAGGGCGAGGCGGTCACGAGTAAGCAGGCGGTGAACTATGGACTAAAGGATCAAACACCGCCTGCTTTTGTACACGAACAACATGCTTTTCCGACTTGGTGGGAAATCATTTCGCCGGGCAGTATAGAGGCGTGTTCTTGGCTGTCAAACGTTGCGACTCTTCTGATGCGGAGAGTGTTCGCCATGGTGCTGAATTGGCTAAGCGAAAGAGTTGTGTAAAAGCTGCGGGATGTTGCCCTAAGTAGTAGGCTCAAGGAGATGGGGAAGTCTTAGGGTTTCGTGAGACCTATGCGTGTCTTGGTTTCTCCGTGCGTGTAATAGCCTTGTAGGTGTACGGAGAGCCCTACTCCGTGGCCTGTACATGCATGTCGCTTAGTCCTGACGAGTTTGTAGTTGTAATGATGAACTTTGAACACGCATTGAAATGCGGAATTGAAGTCTAGATCTTACTGGAAACATAACACCAAGCAAGATTTTGGTCCAGCCTCCGATATGGTACAAGAATTCGACATTAGATTAGTTGCGGTGCTGTAAAGAAGTCGTGTGCAATTACAGTACATGGTGATCAAATTAGTGCTGATAGAACATGCCGCAGATCCAAGAAAAACGGGACCAATGCTGGGTTGGCGTATGTCCAGAACTGAGTGAAATGTTGCAGTCCCGTGCCGGTCGGTCGGAGAACTCAGTGCTGCCTCTCTGGCGCCCAGACAAACCAAGCGACCACCACGACGGCCTTGAGAACAACAGCAGTCCAAAGAGCTCCAACAAGTCCGACAGAGCTATGCGCCCACACGCCACCGATAGCCGCGCCCCCCAGAAGCAAGATAGGAGCGGCAATCCGGCGGTTGCGCTGGGGGTTGTCTTTCAGGCCGAGTTTGAATAGCCCAGGATCCGAGAACAGGTCGCAGTAGTTAGAAGTCAACACAGAGGTTGTCAGGCCTGAGTATTGCAGAGCACGCGAAGCCACTGTCTGTCCTGCAGATTGGAAGGCTACCAGTGCGATGGAGAATCCGCCCCAACGGTTGAGAGGGGCTGTTTTGTCCAGTTCAGGTCCGAGGGTTGCTAGCAATGCCGCAACAAGGATGCACATCATCTGGAAGAGAAAGGAGCCGACCAGGACCCATCGTCTGCAAGGCGAGAAGCGGCGATGGAAAGAGCTGAAGCAGAGACTGCCTAGGCAGAAGCAGACGATGGAGATGAGGGCTCGGACCCAGCGGTCGCCTTCATCCGGCGCAATGATGCCTAGTCCGAGGTAGACGGTGTTTCCTGTAGGACCTGTAAGATGTATGCACTACTGGCCACTGCGATCATGATGTACTACTAACCAGTCTGCATGCTGACGAAACTTCCCCATGCCATGACACTGCTGCTGTCCAGCAGTCCGGTAATGATGTAACAACCAAGCAAGGCGATATCTCCCCAAGATTTTGTTACGTTGACATTCATATGACGAGCACATCTCGAGACAAATGCGTTTTCCGACGAAGACGTTTGGAGCATAGCTGCTCTTTCGGCATCTACTTGGTCGGCCACAGGGTAGTCCTGGGCAAGAGTCCCATAGCCATTGCGAGACGCCATTGCCACTGTGTCTCTTATGGAAGTCGACTCTAGTATATTGTCGATGTCCAAAATCGTGGAAAAGAAGGTGTTCGATGATCTGCTAGACCGGGGTGCGCCGGCAAGAGGCGGGTACGCAGTTCCTTGCTGCAGGAACGATGCAATAGATGTCCCACTAGGCGATATGGTTTCCAGAATCGTTTCCAATGGGCTGATAAGTGAATTCTAAAGCAGTCTTAGGTAGGAATTATCTAGAAAAAAATCCTGGAAACGGTCGGTCAAACACGAAGAGGCACGTGACACTTCCTCTCGTTGAAGCACGCACAGATCGCCTCCGATAAGAATGACGTGAGGTGAGCCAAAGGAAAGATCAACATGCGATCGATCTCTATCTTCACAAACGATTCAAGTCTGGTGCCCCCGAGACAGTGGTGAGACGGTCGCTGGGTGCATGATTGTTGTATGAAAACCCCGCTGCGATGATGGAAGAAGAGCTGTGGAGGTGTTCGTTAAGTTATCGTTCTTGAAGATACAGTACATAGGTAATGTATCGCTGTAGATCGGATGTGACCAAGGTTGTACTTCGCAGTACACAGGACTTGATATGTAGGCGAGGTTATACCAACACACGACGATATTACTTGTCGACATATCTCCCTCGCAGCTTTGAGCGATTAATGGTATTGTTAATGAAAAGAGCCAAGTCATCTGCAGCATGTCGGCATGTGTTAGCGTGCGCGATATCTGAAGCTGGCACTGCCAAACTTACATCACAACTTATGCACCCCATCCTTCTTCTCCTCCCGCCGCCAAGTGCATTCCGCATCATCTCTTCCATTTTTCCTCACACCACTGCGACGCCTCTTCTCTTCCTCTCCTCCCAGAGTGCCGAGACAAGGTGGCAGGCCGATTACTGCGTAACATCCTTCACCATGTCCGAATTCCCGGAGTCCCCTCAGAGCGAGACATTCACTCCCAGTTCGCCTTTCCGCCCTCCCAGCATCTTGGCTTCCACTCCCAAAGCGTCCGGCGCATCCGTTCGCGAGTCCTCTGCTCACGCAGATGGCCATGGCGGCTCCACCGGCGCTTCGACTCCGCCCCGTCAACACATCGCCCTGACCGAGCCTCCTCGCCCTGCGCTGCCGGCTCGCTTGACCGCAACCGCCCGCGGCGAGAGCCATAGGAGTATGAGTGAGGCATTGCGCTTGGCGCGATCGCGTCAAGAGCAAGAGGAGCTACTAGATGATGAGGAACAAGCCGACGACGATGGTTGCTATCCGCCGAGAAAGAACGACGACCCGCGAGTACCAAACCCGCACGGCTGGCTGCCTGTCTACACCTCAATTCACAAGATTCGACGTCTGATCGTTGCAAGCATCGGTAGGTTCAATCCACATATCTCATTGTTCTCACTTGGTTGCGCATTGGTGTTGCGCCTGATTTCTTTCTCTCTCTGTTTGTGCGGGAGGAAGCTTGCGATTCTTCAACAGAACTTGCAAGGGCGTCCCGCTGATTTTGGAGGGACCATGTCCCTAGATAGATGATCCATACCCACTCGAACAACTCAAGAGCCCTCGCATGAACATCAGCGTCATCAGACCACTTGTCGACCACTTGTACGATCCCGATGATGTCTCCATTGTTTACTGCTTGCTAGTCAACCGCATGCAATTCTTGCGTGAGCAAAGCTATCAAGCCCACCATCAATCAGTCAATAACACACGCGCCACTGTTTGCGAACTCATCGCTGGCCGTGTGTTGAGACGTTTCGATGAAGATCATGAGGGACGGCAAGGCTTACTCCTCATCGCCAATGTGCTTGTTGCCGGGTTTGAGCCCTTCCAAAACGCGCCACCTGAGGTTGCCCGCACGAACAAGGACGCAATGCATTGGGCTGTCAGATCACACTTCATCCGACCCGAGGCTGAAAGGATGTTGACTGCTCTGGAAGTCGCAATCGTCACGGAGTCAAAGAACTTCCTAAGTTCTTCTTCGTGTCAGAAGATTGTCGACGCCGTGTACAGGGGAAGAATTACTTACACGCCCACGTCTTTCATTGATATCTTACCCGATCGCTACAAGAGCCGCGGAATCTCGTTGTACGACCCTAGGAAAGCGCCACTCCTCAACCAATACCGACTCATCGTCCCAAGGACCCGCAACATCATCGAAGCGGGGCAATTCATCCTTTTGCTTCTCCTCTATGTCCTTACGATGACCAACAAGTCCCGCGCGATAGGTGCCGAGCACTTGCGTTTCACCGTCGCCGAGCTTGTATTCGCTGCCTACGGACTTGGCTGGTGTCTTGACGAGATGGCCTCGATCACGGAGCATGGCTGGACAGTCCACACCGAAAATCTATGGTCATTCCTCGACATCACCTTCGTCCTGATATTCACATCCTACTTCGGCATCCGCATGCACGGCCTTGCGATAAACGACGGCAGCATCTCCAAGCTCGCCCTCGACGTCCTATCGCTCGGCGCTCCCGTCCTCCTGCCTCGTCTCGCATTCTGCCTGATGCCCGAGAACATGCTCTTCATCGCCCTCCGTGCTATGATGGCCGACTTCACCTTCCTCACAATCCTGGCCGGCTGGTGTTTCGGTGGCTTCCTGCTCGCCATGCACTGGCTCTCCGAGTCCCAAGACGGCTACAGCAAACACTCGCCCATCACAATCGCCAAATGGATGCTCTGGATCTGGTTCGGCCTGGACGGTACCGGCGTGCAGCGCTCAGCAGAAATGCACTGGCTCCTCGGCCCAATTCTAATGATTACCTTCGCCTTCCTCGGCAACACCCTCTTCCTGACGATCCTGGTGGCAATGCTCAGCAACACCTACACCAACCTGGCCCGCAACGCCACGGCCGAAACCCAATTCCGCCGCGCCGTGCTCACCTTCGAAGGTGTAAAATCAGACGCCATATTCGCTTACCGCCCGCCGTTCAACCTCCTCGCCCTCTTCTTCCTACTCCCGCTGAAGATGGTTCTTACAGACCGCTGGTTCCACAAGCTAAACGTGACGTTCGTGCGCGTCCTCAACGCCCCGATATTGCTGCTCGTATCCCTCTACGAGCGCCGCTACCTCTGGAAACGCAGCCGCAATGCCCCGCCCCGCAAACAGTCCTGGCTACAGATCTGGGCGCACTTTGGCGCCCACGGAGACTTGCAAGCGGTTTTCGACACGGAGCCGCCGCAGAGCGTGCTCGAGGATATGGAGGATGTGGATGATGTGTTGGGTGGGGATGGGATGTGGGATGGGGGCGGGTATGTGGATGCTTTGAGAAGGAGGAGGGGCAGTCGGAGTGTTTATAGCAATGATGCGGCGAGTGGGAGGACGGGGTTTACGGCGGGCGGAGGGGGGTTGGAGGGGATGCGAAGGCGGAGGAGTATGGTGGGTGGACTGAGAGGGGAGTTGAGGCTGGGGAGTAATGATTTGATTGGGGATGTTTGAGGGTCTTCTGGGTGGATGTGGCGGGGCAGAGGTGGTTGTCATTGTAGATATAGGTCTAGTGTTGTAATTTTCCGACACCGGCAAACTTTGAACTGTAGCGTTCGTCACATCACTGGAAGTCAGGATCAGCCAGGTGGATGAAGAGGAAGGCAGCCTTCTCCCATCCGTGTTCTTGACAATCCTGAGCTTCTTTCCTCTTCCTTTTGGAAAAAACCCCCCTCCCGACACTTCGGGCTGAGATCCGCCGAGCCGAACATGCAGTGCATGCTTCTCCGCAGTAGACAGGATATCAGGCAAAACACATTCTTATATTCCGCATTACAAGATGATGCAGAGTTGCTATTGGCATCTCGAAACAAAGACGTGATACTGAACACGTCCAGTGAGATACTAGGATCTTCCTTAACTAACGTACCCGGCGTACCGTCCGCCGCATTTCAACATGATGTTCAAATCGATTACACGCCTGCTATGTTTGTCCGCCATATCTCAAGCGACAGCGCAGCATATCTACATCACTCACCACCATGAACGCACCACATGCACCGTCTTTCCCGGCAAAGACAACGCCACCGACGACGTCCCAACAATCCTCAAGGCCTTCGACCAATGCGGCCACGGAGGAAACATCATATTCCCGCAAAACGAGACTTACCACATCAACTCCCGCCTGAACCCACGAGTCAACGACGTTAACATCGACTGGCAGGGACAATGGGTGGTAAGTCCACTGTTCGGCCTCGCTCTCGCCAGCCACTAACGTTTCCACTTCCACCAGTTCTCCGAAGACCTCGCCTACTGGCGAAATAACTCATACCACATCGAGTTCCAGAACCACGCCGCGGGCTTCGTCCTCACAGGCGACCACATCCGGATCAACGGCCACGGAACCGGCGGCATCGACGGCAACGGCCAAGTCTGGTATTACGACGAACGCAACGAGACCGAAGGCGCCCTCGTAGGAGCCACCCGCCCAGGCCGCCCAATGCCCTTCGTCCTATGGAACGTCAGCGACGTCGACGTCCGCAACTTCCACGTCGTCCAGCCCCAGCTCTGGGCGATCAACATGCAGAACGCGACGAACATCGTCTTCGACAACATCTACGTCAACGCCACGTCCCCGGAAGCTCACGAGGGCATAAACTGGGTGCAGAACACGGACGGGTTTAGTAAGCCTCACACTCAACGACCCGTCCGGAAACACAAGACCAAAAAGCAGCACTAACAACAATCTCTACAGATACTATGGACTCCCGAAACGTCCGCCTAACAAACTTCCTCTACCAAGGCGGCGACGACTGCGTCGCCATCAAACCGCGCAGCCACGCCATCTCCGTCCGCAACGTGACTTGCATCAGCGGCAACGGAATCGCCATCGGCTCCCTAGGCCAGTACCTCGAAGACTCGAGCGTGACGAATGTCGAGATCGACAACGCCACGATCATCAAAGGCGGCGCCCAGGGGAACGTCGGAAATGCCGTCTACATCAAGACGTGGGTTGGCGAGCTTGTATCAGGCGGCGACCGCGACTACGAGTCCGAATACCAGCCTCGCGGGGGCGGGTGGGGCGATGTGAGGAATTTGGTTTTCAGCAATTTTGAAGTCCGTGGGGCTAAGAATGGGGGTGTCGTTACGCAGAACAGTGGTGATAATGGGACTGCGGCGGGAACTTCGAACATGCTGGTCAATAATGTGGTGTTTGCGAATTTCACGGGGTGGCTTGATGAGGGGAGGGAGACGATTGCGAGCGTGAGCTGTTCGGAGCGGCAGCCTTGCTACAACATCGCTTATGTGAATTACGATTTGAAGACGGGGGTGAATGGCACGAGCTCGGGGAAAGCGAGCTGCAAGTGGGTGGAGGATGGAGGCGTGCGTGGCGTTGACTGTTGAGAGTTGACGATGAGTGGGCTGTGACATGACGCCAGAATCGAGTCGGAAACGACATGCGCTGCGTATGAATTCGTGCGATCACTCGGTTCTCACAATTACCCTCCCAGCGGGAAGCTGTGCCACTCTTTCTTTGGATCGCCCGTCGACTTGTCAGGCCACAGGGTACGGAAATGCGGCTCCACGCTCCCCAATACAGGATCTTTGCCATCCTGATCATACCAGTCGCGCTCCTCCTCGTGTTGAGAGGCGAAAGCTTCCATGTCTTCTTGAACGATGACTCTGTCCTGGCTGTCAATATTGTGGTTCGGAACAGCTATCCACTTGCGAGTGAAGTGATCGAATATAGGCTCCCACAAGTACATGTGCTCGTCGATAGGAAGTGAAGGAGGATGCAATGTGACCTTTTGGCGAAATCTCCTGTTATCCACGAACTTTCCAGCATTCGACACTTGGATGGTCAAGCGTTCGAGAGGTTTCGAGGTTGGAGGCTTTGCGGCTGCCACGGTGCTGAAGATTGCCGCAACGAGAGGTTTGTCGATGGCGCAGTTCTTCAGTGACTGGAAGATGTGGCCGTTACGGGTTTCGATTTGGTCACGCTCCGGCCATTCGAACAGCTGTTGATCGAAATCATCCTCGGAAGTGGCTTGGCCGCGGACGTCAATGGAGCATTCCAGAACAAGATGGATTTTGTGAAGATTAGGATGAGAGCCTAATTCGTGATAGATTGCCAGCTCGTCAGAGTCGCCTTGAGTCCGTTGTATTGATATTGCCAGCTCCTCGAGAACAGGAAGATACAGTCTGGACTCTCCAATCGTCTCAGAGCAGCGCATGGAACTCGTGGACTCGTGTATATAAGGCGGAAACACTCGTCCGAGTCCCAGAAGCGACAGACGTCGCAGCGTTGGGCCGTGCCTATTTAAAACAGCAGGTGGAGTATCGACACCAAACTCACCAATGAGTTCCAGCTCAACAAGAGGGGGTAAAAAATGCAAGAAGACGTCGAGTTCCAGGGACGCATGTATGTGCAGGACGGAGAGCGACACAAAATGGCGCGCTTTCGCTTTCGCCAACAATTGGCCCCTGGCCCCTCGTGTGATGTGGTTGACAAGATTGAGCGTTCGAAGTGTGGCGAGATCAACACGCTCATTCCAGGCATCAATCACGTAGCGGTCAACGCCACCTCTATCGCCGTTGTGGACCAAGCCTCCGAGACCGCGGCGGCCGTTGGGATCCATTATTCCACTTCGACCTCCAACCGTCAGACTGGTGAGGTTGCGCTTTTCTCTCACAGATGTTTGAGACCCAGCGTACTCGGACAACAAGCCCGACCAGGGCGATCTGTGTATCATCTCCGGTCCTGGCGGAAAGCGAGCATCAGGGATGGCACGCCACAGGCAGACGATTCCCTTCAGGTTGGGACTGTAATGGAGAGTGAACTCTAGTACCGCTTCGATGATGTAGTCTGCCTCATCGCGAGCCATACGCTCATTCGCAGTACAGGTGACTTTGTGATGACAGAAGCCAATGTGGTACAAATTGGCGGACTTTAGGAGTTGCAACGCGTACGGGTCCAGTCTCGTGGGCTCACTCGTGTCATTGAGCGATCCCAGCAGAAATCCATGCGGACAGAAGTCATGCAGATGTAGACGGCAATTCCCGTGCAAAGCGGCGAGTAATACTGGAGGTAGCGGCGCGCTGCTCTTGAAGAACAGATCTTCTAATGTGGACAGTCTTTCGAGAAAGCGGGCAACGAGCGCCCAGGCCTGTGATGTTTCTTCGCCCTGTTGCAGATACTGGCTTGGCCCTTCGATGCTTCCAGCATTGTCAAGATCCGAAAGGTGTAGTTCACCAGTGAGATGGAGATTCCGGACGTATCCGAAGCTATCGAAGACTTGAAGACCACGAGACAGCGCTTCCACGTCGTCGCATAGCTGTTGCGTGTGTCGGACATCCAGATGTAGGCTGCGGAACAAGAGTGGACTGGCTACGCAACGGCAGGGCTTACAGACCAGAGAAAGAGCATACAAGCTCGGTCGGTGAATGCCCTCTACTATGGCACAGATACTTTCCAACAATGCCACTGGTAGCGCTTCAAGTGTGGCAGGCGGCGTCATGGTGCTCTGTACATGGCACCGGCTCAACAGGAATGCAGAAGTGAAGTCAGTAGAGAGTGAACAAACGCGCCTCCTTCCTCTGCACCAACTGTCGTGAATCAAACACTCAGTACACCGACCAGCAGTGAAAGACCCTCCGCTTAGGGAGCTGGACGTGCCAAATGAGGTAGACACTTAGCTTCAGTCCCATCCTGTCTCAGCTGCGCCTGTACGTGATTGTGTCACGACGGACGAAAGGCGTATGGGGGCACCAGATATTGCTGCCATTGTCCACCGATGCGTATACGACTAACACTAAGGGAAGATGGCCAAGGAGTCATGGGTTTCGTGGATGATGGTTGGTGTTGAGAAACAGTTTGACTTGCGGTCATTGGTCGAAACAACGCGGGCGCTAGCGGAAAGACCCGTGCTCAGGACAACCTACCGGTTCGAGTCCGGGCATCAATCAATAAATTGATCTACACATGTTGAAGTGTTCGAACGTCCTCATGGTTTGCAATGACAATTTGGTAAAACATCTAGCTTTAGAGATCTTTGACTCCGAGACACCACCAACACTCTTATCCAGGTAATCGTGTTCGCGGTTCTCGGTCGAATGTGAATCGAGCGTCCTCATTGGTCAGCCAGCTCTCAGCGCTAACGAATGACCCCAAAACTCGACTCCGGGTTTCGCATCAATTAAATAATGTGATTTCCCACGAGCTCGACCGCAGAAGTGAGAAAAAAGGTGCCATTGGCCGCGATCACACACAACGACTACAACGTGCTGAGCTTCATGATCACAACTTTCAATGGCCTGCGAGAAGTGTTCGGCAATTTCTACCTTATGCTCACGACACCTTCACATAGCTGGTGTTTCTGAGGCATTGATGTTTGAATCGATTTCTCTATTCCACTGGCTGGTTGATTGAAGGCAGTTTCATTTCAACCAATCAGAGAGACACTCGCTCTGACTTTTGTCGCTGTTCAATTAGGATTCAATGCCTTCCACTTGCTTGTTTAGTCCTGTCAAAGCTCCTCGTTAATCTCATACTCGACACATCGCTCCTTCAAACATCCTACTTGCACCGCTTCTCCACAATCTGCGCGCCGTGTTCCGCATACTCCTCTCTGCTGACCCACATCTGGTGGAAGCTACCAAGACTGCCCAGAACACTGCCACCAACGAAAGCACCATACTTGCGCTCGACACTGTTCGCGTTTGCCAGAACGCGCACCCTGGGGTTCGGGTACATCGTCTGAATGTCCGCCTGCAAACGGTCGGGAAGCTTGTCGATGAGTGAGCCGGCGCCCGTGAGGATGATGTTGTTGAGCAACACGGGCCTGGCGTCGACGTCCACGGCTTGCAGGGCCTTGTTGACGATTGCGGTGATGGTCTGCTCGCCGCTGGGCTTCTTGTTCTTGTCGTCGGTGTAAGCGGCGTTTTGGTCGAACAGGCCCTCTGCGACCTTGAAGCGTTCGAGGCCGAAGACTGTGTTCCAGCCATCGGGCATTTCGAAGGGCCTGGGAGGCTGGCTTTTGACGAAGTCACTGTTAGTGACACCGGGTTGGCTTGCAGGTGAGTCGAGACGCCCAGGGCCTTGCCAGACTTGGACGACGCTTTCTTTGAAGGATGTCAGGACTCGGTCCTCTTCGTGTCTTCGAAAGGAGTCGGTAGGTGGCTTGTCGAACTTGGTGTATGTGGCTGAGCTGGGTGCGTTGGCGTCGACAGGTGTCTTTGATTTCACCATGTAATGTGGGACTAGGGGAACTGTGGGTTGGTTGTTGGCGAACATGATTCGGATCTGGTCGTTCAACCAGTTACCGGCGAGTGGCGTATGTTGCAGGCCTGTGAAATCGTTAGCAAGGGGTCGTCACGCTATCCCGGCCAGCGCTCGTTTTTATAGCTCATGGAGACTCACTCTTTGTTAGTACCATGCCGTCCCACAGTGCGGTCACAGATGTGTTGAGTGCTCCAATGTCAACCACAAGAGCGGTTGCCTTGCTTTGTGAGTACCTGCAATTTGCCCGTCAGCCAAAGCTCTCCACGCAGAGATACACAACACAACATACGCTGCTAGCTGGCCAGTCTTGGCCAAGAAGAAAGCAGGCACGCCCCAATCCTCCATTGCAATCTCGACCGTCTTTTGTCGTTCCTTTGCGGGATTCCACGCCGGCTCACTCATCAACAGCGGGAACTCCTGCAATATCTTCTCTTGCTCTCCAGCCTGCTCCATACCCTCGTCCATGTTCGTGTCGCCATTCTCGTCTTTCGTGTCGTTTAATCCGTTTTTGCTCGGCGGGGTCTGTCGCGCGCCCGTAAGTCTCGATGTGATTGTGTACTCCCAGAGCTTCGCAGCAGTCTCCCAGTCCTCGACAATTCCGTCCGAGTTGTAAGGATTCTTTATCTCCATGTCGGCTCTCGGGAGGTGGATCGCATTGTCGCCGTACAAGCGCTCCCCACTCGGTAGCACGCCATAACTCGTAGGAACAACGGACTTGGGTGTATCTTCGCCAGCAAAACCTGCGCGTGTCGAGTGACTGCCGGGGTCGAGAATAAGGGCACCGATCTCATCTATGGTTGAAGGTCAGGAATGGATTGACTAAAGGACTGGTACTCGACGGGGCGCATACCTCCAGCGTATTCGGCCGTGCCAGGCGCCTGAGTCGGAGGAAGTGCTGCCATGGTTGAAGAGCAGCGTGGTGTTGATGTGTGATCCAATCAAGAACTCCAGACTCCAATTCGTCGAGCACGCAAGTCAATGGTCGGCTGTGTCGGTGATGTGTAGGTCGAGTGAGGGCGGCGCAAAGGTGTTGGAGTTGCAATGGCGCGTCAGAAGTGTCGCGAAACAGCCCCAGAAAGTCGGCGCTAGCAACTCTAAATCGGCGCTCGGGCTGGACCTTGAGACGACGACCACGTCGCCCTCTGCACTTGGATACACATGTGATAAAGTATCATCCCCAAACATGGGCTTCCTCACCCGTCTCTACAGAGCGGAGACTCTGGACACCAGGTTCGCACCAAAGACTGGCCAACGACTCCCCGATGCCCGGCCGTCGAAATGGAACACGCCCGAGTATTACTTGTACTATCTCTGCTTTCTGACCATTCCATTCATGATGGTGAAATCGGTGTATGATGTGTCTGGACCATGGCATGCAAGCTACAAGCAGTACGAACACCTGCTCGAGCCTGGCTGGATACCTGGCCGCAAAGTGGACAACTCGGATGCTCAGTATCGGGGTTTCAGGGAAAACATTCCATACATGGCTATGGTTGTTGTCCTACACCCTATTCTCAGGAGGGTATACGAACGGTTCACAGTAAGCTTGTCGTGACAATTCCAATCTTCAATTCCTGACTGTGATGACCAGAAATTGTCAACGGCATCAACACCTTCAGGGGGTCCCAAGATCGATAGCCCGGCCGCCATAGAGGCACGCAAAGAGTCTCGAATCCGGTTCGATGTTGCTTTCGCGGTAATCTTCTTGTTGGCGCTGCACGGAATCTCTGCTGCAAAGGTGTTCATCATCCTGTACGTCAACTATCAAGTGGCAACGGCACTGCCGCGTCAATACGTTCCTGCCGCGACTTGGATTTTCAACATCGCCATTCTCTTCGCCAACGAGCTCTGCAATGGCTACCGATTCTCAAGCATCGCTTCCTTGATTCTGCCTCCTGAGACGTCAAAGGCTGGCGGGCAATCAGGAGGAAATTGGGGTGACTGGCTAGACAGCTACGGCGGTCTCATCCCGAGATGGGAGATTCTCTTCAACATCTGCGTGCTGCGACTCATCAGCTTCAATTTCGATTACTATTGGAGTCTGGATCACAAAGTCATGAGTGCTGTGGAGGTATGTCATTCGCCAACACCACACTCATCCGATCTCAGGACGAAGCTAACGCATTTCAGAAGAAGAACATCGACCCTGCCAACTATTCCGAGCGTGAAAGAATCGACACACCCCCAAGTCCTGCAGACTTCAGCTTCCGCAACTACATCGCTTACGTCCTCTACTCGCCATTGTACCTCGCCGGCCCCATCCTAACCTTCAACGACTACATCTCTCAACAACGCTACCAGCTCCCCTCCATCAACCGCGAGCGAACATTCCTCTACGCCATCCGCTTCTTGGTCTGCCTCCTGACCATGGAACTCGTCCTGCACTACCTCTACGCCGTAGCAATCAGCAAATCCGACCCCGACTGGAGCCAATACACGCCTTTCCAGCTCAGCATGCTCGGCTACTTCAACCTGCACGTAATCTGGCTCAAGCTGCTGCTCCCCTGGCGCTTCTTCCGCCTGTGGGCGCTGCTGGACGGCGTCGACCCGCCGGAGAACATGGTGCGCTGCGTCAGCGACAACTACTCGGCGCTGGCCTTCTGGCGCGGCTGGCACCGCAGCTTCAACCGCTGGGTGACGCGCTACGTCTACATCCCGCTGGGCGGCTCGCGGGGCTCCAAGGTGCGCGCGATAGCCAACTTCTTCGCGGTCTTCACGTTCGTCGCGCTGTGGCACGACATCAACCTGCGGCTGCTGGTCTGGGGCTGGTTGATCACGCTCTTCGTCTTGCCGGAAGTCCTCGCGACTCTGGCGTTCCCGGCCAAGAAGTGGCAAGACCACCCCGAGGCTCACCGGATGCTGTGCGGCCTGGGAGCCGTGGGGAACATCCTGATGATGATGGCTGCTAACCTCGTCGGGTTTGCCGTCGGGGTCGATGGGCTGAAGGGGCTTGTGGAAGGGATCATTGATTCCTGGGGCGGGAGGTTGTTTTTGCTGGGGGCTTGTGCGACGCTGTTTGTGGGCGCGCAGGTTATGTTTGAGTGGCGGGAGGCGGAGAAGAGGAGAGGAGTCAATCTGAAGTGTTGAGTGCTGTCGCTTTCTGGGTGGAAGGCTAGTGGGCACTTGGAGTGCCGGCTACAGCTGTGTTGGTTCGACGCTTGTATGAGTGCCCACTGGCCGTTAAAGGTTTCACAGTCGACAAGTGAAGAAAATACATCTCCCACCATCCTGAAAGTAAATAGACAGATACGCACCCTTTCTCATCAGAACCAGGGCGAATCAAACGATAGTCCAATCGGCACAATATTGACAGAGTTACGTATTTGTAGCGTTCAGGGTATACTTCGAGGGCATACTCAAAACCCACGGTCGGTTCTTAGTGCCGGAGATTCCGTAGCCAATCAGAATCCAGAATTGAAATGGAGTGAGGTAGTCTTCCCTTCAAGTTGACAACAAAAGTGTGGAGAATCGGCGCGCAGAAATGCTCATGGTTTTTTTTTTTTGTATCACGATTATCGTTCGCGGCATTGGTTAGATTCGAAGTGACGAGGGAGTGCGATTACAACAGGGACCATTCAGTCCACCACCACCACATAACTACTTTCCTGAACTCCGCCCATGTGGCGTCCCAGAGACCGTGAGTCTGTAGCAACTAAACCGGGCCGAGTGAGGCATTCAAGAGTCAACCAACAACTAGTGGAAGTGGTATATTACAACGAAAGTTGGTATCTGTGACTAAACATAATCAAGCGTCCTGATCGGGTGCATCCTCGACCTCAACCGCCCTGCCCTTTCCTTTCCCGGCGTAAGCTTCGTTGGTGGAATCCGGCGCCTCTGTCTCGGGCTGCGGCTCGGTGTTCGTCTCCGACGAGGTGGTAGCCTGTGTGGCTTTGGGCGCCTCTTCGGTGGCTGGGTTGTTGTCGAATCCCCAGCTGCCAGAGCTCCAGGGAACGGGTGCGGGTGTTGGTTGGGAGAGTGTTGCTTCGCTTTCCGGTTGTGTTTGCTCGACTTGCTGCTGTGCTTGTGACGGCGCTTGATTCTGTGTTGGGAGAGGTGAGGTCGGCGCGTCTGCTACAGGTGCCGTGGGTACGAATAGTGGAGATCCTGTCTCGTCGGTCGGGCCGGTGGTGGAGTCTGCGGCGAGCGGCGCACTGGCTTGCGTAGTCTGTGCAGGCGGACGTGGTGCTCTGCCCTGTTCAGCGGTCTCAGCCGTGGTAATCTGAGATTCGCTGCTCTGACTCTGTGCGGGCGCTGATTGCTCGCCGCTAGTCTCTGGCACATCTCGTCGCGACCCAGCAGCAGATGTAGATGCAGGCGCTGTGGAAGCCGTTGCACCGTCTTGTCTGTGCAGTGGCATCAGAGTCCAGCCTTCTGGCAACACCAACCCCTGCGGCAGGTTCTCGTTCCCGTTGCTCAACGACTGGGCATTAGCGCCATGAAGCACTTCCTGGGTCGTCGGGAAAGGAGACTGGTATTGCGAGCCGAGGCCTACACCGCCAGGTTGCTGACTAGGTGTATACTGTGCTCGCAGTCTAGCCATCTCGGCTTCCATCACTCTCAACAAGGCAACCTGTTGCTGCTCCAGTTGCAGGTTCTGAGCATCTTGCAAGATTCGTTGCTCAATCTGCATGAGTTGCATTTGTGTCGATGCAACAGCCCTCGCGGGTTGCATGCCAGGTACTCCAATTGCGGGTGCGTTTACCGCCGTACCATGAGCCTGCGGGAGATATGGCTCTTGAAGACCGAGATGGTTTGGACCTTGCTGTGCTGCAGGCTGCGCGCCGGCTTGGTTTGCTTGCGCCTGCGGGTTACGCATTTGATTGACGATATCGTTCATCTGGCCCGCTGGACCGTTGGCAAATCCGATCCGCACAGGTCCAAGATTGAAGAATCTAGCACGCACTGGAGGTCGACCATTCTGCGGCTGTCCCTGTTGTGCGCCCTGAGCAGCAGCAGGATTCGCTCCTTGCGCGGCTCCAGCCTGAGCTTGAGTGTTTGCTGGCGGTGCGGTCACGACTGGCCTGCGACAAGTCGGGCACATTTGCTGCCTCTCTAGCCATGACTTCAAGCATCGCAAATGAAGGATGTGGCCGCATGGTAGCTTCTTCGCCCGCAAACCTTCGTCACGTCGGACAGGGGCTCGTGCGGGTTGTCCTCCGGCGGGCTGAGCTGGTGCATTGGCCTGCGGCTGTTCCCAAGCAAACATGTTCTCTCTGCAGACAATACACGCATCGCCTCTGATCTCCTCCGTTGTGGCATCCGGATAGCGTGTGTTCATGTCGCTAGTCGCTCTGCGGTACTGCATGTAATCGTTGACACGTTTCATAAACGATGCGAATGTCAAGTAGACGTCGCGCATGATGTGCATGGGCAGCCCGTTGAAAGTGATGCTGACGGTGAGGAAGACAACGTAGATCATCAGTTTGATGAAATCGGTTGTGACTTCCAGACCAAACAGCCAGCGTCGTTTGTCCTCCCAGCCGGGTACGTCTACTTCATTCTCGTCGACCTCGATCGGCTCCTCGTCTACGGGTGACGCCGGCGCCGGTCTGCCTTCTTCTGTTTGGTTTTGTCTCGCCTCGGCTCTTTCGGCTTGGATTTCAAGCTTCCGCGCCTCAATGGCCTCCTGTGTCTGCTGCTTGACAACCTTAATTTCCGCGACAGCCAGGCAATATCTCAAGAGTGTGAATGTCGAAAGAACGATCTGAACCGCGAATTCGAACGTGAAGATGACCATCATTCCAGGTCGCGGGTTCGCCATCACGGTGTCGACGCAATACCAAGCCATCCAAGCGTTGAAGAACACGCTTACTACCAAGCTAGTCGCCAATCGGATGTGGAATAGTTTCGGGTTCGCAGGTGGTTGTTGCTCCAGTATATCCACTCTTCCCTCGCCGATCCAACCCCAGACCTTTCCAGCCAACAAAAGCACAAACATGGTCAAGAGCCAGCCACCCACATCTTCCCGGAAGCTGGGCATGGCCAGCAAGGTGTCGAGGACCGCATACCAGGCTTTTTCGCTAAGGTGTTCGACCTCGATCGGTCTGAGGGGTCCGTAAAGCAATCGTTGAAGCGCAAACATAAAGGCGCATGCGCCGACAAGGAGCAGGTTCGTAAGGATCAGGAGACATGCATTCGATTGTGAGAGATAGACTGTGGCGCTGTAGAAATTTGGCCGTTCGTGGAAGGCCTTGAGCAGGCATGCCGCCGCTGCCGCGGTCGAGGCGCCAACGTAGTAGGCGATGCGCATCGCGCTGGTGTTGTTGTTGTGATGTCGAGCGAGAAAGTGTCAAAGAGGGTTCGGTAGGTTGACGGGGACGTCCATGGCCCGACGATCAGCGAAGAAGTCGAAACGGTCGTGTTGGCGGATTCATGAGATTGGTGTGAATGATGTGTTTGTCAGATGCAAGATGCAACAGGCCAGCTTGCTGTGGTCGGCAAGTCGGACTGTTTGGAAACGGCGGCCGCGCTAAACGTCACCGGCAGACTACAAAACGCCGAACCGGTAATACATTTGATGAATACATTCATGGATTATTTGCGAACATTTAATCAACAGCGCACGCCAATAGGAGCATTCTGTCAACCGAGTAATTGATCAAAGTTGTGGATCCAGATCACATTCCAATAGAAACCTCAAACTAAGCGTACAAACTTTACAATGTCCGAATGGCAGTACGTGGTCTCCCCAACAGGAGTGTGCAAAGGTAAGCGTACTGACGCTGCCTAGTATCTTCTCCTCGTCCAGTGTCTCACCACGTGGGAAAGACCGCCAAACCGTCTCAGTAATGCCAGGTAGTATGCAGCGCCAAAGAGAGCACCTCCCAAATGAGCACTATGGCCAATCAAGTCGTTCTTGCCCAGATAAAACAGATCGGCTGCGATGTACCCGCCGGTCAAGACAAACATTGGTATCCCAATTGGAATCAGTATGAACCTGATTTGCGCGAGTGGCGCAAGGCACGTAGCCGCCGTAGCAAAGCCCATGACGGCCCCGCTCGCACCAATGCATTCTGGCGACGACGCCAGTCCATGTCGTGCAAAAGGGCCCCAACGTTTGTCGATTTGGGGTTTCTTTTGGTACAAGAAAGCCGCACTACCAGCTAGTGCACTTCCGAGGAATAGCGCGGCAACATGAGGAGCCCCAACACCAACGCCCCCTGCGACACACAGCACCCCTCCAAACGTATTCAGTGCCAGCATGTTGAAAAGGATGTGCGAGAAGCCCTGATGGGAGAATGCAGAGGTAACGAGGGTCCAGTAGCGATTGGCTTTGATGTTAGACCAGGACAGAACTGCGTTCTCCCTCAAGTATCTGAACAATTTGTTGTCGTTGGTAGCGCTGGCGTAGTACCATGTGCAGAAGACGGAGGTGTTTATGATGACGAGAGCACTGAGCATTCGGTTGGAAGATGCATATCGAGACTGAGGGTTCCATCCGCCGTAGTTGCCGAATCCTCGCTTCAGTGTCTGATATTTGTCGTTTGTAGCGCGTCGACTGGCTGAGAAGAATTGAGAATTTAAACCATGTCGAGGAGCGGCGGCGAAGAAGTGTAGCTGACGCGAGGTGGGCAGACGAGATGGAATCTGCCTTGCAAGAGTCCCAGCTCGTAGTAGCGACTGCATGCTGCCTGTTGTGAGGATGTTATTGTATCAATGGACGTGAGTACGATGTTTGAGGACAGAGGAGAAGGTAGGTTCGTTCAGTGCGGCCACGTTTTGAGGGAGAGACTGCTTGTTCACCCCCCTGCTGCAACAGCGCCTATATGGCGTTAGGCAGGTTACACAAGCTGTGTTGGCGAGATAGAGAGATAGAGAGAGAGAGACGTGGGACAGCATTCATTCTTTCTTGGCCTCAGGCCCCCCGCACGGCTCACTTGCACAGACAATCCACCACAGACTTGGAGGACAAGCACCCACCCACCCACCGATACTTTACCTGTACCACACACCAACCAACCAACCACATCATCGACATTTGCACATCTTCCCGACCCCGACAAAAGCTCACCCTCGCTACTCGCGCATTGTTAGACTTGCCCGCCATCACACGAATCAATTCTCCTTCAATCACTAACCGCGGCGCAGAAGCCGACACGGAAACGAACCAAGCAGCCTCAAACCACCACCTCCCCCAATTTGCGCGTCCAATCGTCCAAACACCCACCTAGAGCTCATTCAATACCTCTCTTCAACCATCTCTCCCGACTCGACTACGTCTCGATCACCCTTTTGCTCATCTCAGCTTGCCCACACCTACGAATTACCCTACTACACACCAGCCGGGTTACGCCAAAATAGCTAGTGACCATCCCACCGGCTCAATCCACCCATACATACAACACAATGTCTTCAGAACTCGCGAATCAGCTCGCGGCAACATCAATCGGCGGCGAAGCACCTGCGAACGGCGACTGGAAAGCCGGCTTGACCAAGCCTGCAAGAGACGGCAGAGTGCAGACTGAGGATGTCACAAACACCAAGGGCCTCGAGTTCGAGGATTTCTACATCAAGCGTGAGCTCATGATGGGCATTTTCGAGGCTGGGTTTGAGAAGCCTTCGCCCATTCAAGAGGAGACAATCCCCGTTGCGATCACAGGCAGGGATGTTTTGGCACGTGCAAAGAACGGCACGGGCAAGACGGCTGCCTTTGTGATCCCTACACTCGAGCGTATCAACCCTAAGCTGCAGAAGACTCAAGCGCTGCTGCTCGTGCCCACCAGAGAATTGGCTCTCCAGACTTCGCAGGTGTGCAAAACCCTCGGAAAGCACCTTGGCATCAATGTCATGGTCACCACCGGTGGTACTGGCCTCAAGGATGACATTATTCGGTTGAACGAGACTGTCCACGTGATTGTTGGTACTCCCGGTCGTATCCTTGATCTTGCATCCAAGGGCGTCGCCGATCTCTCCGCAGCTCACACGTTTGTCATGGACGAGGCCGACAAGCTTCTGTCGCCTGAGTTCACCATCACCATTGAGCAGCTCTTGCAGTTTCACCCGAAGGACAGGCAAATCATGCTTTTCTCTGCCACCTTCCCCTATGTTGTGAAGACTTTCAAGGACAAGCACATGCGCGACCCTCACGAGATCAACTTGATGGACGAGTTGACGCTCCGTGGTATCACCCAATACTACGCATTCGTCGAGGAGAAGCAAAAGGTCCACTGTCTCAACACTCTGTTCAGCAAGCTGCAGATCAACCAGTCCATCATCTTCTGCAACAGCACCACTCGCGTTGAATTGCTCGCGAAGAAGATCACCGAATTGGGCTACTCGTGCTTTTACTCCCATGCCAAAATGCTTCAGCATGCCCGCAACAGGGTTTTCCACGATTTCCGCGCCGGAGCCATGCGCAACTTGGTCTGCTCAGATCTTTTGACCCGTGGTATTGACATCCAGGCCGTCAACGTTGTCATCAACTTCGACTTCCCCAAAAACGCCGAAACCTACCTCCACCGTATCGGACGTTCTGGACGTTTCGGTCACCTTGGTCTGGCTATTAACCTGATCAACTGGGATGACCGCTTCAACCTTTACCGCATCGAACAGGAACTGGGCACTGAGATCCAACCTATTCCTGGCAGCATCGACAAGAAGCTCTATGTCTACGACGCCCCCGAAAACATCCCCCGCCCGATCGCTGCAACCCCGCAGCAGCAGTACGCACTTCAGCAAGGCCAGCCCGCTGGCAGACAGCAAGGCACTGGTTCGGACCTACAAAACCCGGCCAACAGGACTGGTGGTTACCGCGGTGGACGAGGCGGCAGAGGTGGCTTCCGCGGCCCTCCTCGCGGTGGAAACCAGGCCGCCTTCCAGGGTCCTCCTGGCCAGGCCCAGGGCGGTTTCCAACAACAACAAAGACCACAGGGTCAGCAGCAGATGCCCCCATCCGCTGCTCAAGCATAACTTGCTCGATTTGCCTGAGCATCGGTTCCTATGTTTTGCTATTTTTCAAGGCGTTCGAATGGCGTTGTTCTGTAACGCTGGCTGGCCGGCGCGTCACTGGGCGGAGCGGGCTGGCGTTTTCGATTTGACTTTACGACTGTTTTCCCTCTGTACGATCTGACGATATCCGGATCATTCGCTCTGGACTTCTCAAATTCGGGTCTTTTCTTTTTCCAAGTGCGCCTCGCGTCACGAACTTTTGGCTACTGTGCGCTCAGGGCTGCTATGTGTTCAGCACCGCTTCGACATGCGCCACTTGTGAACCTCCAAGTGGCTCGTTGCTCACGATCTGATTCTGGCCGAAGACGTACTCGACATTTTTTAGTAGTATGGCTACGACCGGATCTTATTCATTCCGACAAAACAACCAAACCCCGCAACAATTCCTAGGTCTTGCCCGTCAACCGCACGACCACAAATGAGAACCCTGCAACATGGCTTTGAACGAAAAGCCAGCCTCGATTTGCAATGCAGAGCGCCATTTGCCCAGCTCGGCGCCCGGAAAAGGGCGGCCCAATCACCGACAAACGTTGATCACTGCTCTCATTGAATGCGCCTCGCAGCGCTTTTCACTAGAGTCACAAGATCAGATCCGGTCACATTCCCACATCCCTGATTCACCCCCGTCAATAGGTCATCATATTCATCGACCTTGGAATCAAAACTCTCATCTTTGGAACGACAGGCAGGGAATCTCGTACGGAGGAAGGAAGTGGCTGGTGGAAAGATAAATGGCTTAGAAAACCAAACAGAAGGAGGCTTGGCATGTGAGAGGAGAATGAGTGCTGCGTGTTGCGTGTACATAGGCGCCCGGCTTTCTTGTCTCTCTCTTTCGATGGTGAAATACAAATCCTCTTCCTTCTGCAATACTCGGCTACCGATCTTGTCTTTTTTGTGCTTTGTGAAACGTGCATTCATGTACTCTTCAGTGTGTGACGTTCAGAAACAAGGTGCAGTGTCTAGGAATGTAGGTGCTCGGTGTTGTAAGTCGACACCCTCGGTGGTCGTAGGTTCGGTGAGTTGTGTTAGTAACATATAGGTAGCCACGGATGGAGAGATGCGCAATACCCACCCTTGACGAAACGCTCGTCCCGATAAGCAATCAACACGACTGCGTATATCGTATGAGCAAATGATCGCCTCCTTGCACGGGTAAGTAAATTCGCTTCTCGACATTACGATGGAGGAACACGGAAATCGTCATAGCCAGCCATCAAAGCTGAATCCGCTATTGCAGCTCGAAAATTGGTAAATTCCTCGACACATTATGTCTTTCACGCTGCTAGACATGTTACGTTGAACCCCCCCTCCCCAAATAGAAGCTGAGATTAGCCCTAGATCAACTGGTCTGGTATGTAACTTTGCTGGGTCTTCTACAGCCTGATTTGCCAGGTTTTTCGAATGCTTTTCGAATGGAAGATCGTTCGGGATTGGGGTCGGTAGGGTTAGGGTTGAAGCTACGAAAGATCTTGGTGAAGCAATTTATCATATGTCTGCTATTGATAATTGTGATGGCTGGCTAGAAATTCGGTGCGATGGCTCCCAAGCGCGCGCTGGTGTGTCAAAGACTACAGTACATTTGTGATCATCGACATGTCGAGTCGGAAGCTGCGATTGGTGCGCATTGAACAGTTGTGAGTCGCGACGAATGGA
>Ga0265780_10000712_pt1 | contig 50370 bp, 49 predicted proteins | sample P1T30metagenome_FD_192432 | JGI IMG/M metagenome (GOLD analysis project Ga0265780, IMG submission 192432) | Plant litter microbial communities from East Loma Ridge, Irvine, California - P1 T30 | ecosystem: Environmental > Terrestrial > Plant litter > Unclassified | place: USA: California... | reverse complement strand
GATCATCCGAACCACTTCCAGCTTCAAGCTCGGATCGAACGTTTTGCGCTTTCTTGTTGCCATGTGTTGCTCCTCAGGTGGTACATTTTCCACCTATTGAGGTGTCCGGACAAATTAGACCACAGCAAGTCCCTTGCACCAGGCTGGATCACGCCGGTTTCGACCCAGGCTGTGTAAAAACAGAATTTGGTTCGGGTCGGCTTTTTAGCGACGCTGCTACCTTGTTTGAACGATTCAGCAAGCGCGTAGCGGGGCAATATTTTTCTTTAGAGTTCTCTTCACTATTGCGTCGAAGATCGCCTGTATCGCGGTTTTAAGGCGGCGCAAACGCAGAAAGCCCTGCCGGCTTTCATCATATCCGCAATGCCGATGACGGTGAACAATCGCTTGAAGTTGTAGGCGAGCACATGCAGGCTCATTTCAGTCTTCATATGCTCCAACCCCTTGGTCAGGAAGTGCGTCGCACCCAAGCGGTGTTGCCGAAAATCAAGCCAGCGCCAGGACGACATTTCGACCAGACGTGTTGCACAAAAAAGATTGACCCCGTACCGGATAGTCATTAACATAATTAAAAATGACAACGATGGACATTTCGCTGCAGGCAGGCCCTCCTCAGTTGTCGCGCAATTTGGCCATTACAGCCAAGGAGACAAAGTGTCAACAATTCATGATGTTGCCGAAATGGCAGGCGTGTCGATCAAGACCGTCTCACGGGTCCTCAATGACGCCGACAGCGTGTCTGAAAAAACGCGCCTGCGTATCGAACAGGCAATGCAGTCGCTCGACTTCGCCCCGTCGGCTGCGGCGCAAATGCTGCGCGGCCGGCCGACCGCGCTGGTTGCGGTCATCGCCGAAAAGCTGACCACGACGCCCGACTCGTCAGAGATCATCAAGGGTATCCAGTCCGTTTGCGAAGCGCAGGGCAAGATGCTGATCATCGGCGAGACTGGCGGGCAGGCTGCCATCGCCAACCGCCTGGTCGCCGATATGCGTACGAGGCGCGTCGAGGCGATCATCTTCGCTACGCCATTCCACCGCGAAGTGATGCTCAAGGAAATGCTGGGGCAGACCCCGGTGGTGCTGGCGAACTGCTTCGAATCGTCGCGGCGCTTTGCGCAGGTGGTGCCTGACGATGAGGGCGGCGGATACGCAGCGGCCCAGCTCGTCCTGCAGGCCGGGCACCGGCAGATCGCCTTTCTTCAGCTGATCGAGGACATGGTCGCGACCAGGCTGCGCATGCGCGGCTTTCGCTGCGCCATGGAAGAGCATGGGGTGCAGCCGGACGAAGCCTGGCTGGTGCACGGCGCCACCCCATCCGCCGACGACGAATTCAGGCAGCTCAAGATCACGATCGACCGCCTGTTCTCCGGTGCCGATCGTCCAACTGCCATCCTCTGCGGCAACGACAAGATGGCGATGCGGGTCATCTTTATCCTGCAGCGCCGTGGCCTGCGTGTGCCGGAGGACGTGTCGGTCGTCGGGTTCGACGATTTCCGGCTGATTTCGGAAGCGCTCGATCCCGGCTTGACCACCGTTGCGCTCCCGTATCGCGAGATCGGCGAGCTGGCGGCGCGCCAGGCATTCGGCGCCACGCAGGATGCCGGGGTCATCCGGGTTCCGTGCCATCCGGTCATGCGCGGTACGGTCGCGCCCCCGCGGTCACGAAAAGTGGGGTCGCGATGAAGCCGGCAATGCTTGCGGTCATTGCCCTGTCGGCCAGCGTTGCCCGGCCCGGGATGGCGGCGCCCACGGAGATCAAGGTATGGCGGCACGATACGGGCGACGCCGAAATGGTCGCGAGCCGCAACATGGTGCAGCGCTTCAACGCCAGCCAGGATCAATGGCGCGTCGTCGTCGAATCCATTCCACAAGGCTCGTACACGGAATCGATCACCGCAGCGTCCCTGGTCGGCCAGTTGCCTTGCCTTATGACGATCGACCAGCCGGCAGTACCGAATTTTGCCTGGTCAAAAAATATCCGGCCGCTGGACGAGATACTGCCAGAAACGATCGTCCAGCCGCTCCTCCCCGGTGGACGCGGCACGTATCGTGGCCGGCTCTACAGCGTTGGCCAGTTCGACGTCGTGCTGGCGCTGTTCGCGCGCCGGTCTGCGCTGGCGGCCGAAGGTGTCCGCATCGCGACGGTCGAGCATCCTTATTCGGCACGTGAGTTTCACGAAATCCTGCTCAAGGTAAAGCGCGCCGGTCATTACCGTTATCCGCTCGACCTGAACGGCAAAGCAAAAGGCGAGTGGGTCAGCTATGCATTTTCTCCCTGGCTGCAAAGCGCCGGCGCCGACCTGGTCGACCGCACCGGCTACGCGCGGGTCGACGGCGTCTTGAATGGCGCCCAGGCCCTGGGTGTGGCGCGCTACTACGCCCGCCTGTTTAAGGACAAACTGGCCGAGCGCAACCCGGCAGACGAAAAGGCCTTCGAGCAGGGGCGTTCACTGATCCAGTACACCGGCTCCTGGAAGGCGCACGATTTTGCCACGCGTTTTGGCGCCGACCTCGTTGTCATGCCGCCGCCGGATTTCGGCCACGGCCCCAAGGTAGGTGCGGCCTCCTGGCAGTGGGCTGTGTCCCGCAGTTGCGCGTGGCCGGCCGGCGCCGCGGCCTTTCTGGCGCACGTCTTGTCTGCCAGCGAGATGGCCGCGATGTCGCGCATGACGGGTCTGGTGCCAGTGAGTGCGGCGGCGGCCGCCCTGACCGAGCATTATCGGCCTGGAGGCGACTGGCGTATTTACTTCGATTTTGCCGCGCGATATGCCGTGCCGCGGCCGGCCACCCCTGCCTATCCAGCGATCTCGGCAGCATTCGAGAAAGCCATGGCGGACCTACGGGGAGGCAAGGAACCGGCAGAAGCGATGGACGAGGCCACGGAGGCCATCGAATATGATTTTGCGCGTAACAATGGCTATGGATTCACCCAACCGAAAGCGGTGGCAGAACAATGAAAACCGTATTCGGAAGGGACCATTCGCTGTCGGTCGCCGGTTTCGCCGGTCCTGCGCTGCTGTTGTTTGCCACGTTCATCGTGCTGCCGCTTTTGCTGGCGGTTGCCGCCACGCTGACGAACCATCGGCTGGTATCGCCTGAGCCAACGCAGTACGTGGGCCTGGACAATTACAGGCGCCTGCTGTCGCTGAAGTTCGTGACGGTCGAGCCGGTGCGCGACGCCGCCAACGCCGTACTGCGCGACGAGGACGGCGTCCGGTTTCCGACGTGGCGCCAGACCCGTATCGCCAGGCCCGAACTGGCACGCTATCGCCCTGCCTGGCAGTTCAATGCAGGCGCGAGGAGGGTGGTGCTGGCGGCGACGGATCCATTGTTCTACCGTTCCCTGATCAACACCTTCCTGTTCGCCCTGCTGGTGCTGCCCCTGCAGTGCGGCCTCGCGCTCGGGCTGGCCTTGTTGGTCAACCAGCCCATCGCCGGGCGCATTTTTTTCCGCACTGTCTATTTCGGGCCGGTCGTCACGTCCATGGTGGTGGCATCGATTGTCTGGTCCTTTCTGCTCAATACCGACCGTGGCATGGTCAACGAATTGCTGCGTGCCGTGACCGGCGATGCCAGCCTGGGGCCGGACTGGCTCGGCGAGACCAGCCACGCGCTGCCGGCAATTGCCATCATGTCGGCGTGGCAGGGCGCGGGGTTCCAGATGCTGGTGTTCCTGGCCGGGCTGCAGTCCATTTCTTCCGAACTGTACGAGGCAGCAACGCTGATGGGCGCAAATGCGTGGCAGCGTTTCGTCCATGTCACCTTGCCGGGCCTGCGCAATACCATTGTGTTCGTCATGGTGTCGACGATGCTCATGGCGTTCGGGCTGTTCACCCAGGTCGATGTGATGACCGCCGGCGGACCGCTCGACTCGACGACGACGGTGGTGTACCACGCGGTGCGCAGCGGATTCAAGCAGCAGGACATCGGTTACGGTTCGACCATCACACTGGTGTTCTTCGGCATCGTGCTGCTGGCGTCGGCACTGCAACGTTTTCTGGCGTCGAAAGGTGCGGCCAAATGAATGTTTCTCTTCGCAAGGCCGTATCCGGCGCGCCGCTGTTTGTGATCATGTGCCTGCTCGGCCTCGTATTTGCGGCCCCGCTGCTGTTCATGTTCGCCTCCTCCTTCAAGCATGACGACGCCATTTTCTCGGATTTGAACAGCTGGGGGGCATATATCCCGGATGCGGGATGGTCGTTGACCAATTACGCCGCCATCTTTGAGCGCAGCAACCTGCCGCTGTTTTTGTTCAACTCGACGCTCATCGCGCTGGCGGTGGTGGTAGGCGGGGTGCTGGTGAACAGCATGCTGGCATTTTCGCTCAGCCGCATGCGCTGGCGCGGCCGCAGCGCCGTGCTGTCCGTAGTCGTGGCCATGATGGTGGTGCCGTTCGAGGTCGTCGCCATTCCTTTGCTGTCGCTGGTGGCGCGCCTGCCTTGGCCTGGCATCGAGCAGGGCGCGCTGGCATGGCATATCGGCTGGTTCAACAGCCTGCACGTGCAAATCATTCCTTTCCTGGCGAATGCTTTCTGCGTATTCCTCTTCTACCAGTTCTTCCGCGATATTCCGCCCGAGCTGGACGAGGCGGCGAAGATGGATGGTGCAGGGCCGTGGGCATTGTTCTTCCGGATCATCCTGCCCAACAGCCGGCCCGTGATCGCCACCGCCGCGATCGTGCTGTTCATCTCCGCCTGGAATCAGTACCTGTGGCCCATCATGGTCGTGCAGGGCGAGGCGGCGCGCCCGGTGCAACCTGGCATCCAGCAGTTCTTCGGCCGTTCCAATTCCTGGGGCCAGATCATGGCATATGCCACCGTGGTCACCCTTCCCGTGCTTGCGGTGTTCCTCGCCTTCCAGCGGCAATTCGTTGCTTCGGTGGCGGGGGCCGGCATCAAAGGCTAACTCTTGCGCTATTTAACATGACACTGAAAATCGACGAAAAATACATCTGGGACTTCTGGCATTTCGCAGAAGGGGAGGAACAGCACCTCTTCATGCTGCAGGCTGACCGCGCCATTGGCAATCCCGACCTGCGCCACTGGAATGTGTCAGTCGGTCACGCCGTCTCGGCCGACCTGCGTCACTGGGATGTGCGCGGCACGGTATTCCAGCCGGCACCCCAGGGCGCGTGGGACGATTTCACAACGTGGACCGGTTCGGTGATCCGCGCCGAAGGCAACTACCACCTGTTTTACACCGGTACCAACCGCGCCGAAAATGGCATGCGCCAGCGCATCGGTCATGCAATGTCGGGCAGCATCGACGGCCCGTGGGTGCGGGTCGGCGACGGCCTGGCCCTCGATCTCGACGAGCGATACTATGAAGAGTATCAGGAAGGCCGCTGGCACGACCGCGCCTTGCGCGACCCATGGGTGCTGCCCGAGAAACTCGACGGCGTGTATCACATGTTCTTCACCGCCCGCAGCAACGACGGCCCCAAGTTCGAACGCGGCGTCATTGGCCATGCCACGTCGCCTGACCTGGTCCACTGGGAAGCCACGGCGCCAGTCTACCCGGGCGGCCATTACGGCCAGCTCGAGGTGCCGCAGGTGTTCGAACGCGACGGGCGCTGGTTTTGCACGTTCTGTAACGTCCGCGAGCACTGGTCGGAAGCGGAGCGTAAACGTCACAATGGCGGCGTTTCCGGAACGCACTATCTCGTGGCCGATCATCCGCTCGGCCCGTGGCAGCCGGCAGAAGGTTTCCTGGACGGCGATGTCCCATGCCGGCGCTATGCGGGAAAGATTTTGCGCGACCCGCAAACTGGCAGGGATTGCCTCATGGCGTTTCTCGACACCGGCGCGGATGGGCAATTCGTCGGTCAGATCAGCGACCCGATTCCCCTCGTCCTCGAGAACGGCCGCTACCGGCTGGACCCATCTTTTAACGCAACATGACAACGATAGACAAAGCGTAGCCGCCAAGCGAGCGGAACGACGATAACGAGTCAGGAGACACATGAATATCAACAAAGAGGGCGCGCGCCGCGCCTGGCCGCTCGCGCTGGTTCTCGCGTTCGCGCCGGCGTGGGCGGGCGCCGCGCCGGCGCACGGCGACCTTGCGCTCTGGGCGCTCGACGAGGGGCGTGGCATGCAGGCGCAAGACGCCGTGTCGGGCCGCCGCGATCCGGTCGACTTCGTCTTCAACCGTGCGCGCTACAAACCGGACTCCGATCCCCAGTGGCGCCCGGCGGCTGCCTGTATCAAGGGCGGCTGCCTGTTGTTCGACGGTTATTCGACGGATATCACGGCGCCGGGATTGACCGATGCGCAACTTCGCGCCGGGTGGAGTATCAGTGCGTGGGTGGCGCCGCATGCTTTTGAGTGGGGTGACGGCGGCCAGTACTCTGCATTCGTCAGCCAGTACGACGAGGCCCTCAAGGCTGGCTTCTCGTTCGGGATGGCCCGCTTTGGCGCGTGGGGCATCAAGCTCGGTTACGGCACGTCGGAATACGACTTGCGCGTCACCGGCCGCAAGCTGCCGACGGATCGCTGGTCGCACGTGACCGCCAGCTACGAGCCCCGCACCAGGCTGGTACGACTGTTTCTCAATGGCGAGGAAGTCGCCCGCGGCGCCGGGCCGGCCGACGGCGCATTCGTGACGGCTGCTGTTCCGCTGACGCTTGGACGCCATTCGCAGCCACGCATGGTCGCCAATGTTTTCAAGCTCAACACCTTCCTGGGTCTGATGGACGAGGTGCGTATCGGCGCCGGGGCCGACGATGCCGATGCCGCTGCGCGCCGGTTTCGCGCCGACCTGGCGGCGCGTGGCGGCCTTGCGCCGCGCCTGCGCCTGGCCGATGTCACGATCGATCCGGCGGTGTTCTCGGGCGACCGCTACCGTCCCCAGTACCACGCGATGCCGGATTCAGGATGGATGAACGAGCCCCATGCACCGCTTTTTTACAAAGAGCAATATCATCTGTTTTTTCAGAAGAATCCCTTCGGGCCTTTCTGGCACCAGATCCATTGGGGGCATTGGATCAGTCCGGATATGGTGCACTGGCGCGAACTGCCGATTGCATTGGCCCCCGAGGACGATGCGCTGGCGCCTGACGGCATCTGGTCCGGCAGTGCGACCTACGCAAAGGATGGCACGCCGGTGCTGTTTTTCACGGCGGGCAACGACGCAGCACCAGTTCATGAACGCACCGGCCTGGCGTGGCCGGCAGACGCTGGCGACCCCGGCCTGGTGAGATGGAAAAAACATCCGGTACCGGTCACGGTCCAGCAACCTGGCGCCGGCAAGCCGGGCGACTTCCGCGATCCCTTCGTATTCCGGGACGCGGACGGCGACCGGTGGATCCAGCTGGTGGCGTCGCGGGTACCGGGCGGCAGCGGTACGGCGCTGGTCTATGAGTCGCGCGATCTGATCGACTGGCGCTACCGCGGTCCCTTGTTCACCATCGATCCCGTCAAGTATCCTGCGTTCGACCGTACCTTCGAGCTTCCGGTGTTGTTGCCAATCGGGAAGGGCCCGGATGGCCGCCTGCGTCACGTTTTCCTGGCCGACATCAAGGCCCAGGCGTACTACTGGACTGGCGTATTCGACAGCACCAGCGCCCGCTTCATTCCTGATACCGACGCGCCGCGCGTGTTCGACCTGGGCGAAGGCCATTTCTCCGGGCCGAGCGGCTTTGTCGATCCCCGCAGCGGGCGCACCATCGTGTTTTCGATCGCCCAAGGGGAACGCAGCGCTCAGGGTGAGTGGGATAGCGGCTGGGCGCATAATGCCGGCCTGCCGATCACGCTGGGAATCGGGCCGGAGGGCGACCTGCGCGTGGCGCCCATCGACGAGCTTGAAGGCCTGCGCCAGGAACTGTTGCTGGACCTGCAGGATACGACGCCGGCGGCGGCGGCGGCGAAACTGGCCGGCATTGCCGGCGACATGCTGGAAATTGAACTCGAACTGGCGCCGGCAGCTGGTGCGCACGGGCAGCGCGGACTGGTCGTGCGCAAAACACCCGACAATGCCGAGCATACCGACCTGGTGGTCGACGCCACGCGCGCACGTTTTGAAATCAATCGCGCGTCCACCACGCTCGACCCGGCCATGCGTTCGCGCGGCGTGCAAGGCGGCGCCTTCGATGCCGGCGGCGAACACCTGCGCCTGCGCGTTTTCCTCGACCGCTCCATGGTCGAGGCGTATCTCAATGAACGCAAGAGCATCACGAGCCGGGTCTTTCCGTCCCGGTCCGACGCCACCGGCCTGGCGCTGATCGCCGCACCAACGGACCGCGTGCGGAAGCTCAAAGTATGGCGCATGGGCGCGTCGAACGGGAAGCCGGTTGTACCGGCACAGCAAACCGGCGCGACGGCCGGATCGACAGGAGGACTTTGATATGGCATCCATTACATTGGCTGGCGTGGGCAAGACCTACCCTGGCAAGAGCAGTACGCATACGCTCAAGGACATCGATTTCTCGATTGCCGACGGCGAATTCGTCGTGCTGGTCGGGCCGTCGGGCTGCGGCAAGTCGACCGTGCTGCGCATGATCGCGGGCCTTGAAGAAATCAGCGCCGGTGAAATACGGATCGACGGCGCGCGCGTGAACGACACGCCGCCGGCGCAGCGCGGCCTGGCGATGGTGTTCCAGAGCTACGCGCTGTATGCGCACATGAGCGTGTTCGAGAACATCGCCTTCGGCCTGCGCCTGGCGCGCGTGCCGAAAGCGGACATCCGGGTGGCCGTGTTGTCGGTCGCGAAGATGCTCCAGCTCGAGCACCTGCTGGAGCGCCGTCCGCCGCAGCTGTCGGGCGGCCAACGCCAGCGTGTGGCGATTGGCCGCGCCATCGTGCGCAAGCCGCGCGCCTTCTTGTTCGACGAGCCGCTGTCCAACCTGGACGCAGCGCTGCGCGCCGACATGCGGGTCGAGATTGCGCGTCTGCACAAGCAACTGGGCGCGACGATGATCTACGTGACACACGACCAGGTCGAGGCAATGACGCTGGCCGACCGCATTGTTGTGCTGGGACCATCCGGCGTGCAGCAGATCGGCCCCCCGATGGCATTGTATGGGCGGCCGGCGAATGTGTTCGTGGCCGGCTTCCTCGGCATGCCGAAAATGAACCTGGCCGAAGGCCGCGTCGACGCCGGCGGACGCCTTGCCCTGGCAGACGTTCACCTGGGCTGGCACAACGCAGCTGCCGCCGGCGCCGCAGTGACGGTCGGGATCCGGCCCGAGCACCTTGTGCCACGGGCCGACGGCCAGATCCGCGGCACTGTCGTACTGGTCGAGCGCCTGGGTGGCGAATCGCATGTCCACCTGGAGGTGAACGGGCTGGCCCGGCCGCTGGTCGTTTCGCTCAAGGCCGAACCTCCCGCACCAGGGACGTCGTGGGCAATCGCGCCCGTCGAAGGCGCACTGCACGTATTCGGGCCGGACGGGGCGCGCATGGAGCCGCAACAGCCGGCGCAGCCCGGCATGCAACGCAACGGTTTGTCGGAGGTCGCATGATTGTCGTTTGTGGTGAAGCGTTGTTCGATGTGTTTCCGGCGCAGGAGACCTCTGCCGGGTTGGACCTGTCGGCACGACAGGGCGGCTCGCCGTTCAATCTTGCGACCGGCCTGGCGCGCCTGGGCGGTACGGCGATGTTCTTCGGGGGGCTGGCACGCGACATGTTCGGACGCAGGCTGCACGCGGCATTGCTTGCCGAAGGCGTCGATGTGTCGGTGGCGCCGCGGACGGACGCACCAACCGCCCTGGTCCTGGTCGGTATCGATGGCGCAGGTCTGCCGCAGTACACCTTTTACGGCAACGCCACCGCCGAACGGATGGTCGGCATGGCAGACCTGGACCGTTTGCCGGCTGCAGACGCCATCCATGTCGGCTCCTACTGCATGGTCGTGGAACCGGTAGCGTCGGCACTGCGCGCTCTGGTCGAACGCCGGCGTGGAAACAGCCTGATCGTGTACGACCCGAACGTGCGCCTGACCATCGAGCCGCGCACGAAAGTGTGGCGCGAGGCGGTGGAGTGGATGATGGCGCGCAGCGACGTGCTCAAAGTCAGCGAAGAAGACATCCACGCACTGTATCCGGCGCTGTCCGTCACCGATTTCATGCGCGAGGCAATCGATGCCGGCGCGGCGCTGGTGGTGGTGACGCGTGGCGAGCAGGGCGTGGTGGCCGCCAGGCCGGGCATGCCGCCGATGACGCTGCCTGCCATCCCTGTCGCGGTCACCGATACGGTGGGCGCGGGCGACACGTTCCAGGCCGGTCTGCTGGCCTGGCTCGAGCAGGCCGGATGCCTGAACCGCCGTGCGTTGGCCGGCATGACGGCCGGTGCGCTCGCCGAAGCGCTGCACTTTGCGGCGCATGCGGCGGCGATCACGTGTTCGCGCCGTGGCGCCGACCTGCCTTACTTGCAAGAGGTACTGCGCGCGGTATCGAAGGAGACGCCAAGCCGCGGGGAGCGGTAACGCATACCGCGCTTCACTGCCGCGGCCGCGCAAAATGACAACGATAGTCATTTGCGGCGCACATCGCTGTATCAACATAATTACGACTGGAGACTTTACATGGATTACACGATTACACGTTATATCGGATGCTCGGCTGCCCTCGTCATCTGTCTGCTGCCAGCACTCGCGTTTGCACAGCAGCAAAGTGCGGAAGCCGTCCAGGCGTCCGGACAGGCCACGCCACCGGCCGCCACGTCCGATGCCGGCGATGCCGGTGCCGTCGTCATCGTCACGGGCGTGACGCAAACGACCACCAAGAAGAACGCCACATTCTCGATCAACACCCTGAGCTCCGAAGACATCGCGCGCCTGGCGCCGATGAGCACCGCGGACTTGCTGGGCAATCTTCCCGGCATTTACGCCGAAGGAAGTACGGCCGGGGAGGCCGGCAACAACATCACGGTACGGGGGCTGCCGGTAGCAGGCGGCTTCCGCTATTCGCCCCAATTGATCGATGGCTTGCCAGCTTTTGAAGAGCCGGACACGCCTTTCATGAACAACGACGTCCTGGTGCGCGACGACCTGATGACGGAAACCGTGGAAGCGGTAAAGGGCGGACCGGGCGGCATTTTGTACTCCAACGGGCTTGGCGCCACCGTCAACCATGTCACGCGTACGGGCGGCAAGGTGCTGGAAGGGGGCTACAAGATCGAATATGCCGATTACGGATTCTGGCGCCACGACGCTTTTGTGGCCGGCCCTGTCAGCAAGAACGTTACCGGGGCCATCGGAGGGTTCTACCGCCGCAGCGACGGTATCCGCGATACCGGGTACACCGCGGACAATGGCGGCCAGATCCGCGGCAACCTGGTGTTTACAAGCGACAGCGGCCGCACCACGGCACGGTTTGACGGACTCTACCTCAATGATCGCACTGCGTTCTACCAGAACATTCCGATTTCGGTGCCGCGCTTTACCCAGGCGGGCACGCCATCGAACCCGACGGTACTGAGCCAGAGCGGCATTGAGCCTCTCGGCATCGATTTCGCGCACGGTTCGGTAGCGTCGAGCTACAATCGCCGCTTCACCATGCTGGGCGAATATGGCAGCCGCGAGATCGACCAGGCTGACGGCCTGCATCCTGATTTCCGCATGTTGACAATGAAGGCAAGCCATACGCTGGAGTCGGGGCTGCGCCTGTCGGCTGCATTGCGCCACACCGGCGGCACAAATGGCTTCAATTCGGTGTTCACGGGGAACGACACTGCAACCGCGGCCAACTTTCTCAACGCCCGCTACCAGAATGACGTGATCTCGCCCGCACATGGCGCGGCCCTGAATTGCAATTTGTCGAGTGCCAAGCTGATCGGCTATTTCAACGTGCCGGCGACCGGCGCCTGCTCCGCTTTTGCCAACATCAGCCGTGAAGACTTTGTGAAGAACTATGCGAAGGCGGCCGGCGTGGCAGGCCATTGGCGCAACGACGGCTCGGCAGTCGCCCCGGGCGCGTACATGAATTTCCTGATTCCCTACGTTGCGAGAATGAACGCACGCAGCAACGTGCTCGACCTGCAGGCGCAGCAGAGCCTCGATTTTGCGGGCCGGCACGATGTCACGTTCGGCGTCTACGGCAGCCGCTACGCGTTCGACCTCAATCTGCAGAATTCCTTGCTGGTCGGCGAAAGCGCCAACCACGGGCGCCTGGCCGACCTTGTCGCGGTCGATGCCGCCGGCAACCAGGTCGGCCCGTCGCTGACGCTGGACGGCGCCATCCTGCCGGGATGGGGTGGGCATGACAGCCATTTCAACGGCGATGGCAAGGCGCTCTACATGCTCGACCATTGGGAAACGCTGCAGAAGCGGCTCAGGATCGACGCCGGTGTGCGTTGGCAGAACCTGGAGGCCAGCGTCGTGCGGCGCAACCGCGACACTGCGATGGACCTGACACCGGCGAATGTCGCGGTCGGTTCGACGCAAGACACGACGGCAGACAACGAGGTCTATTTTCCCGCCGAGCCGCGTCTCCTGAACCGGAAGTTTCACGCGCTCGGCTGGTCGGTGGGCGCCAATTACGCGGTCAGCAAACCCTTGGCCGTGTATGCGCTGGCTTCCAGCGCTTTCCGGATGCCAAGCGTCGGCGACCTCGTCGATCTGGCTGCCGCGGGTACGCAGGTTGTGAACGGCCAGGCAGTCGACATCGACGCTGTCGAGCACATTCGCCAGTACGAGGGAGGCGTGCGTTACCAGACACGCGGATTTGGTACTTCGGTCGCCGTCTTCTACAACAAGTTCTCGCCGCGTAGCGCCGTCAACGTGTACCGCGACATCGAATCGGCTCAGTGTTCCGCCGTTGGCGGCATTACCCAGATCAATTCTTGTCCCGAGATCGCCCAGTTGTACAAGCGCGGCGTCGAAAACGTCGGCGCCGAGGTGGAACTGAGCTATCGTCCGGCAATGATCGATGGCCTGGAGCTCAAAGGCAATTTTCTGGTCCAGCGGCCCAAGGTAGAAGGGGCCAATTACACGATCACCCAGGAAGACAAGACGCCGGACGGGGTCATCACTGGCTACCACTACGTTCCCGTGAGCGAAGACGGGCGCCGGCCGCGGCGCCTGGCCAAGGTGATGGCCAACTTCACGCCGTCATACGACTTGCGTGCTGCCACCGGCATCCCGCTGACGGTGTATGGCCAATATCAGTTCATCGGTGACCGCTTCTCGGAGGCGAGCGATACCAACGTCACGCTTCTGCCGTCCTATCACATCGTGAACCTGGGCGCGCAATACGAGGTGACGTCGCGCCTGATGGCGCAGGTGCACATTGCGAACCTGACCAATGAAACAACGTTCACGGAAGGCGATCCGCTCTTTAACGACCTGCTGTCGCCGGATGGGACGCGCAATCGGGGTGTGGCGCGGCCGCTGTTCGGCCGTACGATCCGGGCCAGCCTGACTTACCGTTTCTAAGTAGCAGCAAGAAAATTATTGTAAGGGACCATGGAAAGCTTTATTTACCGTTCTTCAAAACTGATGCAGATCTAAACGTAGTTAGCTTTTCCTGCTGTTAGATTCCTGCTTCACCGGGGTCGGTTTCACCTTGCGTTTGCACGCACGGCCAGAGCCGGCCTCTCCACAGGCGGACACGGTGGAACTCACCGCCAAATTTTTCAGATTGATGGCCGCATTCACATCGCGGTCATGATTCGCTTGGCAAGTTGAGCAGACCCATGCCCGGATCCCCAAATCAAGCGTCTTCACCTGGTACCCGCAGCTTGAGCATAGCTTGCTGCTGGGATACCAGCGATCTGCCATGATCAGCGTCCCACCGCGCAGCGCAGTCTTGTAATTAAGTTGGCGTCGAAACTCGTAAAAGCCCATGTCGGTGATGGCATGCGCCAGAGCGTAGCAGGGGTTTCGAGCCGCATGTGGCGAGCCTGCGTAGCGACTTGCGCTTGCAAGCGCAACTGAACGCGTGGTTCAAGGCAGCGTGATTCGTGCCGCGCGCGAGCGCGCCCAAGAATGCCGATGTTCTGAATAAGACCGGAGCAACGTCCTTCAGGGCGTCCTGAAATTACCTCGGTATTGCTACGGCGTGACGTCGAGTCGACGCTGGAATGCATTGCGCATTTGATCGGGCGTCGTGAAGCCGCAATCGAAAGCCACGGCCTTGAGGGCCATGTCAGTCGATTCCAGCAGGTTGCGCGCCTGATCCAGCCGTACCCCTTACACGAACTCGTGCGGCGTGACACCGAGTTCGCTCACGAACAGGCGCGCGATGCTGCGCGGGCTGATGCCGGCGATCTCAGCAAGCCGTTCAACCGGAAGCGGTTCACCGATATGTACCATCACGTGGGTTTGAACTTTCCCAAGCGGCGTTTCGGCATCACGGACGGACGTGAGCAGCGGACTGAATTGGGATTGGCCTCCCTGACGTTGTGCGACGACGACCAGGGCCTTGGCACGGGCAAGCGACAGAGCGGGACCATGATCTTCTCCCACCAATGCGAGGCTGAGGTCGATGCTGGCCGTCACGCCGGCCGACGTGATCAGGCGGTCGTCACGTGCATGGATCCGGCCATGGTCGACCCGCGCTACCCCGTTGTCGCAACCATACAGTCATTGTTTCATCGGGCGCGCTTTCGGGAAGGTGGGGGCCGCCCGCCACCAGGACCGTATGGAAATTGCGGTCAGCCTGATCGAAGGTCAGGTCGGCAAGCATCCACATGCCACTGGCACTACGCAAGCGCTCGGTGCTGCGCGCTACCAGGACGCAGTGATAGCGATCTTCCTCGTGCAGAAAGTCATTGGCGGCCGCAAAGACATCGAGGGGACCGGCAACGACCAGCGCCTGGACGCTCTCAAAAATCACCAGCGCGACTTCACGTGTTGCCATCTTTGTTCTATTCCAAGCATTGATAGGTCTAAATTTCTTTCCGTCAACGTATGAGCGAAGCTGGCAGATTATCCCATACGCTTGGCAGTTTTCGACTGAGTAATGTGATTGCTGCCAAACGAGGTTCCCGCGATGATGAGTGGGTGGGCTTCACACACTGGTGAAAAGCCAAGCCGGACCAGTCACCGGATGACGGACGGCGTACAGGATCGACAAAATCCGCTGACGCAATTGCCAGCACTTTCAATGAAACAGGGAAACCATCATGATCAGTACCCACGCCACCACGTCCGCCATTCATGGCATTGCGATCCCCGATAGCGTACTTGCGCGGGCGATCACCGAGTTCGTACGCGATACCGAGACCGAGTTGCTCTTCAACCATTCGAGCCGCGTCTACTTCTTCGGTGCGATTGCCGGACAGTAGAGGGGGCTCACCTTCAATCCCGAATTGCTGTATGGGGCGGCGATGTTCCACGACGTGGTCCTGATGCCGTCCCACAGCAGCGCCAATCCGCGGTTCGAAGTCGACGGCGCCAATGCGGCTCGCGACTTCTTGCGCAGCTACCAGCTCGACCCGGCCGACATCGACAAGGTGTGGACCGGCATCGCGCTGCATACGACGCCTGACATCCCGAAATTCATGTACCCGGTTGTCGCGCTGACCACTGCCGACGTCGAAAAGGATGTGCTGGGCTTGACCTACGACCGCTATCCCGATGCCGTGCGCGAGGCGGTCGTGGCGGCCTTTCTCCGGACCACCGCGTTCAAGGAAGACATCATTCACGCCTTCTACCAGGGGATCAAGTAAAAGCCCGGGACGACCTTCGGCAACGTCAAAGCAGACGTTATCGCCGAAAAAGAACCGCACTTCCATCGCGGTAATTTCTGTTCTGTCATCCGTTGCTCGCATTGGCACGGTTGATCATCTTCCGTTCACGGTGCCTGGGCTGACGGCGCAAGCTGGGCCAGGACCATTCCGCTGCTGGCCGCCACGAGCCGGGCGGTCACCGCCTTCCAGCTGCCGCCGACCAGTTCAGCGGCGAAGGCTGCCACGGCTGCGCCGTAACACCCCGCCGAACGCCAGTCCTCTTCCTGACTCAGGGCCATTTTTGTCCTAATGCATAACTTATCAATGTTCTTGCCAACTGCAGAAACACGGTCTATTCTTATTGAAAATATTATCAATAATCGGAGGCAGGAAATATGACGGATTTTAAAGACGATGAAAGCAAGAAAGCTGCCGATTCGACAGGCCTGCGCAAGGGCTTGACCAGCTATGGCGACAGCGGCTTTTCGCTGTTCCTTCGCAAAGCGTTCATCAAGGGCGCCGGCTTCAGCGACAGCGCGCTCGACCGGCCGGTTATCGGTATCGCCAACACTGGTAGCGCCTTCAACCCGTGCCACGGCAACATGCCGCAGCTGATCGAGGCGGTAAAACGCGGTGTCATGCTGGCAGGCGGCCTGCCGATGGATTTTCCGACCATCTCCATCCACGAGAGTTTCGCCTCACCTACGTCGATGTACCTTCGCAACCTGATGTCGATGGATACCGAGGAGATGATCCGCGCGCAGCCGATGGACGCAGTGATCCTGATCGGCGGCTGCGACAAGACAGTTCCGGCGCAACTGATGGGCGCTGCCTCGGCGGGCATCCCTGCCATTCAGCTGGTCACCGGCTCCATGCTGACCGGCTCGCACCGCGGCGCGCGCGTCGGTGCCTGCACCGACTGCCGCCGGTATTGGGGCAAATACCGTGCCGATGAAATCGACGCCGACGAAATCGCGGACGTGAACAATGCGCTGGTCGCCAGTGTCGGCACCTGTTCGGTGATGGGCACGGCCAGCACGATGGCTTGCGTTGCCGAAGCGCTTGGCATGATGGTGCCGGGCGGCGCCTCACCACCGGCGGTGACGGCCGACCGCATCCGCGTCGCCGAACGCACCGGCGCGACTGCGGTGGCGATGGCGCAAAGCGGCCTGACGCCCGACAAGATCATGACGGTCAAGGCGTTCGAGAACGCGCTGCGCGTTTTGCTTGCCATTGGCGGCTCGACCAACGGCATCATCCACCTCACTGCCGTTGCGGGTCGCCTGGGCATCGACCTGTCGCTCGAGCGGCTCGATGCGCTGGGCCGCGAGACGCCGGTGCTGATCGACCTGAAGCCTTCTGGCCAGTACTACATGGAAGACTTCCACGACGCCGGCGGCCTGCACGCGTTGCTGCGCGAACTGCGCCCTCTGCTGCACCTCGACGCCATGACCGTCACTGGCCGCTCGCTGGGCGAAGAACTCGACGCTTCCGGACCCGGATTCGCGCAGTCGGTGGTGCGGCCGATGGCCAACCCGATCTTTCCGCAGGGCGGCATCGCGGTTTTGCGCGGCAACCTGGCGCCGGGCGGCGCCATCATCAAGCAGTCGGCAGCCGACCCGGCGCTGATGGAGCACGAGGGCCGCGCGGTGGTATTCGAGAACATCGAAGACCTGGTGCTGCGTATCGACGACGACGCGCTCGACGTCAATGCCGACGACGTGCTGGTGCTCAAGCACATCGGTCCCACCGGCGCCAGCATGCCGGAAGCAGGGTACATCCCGATCCCGAAAAAACTGGCGCGCGCCGGCGTCAAGGACATGGTGCGCGTCTCCGACGGGCGCATGAGCGGCACGGCCGGCGGCACCATCGTGCTGCACGTGACGCCCGAGTCGGCCGTCGGCGGCCCGCTGGCCTATGTGCAAGACGGCGACCGAATCCGCCTGTCGGTAAAAGATCGCGAAATCAGCCTGCTGGTGTCCGATGCGGAGCTGGCGCAGCGCGCGCTGGCCAGCCCTGTCACGCGCCCGACGGCGCCGCGCGGCTACCGCCAGCTGTTTTTGAAAACCGTCACCCAGGCCGACCAGGGCGTGGACTTCGACTTCCTGCGTGCCCAACCCAACCTCGACGAGCCGACATGACCACTTCCGCCCTGTTCCATCTTGCATTCCCCGTCCGCGATATCGCCGCGACGCGGCAGTTCTACGGCGACGTGATCGGCTGCGCCGAAGGCCGGAGTTCCGCCAACTGGGTCGACTTCGATTTCTATGGCCACCAACTGGTGGCCCACCTGGCCCCGGAGGAGTGCGGGCACAAGTCGACCAGCGCAGTCGACGGCCATGAGGTGCCGGTGCGCCACTTTGGCGCGATCATCCCGCTGCCGGAATGGGAAGCGCTGGCCACGCGCCTGCGCGCCGCCGGCATGCAGTTCGTCATCGAGCCTTGCATCCGCTTCAAGGGCGAACCTGGAGAGCAGGCCACCATGTTCTTTCTCGACCCGTCGGGCAATGCACTCGAATTCAAGGCTTTTGCCGACCTCGGTCAGCTGTTCGCCAAGTGACGTAACCCGCCTCCTGGGAAAATTCCTTAAGGAAATCAGTTGGTTGCATGTGAAGGCGCATCATTTTTCGACCTGAAAAAATTTGTCGATATTATTATCAATAATCCGTGACAAGCGATTTTTTTAGGTCTATTCTTGATTCACGATAAAACCCACAACAGGAGACAGCATGATCGAGAACGCTTCGACACCATTGCTAGATGTACAAGGCGTGACGCTGCAGTACAAGACCCGCGATCACCTCATCACCGCGACCTACCGCGTCAACTTTCAGGTGCACAAATCTGATCGCTTCGTGCTGCTCGGCGCGTCCGGCTGCGGCAAGTCGACGCTGCTCAAGGCAGTGGGCGGGTATATCGCGCCGACCGAAGGCGAAATCAGCCTGAAGGGCGTGCCGGTAAAAGGACCGGGCCCCGACCGCATGATGGTATTCCAGGAATTCGACCAGCTGCTACCCTGGAAAACGGTAAAACAGAACGTCATGTTCGCACTCGAAAGTTCGGGCAAACTCACCGGCCGTGCCGCGGAAGACAAGGCCGTGCAGTACATCGAAAAGGTGAACCTGGCTAATTTTGCGGACAACTACCCGCATACGCTGTCGGGCGGCATGAAGCAGCGCGTTGCCATTGCGCGCGGCATGGCCATGGAACCGGACATCCTGTTGATGGACGAGCCGTTCGCCGCGCTCGACGCGCTCACGCGCCGCAAGATGCAGGACGAACTCCTCGACCTGTGGGATGAGACCAAGTTCACCGTGCTGTTCGTGACGCACTCGATCGAGGAAGCCATCAAGATCGGCAACCAGATCCTGCTGCTTACGCCCCATCCGGGCCAGGTCCGCGCCGAAATGGCCAGCGTGCCACGTGACCGCCTGCAGACCGACGAAGCCCGCGAACTCGAGAGCCGGATCCACAACATGCTGTTCGCGCCCGAAAATATCGACGAGGTATCCCATGCTTAATGCTGTCATGCAGAAAAATGCGCCGGCCCCTGCCGAGACGCCAGTGCGCAACAAGGAAGTTATCCATGAAATCGTATCGGCGTCGCAGTTCGGCGTCGTCCAGAAGAAGCTCTCGCCCTGGGAGACCGTTTACCAGATCAGCGCCGTGCGCAAGGCCGCGATCCTGATCGTGCTTGCCGTCATCTGGGAGGTGTACGCACGCTCGGTGAACAACGCCCTGATGTTCCCGACCTTTTCCTCGACGATGCAGGCGTTCGCCCACGGCATCCTGTCGGGCAGCTTGCTGGTGAAGGCGTGGACGTCGATCCAGGTGCTGCTGACTGGCTACGTGGCCGGCATCGCAATTGCCGGAGTGTTTACCGTCATTGCCATCAATTCGCGCATCGGCACAGACCTGCTGGAAACGCTCACTGCCATGTTCAATCCGCTCCCGTCCATTGCGATCCTTCCGATGGCCATGATCTGGTTCGGCCTCGGCACGCAGAGCCTGGTGTTCGTGCTGATCCACTCGGTGCTGTGGGCCGTGGCCCTGAATACCCATACGGGCTTTACTTCAGTGTCGAACACGCTGCGCATGGTCGGCCGCAATTACGGGTTGGGCGGCTTTCGCTACGTCGGCAAGATCCTGATCCCGGCCGCGTTTCCGAGCATCCTGATCGGCCTGAAAGTGGGCTGGGCCTTCGCCTGGCGCACGCTGATTGCGGCCGAGCTGATTTTCGGCGTCAGTTCGGGGCAGGGCGGCCTGGGCTGGTTTATTTACGAAAACAAGAATTTGATGGATATCCCGAACGTATTCGCGGGACTGTTCTCGGTCATCTTCATCGGCCTGATCGTGGAAAACCTGATTTTCCGTACCATCGAAACGCGCACCCTTCGCAAGTGGGGAATGTTGAACTAAACCGTCGTACCTTCGCATCCATACAAGCGCGCAAAGCGCAACAGGAGACAGACAATGCAACGATTTACCACCACTCTCGGCAAGGCGCTGCTGGCCCTGGCCATCGGCACTTCGCTGCCAGCCCAGGCAGTCGACCTGCGCATCGCCAAGCAGCCCGGCCTGACCTATCTGCCGACGATCATCATGGAAGAAAACAAGCTGATCGAAAAGCATGCCGCGGCCCTTGGCGTCAAGGACCTGAACGTGTCGTGGCGCATGTTCAATTCGGGCGCCAGCTTCAATGACTCGCTTATTTCCGGCAACATCGACATGGCCGTGGCCGGTACCACCAACCTGATCCTGTTGTGGTCCAAAACCAACGGTGCAGTCAAGGGCTATGCCGGCGTGGGCGCGATCCCGCTGATCCTGGTGACGCGCAATCCGAACATCAAGACTGTCGCCGATTTCGGTGGCAACGATCGCATCGCGGTGCCGACCGTCAAGCTGTCGAGCCAGGCCATCGTGCTGCAGATGGCCGCTGAAAAGGAAATGGGCGAACCGGGCCGCGCCAAGATCAACGCGCTGACCGTCTCGATGGGCCACCCCGACGGCGTCATCGCCATGCTCAACAAGAGTGCACAGATTACCAGCCACTTCACCATGTCGCCGTATGCCGAAATGGAACTGAAGCAGCCTGGCACGCGCAAGATTCTCACATCCAACGATGTACTGGGCGGCCCGATGTCGATTGCCATCATGTTCGGCACGGTGAAGTTCCATGATGAGAATCCGAAAGTCGTGCAGGCAATGAACGCCGCCCTCGATGAAGCGCTCGCCATGATCGAAAAGGACAAGCAGGCTGCGGCCACTGTATACCTGGCGAATACCAAGGACAGGACGCCGCTGCCCGAGCTTGTCGCCATGCTCAATGGCCCCGATATGGTTTTTTCCAAAACGCCATCGAACACTATTAAGATGGCGAACTATTTCGCCCGCGCCGGTTATATCAAGCGCGCCCCGGCCGACTGGAAGGACATGTTCTTTCCGGAGGCTCACAAGCTGAACGGCAATTAGATGCCGGCCCGCTGCAAGTCACCGTGTGGCCTGCAGCAGCAGCCAAACCTGTATTAATGGACCACGATGAACACTCCACTCCACGCTGAAATCATCGCTCCCGACGTCGACAACGAAGCGCAGGTGCGCATGGCGGTCGAAACGCTGGAAGAAGACATTGCATTCGGCTACATGCACCCGCGCGAACGCCTGGTCGAGGACGAATTGCGTGCGCGCTTCGGCCTGAAACGCCACATCGTCCGCCAGGTGCTGGCCGAGCTGGAGCAGATGGGACTGGTCGAGCGCAAGAAAAATATCGGCGCGCTGGTCAAATCGTACAACGTCAAGGAAGTGATCGATCTGTATGCGGTGCGCGACATCCTCGAGGTCAGTTGCGCGCGCAGCATCGTGATGCCGGTGGCCCCGGAAAAGCTCGACGAGCTTGAGGCCATCCAGCAGCGCCACGACGACGCGGTGCGCGATTCGAACCTGCACGTTGCCTTTCGCACCAACATCGCGTTTCACAAGGCGTTCTTTGCCTTGTCTGACAACGCTACGCTGACCGAGATGATCGAACTGGCTGCCCAGCGAGCGCACGTGATCCGCTCGCTGTCGATGGTGGTGCCGCAATACCTGGAGAAAGCGCGCAACGACCACCGCGCCATGATCGACGCCCTGCGCCAGGGCGACCGGGAACGCCTGGTCGCCCTGTGCACCGACCACTTGCTGCCGTCGCGCAACGCTTATATCGAGCAGCAGCGCCGCCTGGCGCGCCTGACCGAAGGCGCCGACGTCCACATCCTGAAGAAAGCGACACCCGCATGATGCAAGACTTGCTCCTCCTCGGTACCTTTCCCCGGCTCGCCCAGGACCTGATCGACACCGAGTTCCGCTGCCACAGCCTGGCCGACATAGAGCGCGACGCGAATCTGCGCGCCTCGGTGCGCGCCATCATCACACGCAGCAACACCGCCGTGCCGGCCGCGGTCATCAGCCAGCTGCCCGGCCTGGGCATGATTGCCACGTGCGGGGTCGGCTACGACCTGATTCCGCTCGACGTCGCCGCCGAGCGCAATATTGTGGTCTCGAATACGCCCGAGGTGCTCAACACCGCAGTCGCCGAGCTGTGCATCGGCATGCTGCTGGCCATGCTGCGCCAGCTGCCCGCGGCCGACCGGTTCACCCGCTCCGGTGCCTGGTTCAATGGCGCGTTTCCGCTCGGCGTGAGCCTGTCCGGCAAGCGGGTCGGTATCGTTGGCCTTGGCCGGATCGGCAAGGAAGTGGCCGCGCGCCTGGCGCCGTTCGGCGTCACGCTGGCCTATTACGGCCGCACTGACCAAGGCATTGCGATGCGCTTCGAGCCGGACCTGCACCAGCTGGCGCGCGACAGCGACATTCTGATTCTCACGGCGCCGGGCGGGCGCGACACCGAGCACATGATCGACGCCAGTGTGCTCGACGCGCTCGGCCCGCGCGGCTACCTGCTCAACATCGCACGCGGGTCGGTGGTCAGGGAAGACGACCTGATCGCAGCGCTGACGCGTGGCGCCATTGCCGGCGCCGCGCTCGACGTGTTCGACGCCGAGCCGGCGATCGATCCGCGTTTTTTTACACTCGAGAATGTGGTGCTGTCGCCGCACCAGGCCAGCGCGACCAGTGAAACGCGCATGGCCATGGCGCGCCTGACTCTCGACAACCTGCACCAGTTTTTCAAGGACGGCACTGCGCAAACGCCCGTGCCGCGTCCCACCACACGGGAGACACCATGATCGAAACATCGGAAAAACGCGTCACCGGCCCCATCATCCGCCTACACTCGAACGACAATATCGTCGTGGCGCGCGTCGATGTCGGCATAGGCGCCCGCATCGACGGCGAGGGCATCGTTTCGCGCAGCCAGGTGCCGGCCGGGTACAAGATCGCCACCGTCAAGATCCGCAAGGGCGAGCCGGTGCGCAAGTACAACGTCGTCATCGGGTTTGCCGGGGCCGATATCGAGCCCGGCACCATGGTGCACAACCACAATATGGACTTCCGCGACTTTGCCCGCGACTACGCCCACGCCAGCGAATACCAGGAAGTGGCCATGATCGAGGAAGCCCAGCGCGCCACGTTCCAGGGCTTCGTGCGCCCCGACGGCCGGGTCGCTACGCGCAACTTCATCGGCATCCTTTCTACCGTCAACTGTTCGGCAACGGTGGTGCGCAAGATCGCGGCCTGGTTCACGCCGGAGCGCCTGGCCGCTTACCCGAATGTCGATGGCGTGGTCGCGTTCAGCCATTCGATCGGCTGCGGCATGGAAATGACGGGCGAACCGATGGCGCTGCTGCGGCGCACGATGGCTGGCTATTCACGCCATCCCAACCTGGCCGGCGTGCTGGTGGTGGGCCTGGGCTGCGAGCGCAACCAGTTACAGGGGTTGATGGACGACGAACAGCTGCGCACCGGTCCGACCCTGCACACCTTCGTCATGCAGGAGACCGGCGGCACCCGCAAAACCATCGAGGCCGGCGTGGCGTCGGTGCTGGCGATGCTTCCCGATGCGAACCGCGTCGAACGCACCACGGTCAGCGCCAGTCACCTGATGGTGGGCCTGCAATGCGGCGGCTCGGACGGGTTTTCGTCGATCACGGCCAACCCGGCGCTGGGCGCCGCGGTCGACCTGCTGGTGCGCCACGGCGGTACGGCCATCCTGTCGGAGACGCCGGAAATCTATGGCGTCGAACACACGCTGACGCGGCGTGCCGTTAGCCGCGAAGTGGGGGAGAAGCTGGTGGCGCGGGTGCGCTGGTGGAAGGAAGAATATTCGGTCGGGCGCGACGTGCAGATCAACGGCAACGTCAGCCCCGGCAACCAGGTGGGCGGCCTGGCCAACATCTTCGAAAAGTCGCTCGGCTCCTCGATGAAAGGCGGCACCGGGCCGCTGATGGAAGTCTACAAGTATGCCGAGCCGGTCAACGCCAAGGGCTTCGTGTTCATGGACACCCCGGGCTTCGACCCGGTCTCCGCCACTGGCCAGATCGCCGGCGGTGCCAACGTGATCGCCTTTACCACCGGGCGCGGTTCCATGTTCGGCGCCAAGCCGGTACCGAGCATCAAGCTTGCAACCAACACGCCGATGTTCACGCGCCTGGAAGAAGACATGGACATCAATTGCGGGGAAATCCTCGACGGCACCTGCACGCTGCAGGAAATGGGGCAGCGCATCTTCGACCTGATGCTGCAAACCGCGTCGGGGGTGCGCACCAAGAGCGAACTGCTCGATTTGGGCGATAACGAATTCGTCCCATGGCAGATCGGCATCATGAGCTGAATTTTTTTTGTTTGTTTGAATTATCGATAATATTATTAGAAAAGGAAATGCCATGCATCAGCAATCCGGAGACAGCAGCGCCGACGCCCGTATCGTGTCGGTCGAAGCACGTACCATCAGCATCCCGCTCGACAATCCGACGTCGTTTTCGACGCGCCAGGTACTTGGGCGCGATTACACGGTAGTGCGCGTGCGCACGTCCGACGGCCACCAGGGCATCGGTTTCTGCTACAGCGGCAGCCGCGGCGGCGTGCTGGTCACGCACGCGGTGCGCGAGTTGTTCAAACAGACGCTCATCGGCCAGAACGCGCTGCGCGTGGAAGGACTGTGGCAGGACATGTACCAGGATTCGCTGCTGCACGGGCGCGCCGGGTCGGCCATGCGGGCCTTGTCCATCCTCGACATCGCGCTGTGGGATCGCAATGCCCGCGCCGCGGGCCTGCCGCTGTCGCAATACCTCGGCGCGTCGGCAAAGGAGACGGTGCCGGCCTATGCCAGCGGCGGTTATTACCTCGACGGCAAGACGCCGGAAATGCTCGGTGAAGAGATGGCCGGCTATGCCGCCCTCGGCTTTACCGCGGTCAAGATGAAGGTCGGCCGCTTCAGGCCCAAGGAAGAGGAAGCGCGCGTGAAGGCGGCGCGCGCGGCGATCGGCGACGATGTGCTCCTGATGCTCGACGCGAACAATGCATGGAGCGACCTGCCCACGGCCCTGGGCGTCATCCAGCGCTTCGAGCAGTACAACCCGTACTGGATCGAGGAGCCGTTCAGCCCCGACGATATCGCCAGCCATGCGCTGCTGGCCAAGCGCACGCCGATTCCGGTGGCCACAGGTGAAATCGAGGCGGGCCGCTGGCGCTTTCAGGAATTGCTGGAAAAGCGCGCGGCGATGATCCTGCAGACTGACGCCGCGGTGTGCGGCGGCATCAGCGAATGGCGCCGCATTGCCGCGATGGCGGCCGGTTTTGGCGTTACCGTGTGCCCGCACTGGTTCCACGACCTGCACGTGCACCTGGTCGCCGCCACGCCGAACGCCCGCTTCGTCGAATACTTCCCGGATGACCAGGTGCTCAATTTCCGCCGCCTGGTCGACACCCAGCTGCAGTTCGCCAATGGCAGCCTGGTGGTGCCGACCACGCCGGGTCTGGGCTTTTCCTTCGACGAGCAGGCCGTCGAGCGCTACGCAGTCGACAAGTGGGCCTGACCATGAACGCCTCGGCCCAACCGGTCCGCCTGCGCGGCGTGTTTTCCCCTGTAATCACCCCGCGCGCCGACGACGCGCGCCAGTCCGCCGCCATGCTGGTGCGGCATTGCCGCTGGCTGCTGGACCAGGACGTAGGCCTGGCCGTCTTCGGCACCAACTCCGAAGCGAACTCGCTGGCCGCGTCCGAACGCATGGACCTGCTCGACGCGCTGATTGCCGCCGGCCTGCCGGCCGGGCGCATGATGCCCGGCACCGGCTGCTGCGCGCTGGCCGACAGTGTGGCGCTGACCCGCCACGCGGTGGCACACGGCGTCGGTGGCGTACTGATGCTGCCGCCGTTCTTCTACAAGGGCGTATCCGACGACGGCCTGTTCGCCAGCTATGCCGAAATCATCGAGCAAGTGGCCGATGCACGCCTGCGCATCTACCTGTATCACATTCCGCAGGTGTCGCAAGTGCCCATCAGCCTGGCGTTGATCGAACGGCTGCTGCAAGCCTATCCCGGCGTAATTGCCGGCATCAAGGACAGTTCGGGCGACTGGGCCAATACCAGCGCCATGCTCGAGCGCTTCCAGCCGCAAGGCTTCGATGTGTTCGCCGGCAGCGAAACCTTCCTGCTGGCGACCATGCGCGGCGGCGGCGCCGGCTGCATCACCGCCACCGGCAACGTCAACCCGGGCGCGATTGCACACCTGTACCACACCTGGCAGCAGCAGGACGCCGACGCGCAGCAAGCCGCGCTCGACGCGCTGCGCGCGACGTTCATGCAGTTTCCGATGATTCCTGCATTGAAGGCCGCCGTTGCGCACTTCGCTGGCGACACCCGCTACGGCGCAGTGCGCCCGCCCTTGATGCGTCTCTCCGGCCAGCAGAACAACGACCTGCTGCGGCTGCTCCGCGCCCGGGAGTTTGCCATGCCGGGCCTGTAATCCACTTGGAAGGAACCACAATGAGTACACCACAATCGGTCGTCGTCATCGGCGGCGGCACCATGGGCAGCGACGTCGCTGCGATCTTTTACGCTGGCGGCTGGAACGCGCAGGTGGTCGAGCCGGCCGCCGACGTGCGCGCGCGTCTGCAGCAGAACGTGGCGGCGGCCGCTGACTCGATCGGCGTTTTCGCTGCGGGCGGCAGCGTCGATGCCCGCATGGCCATTGCCGATATCGACTGGACACGCGTGGCCATCGTCATCGAATGCGCGCCGGAGAACCTGGCCATCAAGGCGGCCATCTTCCAGGAACTCGATACGGCGGCGCCGGTACACATACCGTTGACCAGCAACTCGTCGGGTATCCCGATCAGCCAGATCGGCGCGCAATGCGCGACGCGTTCACGCATGCTGGGCCTGCACTTCTTCATGCCGGCGCACTGGGTGCCGGCAGTGGAAGTGGTGCGTAGCGCATGTTCGGACGAGGCGGTCGCGCAGGACGTCAGCGCCATCATGCGCGCGGTGCGCAAGAAGCCGGTGCAGGTCAAGCGCGACGTCCCGGGTTTTCTGGCCAACCGCATCCAGCACGCCCTGATGCGCGAAGCGATCGCGCTGGTCGACGAGGGCTTTGCCAGCGCCGAAGACGTCGACCTGGCCGTGCGCTATGGGTTCGGGTTTCGGTACATCGCGGCCGGCCCGCTGCTTCAGAAGGACCTGGCCGGCGTCGACATCCACTGCGCGGCGGCTGCCGGCATTTATCCCCACCTCGCCAACAACACCGAGCCAAGCCCATTGATGCAGAACCTGGTCAGGAACGGCGACTTCGGCGTCAAGAGCCCCGGCCGCAAGGGTTTTTACGACTGGGACGAAGCTGGCATCGCGCATGAGCAGGCCCGCTACCAGGCGGCGCTGAAAAAGGCAATGCAGATCCTGCGCGACGAGGACGACGCATCATGAACATGCTCCGACTCGACGGCAAGGTCGCGCTGGTCACCGGCTGCGGCGGCGTCGGCCCCGGCTGGGGCAACGGCAAGGCAATTTCGGTGCTGCTGGCGCGCCAGGGCGCCAGCGTGTTCGGCGTCGACCTGACGCAGGCGGCGGCCGATGCGACCGGGGACCTGATCGCGGCCGAAGGCGGCGTCGTGCAGCTGCACGTGGCCGATGTCACCGATGCGGCGCAGGTGCGCAAAATGGTCGACGCGTGCATGGCGCGCTTTGGCCGCATCGACATCCTGATTAACAATGTCGGCCGCTCCGAACCGGGCGGCCCGGTTGAAATGAGTGAAGCCACGTGGGACGAGCAGATGGACGTGAACGTCAAGTCGGCCTTCCTCACCTGCAAATCGGTCCTGCCTATCATGGAGGGGCAGGGTGGCGGCGCGGTCGTGAACATCGCATCGGTGGCCGGTCTGCGCTATGCCGGCAAGCCACAGGTAGCGTATGCGGCCGGCAAGGCGGCACTGATGCAGCTGACGCAGACCACCGCCGTGCTGTATGCCGCGCGCGGGGTGCGCCTCAACTGCGTGGTGCCGGGACTGATGTTCACGCCGCTGGTCGAGCGCCTGGCCGACAAGTACGCCGGCGGCGACTTCGACGGCTTCGTCGCGCGCCGTCACAAGCAGGTGCCGATGGGCCGCATGGGAGACGCTTGGGACGTGGCCAATGCGGTCCTGTTCCTTGCAAGCGACGCAAGCAGCTACATCACCGCACAACAAATTGTGGTCGATGGCGGCCTGACTGCCGCTACCGGCCCATAAATTTCGGAGACAAACCCTTATGGCACGCATTTCCTACGCCAGCCTGGACAACCCGGTCATCGCACCTCAAGTGGCGCGCATCGTCCAGGAGCGCGGCCATGTCCTCAAGCTGTACCAGATGCTGCTGCACAGCCCCCCGGTGGCTGCCGGCTGGCTGACCTTCCTTACCGCAGTACGTCAGCAATGCGCGTTGCCGGGCCGCATTCGCGAACTGGTCATCATGCAGGTTGCCGTCATTAATGGGGCCGAGTACGAGTTCCAGGCACACACGCCGTTCGCGCTGGAGGAGGGTTTTACCAGGGCGCAGTTGGCGGCCCTTCGGGCTGGCCAATGGGACACCTTCGATGCGCGCGAACGCGCGGCGCTGGCCTACGGCGATGTAATGACGCGCGAGGTGCAGGTGCCGGACGCCGTGTTCGACGCGCTGCGGCCCTGCTTCGACGAGCGTGAACTGGTGGAACTGACCGCCACCATCGCCGCCTACAATCTCGTGTCGCGCTTCCTGGAAGCGCTGAAGGTCGACCATGACTAGCATGCGCGCTGCCGTCTCGGGTCCGGCCGGATTCGTCTTTGCCGACGTGGCGCGCCCTACGCCGGGTCCGGCGCAAATCCTGGTGCGCGTGCGGGCTGCGGCACTCAATCGCGCCGACCTGGCCACGCTCACGGGCGAGGCGCGCGTGCTGGGCATGGAATGCGCCGGCGATGTCGTGGCCGTCGGCGCCGAGGTGACCGCGTTCCAGGCGGGCGACAAGGTGATGTGTTCCGGCGCGGCCGGCTTTGCCGAGTATGCCGTGGCTGACTGGGGCCGCGCCATGCACCTGCCGGCTGCCGGCATGACCTTCGAGCAGGCAGCTTGCTTGCCGCTGGCGCTCCAGACCATGCACGACGCGATCGTCACCAACGGCCGCCTGCAGCCCGGTGAGGCGGTGTTGATCCAGGGCGCCTCGTCCGGCGTCGGCCTGATGGGATTGCAAATTGCCCGCCTGCTGGGCGCCGGCCTGATCATCGGCACGTCCACCCATGCTGCGCGGCGCGATCGGCTTTCAGCATTCGGCGCCGATCTCGCACTCGACAGCGCGGACACGCAGTGGCCGCAGCAGGCGATGGCCGCCCACGGCGGCGCCGGGATCGACCTGATCGTCGATCAACTGGCCGGACCTTTGGTGGACCAGAACCTGGCGGCGGCAGCGGTGCGGGGCCGGATCGTCAACGTCGGGCGCATGGCGGGCAAGCAGGGCATGTTCGATTTCGACCTGCATGCCTTCAAGCGCATCAGCTATATCGGGGTGACGTTTCGTACGCGCACTGTTTTGGAAGTGAGGGACATCACGGCGCGGGCGCTGGCCGACCTGGCCCCGTTCCTGCACAGCGGCGCGCTGGCGCTGCCAATCGACAGCGTGTTCGGCTTGCACGACCTGGCCGATGCCTTTGACCGCATGCGCGCGAACGAGCACTTTGGCAAGATCGTCGTCACACTGGAGTGATCCGCGCCGGCGTGCGCCGCGAGGAGAAAGCAGATTGTCGCAAGTACAATCGCGCACTGTTGGCGTCCCGATCGGCGCGCCGTTCAACCCAGCCGAGATCGAGCTTGCTAAAATCGAGCAGCTGCGCAGTTTAGCGGATGCCATTTTCTGCCGCATCGCTGAGGTCGACGAAAGGAACAAGGAGATTTTTAAAATGGACTGGACGGCCGATTTCAGCAAGTTCGTCGGGCGCGAAGTGACGATTGAAAAAACTAAGCCAATTGTGCATGAGATGCTGGCCGTCAACCTGATCATTCGCCGCGCACGCGGTGTCCCCATCATTGCCGACCTGTCGTTGCAACAGGGCTGGCGAGCGGCAAGCGCTAGTGCACGGTGCCGCGACGCTTGGCTTATATCCCGACCAGATTAACGGGTGTTTACAGTTGTATTGCCGACGATTGTAGATATTGCTGAGCCTTCATGACTGGCAATAACTATTTGACCAGGGGGTACGGTCGTACTTTCGGGGAAGTAAACTGAGGTGCTGGCAGCAGAAAAACGCATTTTTCAGCTAATGGTATCTTTGCTGGTACTAGGAATCAGGCTGTACTGAAAAGTATTAAAAATCAACGACATTGCTTCCTTGTTCACATTCGAGTGGGAATGATAGTCAGTTTGGGAAAGTAGTGCAGCAGCTGGCAACGAGTACTCCTAAGCCCCTGATTTTCAGGGGCTTTTTATCGGCCGAAGCAACGTCTGTCATCATTGGAACTGTCCCTTAATGAACCGGCTGCGAAGCTTGCCAAAACAGTGAAGTCCCCTACGTCCACCGTTGCTTGCAGGCCAGACCCCAATCCGGCCCCCAAATTGGGCGCTGCCGTTCACGGAGCGACAAGTTGCAGGCGAAGTGGGCAAAGCCAGCGGCTTTGGACAAACCCGTTGCCTGCACGATGTCGCGTTCGAGGCGAATGCGGTGAGCGAAGAGTATTGAGCCTCGTTCTTCAGCGTACGGCAAAATCTCGCACTGGCTGCAGTTCCGCAATGTTAAGTCTGGGCGAACTGTTCGAAACATTTTCTTGAACAGCCGTGCGCCAGTGTCCAGCCCGTGTCCGCCGGACAGTCGAACAGCAAATAAGTTGCATCCACACCGTTGACCGACCACACGCGCCGCGACACGTGCCGGGCGGATCATCCGAAAACTGCTGGCTGCGGTCGTTGGCGTGTGCATCCTCGGCACTGCCTATGCCGTGTCGTGGCGCCTCGGGCGCACGCAGGATCCATGGGACGGGTTTGTCAGCGGGAACGGACGGGTGGAGGCGACCGAGGTCGACATCGCCACGCGCACGGCCGGCCGGGTGATGGAGATCATGGTGGACGAGGGCGATATGGTGCGCGCCGGGCAGATCGTTGCCTTGATGGACCTGCAATCGTTGCGCGCGCAGCGTGCTGAAGCAGCCGCGCTCGCGCAGCAGGCCCGTGACAATGTGGCGGCCTTGCTGGCGCAGAGCGCGATGCGCCGCAGCGACGAAGCGGCCGCTGCTGCGCAGATCGTGCAGCGCGAGAGCGACCTCGATGCCGCGCACCGCCGTCTCGCGCGCTACGAGACCCTGGCGGCCGCTGGCGCCGTGGCCACCCAGGAACTCGATGATGCGGTGGCGCGCGTGCGCGGCGCCGCTGCGGTGGTGGCCGCGGCGCGGGCGCAGCGGGAAGCGGCGCACGCTGCAGTGACAGCGGCGCAGGCACAGGCCGTCGGCGCCCGTTCCGCCGTCACCGCGGCAGTGGCAACCGGTGCGCGCATCGAGGCCGACCTGCTCGACGGCCACCTGACGTCGCCGCGCGCTGGACGCATCCAGTACCGCGTCGCCCAGCCGGGCGAGGTATTGGCCGGTGGCGGCAAGGTGCTCAGCCTGGTCGACCTAATGGATGTCTACATGACGTTTTTTGTGCCCGCGCCGGCGGCCGGGCGCATCGCACTGGGTACCGAGGTGCGCCTGCGCCTCGATGCCGCGCCGGACTACATTGTGCCGGCCAGGGTCAGTTACATCGCCAGCGTGGCGCAGTTCACGCCGAAGTCGGTGGAAACTGCCAGCGAACGCCAGAAGCTGATGTTCCGCGTCAAGGCGCAGGTCGACCGGGATGTGCTCGCACGCCATGCGGACCAGGTCAAGGCAGGCGTTCCCGGCGTGGCCTGGATCCGCCTCGATCCGGCGCGGGCCTGGCCGGCGGAACTGGCGTTGCGGAGCACGCCATGATTGCAGCGCAGGTCACCGGGCTGACATTGCGGTACGGGAAAGTCATCGCGCTCGATGGCGTCGACCTTGCGGTGCGCGCCGGCATCGTCACCGGCCTGATCGGTCCGGACGGCGTGGGCAAGTCGAGCCTGCTGGCAGTTATCGCCGGCGCGCGCCGCATCCAGCAGGGACGGGTGGAGGTCCTGGGTGGCGACATGGCGCAGGCTGGCTTTCGCAGGCGCGCCTGTCCGCGCATCGCCTACATGCCGCAGGGGCTGGGGCGCAATCTGTACCCCACGCTGTCGATCGAGGAAAACCTGCAGTCGTTCGCGCGCCTGTTCGGCCATGCGGCGCCCGAGCGCCGGCGGCGCATCGACGCCTTGACCGGCAGCCTGGGCCTTTCGGCGTTCCTGGACCGGCCGGCAGGGCAACTGTCGGGCGGGATGCGCCAGAAGCTGGGGCTATGCTGCGCGCTGATTCACGATCCCGACCTCCTGATCCTCGACGAACCCACGACTGGCGTCGATCCATTGGCGCGCGTCCAGTTCTGGGAGCTCATTGCCGCGGTCCGCCAGGTGCGTCCGGCGCTCACGGTGCTGGTGGCGACGACGTACATGGATGAGGCGAGCCGTTTTGACGCCCTCGTTGCCATTGACGGTGGACGCATCCTTGCCACCGGCACGCCGCGCGAGCTGCTGGAACGCACCGGCAGCGCCACGCTGGAGCAGGCGTTTTTGCGCCTGCTGCCGCCGGACAGGATGGCGCCGCAGCCGACTGCGGTGCCGCATCAGGTCAACCGTTTTGCGGACGAAATCGTCATCGAAGCGGCAGGGCTGTCGCGTCGTTTCGGCACCTTCGTGGCAGTGGCCGATGTCAGCTTTCAGATCCGGCGTGGCGAAATTTTCGGCTTCATCGGCTCGAACGGCTGTGGCAAGACCACCACGATGAAAATGCTGGCCGGGCCGCTGGCGCCAAGCGGCGGCGGCGTCCGCCTGTTTGGGCAGGACACGGGGGTGCATGCCATGGCGGCGCGGCGCCGGGTCGGCTACATGTCGCAGGGGTTCGCGTTGTACCAGGAGCTGACGGTGCAGCAAAACCTCCTGATTCATGCGCGCCTCTTTGCGCTCGATGAAGACGCGGCGCACCTGCGTTGCGCTGCGATGGCCGAGCGGTTCGGGCTGCGCGGCCTGCTGGGCACGCTACCTGCGAGGCTGCCGCTCGGCATGCGCCAGCGGCTCTCGCTGGCGGTGGCGCTGGTGCATGCGCCCGACCTGTTGATCCTCGACGAGCCGACTTCCGGCGTCGACCCGGTCGCACGCGACCAGTTCTGGGAGTTCATGCTGACGCTGGCGCACCGCGACGGCGTCACGATTTTTATCTCGACACATTTCATGAATGAAGCGGAGCGGTGCGACCGGGTTGCCTTGATGCATGAGGGCAGGGTCCTGGCCACCGGCGCGCCGGACGCGCTGCAGCGGGAGCGCGGCGCCGCCAGCCTTGAACAGGCCTTCATCGGCTGGCTGAAGGAGGCGGGCCAGCAAGCCGGCAGCACTACGCTGGACGCGGCGCTGCTGCAGCCAGGTGCGCCTGCGCGCGGAACCTGGCGAAGGCGGGTGCTGGCAACGACCTGGCGCGAGGCGCTTGAGTTGCGCCGCGATCCGGTGCGCGCCACGCTGCTGCTGATGATCGTGATTGCCTTTGGGATCAGCCTGGACGTGGAAGACCTGCGCTACGCGGTACTGGACCGCGACCAGAGCGCTCTCAGCCGTGACTACGCGCTGAACTTGTCCGGCTCGCGCTATTTCGTGGAGCGCCAGCCGCTGTCAGACTATGACGCGCTGGACCAGCGGATGCGCGCTGGCGAACTGGCGCTGGCCCTTGAAATTCCTCCCGGCTTTGCGCGCGATGTCGCACACCGGCGGCCGGTCGCGATCGGCGCATGGATCGATGGCGCCAACCCGGTCCGCGCAGAAACCGTACTGGGTTATTTGCAAGGTGTCCACCAGGCGTGGCTGGAGGCGCGGGACCTGCGCACCGGCGTGCCGGCGCCTGCCGGCGCTGCGGTCATTGCAATCCGCTTCCGCTACAACCCGGATGTGCGCAGCCTGCCTGCCATGGTGCCGGGGGTGCTGACGCTGCTGTTGCTGATGTTCCCCGCCATGCTCGCGGCCTTGTCGGTCGTGCGCGAAAAGGAAATGGGCTCGATCGTCAATTTGTATGTGACGCCGCTGCGGCGCAGCGAATTCTTGATCGGCAAGCAAGTGCCGTACGTGGTGCTGGCCATGGGTAATTTTGTGCTGATGAGCCTCTTGGCGGTCACGCTGTTTCGCGTGCCGGTGAATGGCAGCATCGCGGCGCTGGCCGTTGCCGCGCTTCTGTTCTGCATCTGTTCGACAGGAATCGGCCTGCTGGCGTCGACGTTCACGCGCAGCCAGATTGCCGCGATTTTTTTCACGATGATCGGCACGATGATTCCGGCCATCCAATATGCCGGGCTGATCAATCCGGTGGCTGCGTTGCAGGGCGCTGCGCGCGTCGTCGGCGAGGCTTATCCTGCGTCGCACATGCTGACCATCGCGCGCGGCGTGTTTGGCAAGGCGCTGGGGTTTGCCGACCTCGGCCGCGAATTCGGCGCGCTGCTCCTTGCCGCGCCCGTCATCGCCGGGCTGGCGATCGCCTTCCTGCCGAAACAGGAGCGCTAGCATGGGCGCCGTCGCGCTGCGCACGATATGGTTCCTTGGTATCAAGGAACTATGGAGCCTGCTGCGCGACCCGGTCATGCTGCTGCTGATCGTGTACTCGTTCAGCGGCGCTGTCTATATTGCCGCAACCGCGCAGCCGGACACGCTCAGCCTGGCCGCGCTGGCGATCGTCGACGAAGACCAGTCGGCGCTGTCGCTGCGCCTGCGTTCCGCCTTCGGTCCACCGCAGTTCCTCACGCCCCCGGTCATTCCACTTGGCCAGGCTGACGCGTGGCTCGACGGCGGACGGGCGACGTTTGTCCTGGTGATACCGGCCGGCTACCAGCGCCGCGTATTGTCCGGCCGCATCCCTGAAGTGCAGCTCAACGTCGACGCCACCCGCATGAGCCAGGCTTTTACAGGCAGCAGCTATATCCAGCAGATCGCGTTGCAGGAAACCGCCACTTTCGTGCAAGGTCATCCGCTGCAGGCAGCCGGACCGGTGACGCTGGCGATGCGGGCGCGTTTCAATCCGGCGCTGCTGCCGGCCTGGTTCGGCGGCCTGATGGAACTCGTCAACAATGTGACGATGCTGTCGGTGATTCTTTCCGGCGCCGCCCTGATCCGCGAACGCGAGCACGGCACCGTCGAGCATGTGCTGGCCATGCCGGTGCGCCCCGCGGAAATCATGCTGGCCAAGCTCTGGTCGATGGGGCTGGTCGTGCTCGTGGCGACATCGCTGGCGCTGGTGCTGGTGATACGCCTGGTCCTGCAGGTGCAGGTCGCAGGATCGACCGCGCTGTTCCTGGCCGGCGCCGCGCTGCACCTGTTCGCCACGACGTCGCTGGGGATCCTGCTGGCCATGGTGGCGCGCACCATGCCGCAGTTCGGCCTGCTTGTGATCCTGGTGCTGCTGCCGCTGCAGATGCTGTCCGGCGCGACCACGCCGCGCGAAAGTATTCCGTGGGTGCTGCGGGAAGCGATGCTGGCTGCGCCCACGACGCATTTCGTCGAGCTGAGCCAGGCCGTGCTGTTTCGCGGCGCCGGCATCGAGGTGGTGTGGCGCCCGATGCTGGTACTGCTGGCCATCGGCATCGCGCTGTTCGCGCTGGCGCTGAGGCGGTTTGGCGCATCGATGCGCGCAGGGTGACGTCAGGCGCCGGCGTGCCGGGCATGTTTTCCGTGCAGGTGCAGGTCGATGGGAGCGATGCCGATGGCGTAGCGGTGCGTGGAAACGACGGCGGCCAGCGCTGCGAGCGCCTCGCGGGCGATCCCCACATCGCCGTATTCGACGCGGGGCGTGACATGATGCAGGGCGCTCAGTATGCGCGCATTTTCTGCCCGGTGCGCTGCCAGGCCGGCATAACCCGCCAGTTCCATGATGCTCTCTTCATGCCGGAACGCCGCTTCGGTGACGCTCACCAGCGCCGGCCAGCCAACGGGAAAGGCTGCATCCGGCTGCATGGCGAGATAGTCGATCTGGCGGCACAGGCGTTTGCGCGTGTGCTGGAGCGCCGCCCCCAGGGTTGGCGCTCCAGAGTTGGAAAGGTAGCTGTACATGATGGTTCCTTCGCGTGGTGTGAACATACGGTGAATCTTCCGCATCTCGCATGGTGATGTATTTGATGCAGATCAAGTTCACACCCGTAGACGTTCGCTTGGGCCAAGTAGACTGGCATCAGGCTCGCACATCTTTCGAGGAGAACATGATGGAACGCACTGCACTGGTCACAGGCGGGACCCGCGGACTCGGGCTGGCAATCAGCACGGCCCTGTGCGCGGCAGGTTGCCGCGTGGCGGCGACTTACCATCGCGACGAACAGGCGGCGCAGGCGCTGGGGGAGCGCCACGGCATTGCTGTCTTCCAGTGGGATGTGGGCGACGAAGCGGCATGCGTGCGGGGCGTGGCCGCTGTACAGGCGCAGCTTGGCCCCGTCGATGTGTTGGTCAACAACGCCGGCATCACGGCAGACAGCATGTTTCACAAGATGCGGGCCGACCAGTGGAACGCCGTGCTGCAAACCAACCTGGGATCGATGTTCAACATGACCCGCCAGGTCATCGAAGGCATGCGCGAACGGCGCTATGGGCGCATTGTCAACATCAGTTCCGTCAACGGGCGCAAGGGCCAGGCAGGGCAGGCCAATTACGCCGCCGCCAAGGCCGGCATTCTCGGATTTACCAAGGCCCTTGCCCTGGAAAACGCCAGCCGCAACGTGACGGTCAATGCGATTGCGCCGGGCTACTGCGACACGGCAATGATGGCTGGCATCCGGCCGGAAATCCTGGAGGCGATCGTGGCCAGCATCCCGGCCGGCCGCCTGGGAACGCCTGGCGACGTGGCACGGATGGTGACCTTTCTTGCCGACGAGGCAGCCGGTTTCATCACCGGCGCCACTTTCGACGTCAACGGCGGCCAGTACCTGGCCTGACCTTCGCAGCCGCCGCCACTGCCGTGTGTCCACGGGGGCGGGGCATTCAGTGGCACATCAGGATCGGCACGGTGGATGCGCTCAGTACTGTATGGGTCACGCCGCCAAGGACGATTTCGCGGAAGCGCGAGTGGCCGAAGCAGCCCATGACGATCAGGTCGTGCGAACGTTCCCGCGCAAATGACAGCAAGGCATGCCCCACACTGGCGGCATGCGCCGATTCGATCAGCGCAACGTCGATACCGTGGCAGTGGAGGTAGGCTGCCAGGCACGCGCCTGCCTTGCCATCGTCGGTGTGGAACTTTTCAGGAGGGAAGGTGATGGCTGTCGCCTTGCCGGCGCGGCGCAGCAGCGGCAGCGCAGCGCGCACCGCACGGCTCGCTTCCATGCTCCCGTCCCACGCAATCAGCGGAAGCTGCGGCAAGGCGTCCGCTGTCGCAACACCGGGCACGACCAGCACGGGGCAGGGCGCGTGGACCAGCACGGTGCGGGCCAGCGAATGGTCATCGGCGAATACCTCGTCGGGACTGTTCTCCTGGCCAATGACGAGCAGGTCGCAGCAGCGCGCCGCCAGCGGCAGCGCCCGCGCGGCCGAATCGTCGCTCAGCTGCCCCGCGACCGGCGCCACGCCCGCGTGCGCGGCCTCCGCTTCGAATGCGGCAAGCTCGCGCTGCGCGTTCTCGGCAAGGAAGGAAAGGTCGCCGGCGTCAACTGAGCCGATTGCTGCGGCGGCGCCGCAGCGATAGACAAGCTCGGTCATGCCGGATGGCGCAATGCCTGCCAGCTGCGCTCCCTCGGCGCGGGCAATGGCTGCTGCCAGCCGGTACCGCGAGCGCGCCTTGCCGGCCTGGCAGGCATGCACGAGAATGGATCGATAAGACATGCGCGCTCCGCTGATTGCACTGCAGGTGAATGGGATGGGGGTGCCGTTTTCATTCGATCAGGGCCATGCCTTGCGTGCCCACGACGGCATAGGCGCACGCGATGTCGATGTCGTCTCCATGGACTGTCACCATGAACTTGCCCGCCTGGATTGCGGTTTCGGGACGCTCGAAAAACCTGCTGCGCGTTGCACAGGCGGTCTGCGATGCTCGCTGTACGCCTGTACAGCTCCGCTTCTCAACCACCATTGCGGCCGCTCCCGACGGTTTTTCGAGGTCCCCTTTCGTAACGCAGCACGGAATTCTTCGGAATGCCAATGGCCGTCAGGGCGCCGGCCAGGGCGCTGGCGCCGCCGATTGCGACTGCGCCTTCCAGGCCGAGCACGAGGGTTGCGGCAAGCGGTCCCAGGACGACGAGATGGCCGACAAGGGGCACGAACATCATCGCCGACCCGAACAGCAGTCCCATCAGTCCACCCCACATCGCACCGTATTTTCCAAAGATTCTGGCACGGTCACCTGCATTCAGAAAGCCGATGACATGTTCTTCGGTCTGGTAATCCTTGCCGATGATCGAGACGCTTTTCATGTCGAAGCCGGCCCGTAGCAAGGTCTTGACGGCTTCCTCCGCACCGGCGTGGTTGTCGTAGATGGCAAGGGCAAAAGCCGGGGTGGTTTGCATGGCAGGCTCCGGTGAGGACGGTCAGTGAACGTGACGGTCATCCCAGCGTAGGGAAACGGCGGCGCCACATCCATGATGCAGATCAAAAGCGCAGGACCGGCCGGACGTCTGGCCTGGGCTTGCGCGAAAACCTGTGCTCGCAGGCCATGTTCACCGGCCATGACCGGCATGGCGGATTCGCCGGCTACACGCTGGTAGACGAACGCTACTGCCTGGCACTGCCCGGCTGCTACGACGATGTCCATGCTGCACCGTTGCTGTGCGCCGGCCTGACTGGGTACCGGGCCTGCGCAATGACAGGCGCGGCCAAAAAAGTGCTGGTGCCGGGGGCTGTGCTCACGGCCTGATGGCCACTTTCAGTACGCCGTCGCGCTGGTTGGCGAAAAGCTCGTACGCGTCTTCGATCTGTTCGAGACGGAAACGGTGCGTGATCAGGGGCTGCAGGTCGAGCCGGCCGGACGCGACGATGGCCATCAGGCGGCGCATGCGCTCTTTTCCACCCGGGCACAGTGTGGTAACCAGCGTCTGGTCTGCGAGCCCGGCGGCGAAGGCGTCGACCGGCAGCGCGAGCTTGCCGGAGTAGACCCCCAGGCTTGACAGGGTTCCTCCGGGCTTCAGAACGCGCAGGCAGTTTTCGAACGTCTGCTGGGTTCCCAGCGCTTCGATCGCAACATCGACGCCGTCGCCCCCGGTCAGGCGCCGGATTTCTTCGACCGGATCGGTATCGCGGTAATCGATGGTGTGATCGGCGCCGAGCTTTCTGGCGGCCGCGAGCCGCTCGGGCAGCGCGTCGACGACGATGATCCGGCTGGCGCCGCGCAGGCGCGCGCCCGCTGTTGCACATAAACCGATCGGTCCCTGCGCAAAGATGGCAACGCTGTCGCCCAGCCGGATACCGCCGCGCTCGGCGCCGCCGAAGCCGGTGCTCATGATGTCAGGGCACATCAGCACCTGTTCATCGGTGAGTTCGTCGGGAATGGGCGCGAGGTTGGCCATGGCGAACGGCACCTTGAGGTATTCGGCCTGGCAGCCATCGATGGTATTGCCAAAGCGCCAGCCGCCGATGGCGTGTCCGCCGCATTGGGACTGATGTCCGTCCAGGCAGGTATTGCACTGGCCGCACGGCGTGATGGCGCCGACGACCACGCGCTGGCCGATGTGGTAGCCGGTCACGCCAGGACCCAGTTCGGCGATCGTTCCGACCGGCTCGTGCCCGATGGTCAGTCCGTCCCGCACAGGGTACTCGCCTTTTAAAATGTGGACGTCGGTGCCGCAGATCGTGGTCAGGGTGATCTTGATGATCGCTTCGCCAGGTCCGGCAACCGGGACCGGTTTGCGGCCGAGGATAATGCGCCCCGGGCCGGTAAAGACTGCTGCATGCATCATGTTCATGCTGTGCTCCCAGAAAAGTCAGTGAAGCATCAAAACCGGCACTGGCGCGCAATGCAGCACCGTGCGGCTCGCCCCGCCAAGCAGCATTTCGCGGAAGCGTGAATGTCCGTAGCAACCCATGACGACCAGCGCCGAGCCGGTCTCGCTGGCCATTGCCAGAATGGCGTGCCCGGCATCGACATGCTGATCGCGCAGGCATTGCTCGACCTGCACGCCATGGCGGGCCAGGCTGGCGGCCAGCTGCACCTGCTCGGCTGGTGCATCATCGGAAAACGGCTCGGTTGGCGCGGCGAAGGACACCAGGCGCACGCAGCTGGCCTGGCGCAGCAGCGGCAGCGAGGCATGGATCGCACGCGCGGACGGGCCACTGCCGTTCCATGCCAGCAACGCATCGCCCGCAGTCCAGGAGGCGGTCCAGCCGACCGGCACGATCAGGACTGGCGCCGTCGAATTGAGCGCGACGTAGTCGGGCAGCCGCGTCACCTGGCCGGGCAAGGCTTCGTGCGGGTCGTCCTGCGTGATCACGACCAGGTCGCAGAAGCGCGCCAGCAGGACCAGTGCATCGGCATCCAGGTCGGTGACCAGCTGCTTTTCGTGGGAAACATGATGCGCAACGGCAATCTCGTCGAACTGGCCGAGCGCCTTCTGCGCTGCATCGTACAAGGGTTCGAAACAACTTGCCGCGAGGGTTTGTGGAATCGGCCATGCGCCGTCCTGAAAAACGTACCGGGGCACGCCGGTCATGGCCGCGCCGATGAGGTGTGCGCCGTGCTCCCGGGCCAGCGTGGCGGCGAGCCTGATGCGCGCCGGGGCGTGGCGCGATTGATCGACGTGCACCAGGATGGTCTTGTAGTCCATGAACATTCCTCTTCCGGCTGATGGGTGGCGCCATGTACGTCAGGATGAAAGGACGGCGCGGTCAGGTCCATGATCTGCATCAAATGCGCACTGGCGCGGCGCAGTGCGCTCAGGCCAGCGGACTGCAGGGTGCGATGCCGTTTGCCATCGCCGCGAGGCGGATGGGATCGTGCAGGACGACCGCCCGCTTGTCGACCGTGATCAGTCCCAGTTTCGTAAACCGGGCCAGCAGGCGGCTGATGCTCTCGATCGTCAGCCCAAGATAGCTGCCGATGTCTTCCCGTGACATGCGTAACTGGAATTGCGTCGGCGAATAACCGCGCATCGCGTAGGCGCACCCGATCTCGACAAGGAAAACGGCGAGGCGCTGCTCTGCACGCATTTGCCCAAGCAATAGCGCAAGATGCTGTTCGCGGTCGATTTCCATGCTCATCAACCGGCACAGGCGGCGCTGCAGGACGGGCACCTCTTCAAAAAGCGTTTCCAGCGCGGAGAACGGGATGTTGCAGACGACACTGTCTTCCAGCGCCACGGCCTCCGACTGGTGGACGCCCGAGCTGATTGCCTCCATGCCCAGCAACTGGCCAGCCATCTCGAAACCTGTGACCTGCTCGCCGGCCGGGCCTGGACGGCGCGTCTTGAAATAGCCGCAGCGAACGGCGTACAGGTTGCGCAGGGGCTGCCCGGCCCGGTACAGACTGGCGCCTTTTGTAACACGCCGGCGCTGGCCGATCAGGTCGTCGAACCGGACCCCGTTGAGCGCGTCCAGGCCGATCGGCAGGCAGAGCTGGTAGGCACTGCACTCGGCGCAGTGGACGTCGGTCATGCGCGCTGCGCCGGGCAATGCATGGGGAATGGGTGCATTCATGTTGCACCTGCCGGATTGCGTGCCGGTTGTGCGTGTGCTGGCGTCATTGAAACGTGCTCCGACAGGAAAGTATCCTGGCGCCTGCCGCGTTTTTGGGCGTACATGGCGGTATCGGCGCACCGTATCAGTTGCGCCGCCGTGCTGCCGTCGCGCGGGAACAGGGCAATGCCGATGCTGGCCGACGGGCAGATGGTGCAACCTTCGAGCATGACAGGGGCGCGTGCTGCCTCGGTGATTCGCGCGGTCAGCGCGGCAAGCAGAACCGGGTTGCTCATCTCGGACAACACCGCGATGAATTCGTCCCCACCGAACCGCGCCAGCATGTCCGAATCGCGCAAGGCATGGCGCATGCGTTGTGCCAGCGTTGCCAGCAAGGCGTCGCCAGCGGCGTGTCCCAGCGTATCGTTGACTTGTTTGAAGTCATCGACGTCGATGAATGCCAGCGCGAAGGCGACTGCGTCGCGGTGCGCGGACGACAGCAGCTGCTCCAGGCGTTCGCCGAGTAGCAGGCGATTCGGCAACCCTGTCACGGCATCGTAGTTGGCCCGCTGCTCAAGCAGGTGGCGCTGGTTGCTCGCGCCCGTGATATCGGCGAAAACTGCGATGTAGTGATGCGGCCTGCCGTCAGCGCCGGGAACGGTACTGATGCTGATACGCGCGGCAAACAGGCTGCCGTCCCTGCGCTTGTTCCAGGCTTCCCCTTCCCAGTAGCCCAGGCTGGCGATTGTCTTCCACATGGCGCTGTAGAAGGCAGCGTCCTGGCGGCCCGACTTCAGCATGCGCGGGTTGCAGCCGCGCACTTCAGCATCCGTATAGCCCGTGATGACGCTGAACGCATGGTTGACAGCGATGATCGTGCCATCCAGCGCCGTGATCATGATAGCGTCGCGGCTGTAATGAAATACCGATGCGGCCATCTCGACCGTGAGGGCTGGGGCAAGGGCAAGTTGCGCGGAAGAAGGAGTGATCATTGCTGGCGCCAGAGAGAGTGTGACACCAGATTAGCCGCGGTTCGGGCCAGCGTCGACCTGATGCTGGCTGTCCGACAATATAAGATTCTTCACTTTGATCCACATCAAATGCCGGTGAGACGGATCTTTTCCTTCAGTTCATGCGCAGCGGTTTCATGATGCAAACATGCGCTTGAACAAAACAGCAGGCAACAAGCCGCTGGCAAGACCTGCCGCGCCAGCGCTGGCGGCCAGCATTGGCGGCAGATGGCCGAACTGGAATATGCCGGCCAGCCACGGCACATACAACACCAGCGCCAGCGCAACCAGTGCCACGGCAGCCACCATCAGAAACACAGGGTTGGGTCGCGCCAGGGCAGACCACAGGGTTCTCGCCGCCGCCCGGTTGGCAAGGATCAGGGACAGATTGGCGAGAACCAGCGTGACAAAGCCGAACGCCCGTGCCTGTTCCGGCGCAAGGGCGCCAAGCGCCCACGCATAGCAGGCTGCGACAACCAGGAAAGGCCCGCCACCGAGGGCGAGTGCACGCACCAGGGCGGCGCCGGTGAACAAGGGCGCTTGCGGGTCGCGTGGCGGACGGTGCATCAGGTCCGGGGCCGCCGCTTCGTTCTCGAACACCAGCGAGCAGGCCGGGTCAATCATCAGTTCCATGAAAACAATGTGCATTGGATAGAGCATGGTTGGCCATCCCGCCATGATCGGCAACATTGCCAGGCCGGCGATGGGGGCATGCATGGAAATCACGTAGCGCATCGATTTGCGCATGTTGTCATGGATGCGGCGCCCGGACCGGATGGCCTCCACGATGGAAGCGAAGCGGTCGTCGAGCAGCACCAGCGCCGCCGCCTCGCGCGCCACGTCGGTTCCGCGCTTGCCCATCGCAATGCCAACATGCGCAGCGCGCAGCGCAGGCGCATCGTTGACACCGTCCCCGGTCATCGCCACGGTTGCGCCGGTGTGCAGGAACGCCTGTATGAGACGCAGTTTCTGGTCAGGCGTGATGCGGGCGCAGACGCTGACGCCGGCCAGGCGCGCGGCAAGGGTAGCGCGGTCAAGTCCGTCGAGCTGCACGCCGGTCAGAACCGGTCCGTCGTCGAGTCCGGCCTGCTTCGCGATGGCGCGGGCAGTGTCCGGATGGTCGCCGGTGATCATCACCACCCTGATGCCGGCCTGGCGGCACTGGGCAACACAAGCGGGAATGTCGGGCCGCAGCGGATCGGCCAGCGCCAGCAGGCCGGCCAGGACGAACGGCATCGCGCCGGGGGCGCCGGGACACATTTCACCGTTCAGCTCGGCATGCGCCACTGCCAGGACGCGCAGGCCGCTGCGCGCCATGGCTGCTGCCTGCGCCAGCGCAGCGTCCCGTGCAGATTCATCCATGTTGCACCATGCGATGACGGTTTCAGGCGCGCCCTTGGCAGCGGCCATGGAACTTCCATCGTCGCGCCGCCATACCTGCACCACGGCGTGTTGCCTGGCACTGATTCCGTATTCGTGCACCAGCCGCCAGGCCGGGTGCAGGCGGGACGGCGCGAGGCTGGCGCTGGCAAGACGGCCGACGGCCTGGTCGACCGGATCGGGACTGCCTGCAGCGCTGGCCAGCATGGCTGTCTCGATCAGAGGGACGAAGCGCGCGGGCAGGCCGGACGCTGCTGGCAGCGCGTGGCGCATGCCATCAGCCTGCAGCCCCACGACATCCATGCGGTTGGCGGTCAGCGTGCCCGTTTTGTCGACGCACAGCACGGATATCGCCCCCAGCGTTTCGATGGCGGCCAGGCGCCGGGTCAATACCTGCTGCCTGGCCAGCCGCCACGCGCCGATGGCCGGAAACACGGTCATCACCACCGGCAATTCTTCAGGCAGCATCGACATGGCCAGCGCGATGCCGGCCAGCACGGCCTGCAGCCAGTCACCCCTCAGCACGCCATACAACAGGACCACGAGGGAGCTCAGCAAAAGGCCGCCGACGGCAAACGCGCGGGCCAGCGCTTTGGTCTGGCGCTGCAACGGCGATGGCGCCGGGCGCACTGCATGCAGCGAGGCGGAAATTTTGCCCAGCTGGCTGCGTGCGCCCGTGGCCGTCACGCGTGCAATGCCGTGTCCCTGCATGATCAGCGAACCGCTGAACAGCATCGTGGCCGCATCCCTGTCCGTGCCGGCTTCTTTGTCCACCGGCATTGATTCGCCGGTCAGCTGCGACTCGTCCGCCTGCAGGCCGCTGCTGCTGATCAGGCGTGCATCGGCAGGTACGCGGTCGCCTTCATTGAGGGCGACGATATCGCCGCGCACCAGACCTGCGCCTGGAATGGTCTGCCAGCGTCCGCTGCGCAGGACTTTCGCCAGCGGGCTGGACAAGTCGCGCAGGGCTGCAAGTGCGCGCTCGGTCTTGCCTTCGTTGTAAAGGGCCAGGCCCAGACTGAAGGCGACCATCAGGCACAGAAACAGTCCTTCACCAAGCTGGCCAAGCAGCATGTACAGCAAGGCTGCAAACACGAGCAGCAGGAACATCGGCTCGCGGGCGGCGTCCGCGCCGATGCGGCGCCAATTGCGTTGCTCGCGCGCTTCCAGTGTATTTGGCCCCCGCGTGGCCAGGCGCTGTGCGGCTTCCGTGTCGCTCAGGCCGCCGATGTCCACGCGCGATTCCATCAATGGGCCATCAGTACCGGCACTGTCATGCTTTCAAGAATTGTTTCGGTAACACCGCCCAGGAGCACTTCACGCAGGCGCGCGTGACCATATGCGCCCATCACCATCAGCTCGGACTGCAGGTCGGCGGCGCACGAGAGCAGCGCGACGCCGCCGTCGATCGGCACTGGCTGGGCATGTACTTCGCAGCGCAGCCCGTGGCGTGCCAGATAGAGGGCCAGGTCGGCGCCGGGGTCGCGTCCGGCAGATGCAGCCGGCCTGAACAGGACGATGGCGACCAGGGATGCGGCGCGCAGCAGCGGAAGCGAACAGGCGACGGCGCGCGTGGCTTCCAGGCTCCCATCCCAGGCGACCAAAATGCGGCTGGCAGGGGAAGAGAACTGGCCGGCATACGGCATCACGAGGACTGGACGGGCACTGCCCAGCAGAAGCTGGGCCGGCAGTGAGCCGGCGGCGTGCGCCGTGGCCGGGTCGTCGGGGTCGGTCTGGCCCACGACCACCAGGTCGGCGTACCGCGACTGGGTGATCAGGCCTCCGGCCGGCTCGTCGTTCTCGTAACGGCGCTCGTAGCTGAGCACGCCTTCAGCGGCGGCGATGGCGTCGAACCGGGCAAGCGCTGTTTCGTTGCCCTGGCGCAGTGCCGACATCTGGGCAAGGATGACTTCCACCCCGGCTTCGACATACCGTGAAATACCGGAAAACGCGCTGCCGACAAGATGGGCGTCCAGGCGCACGGCAAGCTGCGCGGCGTAGCGGATACGGGTGGCTGCATGCGCAGAATGGTCGACGTGGACGACGATTGTTTTACAGGACATGGCATACCTCCGGAACGGGATGGGGCAAGCGTAAGGCGCTTCGGCGGGACCGGTCCAGCGATACTTTGCGGTTTGCCCCGGTGGCTTTGACCAATTTGACTTGCATCAAGTCCGGCCGATTCAGCCTGCTGTTCTTCTTCCTGATGCCGCAGTTCACCGCGAATTTGATGCAGGTCATATCGCCACATCCGTCCGCGCCGGTACGATCAATGTGATGCCGCCCCTCTGATGCAAGGCAGAAACTGATTTATTTTTTTGGGAGATGAACCATGTCCACTTCAATGACCCGTTTCGACCCGGTGGCCCGCATGCTGCGCGCCGATCCCTTCCGTGCTTTCGACGATTTCTTTTCCGACCTGCGCGTGCCGGCACAACTGCGCACGCCCGACCTGGCGCCACGCGTGCGCCTGGATGTGACCGAATCCGAAAAATCCTATCAGGTCAAAGCCGACCTGCCCGGCGTGAAAAAAGAGGATATCAAGGTCAACATCGACGGCAACCAGGTCTCGATTTCCGCAGAAACCTCTTCGGAAAGCGAGCACGAAGGCGCCACGACGATCTGCTCCGAGCGGTCCTGGGGCCAGTTCTATCGCAGTTTCACGCTGCCGCAGCCGGTCGACAACGCGCAGGCCCACGCAGAGTTCCGCAACGGCGTGCTGGAGCTGGAGCTGCCCAAGAAAAGCGGCGGGAATGGCAAGCCGCTGACGATCGACTGACGCCGGCGCCATGCTTACATCGTCCGACATCGACGCGCTCGAGCAGCAGCTGTACGCCATGCGGCGCGACGCGATCGCTGCGCTCCGGACGCGGCTGGCCGGCGCCGACGCCGACCAGCCGGGCAGCCTCGAGCGGATCGACGGCGAGGGCGGGCCGGGCACCGACGCGGCGTTCACGGAAACCGAAATCGCGCTGGTCCGGCACGAACTCGGTGCATTAAGGGAAATCGACGACGCCCTCAAGCGCATCGAGTTCCATGTGTACGGCATCTGTACCGGGTGCGGAAGGGATATCCCCATCGCGCGCCTGCGCGCAGTCCCGGTGGCGGCGACCTGCACCGAATGTGCGACTCTTCAGACTGCCTGAACCATGGCGCCGAATCCTGTGTACCGCCGTATTTTGTTGCCTGTAGATGGTTCCCTCTCCATGCTGCCGCTGGTACATCGCTGCCTGGCGTTTGCTGCGGACACCGATGCGCGCGTGGTGGCGCTCCATGTGACCCCGCTGGCGTGTACGGATGGCGCCACACCGGCATGTGCGGATTGCATTGCCGCCACGCACGCCAGGCTGGAACGGGCTGCGCGCATCCTGGAGGAGGTCGCCGGCACGGGGCGTGCGCTTGGCGTCCAGTGCGACTGCATGGTGCTGACCGGTGCGCAACCCTGGGAGGTCATCGTGCAGGCCGCGATCAGCCGGCACGCCGACCTGATCTGCATGGGTTCGCATGGCCGGCATGGCGTCGCCGAGCAGGTGCTGGCCAGCCAGGCCCAACGCGTCCTGGAGCATACGCAACTTCCCGTCCTGCTGTTTCGCTGAAAGGAAGTCATGAGTATCAGAAATCTCCGGTATTTGTTCGCACCGCGCTCGGTTGCCGTCATCGGTGCATCCTTGAAACCCCGGAGCGTTGGCACGACGGTTCTCAATAACGTGCTGGCCAGCCCGTTTCAGGGAACAGTGTATGCGGTCAATCCGAACTATGACGTCCTTGGCAACTTGCGGGTGTTTTCGTCCGTCAGCGCGCTTCCTGCCGCGCCCGACCTGGCGATCATCTGCACGCCGGCCCGGACCGTGCCAAACCTGATCCGCGAACTGGGCGAACGGGGCACACGGGCAGCGGTGATCCTGTCGGCAGGCCTGGGTGCGCCCTCCGATGTGGCCGGCATCTCGCTCAGGCAGGCCGCGCTGGTCGCCGCGCGGCCGTACCTGCTGCGCATTCTCGGACCGAACTGTGTCGGCCTGCTTGCACCAACGATCGGCCTGAATGCGAGCTTTGCCCATACCGCCGCGTTGCCGGGCAGGATCGCCTTCGTGTCGCAGTCCGGCGCACTCGTCACCGCCATGCTGGACTGGGCCAAGTCGCGCGGCATCGGCTTTTCCCGGTTTATCTCGATCGGCGACAGCGCCGACGTCGATTTCGGCGACATTCTCGACTACCTGGCAGGCGACATCGATACCGACGCCATCCTGTTGTACATCGAGGATATCCGCCATGCACGCAAGTTCATGTCGGCAGCGCGCGCGGCGGGGCGCAGCAAGCGGGTCATCGTGCTCAAATCGGGACGCGTCGCGGAAGGCGCCCGCGCCGCGCAGTCGCACACGGGCGCGCTGGCGGGATCCGACGAAGTCTACGATGCCGCCATCCGGCGCGCCGGCATGCTGCGGGTGCGCACCACCGAAGACCTGTTTGGCGCCGTCGAGACGCTCGCGCGCGCAGACGGCTGTGCCGGCGAGCGCCTCGCCATCGTGACCAACGGCGGCGGCCCCGGCGTGATGGCAATCGATGCACTGGTGAGTGGCGGTGGCCGACCGGCGGTGTTATCGCCAGCCACGATGGCAGCGCTTGACGCGGTGCTGCCGCCGACCTGGTCGCGCGCCAATCCCGTCGACCTGATCGGCGACGCACCGGCGGAGCGTTACCGCGCCGCGCTCGAGATCGTGCTGCGCAGCGGCGACGCGGATGCCGTCCTGCTGATCCATGCGCCCACCGCCATCGTCCCCAGCGCGGAAATCGCGGCGGCGGTGGCATCGGTGGCAGCGGCCAGCGGACGCACGCTGCTGACGTGCTGGCTGGGCGGCGACACGCTGGCCGACGCGCGCCGCCTGTGCGACCAGGCCGGCCTGGCCACATTCGACACACCGGAACAAGCCGTCGACGGCTTCCTGCAGATCGTCCAGTACGCGCGCAACCAGCGCCTGCTGATGCAGGTGCCGCCAGCAAGGGCGCCGTTCCAGCCCGACCGTGCCGCAGTGCAGGCAATCCTGGCGACCTGTGGGGAGGGCATGCTGTCCGAGCCGCAGGCCAAGGCCGTGCTTGCCGCGTACGGCATTCCCGTGGTCGCCACGCGCGTCGCCGGCACGCTCGAGGAGGTTCTGGCTGCCGCCTCCGCCATCGGCTATCCGGTGGCCCTGAAAATCGTGTCGCCCGACATTACCCACAAATCGGACGTTGGCGGCGTCGCGCTCAACCTGGACGACGGGCGCGCGCTGGCGGCTGCGTGGAACGCCATGCGCGCGCGCGTGCGCGCAGAACGCCCGGATGCCCGCATCGCGGGGTTCTCGGTGCAGTCGATGGCGCGGCGGCCCGGCGCCTTCGAACTGATTGCCGGCGCTGCCGTCGATCCCGTGTTCGGGCCGGTGATCCTGTTCGGCCAGGGCGGCACGGCAGTCGAAGTCAATCCCGACCGGGCGCTCGGCTTGCCACCCCTGAACATGGCGCTGGCGCGCGACATGGTGGACCGGACGCGCGTGGCCCGGCTGCTGGCGGGTTACCGCAACCGGCGCGGGGCCGATATCGATGCCATCTGCACTGTCCTGGTCCAGCTGGCGCAGCTGGTAGCCGACTTTCCCGCGATTGCGGAACTGGACATCAATCCGCTGCTGGCCGACGCCGATGGGGTGCTGGCGCTGGACGGACGCATCCGGATCCATGCCGCCCCGCCAGGCACGACCGGCCTGGACCGCATGGCGATCCGGCCCTATCCGGACCAGCTCGAACGAACCGTCGACTGGCAAGGGGAGGCTCTGCTGCTGCGCCCGATACGCCCCGAGGACGGCGCCGCCCACCTGGCATTTTTCAAGGCCCTCGACCCAGAGGATGTGCGGTTGCGTACGTTTGCCTGGCAACGCGAACTGCAGCCGGCGCAACTGGCGCGCCTGACGCAGATCGACTACGACCGCGAGATGGCCTTCATTGCCACCCGTGCGGGTTCTGACGGCAGCCCCGAAACGCTGGGCGTGGCGCGCGCCGTGGCCGATCCGGACAACCATGAGGCAGAGTTTGCGGTGACCGTGCGCAGCGACCTGAAAGGACGCGGTCTCGGCACCTTGCTGATGCGCGCCCTGATCGATTACTGGCGTGCGCGGGGCACCACGCGCATGGTTGGCGCCGCGCTTTCAGAGAACCGCGCAATCATCCACCTGGCCCGGCGACTTGGCTTCGCCGTGGTGCCGGTAGCATCTGAAAACTAGGTGC
>Ga0265780_10000711_pt1 | contig 50372 bp, 51 predicted proteins | sample P1T30metagenome_FD_192432 | JGI IMG/M metagenome (GOLD analysis project Ga0265780, IMG submission 192432) | Plant litter microbial communities from East Loma Ridge, Irvine, California - P1 T30 | ecosystem: Environmental > Terrestrial > Plant litter > Unclassified | place: USA: California... | reverse complement strand
ATTTTTTTTGCCTGTTTGATTTGTTCCCGCATCACTTTCTTATCGTTATTTGCTCTCGACTATATCGTCAGATCTGTCAAATCGAGGCGGTGTTCCGCCAATAATCGGGCTGGGAATACGCGCGGCGAAGAAAATCGACGAATACGCGGATGCGCAAAGGCAAATGGCGCCGCTGCGCGAACACCGCGTGAATATCGTTACCGGGCGCGGCATATTGTTCCAATACCGGTACCAGGCGGCCCGCCGCGATATCCGCACCCACTTCCCACATCGAGCGCCAGGCCAGGCCGCGGCCTTCCAGCGCCCACGCATGCAGCACGGTGCCGTCGTTGCACACCATGTTGCCGCTGACTTTCATCGTCACGATACGGCCGCGCTCCTGGTCACCGAGTGCGAAGGTCCAGCCGCGCTGGCTGCCTGCGCTGCTGATCGCCAGGCAATTGTGGCGTGACAGCTCGTCCAGCGTCTGCGGCGTGCCGTGGCGCTTCAGGTAGGCCGGCGCCGCCACCACCACCCGGTGGTTGTCCGCCAGCTTCACCCCCACCAGATTCGAGTCTTCCAGGCTGGCGATGCGCAGCGCCACGTCGACGCCTTCGCCGACCACGTCGACCAGGCGGTCGCTCAAATTCAGGTTGACCGTCACCTCCCGGTGCTCCGCCAGGAAAGAGGGCAGCAGCGGCGCCACGTGCTGGCGCCCGAAGCCGGCCGGGGCCGACACCAGCAGATGGCCGCTGGCACGGGCGCTGCGCGCCGATACCGCCGATTCCGCCTCCTCGAGCTCGGCCAGGATGCGCTGGCAGTCTTCCAGGAAAGCCGCGCCCTCGTCGGTCAGGGCCAGCTTGCGCGTGGTCCGCTGCAGCAGCTTGACGCCGAGCCGGCTTTCCAGCGCATCCAGGCGGCGCCCGATCATGGCCGGCGCAATGCCCTCGGCGCGGGCCGCGGCGGACAGGCTGCCGCGGGCGACGACCTCGACGAAGGTGGAAATCTGGCGGAAATGGCCCATTGCGGCGTGTGCTCCATGGCGTTCATCTGTGACTTATTCGCACAGATGAAGTTATTTTTTGTCTCGTTTAGTGATGCGGAAGTGAATATACTTGAGAGAACAGCAAAACGCCAAACCCATCATCCATCACAGGAGCATGCTATGACCATTGCCACCCCCGCCGGAATGGAGATCCGCGCCGACATCAAGCCGGGTTACGAACAGATCCTCACGCCGGAAGCCCTCGCGCTGGTCGCCAAGCTGAGCCGCGAATTCGAACCGCGCCGCCAGCAACTGCTGGCCGCCCGCGTCGAGCGCGCCAGGCGCCTGGATGCCGGCGAGCGTCCCGATTTCCTGCGTGATACGGCGCACATCCGCGACGGCGACTGGAAGATCGCCCCGATCCCGCAGGCGCTGGCATGCCGCCGCGTCGAGATCACCGGCCCGGTCGAGCGCAAGATGGTCATCAACGCCCTGAATTCCGGCGCGGACAGTTACATGACCGACTTCGAGGATTCCAACACCCCGAACTGGGACAACCAACTCACCGGCCAGCTGAACATGGTCGACGCCGTGCGCGGCACGATTGCGCTGGAGCAGAACGGCAAGCAATACAAGCTGAACGACAAGGTCGCGACCCTGGTCGTGCGCCCGCGTGGCTGGCACCTCGATGAAAAACACGTGCTGGTGGACGGCAAGCGCGTCTCCGGCGGCATCTTCGATTTCGCCCTGTTCATGTTCCACAACGCCAGCGAACAGCTGGCGCGCGGCGCCGGTCCGTATTTCTACCTGCCGAAGCTGGAATCGCACCTGGAAGCGCGCTTGTGGAACGACATCTTCAAGATGACCCAGGATGAACTCGGCCTGCCGCAGGGCACGATCAAGGCGACCGTGCTGATCGAAACCATCCTGGCCGCCTTCGAGATGGACGAAATCCTGTACGAACTGCGCGAACACAGCGCCGGCCTGAACGCGGGGCGCTGGGATTACATCTTCTCGTGCATCAAGAAATTCAAGCTGGACAAGGATTTCTGCCTGGCCGACCGTCCAAAGGTGACGATGACCGCCCCCTTCATGCGTGCCTACGCACTCTTGCTGCTGAAAACATGCCACAAGCGCGGCGCACCGGCGATCGGCGGCATGTCGGCCCTGATTCCGATCAAGAACGATCCGGAAAAGAACGCCACTGCCATGGCCGGCGTGATCGGCGACAAGTCGCGCGACGCTACCGATGGCTATGACGGCGGCTGGGTCGCCCACCCTGGTCTGGTCGAGCCGGCCATGACCGAATTCGTGAAGGTGCTGGGCGACAAACCGAACCAGATCGATAAGCAGCGTCCGGATGTCGAAGTAACTGCTGCGCAACTGCTCGACTTCAAGCCGGAAGCGCCGATTACCGAAGCCGGGCTGCGCTACAACATCAACGTCGGCATTCATTACCTGGGCGCCTGGCTGGCCGGCAACGGCTGCGTGCCGATCCACAACCTGATGGAAGATGCCGCCACGGCCGAGATCAGCCGCTCGCAGGTGTGGCAATGGATCCGCTCGCCGAAGGGCGTGCTCGACGATGGCCGCAAGGTCACGGCCGACATGGTGCGCGCGATGATTCCGGAAGAGCTGGCCAATGCCAAGGCGGCGGCGCCGAACGGGGATAATCCGAGCTATGCGCGGGCGGCGGAGATTTTCGAGCAGATGTCGACGTCGGAGGACTTTGCCGAGTTTCTGACTTTGCCGCTGTACGAGGAGATTTGATCAGTACGGGTCCGTGTCGCCACGGATCTGAATGTGGCTGGACGCGTGGACGGCAGAGCCGTCCATCCTACGGACGCTTACGGTAACGGTAGGGTGACGGGTTTCCCGTCCACGCGTCCAACCAGCGCCTCAGCAGCAATCAAAACACGTTCTTCCACTCCCGCAAAGCCGCAAACGTCGCCACCGGCTCAGCCCCGCGCGCCAGCCGCCCAGCCGCCACCAGGCTCTCGACAATCGCCGGCTCGCGGTAACGCAGGAACGGATTGGTCGCTTTTTCGATGGCAATCGTCGAAGGAATGGTCGGCAAATGCGTCCCGCGCGCCTGGCTGTCGGCCACCACCCGCATCTTCAAGGCCCGGTTCTCCGGTTCGACAGCCTCGGCAAAACGCAGGTTGGACAGCGTGTACTCGTGCGCGCAATACACCAAAGTATCGTCGGGCAGCGCCGCCAGTTTCCCGAGCGAATCGGCCATTTGCGCCGGCGTGCCCTCGAACAGGCGGCCGCAGCCGGCACCGAACAGGGTGTCGCCGCAGAACAGCCAGTGCACATCCTCATTCTCCCGCACATACGCGATATGGCCGAGCGTATGCCCGGGCACATCCAGCACCGACAGCGTGAGGTCGAGTCCGGGCACCTGCACCCGGTCGCCTTCGTCCAGCGGATGCGTCACCGCCTCGATGCCGTCGTTGCGCGGCCCGAACACGGGTACCGCAGCGTGTTCAAGCAGAAGCGGCACACCGCCAATGTGGTCAGCATGATGATGGGTGAGTAGAATGGCGGTCAGGGTGAGCCCATTCGCGCGCAAGGCTTCGAGGATGGGTTCGCCATCGCCGGGGTCGACGACCGCCGCATGGACGCCATCGTGGATGAGCCACAGGTAGTTGTCCTTGAACGCAGGCACCGTCAATACGGTCAGCTTGGTGGGAGTCGGGGTCGGCGATGGGGTCATAATAGTGAAGGAGTGGCATGGACGGCGCGGCATCCGAAAAATCCATTATAGCGCTCGACCGCTGGCTGCAATCGCCGGCGGGCGCCTACGTGCGCGCGTGGGAACAGGCGCGCCTGGACGACTTGACCGCCGATATCTTCGGCTTCAACGCGATCCAGATCGGCGTGCCGCAGATCGATGCGCTCGCCGCCAACCGCATGCCCAACAAATGGCAGGCGGCCACACGCACGTCGAGCGCGGACGAACTGGCCTACGCCGCCGGTGGCAAGCAGATCGCGGTGGCGCTCGACTTTGCCGACCTGCCGTTCGCGTCGCAGAGTCTGGACCTGGTGGTGCTGCCGCACGTGCTCGAGTTTGCCGCCGAGCCGCACCAGGTCTTGCGCGAAGTCGAACGGGTGCTGATCCCGGAAGGGCAGGTCATCATCTGCGGCTTCAACCCGGCCAGCATGTGGGGCGTGCGCCAGGGCATGGGGCGCCTCACCAGCAGCGATTACCTGCCGACGGCGGGCGAGTTCATTTCTTTGCCGCGCTTGAAAGACTGGTTAAAATTGCTGAATCTCGCACCTTCGCGCAACCATTTCGGCTGCTACGCACCGCCATTTCGCACCACCCAGTGGCTGAACCGCTTCGCCTTCGTCGAAGGCGCGGGGCGGCGCTGGTGGCCCTACCTGGGCGCTGTGTACATCGTGCATGCGATCAAGCGCGTCAAGGGCATGAACATCATCGGCCCGGCATGGAACAAAAAGCCGGGCAAGGCGCCGGTCGTGGTGCCGGCGACCAACCGCAATGAGCGGCATCAATCATCCGAACCATCAAGAAGGAAGTAACGCAGCATGACCAAAGTTGAGATTTTTACCGACGGCGCCTGCAAGGGAAATCCGGGCACCGGCGGCTGGGGCGCGCTGCTGGTCGCCGATGGCGGCCACGAAAAGGAAATCTTCGGCGGCGAGCCGAACACGACCAACAACCGCATGGAATTGCGCGCGGTAATCGAGGCGCTCGGCGTGCTCAACCGCCCGTGCCAGGTGGTGCTGCACACCGACAGCCAGTACGTGCAGAAGGGCATCTCGGAATGGATCCACGGCTGGAAGGCGCGCGGCTGGAAAACCGCGGCCAAGGAACCGGTCAAGAACGACGATTTGTGGAAAGCGCTCGACGCGGCCCAGCAGCAGCACGCAGTGGAGTGGCGCTGGGTGCGCGGCCACAATGGCCACCCGGGCAATGAAAAGGCGGATGCGCTGGCCAATATGGGCGCGGCTTCCGTCAAGCGCTGAAAGCGCTTTGTCCCGGCCTGGGTCGGACCTGCCCGGCCCTTCACTGGTATACTTGGCGCTTCTTTTCCACGTTTTTGACTGATTCCCAAACGCATGCGCCAAATCGTTCTCGATACCGAAACCACAGGCTTCAACCCGCGCACCGGCGACCGCATCGTCGAAGTCGGCTGCGTCGAAATCCTGGACCGCAAGCTCACCGGTAACAATTTCCACCGCTACGTCAACCCCGAGCGCGACTCCGACGAGGGCGCGCTGGCGGTGCACGGCCTGACCACCGAATTCCTCAGCGACAAGCCGAAATTCCACGAAATCGCCCACGAACTGCGCGAATTCTGCCAGGGCGCAGAAGTCATCATCCACAACGCACCCTTCGACATCGGCTTTTTGAACCACGAATTCCAGCGCGCCGGCCTGCCGCCTTTCGTCCAGCATTGCAGCGGCGTGATCGACACCCTGGTCAATGCCAAGGAACTGCATCCAGGCAAGCGCAACTCGCTGGATGCGCTGTGCGACCGCTACGGCATCTCCAACGCCCACCGCAAGCTGCACGGCGCTTTGCTCGACTCGGAGCTGCTGGCCGACGTCTACCTGGCCATGACGCGCGGCCAGAACATGCTGTCGATGGATGTCGAAGTGGAAGCGGCGGGCGGCGTCGAGCTGGCCGATGCCGGTCCGCTGGGCGAGATCATCGTGTTTGCCGCGCCGGAAGACGAGCTCGCCGAGCACGACAAGGTGCTGGCTGCACTCGACAAAGGTGTGAAGGGAGAATGTGTTTGGAGAAAATATTCTCTCCAGGGGTGACAAAACGCAAAACTCCCCCTATAATGCTCGTCATTGCAGCGACACAATCGCAGCAAAGCAGTAGAAGGTAGTAAAGAAGGGCGGTTAGCTCAGGGGTAGAGCACAGCATTCACACTGCTGGGGTCGCAAGTTCGAAACTTGCACCGCCCACCAGAATATATGTTTAGAATCAAAGGCTTGGCTTGATCAGGCAGTGGTTTTAAGCGGCAGCCGAACAGGCTTTTGGTGAAAAAGTAGGGGAATTCGACAAACGATTCCACCAACGCCAAAGGCTAATTTATGGCTGCAACCATTCCTCGCGGCATCCGAGTCATCGACTGGAAAAACGCCGACAAATCTAGATCTATCCGTTATCGAGTCCGAGTTGAGCGGGGCGACTTCGTCGTCGACCGCTCTTTTTCCGATTTGGAGCGCGCCAAACTCTTCCTCGAAGACACCAAAACACCCCAAGGTCGGCTGTTGATCGCCCAGGGCCGCGACCGCGCGAGTCTCGTGGTCGACGAGGTCGAGCGGCTTGCGGCGGAGTTCATCAAAGAAGGGCGCTGCACGCTATCCCACGCGATTGACAGCTACCTGCGAGCCTACGTCAACGCCAAGCTCGAAAGCGAAGTCGACAAAGAGCGCGTGACGGCCAAAGCAGCCAAGGCTCGTCTGGAATTTTGCAAGACGGTGCGCATCCCCTACATCAAGCCCGGCCACGTCGTTCCTTCCGGACCGCTCGCGTCGCTGAGGCAATTCGCAAAGGGCTACGACGAGAAGCCGATTGGCGACTTCTACATCGACGACCTGACCGAGCAAGAGACCACGGAATACATCAATGCCAGGCTTCGCGCTGGAAAGGCCAACAGCACGATCAAGCGCGACATTTACGCGCTGCAATCGGTGGTGAACAAGCTGCGCTATACCGACAACAAAGCATGGAAGCGGCTGGGCGGCCACAATCCCTTCGTGTTGGCCGACAAGTCGAAACTCAAAGGCGGCGAGCGGCGCCGCCGGCGCGTCATCAGCGACGCGGAAGAGGAGGCGCTTCACGCCGAGCTGCGCAAGTGCCGAAATCCCGAAATGCCTATGATCTTCGCGCTCGCGATCGCCACGGGGATGCGGCGGGCCGAGCTCTTGGGCCTGCTATGGAGCCAAGTGGATTTGGAGCGCGGCGTCATTCACCTCGACGCCGACCAAACGAAAGCCAACGAGGATCGCATGGTGATTTTGCTGCCCGAGGCGAAGGAAGCCTTTAAAGTGATTCCTCAGCTGGACGAACGAGTGTTCCACTACAAGATCGAAGGCTTCAAGACCAACTTCCAGCGCGTGTTGAAGCGCGCCGGCCTGTCAGACATTCACATGCACGACACCCGCCGATCCTTCATCTCGCGCGTCTTGAAGAACATCACGTCTTCGCCCGTCGCCATTGCCGACTTGGTCGGCGCCAAAAGCGTGGCGAACCTCGAGCGGCGGACCATCGACCGCATTCGCCAACACGACATGGTCGAGGCGGGAGCGATCAAGACGGAGGAAGAGCTGCGCTGGACCGTGCAGCACAAGGATGGACAAACCACGTCGCGCTACGCGAACATGGCGCCCGCTCCAGCAAAACGACGAGAGTGACGCTGGGGGAGATTTGCGCGCCGATCGCCGGGCGCGCGAATATCCCAGCATTAATCGTGGCCCGAAGACTGCGCGGGCGCGCTTAGAAAGCGCCTTGCGGTCAGCGGCCTTCCGGGATCGCTGGTGGTTCCGCGTCGTGAAAGCAAAGCCATGACTGCGCGTAATCGACAACTTCGAGCTGCTCGTTCTTGACGCGTTCAAACCTACTAAGCACGAAGCGTCCGTTGTTCCACCAAAGCAGATGCAGGTCGTAGAGTTCTTCCAAGGCGCGGCCGAAGTCGCGGTAGTTGAACCTGGCGATCTTAGTCATTCGATGAAGGCCTTGGCTCGTCGTGTCGAGAACTTCGAGCGAGCCCGATCGGGCGATATATAGCTGATGGCGCTGGGTCCGCGTTTGTGCGCATCGTCGTCAGTTCGAGTCACTGGAGCTGGACAGCCAACATCGCGTAGCGGACAAGGATCTTCAGATCACCGCGCCGCCGGTTCCCGCGATAGGGGTAAGTTTCGAAAGCGCCCTGGCGCGCTGCCGGAAGCTGGCGGCGCGCCGGGCTGCGGTGGCTGGGCGCTTAACGCGCAAGCAGATGAGGAAGCGGGGTGGTGCCCCAGAGGAAAACGTCGCTTTTGTAATTGCTATCCATCGTCGTGACGCGGAACAGCAAATCATTGCTGACGGCGTCAGATATGTTGATCAGCTCGCCCAAAGTATCGAGATTTTGCTTTTGCGTCGGGGTGAGATTGTCGCGCAACCGCACTAGGTCGGAGCTGTGGGTGTTCTCGATGAAAGTGAAAAACCTGCCCAGCAGGCCAACGATCACGTCCGACAGCTGGATTTCGGGAGCGTTCACCGAGTCCACGAAGCTGACATCCATTTCCTCTTCGCCGTTCATCAAGCGGAAGCGCGCGAGTTCCGCTTGAACCGTCTTCTCCTCGTCCAGGATATGGCGCGCGTTCTTGAACGTGCAGATGCGATTGAGGAAAAATCGGTGGAAACCATCGATGAGTTCGCCAGCTTGCTCATCAACCAGGAAAGCGAGCTCGTTAAGCGACATGGCCTTCGACAACACGTCGCGCAGCATCATCGTCGCCGGGTTCGGATTCTCCGGCCAGTTCGCCACCACGAACTCACGCACCTCGCGGATGAAGTCGCTGGTGCGCTCGCGCGAGATGTCCGGGAACGAGTAGCTCTGCATGATGCCCAAGAAGCCTGGCAAGTCGCGAGTCGCGATGTAATGGAGTTCGTTTTTGAGCTCGTGTTGGAACGGCAGGACCTCTTCGAACTCATCGTCGGCGACGATGGACTCGACGATGTCCAATATCACCCAGTGAAGCACGTTCAAATTGATGAAGTGGATGCCGATCTCGCGCGCGCGCAGCCAGCTCAAAACTTTCCCCAGCTTCTCCGAGCCGAGCGCCTCCATGAAGTCGCCCTTCGCGATCAAGTCAAACTTGATCTCTTTCGCCGTCGGCTGAATGTAAAGGGCCTTTCTCAGCTCTTTAATATCGCCGATGCTTTGCCCAGGCAACATCACGAGGCCGCCCAAGACAAAGTTGTCTTGCTTTTCAGCGTTGAGGCGATTTTCGCGCAGGCGCAGTTTTCTGATGTTGTTGGTCTCGTCATAGTAGAGCGTCATTTCCCGCTCCGTTCCGTAGATGCCCGGATGGCGATGGCCGAAGTCATCAGCCTGAAGTTCGATTTTGTCGGTCATAAAGGCGCAGTAATAGAATTGAAAGGATTGTTGCTTTAATATAATAGCCTGAAATTGCCTTTTTGTTCATCATTTTATCGGTGGGCATGGCTTGGCAGCAGGTAGCCAGCTCTAATCGCGCGCATGCCTGAGCGAAGCAAGCGGCTGGGCTTTTGTCGCGCGGATTCAAGCCAAAGGCGCTTACGTATGGAAGCATCGAGGAGCGCCCAGCCCGTTTCCATTAGGGGTGTAAACGCGCGCCCTGGATGTGGATCGCCGCAACCTATGGGCGCGGCGGGGTCGCCGCTTAGGTTGGCATTACGCCTTTTGGCGCCTTGCACCACAACGCCACATCGTTGGCTCGACTTGGCCCACTGGGCAGAAAGCATTTCATGAAGGAGCCGCTCGCGTATTACACCGTCGTCCACGCGCTGGAGGCCAAACGCGGCTGGACGGAAGACCGCCGGCTCGCGGTCGCCGTCGAACATGCGATCAAAGGACATCTGAGCTACGCGCGATATCACGCCGCCGGCTTGCAACGAGCGCGTGAGGGAATCGGCGAAGCGGGGGTTGCTCGGCTGGTGAACGACTTTCTCGAAACCGACATCAATCCAGCGATATCTATTATGGCGGCGCTGCGCGATCCAGAGAGCGCGCTGATGGCCTACAACGCATACAACGCCACCGCGAACCTGGGCGTGCGCACAAGCGTCGCTCTGGCTGGCCCATCTACCCGCGGCTTGGAGCGGCTGGCGGCGAGCCGCGCGATGTTGGCGAACCGGGACGACCCGGAGCCGTGCAAGACCGCGACTTTGAGCGTGATGGGCGCGATGCTCGAACACGTCCAAAGTGGAGGCCAGGCCATGTATCGGGCGACGTCTTTGTCGGGGTTGGCCGAATTCCTTGGGCGAGGGCGTGGCGTGGCTGCCGACGTCGCGCGCGCGATCGAAGACGATTGGCTCGCGCCGTTGTCCCACTTGCCCCGCAAGCTCGGATGCCAAAAGCGGACATTGGAGCGGCGCCTGCAGGAGGTCGGCCTGACCGCGCAAGCCTTGAGGCAAGCCGACCGCATGATGCGCGCGACGGCGGGGCTCTTCTCCGGCGACAGCGCGACGGCCATCGCCATGGACTGCGGATTTTCAGACGCGGCGCACATGAGTCGCTCGTTCCGCGTCGCGTGCGGCATGACGCCGAGCATGCTTGTCAAAATAATCCGCCATGATGGCCGCCCCGGCATATCCACGCGCCTTCCTTATCGTCGTCCCCATGCGGCGCGTTTTAGCGAGCCTAAAGCCTCTTGGCTGTGATGCGCTCGAGCTCGGGATCGGCTCGCTAGCGAGGCGCCACATTGTCGCGCCGATTCAATTCTTCCTAGCCAACCTTCGGTAACTTCTCGCCAAGCTTATAGAAGCGACGCCTCACTTGTCGCGTCGGTGAGCCCCGCGCTTCGAGCGGAGAAAGTCCGTCAGGCGTTCGACATTTTCGAGCACGAATGCGCGGTCGTCTGGCGCCAAACCATCGAGCAACTGGGAGACGGCGGCCGCTTGATCGTCTTGGCGGGAGCTCGCGCCCAAGAGGAGTTGGTCCGAGCGGCACCCAAACATCTCGGCCAGGACGACCAAGCGCTCCGCGGTGATGGAGCCAACGCCGCGCTCCAAACGCGAGATGGCTTCCGGCCCAATGCCGAGGCGCTCGGCGACGTCCTCCTGCGTGAGGCCGGCGTCTTGGCGCGCGCGAGAAATGGCTTGGCCGATGGCTTTGCGAATGTCCAAGACGCTCGGGGATTCGGCGCCTTTGGGCGATGTGTCGAATGAATAGTGCATGAAACCTCCTCGACTCCAATAGTCGAGTGTCCACTCCATGCTTTGAAGGACTTTTAAAGTTGACTGTCAACCAAATTAGTTTAGTATTCGTTCTTGCACCCACCGCTTGCGTTCAGCGAGCGGAGCCCTCCATAGGTGAGCGGCAGACATACAACCCAACTTAGGAGAAAAAAATGGATGCATCCATGGTCTGCGCTCGCGCAGCATTTGTCGCCGCCACTGTCGCCGCCCTGGCGGGCTGCGGGAGCGGCCCCAGCGAGGCGGACGTCAAACTCGCGATGGTCAAGCAAGCGGAGGCTTCCGGCGCTCGAATGATCGCGCCGAACTACAAGGAAGAAATCGATAAGGCGAAGCTCGTCGGCTGCGCGAAAGCCGACGCTGGCGGCTATGCGTGCGACGTGTCGAATGCGACGGGCCGCGTCGCGAGTTTGCGCTTCGTGAAATCCGATCAGGGCTGGGCCGTCGTCAACTGAGTATGCCGAACGTGGGCTTGCCACCTGGGACGCATTGCGCGGAAGGCGGCAAGCGATAGCTTGCGTGAACCTTGGAAATGAAAGAAATATCATGACTCTCGATGTGAAAATTTACAGTGGCGCGGCGCGAACCTGGAATGTCGTCCACTCCGCCGATAAAGCGATTTATTCCTCGATCGAATTCGAGGGTGGCAAGAAAATTGGCGACCTCCAAATCACGCCGGAGCTGAACGAGATGTTCGAGCCCGCTTTGCGCCAAGGCCAAGAGCTCAACCTGCACGTCGTCAAGCCACTCCAGGAAGGGCCGGCGACGATCATCGCGTTCGAGGAGCCGGAAGGGAAAATCTTCGCGACGGATGTGCCGCCACTTCCTTTGTTGCTTTCGCTCGCACCACGCTTGGCGCTTGTTGTCGGTGTTTTGCTGATCCCGGCCTTCGGCCTCGGCATCCTCATCTTGGGCGCATGGTCAACCATGCGAAGCCGCATCCGACCCTTGGTCGAGCTGCGCGAGTATGTCCAACGTCTCCCGCGCGCGATTTTGGTGAAGTCGTAGCTCAACGCGCGTTTGGATTCGACCCGGTCCCTCGCCGGTCAAACGCGTTGCGTCGCGCTGGCGAGCGTCGCCGTTGGCGCTCTCTGCTCCAAGTGATCCACTGCTCTGGAGGCCGGGATGACACTCTCAGCAAAGCGACATTCAGGAGACGAGGGTGAAAGCGCGTGTCAGTAGTTGTTCATAAGTTTTGTTTTTATACACCAGACGCACCTGTCCGCGGTGCGGGCGCGGTGCGCGCTTAGCGCGCCCCTCAAATCGACAGCTCGGCGAACGCCTCGCCGAGCTTGCCGCCTTCCAAGGCGCAGCGCAGCGACACCCTCCATCCTTGGCCGTTGCGCGCGCACGAAAGGACGCAGCCGCCGTCACGGTCGAGCCTCGCAAGGGGCCCATCTGCCAGCGCTGGACCGAGCGACACTTGGCAGGATTCAGACGGGGATGCGTGACCTCGCCCATCGCGGCCGAGCTCGCGCGCCTCCAACTCCCAAGTCGCAAGCCCCGCGCTCGCTGGGCGCTTCCCGAGCCAGCTTGCCTTGACGACAAGCCAAGCCGTCGCGGGGCCGGCCCGCCGGTCAAGCCACGCCCTGAAGGGCGTCGGCGCGTCGGTCTCGCCGACGGGGACGCCGTCGGCGAGCATCGCGGCGGAAACGATCGCCGCGCGCAGCTCCGCGCAGTCGGCGGCGACGCGCGCGAGCTGCGCTCGGATCTCCTGCCACCCGTTCGCCGCGCCGGCGAACGCGCGCGATGCGTCGCGCAGCTCGTCGGCCAGCGCAGCGATGTCGGGTTCGTCGCGGTGTGCGACAGGTTGATGGTCGGCTTCACGCGCCCGCGCGGCGATGGCCAGTTCGATCGCCTGATCCAGAGCCGCCGTCGGTGAGGGCAACTCGCCGCCGTCGTGAGACAAAGCGCGCAGTCCCCGTTTGCGCTGTTCGGTCAGTCGAAATGTCACGGCGTCGCGCGTCCACGCAGCGTCGCTGCCTGCCAACAAGACGCCAGATTCGGTGTCCGCCTCCCGGCCCTTTTTGTTTGCTGGGGGCGTCGGCGCAGCACGTTTTAAGCTCGCCTCGCCTCGCTTGTTGGCCATGGCATCTCCTCGATGGGGGCAGGGTAATTTAAGATTCGGCCGCTAGCTTATGGCGTGGCCGAAGCATGGTTCATGCATCGCGGCGCGAGGACTCGTTAGCGTTCAGGTGCGGCGCAGCGAATGTGCGTGGCTTTGGCCGAAAGCGCGGCCAGAAAGCGAGCCGCGGCCGATAGGGAGGCTTTGGCTTTCGTGGAGGATGCGATTCCGCCGTTTTCTGCTTCCGGAGCCCAGTCCAGCGCGGTCCCCTTGCCGCGGCTCCTGGACATGCCAAAAGCGAGCTTTTCGACCAGGGCGGAGCGGTCTTCGCCCCTGGGTTCGGTCGCCGGAGCCTGGTGGGAATCGATGTTGATCGGCGCGAGCGCGCCGCGATTGGCATAGAGCGTCGTCGAGAAGCGGGAGCGGCTCGCTGCCACATAGGTCCACTCGCGGTCAGCCATCGACGGGTTGACCAAGCAATAGGCCGAGTCGAAGGTGCGCCCCTGGCTCTTGTGGTTGGTGAGGCAATAAGCGTGGTCGAAGCGGCCGAAGGCTGGAGGAACCATCACGACCTTGTCGCCGCGCTCGTTCGCGTCGTCGAGCTCGATCCGCAGCAGCGGCGTGAACATGGCGCGCTCGATCGCGACGATCGTCCCCGCGACGCCGTTGGCGACGCCGACATCCTTGTCGGTCTTGGTGAACACCACACGATCGCCAGGCGCGAAGCGCTTCGATTCGCGCGTCTCGTCGCGATGGATGATCTCGGCATCCAAGCCCTCGGCGTCGCGCACTTGGCCAGCGGATATCAGCAGCGCGCGCGCCTTGTCGTTGAGTTCCCGCACTTCCGCCCGCGTTCCCGCGATCATCGTCTTTGCTGGCAGCGCGGCCTTGTCGGCGGCCCAATCGGATATCAGCGCGTCGACCATGGCGGTGTGGCCAGATATCAGCTTCAAGCGGCCGCGCTCGTCCAGCATCGACAGGGCGTCTTTGGCATCGCCGGTGGCGAACTTGCGCACCGCGTCGCGCAGCCATTGGTGGTCGTAGCGTTCGCGCCACCGGCCGAAGGCGATGGCGAGCTTGGGCTGGGCGGAGCAAAGCGATTCGAGGGCGGCGAGCCTAGCGTCTTCGGGAAGAGCGCGCAGCGCCGCGGCCGCGGCCTTGCTCAGGTCGCCCCGGCCTCGAAGCCAGTCTATTAGGGGGCCAAAGTCGGTGCGCTGCCGCTGGATGTTCGAGATCTCGGTTTTGCCGTGGCGCTCGCAGAGCGTCCGGAAGATGCCGCCCGCGGCGATCGGTTGAAGCTGTTTCGGGTCGCCGACGGCTACGACCTTCCCGCCGGCGTCCAGGACCGCACGCTGCAGGAGCGAAAACTCCTTCGAGCCAACCATCCCAGCCTCGTCCAAGACGAGGATCGTCTTCTCACCCAAATGGGCTTTGCCTTTGTCCAGAGCGTGGAGCAGGCTGGCGATCGTTCGCGACGGGATGCCCGTCTCGCGGGCGAGGTTTTGGCTGGCGGCGGCGGACTGGCAGCAGCCGAGAACTTCGAAGCCGGACGCCTTGTAAGCGTCGCCAAGGGCTTTGAGCATCGTCGTCTTGCCCGTGCCGGCCCAGCCTTCGACGAAGGCGTGCCGGCCCGTCTCGCAAGCCACGTGGGCCGCCGCGGCGCGCTGCTGGGCCAGCGACGCCGGCGCGCCGATCTTGGCGGATATCTCGGCTTCGAGACGGTCGAACTCGCGGTCGATCACGTCGCGTCCAAGTCGGTGCGCTCGGTCGCACGTTCCGCGCCTCACCGCGTTCGAGCATTCGGCTTCGGTGGCCAGCGTGGCCTTTGACGTGAACACTTCATTGAGCTGCTCGGTGCGTCCGAGGTTGACCGCGATCGGCGAGGCGAGGAATCGCCCCAGCTCGGCGAGGCACTCGGCCGCGTCCCATTGGCCCATGGCCAGCTCGCAGATCGCAGCAAGAGCGTCGGAGGAAGTCGCGCACGACTGGGACTCCATGAGTCGATCCATAAGCGCGTGGTGGTCGATGGCGAACGGCGCCAAGTCGGTGGCTGTCGTTTGCTCGCCAAGGAGGTCAAAGCCGATAGACTCCTGGCTTTCAGGCGCCGGGGCGGACGAGGCGGCCGACGCGGACGGTGCAGGCGCGCGCATGGCCGAGACGGTCGCGGGCGTCAGGCCAATGGCTGCGGCCTGTTTGGAGAAGTTTGCCAGCAGCTCCGGCAGCGGCGGCTCGGCTTTCGCGGCGCGAGTGTTGAGCGCGGCCACCTCGCGGGCGGCGGCCCTGTCGACTTCGAGCATGCCGCACTGGCGGACATACTCGGCGATCTGCTTGGAGCGGGACGAAAGGGCGTCGCGCTGCGACTGATCGACGCCGCGGATGGTGAAGTATGCGCCGACCGGCTCGACCTCGAAGCCCAGCGCCTTCATTTGGCTGGCCAGCTCGACCCGGAAGAGGATGCCTGTGGCCATCTTGCGCTCAAACTGGGCGCGCTGCTCCAATGCGCTCCACTCTTCTTTCCCATCTCGCTTGCCGAGGTTGAAGAGAAACCCGTGCACATGCAGCTGGGGCTCGCCGGCCCGGCTCGCGAAATGGGGGTAGCAAGCGGCGATGGCGGCGTGCGCGAAGCGTTTGAGGGCGCCGGCTTTGCCGTGGCGGGTGACGCATTGCGTCTCAACGTGGGCGAGGGCGGTCTTGGCAGCTTCCATGACGGCGTTGGCCACGGCGTCGCGCGTCGCGGCGTCGCCGCCGGCAAAAACGGCCGAGACGTCCTTGGGCGCGGAGAACGTCATATCCAAGCCCATCACATGCTTGTCGCCAGCGCCTTTGACCAGGGCTGCGCCGGTTAGGGGATGAAAGCCCTTGGCGAGGCGCTCGACTTGCTCTGATTCTGCGATGCCGGATAGACCGAGCATCCCGGCGCCAGAACACGCCCACGTCGGCGGCGGGCCAGCCTGTTTGCTTTCGCCGCGCGCGTAATCGTCGAAGTCGCCGCGCTGCTTAGTTGATGTTGACGGACCTCCAAGGTAGTGGAGATATCCCCCAGCGTTACCACTCCTGATTTGATTAACGGCCGAGTTGATCTTAGTGATCGACAGCATGATAGCTCCACTGCGCCATCGGGCGCGACAGCCAAAATAGCGTCCGAAGCCTCCCTCGTGGCCAGTCTCGCCGCGCAAGATGATAATCGGCCGGTCTATGCAATTACGACTGGCCGATCGATATGCTCATGCGTTCGGCGCGGGTTTATCGAACAAGCCGACAAAGTCATCAAGCCGCAGGTGAGTGTATCTCGCAGTCATCTCCGCTGATCGATGGCCGACCATGGTTTGAATAGTTTCGGAACGAATATTTGCCGGGTGGACCATCATCCGGCTGATCGCCTCGTGCCGCAAATCATGAAATCGAAGATCGAATATCCCTATCTTTTTCATTCGGAAAGCCCAAGATTTAGACACGCTCGAAACCGTTCCAAATAGGTGAAAGACGAACGTCGATCCCTTAACCGAAATCCCTCTAAGCAAATTTAGAATGCGGCGCGCACGCGGGCTCAGACTGACTTTTCGAGTAGTGCTCTTTTTTGTATGGCTCGCCGGGATAACCCAAACCCCGTGGTAGGAAAACTCTCCCCACTCTGCCAAGACGAGTTCCTGCAGTCGTGCGCCAGTCTCTAACGTGAGCCGGTAGAGGCATCGCCAAAGTCGCCCCTTGACAGTGCGATCAGAATTGAGAGTTTCCATAATTTTTTGATGCTCGCCAAAATCTAGCCGCCTTTCGCGGCTTACTTTCCAGCTTTTCGGAAAGCTTTTTGTATTGAAATAAAGTTTTGGATCGTCTATGTCTGCTCGCAGAGCAGCTGCTAGACACGCTTCGCGCATGAGGTGCAGGTGCCTCTCGATGTTCATGTATGAGTGAGGTGTGCCGCGGATAGATTTTTTCTGTCGCATCTTGTCGACATAGCGCGTCACCCACGAGCCCTTCGCTTCTCCAACCGTTACGTCGCCAATATTCTTTAAGACTGTGGCAACGCAATCTCGGTGTCGACCTATCATCGGGAGGTGGGGCGGTGGTGGGCGCCGCTTGGCCATGCTGGCACTTATCGCGCGAGGAGGCGACACGATAACGGGGCGCTTTCCCGTCGTTGGATCTACCGGACCAAATGCAAAGTCCTCGATGACGTCACGGAGCCGACGTTCGTAGAACTGAGCGTAACTGGGTTGTGCGCGTCGAAGCTTATTTAACGCCGCGGTATCTGCTTTTTTCTTCTGTCGCAGCGACGCCTCAATCGCGCACGCGAATTTTTCTGCTTCTGCCGCAGTGTCAAATGTTCGGACGACAGCAGGTTGACCGGTCACGCGGATAACCGCTTGCCAAGCGCTGGGTTTGCCTGCTCGTCGACGTTCAGTGATGCATGCCATAAGAGTCTCCCGATGATTTCGATTATGATGACGCTCGCTTCAGCTGGCGAGAGCTTGTGCGGGCCGATGCTGCGGTTGCCGACTGTCGCAAAACTGTGTCGGACACACTGCGACATAAACACAATCGAAGAAACCTATATGGCGCAAGGCCCCGTTGTTGGACAATTGCACGTGATATTTAGAGAGATCTAATCCCGCTCGGGACACGAAGGACGCTTGGCTATACAATGTGTGGCTTTCGGTGTATCAAAAAATTATCTTTTGATAGCGCATAAAGCTTATATTGGAGGATGCGTGGCCAAAATGAAGCAAAAAATTTAAAAAAGTGTGTCGGACACACTTGTGTAATAGGCTTAGGTCAATCCGACAAGCGGCAGTTTTAGAGGATGTGGCTTTGACAATGGCGCAATAGGCGGCTGCGCGCTCTTGATTTTCTGATCGCATGCCTCAAGCGTGATCATCAAACCACCAACGATAGATCTCGTCGGCAGCATCTTCCATGAGCGGTCCCCATTCGGCTTCAAACCGCGCTTCGACTTCGAGGGTCTTCTCCAAAGCGAAGCCGTGCTCGTGCTCGAAAAAGCGGCCTTGGAGGGCGTCGCAATGGACGCAGCCGTTGGAAAGATAGGAGCCGCCCTCGGTGCGGCTGTATCGCGGCCGCAGCTCGCCGATGCCATGGCTTTTCAAGAGCGCCGCGGGAAGCATGCGGGCGACCACCGGCGCGCCGTCTTCCAGATTGTCTCCAAACGAGTGGAGGTTGAGCTCGACGTCGGCGCAGCCGGGCAGCACGCGGCTGGCGGCGAACGTGATGCCCAGCACGAGCCGGGTGTCCTCTTTGCACCTCCAGCAAACCGTCGTCTCGGTGAAAACTTCGACGGGCGTCGTCAGTCCCAAGATCGGGGCGAAGCGGAGCCGGCCGGTGAGCGCGCCTTCGACGAAGCGCGAGAGCTCGATCGATTGGCTCCAGTAGCGCGGCTCGTCCTTGTCCTTCGCGCTCATCCAAGAGTTGTGGGCGGGGGAGGGCAACTGGACCGCGAAGCGCGAAGTCACCTCGTCAAAGACCAGGCGAAACGACGGTGTCTCCTTCTCCACGGGGAACATGTGCTGGCGAAACAGCCACAGCGCACGCACGCCCGACGCCGCGTATCGCTTCTGCCTCCTCCGCGTCTCCGGAGTGTCTTGCCGGCTCCACTGGACCTCGAATGCGACTTTGCGATGCTCCTTCTTAGCCAGGACGTCCGCGATCCACGGCTCCGAGTCCTGCGGGTCTCCCGCTTGCTCCGTCGTGGCTTCCCAGTCCGTTCGCCTTGCGCCTTCGACGATCGTCCGCTTTGCTAGCAAGTGCTCGGCTGATTCCGGCGCCGTGGCGCAAGGACCGCGCCGCGCGTGCGCGAAGTGTTTGGTTCCAAGCTTGCTGGTCCGGAGCGTGACGGCGGCGCCGCAGCACGGCATCGACAGATTCTTTCGAGCCGCATTTTCCTTTCGCAGCGCTTCCCACGCCTCTTCATTTTCCAAATCGAAGGCCAAGATGGCTTGATCATCGCGATAGCATTTGAGCGGCATGTTCATGCATTGAAGAGGGGCGAGACTCGCCCGTTGGCTTCATAGGCTACGCATAACATACCAAAGAGTCAAAGTCGCATGTCCGTTGGCTTCGTGGCGCGCGATGGCGCTGGGTAGCGCTGCGCTGTTCCGGCGAGGTCCCTTCGGGCCTGGCCGCTCCGACGGGGTTTGGGCCGTCAGGCAGTGGGCGGCGCTGGGGCCGCGGGTTGGGTCTCCGACGACGTTGGCCCTGGCCCGCCGCCAAGGCGGCGCCGGGGCTGACGTTTATGTTGTTTTCTTTATTAGGTTTATAAATGGGCGCCTGGCGTCCGCTTCCACCCCGAGGATCGTCCGCATTTACCCCGAGATTTTTCCACCTTCAGCCGCCTCCACCCCGAGCAACAGCCGCTTCCACCCCGAACTTCAGCCGCTTTTACCCCGAACCTCACGCGCGTCGTCCGCATCCACCCCGAGGATCGGCCGCTTCCACCCCGAACTTGCGCGCTTGCTTCGCCTGATTGAGGGCAGCAGATCGTTGGCGGACTGGGCGACGGCCACCTAAGGCGCCGCCTTGCTCTCTGCTGTCACACGCATCGTGTGCTTCCAAGTATGCGTTTCGATCGACCTAAACCTCACATATTGGAGCCGCCTATCGCGCGGAATGCGATCTCGCAAAATCGTTACGATTCGTCCGTAGCCAGCGCCATCGTCCGCATTTACCCCGAGACCACTAACTGTTTACGATTTTTTGTGATCGCCGCTTTGTGGCTTTATGGTGGACGAATGGCCAGGAGTAGCTGCGCTTCATTGTTATCTGTTGGCTCTAAATTGTCTGTTTGGGTGTCGGAAGTCCATCGGGTCCGCAGCCAAGCGCGCTCAAGGGCGCGCGATTTGCGGTGCATGCTGTGTGCTCAAGAATGGTAGGGATGCTTTTGAGGCGCTATGCAAGGGCGCTTTGTAACCTAATGACTTTACAACGCGACGCCGCCACGCCCGCCAGTCCGCGCCGGGCCAGCGGGCTTCGGCAGTGGATTGGGCCGCTCAAATCGTCGTTTCTCGCCGCCGCAAACGAGCGCCACGGTCCATCCGTCGCTGGAGCGAGTGGGCTTGCCGATCGAATAGCTCTCCAAGACCTCGGGAGCCTTTCCAACCAAATCGGCGAGCGCGCTGTTGAGCTCAGCAGGAAAGCGCCTCTTGTCCGCCCCGTAGCCGCAGAGGTTTCGCAGGTAAGGCAAGTCGAATGGCCGGTCCTGAGTGGCGTGCGTGGAAAGGAAATCGTGCAGCCACCGCGCCAACGCCGTCGACAGCGTCGCGCGGCGCGCTCGATTGGTCGCGAACTGAAAGTCCTCGCCAAGCAACCGCGCGGCGAAGGCCGGATCGATTTCAATCTCTTTGCGGCCGGCAGTCTCGCGCGCGGCCAAGAGCAGCTTGCCGGCTAGGCGCGGCCCGGCCGCCGATGGCGAATTGAACTCCACATGGCAGAAAGACAGCCGACGCAAGCTGGCCCAAATCCACTCCAACGTGTCGCCACCCTTGTCGGCGTAGCCCATACGGCTGGCGAACTCGGAGAGGTTGACGAGGATGGGGTCGGCCGCGTTGGAGCTCGCCTTGGCCATTTCCAGCGCGATTTCCCAAACCGCCTTGTCGCGCATGCGGGGCCACGGCCCGGAAAGCGTCATGTTCACGGTGCCCTGAGCTTCGACGGCGATCGGAGGCGCGCTCGCAGGGGCGGCGGCCGGAAGATCATCGGAGCCGCCCACGCGAAACAGCGCGCTGCTGGAGAAGATCGCCGGGATCAGGTCGACCTTCTCCGCATGGGGCAGTTGGAGTGTCGGACCGCTGGCCGCCACGCGAGCCGGGCCCCGGCGTCGCGCCCGTGGCTCGGTGGTCGGCTCCGGCCCGATTGGCGCCGCGGCATGCGCATTTTCATTGCCAGCGTCAGAGGGCCCAGCTTCGACGCTGGCGTTCTGGGGGCTCGGGCTCCCGCCGTTATTCCCTTCCAAAGCCGGAGCGCAGGCATAGGCGGGTGAGGGAAGTTCGGGTGGCGTCGCGGCTCGAGGCGTCGATTTGGGAAGCGGCGCTCCCCAGTCGTCCGGATCGTAGGGCGGGTCGATGTCGAGATCGTTTTCGCTCTGCATGGCTTCTCCTTTTGGCGTCGTGAAAGGCGGGTTAACACGTCTCGTAAACTTAAGAACGTGTCAACGCCTCATAAAGCGCTTTGGCGGAAGCGCAGAAATGGCGCGTTTTCGGCCAAGGCCACTAGAGCTGGCCAGCGACACCGGGACGCCGCTTCTCGCCGGCCGGGTTGCCGGGCGGCTTGGCGCGCGCCGCGCGTCAGGCGCTTGGACAAGCGACGCTCGCCGTCAGCCTTGGCCTTTGGGCGATGTGCCCTGAACGCTGCGGGAGGCGAGGATGAGTGAGTCGATGAAGGAACGGCGGCTGGGCACGGCGCGGACGGCGCTGGCCAAGGTGGTGGCGGAGACCAAAGGCCGCGAGGAGTGCTGGCGCGAAGGTTGGCGCCAGGATGAGCTACCAGAGCCCGTCGAGGCGGCAAGCCTCACGTGTGGCGACCCTTCGTCAACCCATCTCAGCAGCTCGACCGCGGCGGACGCCGAGACTCGCCGCCGGTTGTTCATCAGGATGACCTTGATCAACGATTACCGCCTGAGCTCGGCTTTCATCCCAGTGCCCAAGCTAGCGCTCATTTTGGGCATGTCGCCTTCGACGATCTGGAGCCACATGCGGCAGAAGCGGTTTCCAATTCCCTATCGGCTGTTCAACACCACCCCCATGGTCTGCATCGACAACCTAGTGGACTGGTATTGCGCCAAGGACGACTTGATTCTTCCCGACACCGCTCCTGCGCAGCGCAGGTCGGCCAAACAGGAGGCGGATGACGAGGACAGGCGTCGCTCTGCCGAGACCGAAGACCTCGTGGCAAACGCGCTGGCTTCGTTGGGAATAAATCCGAGCAGGCGGAAGCGCCCGCGTTGAGGAAATGGCCGCTTGCGCGGCCTCTTGGTTTATTCGGCGATCGTCGCCGTGGCCGCAGCCTCATCGTTATCTTCGCTGCCTGGGCGCTTCAGTCATCGACATAAATTGTGAACATCGAGTCCTGTTGCGTAAACCCATCGAGTTTTATGAAGACCAATTTTTGATATTTTAACGGCAACTGTTTCGGTGTAGGATTTGATTTTTCCACAACGACACTTTTGCGCGCCATGATCGAGACCCTCGAAATTGACCAGGTCGCCACCTACGCCACTCGGGCGACCATGGCCGGGCTCAAAGACCTCAACTTTGTCTTCGGAACTAACGGCGCAGGAAAGACCACGATCGGACGCGTGGTGGCGAACAAGTCCAAGCCTGAGCATGCCAACTGCTCGATCGCGTGGAAAGACGGGATCGAAATGCAGCCCTTGGTCTACAACCGGGACTTCGTGGATTCCAACTTCAACCTCGAAGGAAATCTCAAGGGCATCTTCACGCTGGGCGAGAAGGACATCGCCAACGAGCTCGCGATCAAGGCGAAAAAGGAAGAAGTCGATCGCTACGTCAAGGAGATCGCGCAGCGGGCGAACACTCTTGGCGATGCGGCTCAAAAATCGGGGAAGGCGCAAGAACTGGTTGAGCTGGAAGCTGACCTCAAAGACCGGTGCTGGGCGCAAAAGCGCAAGCATGACGACGCTTTCTCCGAAGCGTTCACTGGCGTTAGAAACGATGCAGCCCGGTTCAAAGAACGCGTGCTGCTACAGCGGCAATCGAACATGGCTGATCCGCAAACTCTCGAATACCTGACGGAGCGCGCCGCGACGGTGTTCGGGGATGCCCCGCAGCGTCAAAGCAAAGTCCCGACGCTGGACTTCGCTCGGATTGTCGCATTGGAAGTCTCCCCCATTTTGGCGAAGAAAGTCGTCGGCAAAGAGGACGTGGACATCGCTGAGATGATCCACAGGCTTAGCCATAGCGACTGGGTCAAAGTGGGGCAGGCGCACTTCGAGGCGAGCGCGCCGAAATGCCCGTTTTGCCAGCAAGCGGCGCCCGAAGGGCTGACCGAAAGCTTGGAGAGCTACTTCGACGAGACCTTTGAGCAGGACACCAAGGCGATCGCGGATCTGCAAGCCGCCTATGATCGCGAAAACAAATCGCTGTTGCTGGCTCTGGACGCCATCGAGCAATCGACCTCGACGTTTTTGGATCGGACGGCGTTCGCGCTCGAGCAAACGGTGGTCGACGCCAAGCTTCGCGCGAACGCGCTCATCTTGGTCAACAAGCGCAAGGAGCCTAGCGCGCCGCAACAGCTTGAGTCGCTCGCGGAGCCTTTGGCGGCGATCTTTGGTTTGGTCGAGGCTGCCAACGCAAAGGTGGCGGAGCACAATCGCATCGTCGATGGCATTGGCACCGAGAAGACGAAGCTTGCCGCGCAGGTGTGGCGCCACATTCTCGACGACATGAGCGTCGATCTCGAGGCTTACACCCGCAAGAAGGCGGGGCTGGCGGCGGCGATCGAAAGCCTCAAAGGCCAGATTAAAACCGCCGAAGAGGCCAAGGCGAAAGCGGAGCGCGAGTTGCGTGAGCTGGAAAAGAAGGCCACTACCGTCCAGCCCACGGTTGACGCCATCAACGACCTGCTCAAGTCCTTTGGCTTCAAAACGTTCACGCTCGCGCGGGCTGGCGAGCAGCCGCATTACAAGCTAGTGCGCCATGATGGCAAGGATGCCAAGCACTCGTTGAGCGAGGGCGAAAAGTCGTTCGTCACGTTCCTCTATTTCTATCACCTGATCAAGGGCAGCGACAGCGAAAGCGGCGCCGCGATGAACCGAATCGTCGTGTTCGACGACCCGGTGTCGAGCATGGACAGCGACGTGCTCTTCATCGTCAGCAGCCTGATCCGCGCGCTGTTCGAGGACATGAAAAACGGTCGAAGCTACGTCAAGCAAGTGTTCGTGTTGACCCACAACGTCTACTTCCACAAGGAGGTGTGCTTCGCGAGCCCACAGCGCAAAGGAGGCGGGAAAGGCGGGAAGGGAGCAGCGCCCAATCTGAACCGCAGCTACTGGGTCGTGCGCAAATCGCCGACAGGGCCGCAGCTTGAACGCTTCGATGAGAATCCCGTCAAGACGTCCTACGAACTGCTATGGGACGAGGTGCGCAAGGACGAGCGAAATCCGCTGACCATTCAAAATACGATGCGAAGGATTTTGGAGCACTATTTTAAAATCCTTGGCGGCGTCGACTTCGATGAACTTTGCGAAAAATTCGAAGGCCGAGACAAGCTGGTCTGCCGCTCGCTGCTTTCGTGGGTCAACGACGGCTCCCACTTTTCGCACGACGACGCCCACTTCGCGTTCGGACCGGACGCGATCGACGACCAAGTCGAGATCTTCAAGAAGATTTTTGAGCGCGCCGAGCACTTGCCTCATTACGACATGATGATGGCGAGGAAGTGAGGTTCGGGTTCATCGAGCGATAATTACCGCTACTACCTCATGTTAGAAGAACGGAGAGGTCTTCGACGACAATCAGCTTGAACGCTAGATATCGACTAAAAACTTAGCAAGTTTTGCCTCTTCTAGATCCAGGAAAGATTAATTTCGTTCCCACCGGCCTCTGAAAGCTAGATCTGTGAGGAAAACTTCTCTGTTCCGTTTTGCGGCGGGCGCGGCGTTGAGCGCAGGCCAATCGACCGCAATGGCTTGCGAAACCCTTGTTAATAGCGTTTTTACCTGCGTCCGATAAAATTTGTCGCTCAAGTCGTAGTCTGCCGCATGGCGAAATTCCTGGAGCTCGCAGAACAATTTTGCTGTATTTTTTATTTCCGATTGAATTGCGGCGTTGAACAGTTTGTTCAGATTTTTATTGATTTGTGCCGGCGGGTTTCCAGTCGCCACTGCATACTCTTTGCAAACGCCTTTCATGTCTTTATGGGCGAAAGATCGACGAAGCTGGTATTTCACCTTTTGATCTGATCCAGAAGCGACCACATCAAGAGACTCGGTGATGAGGAAATGAAACAACGCATAGTAAGCCGATGAGATTGCACGGCGAAGGTTGGCTTGCTTCGGCTTGTTCTTGTCAAGGTCAGCCAGATGCGCTGCTTGAATAAGCAAGTCTTGGTGAAGACTAGGCATTGGACGTAGTTTTCTTCTTAATCGAAGGGGTTCGACGCGAAGCCGGAACGTCTGCCAAGACATTGAAGTAGGGCAGTGAGTCGATAGCTTCTGAGCTTAAGTTCTTTTCGATAGTTCTCTGTGCCGAAATGATCTCCGCGATCTGTTTTGGCGTGGCGTTGTCGGATTTCGGAATATGAAACTCGACTCTAATAATTTTTTCTCCATCGGAGTCGTAGGTGACTTCCCAGTCGACTTTTTTCACAATCGAGGGCATCGCGGCCCCCATGATTGCTTTTTCGATATCTTCGCTTTTCATGATTTACCTCTTACGCCTCAAGAGGAGGCAGCATGTTTAGATTATATGGCAACTTCCGTGGTAGGTCGCTCCCTTTGAGCGGGTAAGAACCTTGACGCGAACCATAGCCGAGCAATGCTCCCTAGTGCAACGCTGCAGCTTGGGATGTTCGATCGTCCTAATGATGGGATGGTTTGATTTAAAAGACAATCTTACGCGTTGTTTGGCTGAGTTACGGCAACCCCAAAGTAGGTGAGCAGGGAGTGGTCTTCGATCACGATAGGCTTGACGCCAGGGTCTCCGCTCAGAATGTGCACGCCTCCAATGATAGTGAGTCTTCGCAGCACACGGCCGACGCCTTGCACTTCGGCCAGCACGATGTCGCCATCGGCCGGCGTCACGTCATGGTCGAGTCGGACTCGGTCATTGTGGCGCAATCCATAGCTGGCCATCGCGTTCCCAAAGACCTTTGCCCATTCGAGCGGCGCTTGGCGGCCCACCCCGTCGCTGCTGGCGGGCATTGCCCAAGTGGGCGCCGCCGCTCCCTCGTGTTTCACACCCCCAGCCGCAGGACTTCCTCCGACTGGCGAGGCATCGTCCATTCGCCAACCCAACCACTGCATCGCTCTTGTGCCCAGCCTGCGCTCCTCTTCGGCCCCACGCCTTTCCAGCGCGTCGAGCTCAATGTTTTCGAGCCGCAGCATAAGGGCCTCCGCAGGCGTGACGCCCGCGGACGCTTGATGCTTCAGATATTTTCGCGGCGTTCGGCGTTGCATGGACTCTCCTCTTGCCGCTTTTCCCGTGGCGCGAGAAGAGGGAGCGGCGAAATGGCGTTCACAGTCTCGCCAAATTCCCTAGCTTTCGCAAGACGCGCTTCTTCGCTGAGCGCGCCGCGCTTCGGGTCAGGCCCAGCCGTTCGGCGATTTCCGCATCGTCAAGGTCGGCGAAGATGCCTTCCAGGACCGCGCTCGCTTCCCAGTCGCCCGATATGGTCCATTCGGCATTGGCACGCGCTGCCATTTTCCGCAAAGCCGCGAACTCTTGAGCTTCGAGAACCTCCGATTCTGCCGAAGCGTGGCTGCCGATAGAGTCCGCAGCCCATTCCAAGAGTTCGTCGAACGCCATCCCGGCAGCAAGCAGATTCGCGTGCAGCTTGCGGTCTCCATCGGCGATGCTGCGCATGGCCAAGGCCATGTGCGCGCCGAAGTCGATGCCAAACGACCATTTGCGACGGCCGTCCGCGGTTCTGATCAAGGCCTCATGCAGCAGGTCGAGTGGCTCGCCATACGTGGTTCCGCCTACGTAGTGGCAAGCGATTCCAAGAAGGACGCGGCGCTCTCTTTCGCCAAGCGTTGCATAGGCTTCGAATACATCTCCCGACTCTCGTTGTTTCGTCATTGCTTCTCCGCAGGTTGTCCATTTACGCAATAGCTGACCGCGAGCCTCTTGGGCCGAAAGTTGACGTTTGTCCCGATCGAAGGGCATCCGCGCCGGCTGTCCGACCAATTTGTAAAGTTCGCGTCGTCGTGGGCATGTGGCCATGCTCGACCGCTTGTTTGCCAGGGCGAACAAGCGGAGGCTGAATGGGCTATCAGGAACAGCAGCAGCCGGTGGTTGACTGGGGCGCGGCGCCAACGACGGCGCCGTCGACCAAGCGCGTCGACGCGCTTGGCTGGCTGATGGCCAGCGCCGCGCTTGGGGCGGTTAGTGGGTGCGTTGCCTTGGCCGCGACCTGGCGGCCCATGCTTTGGCTTGATGCCCCGCCAGGGGAGCTGACGGTTCACTTGGGGCATGCGTTGCGCTGGGCAGTCCATGGCGCGTTGCCCCATTGGTTCGCTATGGACGCCCAGGCCTACGAAGCTGCACTGTCTAAACTGAGTAGATCGCAGCGGATAGCTTTGATGTGGCGCGGCGCCATCGGCGCGTGCGCGGCGATCGCTCCTGGTGCTCTGCTAGCCAAATCGGCGTGGACGCCGCGCGATGGGCTTATACCGCTCCGCGGAGCCAAGCGTTTTGAAGGCGCCGCGGCCGTCAAGACGCTTCGTTGGAAGCTCGCGGGGCGGGCCAAAACGCTTCCCGACCATCCCATGGCGCCTGGCATCCCGTATCCATCGGATCTGTGGACCCGGCATATTCTTCTAGTGGCTGGCACCGGGGCGGGCAAGTCGACCGTGTTGCGACCTCTCATCGCGAACGTCATTCGCGCTCGCGAGAGCCTGCTCCTTTTCGACCCCAAGGGCGAGTTCACCAAAGCGTTCCCCGAGCCGGCGATCATGGCGCCGTGGGACGCGCGCTCGCTGTGCTGGGACATCGCCAAGGACCTGCGCAACGTTGGCGACATGCGGCGCTTCGCCGGCGCGATGATCCGCGAGGCGCAAGATCCGATGTGGTCGAACGCGGCTCGCCAGCTTCTGGTCGGCTTTTTGATCTACTTGAAGTCGACGCGTGGCGTGGATTGGGGATGGCGCGAACTTGCCGAAATGATGGCCATGTCGCAGGCGAGCGTCCTTTCCATCATGAGCGCGCACCATCCAGAGGCGGTCAGGGCGGTGGAGCGAGCGTCGGTGACGACGCAAGGAATCCTGATCAACTTGGCCTCTTTCGCCGCCCCGATCTTCGATCTGGCCGAGGCATGGGGCGATGCCCCGGCGGCGCGGCGAATCAGCTTCGTCGAGTGGACGCATGGAAGGAGCTTGCGCAAGCAGATTATCCTGCAGGGGCATGGGGCTTACCCCGACCTCACCAAAGGCTACCTCGAAGGGGTATTTGGCGTCGTCTCCGCCATCGTCAACAGCGTGGAAATTGACGACGACCCGTCGCGCAAGCTTTGGATCATCGCCGACGAGGCGCCTCAAATGGGCAAAGTGCCGATCCGGCCACTTCTGGACGTCGGGCGATCGCGCGGCGTGCGCTGCGTGCTCGCATGCCAAGACCTGGCGCAGTTGGAAGAGATCCATGGCCAGCACACCGCGAAGGCGATGGCTTCGATGGTGGGCACGCTGCTGGTCGGCCAGATCATGCAAGGCGACACCGCGGAGCAGCTTTGCAAAGCCATGGGAACGATCGAGGTGGAGCGCGCCAACGTGTCGTCGTCGCTTGGAGGCGGCGGGGGGACGGGCAAGTCCACGACGCTCTCGTTTTCGCGCGATGAGCTTGCCGTTTATAAGCCTTCGGAACTTGGTTCGAGGCTGGGGCCAACGCCCGACGGCAAGGGCGTGAAAATGTCGCTTTTCACGGGCGGTTGCGCCTATGAGCTTTTTTGGCCCCATTTTCCGATGCCGTCTCGCCGGCCTGCGCACAAGCCCGCTGCGTGGACGCTCCGATTTGGGCCGCGTCACGACGATCGGAATTCGATTCAAAGCGGCGCGCTTGGCCCTATGCAGCCAGGCACTCGCGGCGCTCCATCGGGCGCGCAGTCCGAAACCGCAGCCGGAGCGGGGGCGGGCTCGATGGAGCCGGGCGACCAGGTCGGCGATGCCAGCGCCGATCGTCCGACAAGGGACGCGTCTCGCGCTCCAACAGCCCAAGCCAAGCCAGCATCTATGCCGACAACCGAAGAAATCGAAAATCTCTTGCGGCAAGAAGTCGAGGTGACGTCGCGAGATACGCCACAAGCTCCAGTCGTCCGAGTGGACGAGGGCGAGGAGTTGCGGACGTCCCACCAGTTAGTAGCGAGGCGCGCGCGTGATGATGGCTCGCCGATCCTGGAGCATGTCGCCGGCCATGGGTGGGTGGCAGCCGGCAGCGGCACGGTCTCGCATGGGTCGCGGGAATCCGAAGCGGTCGCGGCGCTGTCGCGTGTTCTCGGGAACTCGGCGGCCAGCGCCGCGGCTCATGCGGTGGTTGGCGAGGCTGGCGCGCTCGTCGTCCATGCCGCCGAAGCCATGGACATGGTTCGCAACAAGCCAGGGCCATTTGAAACCGTGTCGAGTGTTCAACGTCGGCCACCAGGACGGCCCGAGCGCGTTGGCGAGCCATCGCGACAGCCGCGAGAGTGACGATCCGTCTGTCGCGGCGATGTGGAAAAAATGGCCTTGAAGGCGTCGATGGCCGCTTTTCCTTCCGACGGCGTCGTCGTGGCGCCTCAATCGGGAGGACGGATATGGGCATCGAACAACAAAGGGCCGGTCTGCGGGCGGCATTGAGCGGCGTGGCTGCGGATGGGGCTGGGGATCAGCATTTAGAATTCGAATCCAACGCAAGGCCGCGCATGCCAAACGGGTGCTTCGCGCCTCGCTCGCCAAGCCATGCGCGCCGCGAGCATGGGCTGGCGAGCCACTTGGGGGAGCCGGCCATTGGCGATTTGGTCGATGTCGAGGACTTGGCCGACTTTGACAATTTGGGAGGAGAGGAGGACGAGGCCAGCGTCTTCGATGAGGCGAACAATGCCGGGGCGTGGCGTCGCTCGGCTGGCCTTGCAAAGCAGTTTGTGGAGCCCAGGTGGTCGGCGCTCGACGGCAGCGTCAGCGCGCCGACGAAGGCGACTTACTTGGCCCATCGAATGCAGGAGCTCTGGCGCGAAGCGGAGCGCGAGCGCCGCGGCCAACAAACCCGCGTGGACGCGCGCATCGCCGTGCCGAACGACGACATGACATTCGAAGAGCAATGCGCGCAGCTCACGCGCCGACTTTCGACCCGTTCCCAACGTGTCGCTCTGCCGCCGCCGTTTTGCAGGTCTTGCGGGACCGTGCTGGTCGAACTGAATTCGGCGCTTTGCCGCCGTTGCCAGGAAGCAGAGAATGCCGCTCTTGCCTTGCCATTTCCAGGTTTAGACGAAGCGGCGACCCCTTCGTTCGAACGAGACTTCGCGCAACCATGCGCCGAAGACGACCCAATCGACGCGTTCGCCGAGTTGGAGTTCGGACAGCAGGAGCGCAACTATGCGGCGATGAGCGTCCCGGCGGGCCGAGAAAGATCGTCTGTCGACACATCGGATGCTAAGGGATGGCGACGGCTTTTCTGGCTGCTCGCGCTGCTCATGATATGCATCGGAATTGCCGCCAGCGTCTACGGCTTGGACGACGTCTCTTTGCCGTCAAAGCAGGGAGGACGCTATGCGGGCCAATGACGCGGCGCAGGAGGCCGCGCAGCCTCGGATCGATGTGAAGTCGGAGATCGCGAGGACTTTGATCGATGCGATGGAACGCGGCGACACGCCTTGGCAAAAGCCATGGAAAGTTCAGTCCTTGCGTCCCGTGAACCCGACGTCGGGCAATGGTTACCGCGGCATCAATCGTATCTTGCTCGCCTTGTCTGGGCGTGATGATCCCCGTTGGATGACATATCAGCAGGCCCAAGCAAACCATTGGCAGGTGCGCCGCGGCGAGAAGGGGACACAGATCGTCAAGCTGGTGGAGCTGAGCCCCCGCGAAGCGGCGCAAAACGGCGCCGACGCGGGAGGCCAGGCTGCCGAGCAAGGCGGCGAGGAGCAACGCCGCGCATTCGCGCTCAGGCGCTACGCTGTCTTTAACGCGCAGCAGATCGAGGGTATCCCAGAATGGGAAGCGCCGAGCGCGCTAGAATTCGACTCTGTCGAGCGGGCCGAGGCCGTGATGGACGCGCTTCAAGAACAGACTGGGCTTCTTGTCGTCCATGGCGGCGCGCAGGCCTGCTACATGCCGGCGCTCGACGAAGTGCGTTTGCCAACCAAGAAGTCCTTCCATAGCGTCTACGACTACTACGCGACGGCTCTGCACGAAGGCGCCCACAGCACGTTGCATGCCAAACGGCTCGACCGCAAAGAAGCTCTGGCCAAGAAGTGGGGAGACGAAGCTTACGCGGTCGAAGAGCTGCGCGCGGAAATCTGTTCGGCGATCTTGGCTGCGGAGACGGGCGTGCCCATGTCGCAAGCGCACATCGACAACCACGCCGCTTACCTCAAACACTGGGTGAGGGCAGTTGCCGCGGACCCGATGGCGATTTTTTCCGCCGCCAAAGACGCCGAAGCAATGGCGACGTATATGCTCGGCCTTGAGCGGCAGCGAACCGCGCTGGGCGAGCACAGGGAATGGGTCGACGACTACGAGAGGAGCATGAAATGAAGAGCTCCACCGAAGGAATTAACAAGGCTAAAAGCCAGCTTGGACATGCGCCGGAATGTCGGCGTCAAATGTGCGTGGACGCCGTTGGCGGCGAGGCGGTAATGTTCGTTGACGGCCATGATGATGCGATCATAGGCGTGACCGAGGTGGACGGCGAGGCGCGCGTCGTCTACGACAGCGAAGCGATCGTTCGCAAGCTCATGCGCCGCGATGGCATGGACCGAGAAGGCGCCGTTGAATTCTTTGAATACAACATCGCCGGTGTGAGCTGTGGCGCTTCGCCGGCGCTTTTTGTTGCTTGGGTTCGATGAAATGACTTGTGTTCGTTGACAACGATATTGAGCTAGGTCTGTCCAGGTGTTTGAGCAGCGGCAGTCCTCTCAAAAGAATTTTGGAGTAAAAGCACTGCCGCTCATGCGATCATGCTTTCATTTGACGGCGCAAGGGGACCATCAGATCCTCGGCGAGCTCAGTTGCTTGGAACCGCAGCGCCGCTCGGGGGCAGTCCGTTGAGGAGGTCGGCCGCTCTTGGCCATTCCCCATCCGCATCGTTCCAGAGTTCGGACTCGCATCTTGCTCCGCCTGAGTGCGCCATCCCATGTAATCGCTCGCCTCGATCGACGCCGCCAACGCCACGTGCGTGATGCGCTGCGTTGGGTCGATCCTGTCCAAAATCCAGGCCCCGAAGGCCAAAGCGGCCGCAAGCTGGCGCAACACGTCTTCTTCAATGACAGCAAAGAAACCAAAGCCATTGCGACGGTTGCTTTCCGGTCTTTCAAGGGGAAGGCTCAGCAGCAACGAGCCGTCCTCGCCAAGCTGAATTCGCGCGCCGCCCTCCTGGCCCACGATCAAGGCCGAGCCATCGATGCTTGAATCGACTCCCTTCGACTTGGAAAACAGTTTGGGCTCTTCGAAAAGCGCTTGCCGATGGATAGCGTCGGAAAGGCCAGTTGCTTCCAGCGCCGCAGGACGCAGCAGGCGTTGAACGGGGCCGCCCGCAATGCTCACATGAAGAGTGGGCGCGGACACTTGGCTGTTCTGCCGGTTTTTTGGAAGCAGGGCTAGCGCCGCGGTCGACACGGCGGCAGTGTCGAGAGGCCCTGCCGCGTTGGCGAGTTGGTAATCGTGAATGGCGCGCGTGATCTTATCGCGCAGCTCATCGGCTGTTTTGAAACTTTCGCGAAAGTGCCCAGTCTGCCATTCGCTGACTTCGGACACGAACTTGGCCTGCTCGTCGTCGCGGTCGACGCCGCTCTGAACAAATGTGAGGATAGGCTTTCGCCCTCTGGCCTCCAAATACTCCTCGTGGGTAGGGGATACCCCTGACGACCCTTGCACAAACCCGTAACGCCCGCCAAGGATCAGGACCACCAGGTCGGCGGACCGCACACCTTGAAGGCAAGCAATTTGCGGCGAACTTGCGCGCGCACCGAAGTCCTCTGCAACCACAGGCTCATGCCGCAGCGCGACGATCGCCGACCGCGCGGCGGCGCGGAATTCCTCAAAACCACCTATCAGTGAGCTGATGAAAACCTTCATGCAATGTCTCCAACGTTTGAGCGATGACCAAATTGTAATCGCTCTCCGCTCGGGATATTTCAGGTTTTCGTGCGCAAATCCTCAACTGCTAATGCCTTCGCCAATAATTGGCGGTTACTTTGCGCGTTCAGGTGGACTTCATCCTCAACAAAGCGCGACGTGAGCCAACGCGACGCCGATATGCCGACAGTGAGCCCGGACTTTAGTTAAAGACCATGGGGGCGCGCAACCTCGCGGCTGAAATTCGCTGCCGATGCCGCGTAATTACCTTTCGCCGTCATCCATGGGAGGCGACAAAAGGATTTATGGCCTTGAAGCTCCTTCATCAATCATAGGTAACGCGCTAACGCCAGAAAGACGCGTTGTCCATATCGGGGCAGTGTAGAAGCTGGTGGGTTGTCGGAGGGTTTCTGATCGACGAAGTCTCACGCCATCGTAGGCTTCGCCCACTCGTAAATCTCAGCCGCTAGCACGGCAGGGGACGCCAAGCTCACCACTCGGAACCCATCGCGTTCCAGTTTCCATTCGTGCTCCTCAATCACTTCCGTGATGCGTTTGAACTCCTTCGATTCGAGCGAGCCGGTCTCTGGAAGAAGCAGGAACAAGCCAATTTCATCCATTTGACGCACGCGAGAGTAGGTCGTCAGGTCTCGGCTGGTTTTTAGCAAGTTAAGTTCGACGCTTTGAGCCGTCTTGTAAACCGCCGACGTGACGCTGCCGCAAGCCCTCGCGGTCAACAGGTTCAGGTCCAAAAAATGCTTGGCCCCGTCGTAGTCCAGCAGCAAGCCTTGGTCGTCAGGGCGGACGATCTTTTCGTAATCCATCTGAGCGATCTTTTTGAGCTCAATGTTCACAAGCTTGCGCGCCCGAGGCGTGTCGATCGACTCGAACTCTCGGGGCTTTTTCTCGTCGATGGGAGACATGACGACCACTTCGTCGAATAGCCTCTCGACTGTGGTCTCTTGATCTTCTCCAGAGGTATAGCTTGGCGCGGCCAGGCTAAGGCAGTTGGTCTCAAACAAGATCTCAGGGATCTGCGTCTTCGCTTGAACTGCCGCGCGCAAGGTTTCCTCCGCATACGCGAGCAATTCTCTGGCCGAGCGTTGGGGGAATTGGCCTTGATAGACGCATTCGAATTTCTTGAAGTCGTCCAAAAGCTTAAAGTGCAGGCGGCCTCCCAGCGACTGAACAGCCACGCCTACTGTGAAGCGTTGCGGCACAAAGATGTCCGGTTGCAGCTCGATGGTGGTCCAGGCGCCGGCAAAAGACGCCTTGGGCGGGGCGACCGCCATTTGGCTGAGATGATCGAGATCGCCAAGACCGAGAAACATGCTTTGTTGGCTCATGAAATCACCTTCAATTTTTCGGACATCCAACCCGGAGCGGAGCGTTCGCGAAGCGCGCCTTTGACCGCAGCGCCAAGCTCGGACGCATGCGCGGGGAGCAATTTTACTATGATCTCATCAATGCTCGATTGCGCGGCCTCTAGAGCTCCTTCGTGGCCCTTGGCCGCATCGGCCATGTCCAGTTGGAAGCGCTGAAAATCGCCCGACTTCAGGACCTTTCGAGCGTGCTCCAAAAGGCTGTGCTCGGTCCAGGTCGTGCCGGACGGCCGCCAGAGCAAATCGTGCAGAAGCGTCTCATGGTCGATCGCAACGTATCCGCCCTTTGAGGACTGTATGACATTGCCGAAATTACGGTCGCGCAGATCGCTCCACTGATCGAAGGCGGCAATTTTTCGCGAGTCTTTGCTACGCAGGCACGCTGCGCGCGCAAGGACGAAAGACATCTTGTGAACCTGCCTGACAGACTTCCCCGCGACGATTTCGCTGCACCATGCGGGCGCGATCGCGGCGCGATCAAAGTCGGCGGGAAGGGGGCCATGGCGGCGCAACTCGGGCACGGGAACCAAGACTATTGCGGCAAAATCCGGGCACTGCACGCCGGCCGCCCGTGCCAAAAGCCAACCCAGGGCTTCGCATAGCAAAGCGGGCGTTCCGGGTTTCATGAGCTTCACGAAGCAGTCGCGCAAACGCCCTGATCGGTCGGCGATTTTTGCTAAGTGCGTGGTCTCATTGATCCCGGAGCTCGAGGGCTTCCCTCTGTATTCGCGCCATGCCGACGCATCAAGAATATCCACGCTCATGGGTTCGGCCCGTCCAGCGAACGAGCAATTAAAATTTTGGTATCAAAATTATATATGATGTTCTGCGGGGCAACGGCGGAATAGAAGCGGTAAGTGAAAATGACGAATGTGTTACCGGTAAATTATCTGTTTATAATCATTTCATGGGCTGCCCACACCGATTTTTTTGGTTTCAGATAGTGTTGGGATTCGAGGTTCGGGCCCGGTTTACTCGAGGAAGATACGCTCATGGGGATAAAGGCAAGCGCAAGAGAGTTGGCGACGTTGGCTCTGGCCAAGTCGATCATCGAGAACGACGCTGAGGGAGCGCGAGCCGCGCTGAAAAAAAACGCGAATTATGAAGCCTTCTGGCTCGACGGTGCGACGCAGTTGCGTAAATTGGCGCAGCACCGTGGAGCGAAAGCAGTCTCGCAAGCGATTGACGAGGCGGCGCTGTCGAAAGGTGTCAAAGGCCTTCCCGCATTGGCCGAAGATCCTAGCCGATGGAGCAAATCATTGGTGGAATTCATCGCTCAGCGCGGTTACAACTTTGAGGGGCGGACGAGGCTGCAGTCGGGAAGCCCGGGGACCAATCTACGCGGACTCGACACCGCGCAGGCCACCGCCAAGCTTATCGTGTCGAAATGGGATCGAATCAAGGATGCTAGATGCGAAAACGTTCGCCGTGGCAGCATGAGCGACTGACGACTAACATTTGGCCCAACTTGGAGCGGCTCCAAGCGCGTCGCTGGCTTCGACATCCGGTTCGCTGTCGATGCATGCGTTCGAGACCTGATCGCGATGTTCGAGAGCGCAAAAGCTCAGGGCAACGCTACAGATCCTCCTGACCTAAGTAATCCGCTTTTGTCCAAACAAAAAGACTGGGAAGCTTCCATTGTCGCCGAAAAGTATTTCGACTTTGGGCGTGACGTGGACGGGGCGATCGATTGCTTGCGCGAAGGGGGCAACCCGTTCGACAAGACCTTCCAGACGGATAACGGCCAATTTACTTGGGACAGCGAAGAAGATGAAAGGAAGCTGTTCATGGCCTTTGTGCGCCGCGAAGTAGGGCCTGGGCCTGGATGGCACATTCGCATCGCGCCGCTTTTGACGGAAAGCGGAATCGAAGCACTGAAAGCGAAGTTTGAACTCGAACAAGCGGCATTAAAGACGTGAGGCGTAAAACGCTTGCTTGAGATCCACTTGAATGGCTTCGAGATGCGTTGGCAAGATGATTGGGTGCTGAGTGATCCCCTCATGGCTGATGTTTTGAAGCTGTTCCGAAGGCAGACGTTTGACGCTTGAATGAATTAGGCATGGAAGGGATGGAATGGCTCGGATTGGCATGATGGACAAGCTTTTGCTCGAGGACGTCTTCGACATGGGAGGCGGCTATGTGCTGGATTTCTCAAACACGACGTTCGCCCAGTTTTTTGTTGACGAGGTTGGGGTGGACATCGATGAAGCGCGGTATTTCGCGTCCGGCTCGTCCAAAGCGAAGCGCTTTCGATGCTTCCTGAAATTGGCGGACGACAGCACGGCGGCGAAAGCGATAAATGCGCTGTGGGAATACCGTGAGTTGAAGCGTTTGCGGGGACGATACCCAGAAAATGTAGAGGGGGCTCAGCCTCGTATGGTGGCGCTGCTGCAGGCCCTTGGAGGCATAGCTACGCAGCAGCCGAGCCAGGTCAAACCAACGGTCGTGGCCATGGACAGCGCAAAGCTGGGCAAGCTCAAGGGCGAACTGCTTGGACTTCCTCAGCTTGCTGCGCAAGAGCGCGGCTACGCTTTCGAGGCGTTTTTGAAGGAGCTATTCGACGCGTTTGGACTGGCCGCGCGCGAAGCCTTCCGGTTGCGTGGCGAACAAATTGACGGCAGCTTCCAACTGGGGCATGAGACCTACCTGCTCGAAGCTAAGTGGCAAAATGCGCAGACGGGCGTCGCCGACCTTCACACTTTTCATGGCAAGTTGGAGCAAAAAGCCTCTTGGACTCGAGGGCTCTTCGTGAGCAACAGTGGGTTCACCGAAGATGGGATCGCGGCGTTCGGCAGGGGCAAGCGCTTGGTGTGCGTGGACGGACTCGACCTTTATGACATCATGCACCGCGGCCTTCCGCTTGGTGAGGCCCTTGAGCGAAAGATCAGGCGAGCCGCAGAAACAGGCCACCCATTTGCGAGAATCCGGGATCTGTATCCGCAGTGACTACTCATGAACAATGCGCTGATTTGCATCTCATCGGCTCAGTGAGACGCCGCTCAGTTAGAAAGGAAGAGGTCTCATGGTTGATATTGGTTTGACGACCAAAGAGCTTGCTCGCTTGCTCGTCAAGCACGGGGAGGAGTTCGTGTGCTGCAAAGAACGAGCTGGCGTCAGTCCTTTGGAGTGCAGCGTTTAACAACGTCGAATGACATCTTCTGGCGCGGCCCTGCGTAAGCAGATCGACTGTGGAGATTTTCGCGTAAGCGTATCGTTCAATCGCTATGCGAGCCCGGCCAATGAAAAAGGCATGTGGTGGGTATCTCTCAAAGCAAAGTTTGGAACTTGCTCGCCGAGCGGCGCGAGAAGGGTAGATTTGACCTATGACGTCGTCGGCCCAACGCCCGCGCAGCTTGTCGCGCTTCATCAGCGCGAGCACCTCAAGCTTGCAAGCGCTGCCAAAAGCTTGCCACAAAAGAAGACGATTCAGAATCGCGCCGACATTCTCTAACGAGGGGTGCCTTGCGCGACCAAGTCATCGACGCGATGCCACAGAAATTCTTGATATTGAGAGGCCAAATTTTCATGCTTTGGACGGCAAGTTAAAGGCCTTTCGAAAGCTATGCTAGTTTATGTTCCTATAAGCTGGCAGTGATATGAGTATTGATCTCTTGCAAAGTTAAACTGACGATGTTGCGATTTCAAACGTTGTCCATGCAGGCCTGCGCATGATGAAGCAAGCCTGAATTGCGCCGCTCAGAGGTGCGCATTCCGCGGACAGCTTATCTACTCTCTTATGGGGTATTGCTCCGAAAGCGAGTGTTTTCCGGGAGCCACTTTCGTGGTGAGACCTATGCAACGGCTTGGTGTTTTTTAGGGCGTCCTCCTAATTTTCCATTGGCGGCTGAGGAAGCTCGCTTTGCTTGCGAAGTCCGGGCGCCTCCCAGCGAGGCGAATTGGGCGGAAATTAATTCCCGCGGCAACATCTGCACGAAGTCTCGCAGCAACCCGTCCGTGCTAATGTGGATGTCCGCAGAGGAAACGACGACCGCTTGCCCGGAAACCGAAAGACGCACCTCCCTCAAGCTGCGGATAGGCACTTTTGCCAGCTCGCTGATCGCAGAGACCGGCAGCGCGATTTCCACCCCAGTCGAGAGGCTTAGAGCAATGTTCTTTCGCTTTTCGTCATAGCGAATGGACTGAAAAAGCTTGGGCTTGGCGTTGTTGATTTCACTCTGCGCTTTCAGATTAGCGTAGGCTTCGTCGTCGACAAATTCGATGGCTCTCATAGCTTCCTCCATTAGGGGCATGTGCCTTTGATGCGTCCATTGAAAAGCATGCTTGCAGTCGGGGCTTCGTAAATGGCCGTCGAAACCAAGAACGAGCCGGCCAAATTTTGCTTTGATGGCGAAGCTACCCCGTTGGTTACGATGACCCACTTGTTGTTCAGTCCAGCATCCGGAACATGCAGCCACCAGACTTCTCGGCATTCGCGTCGCGAGTTCATGACTGCGAGAGCGAACGCGTTGAGCCGAGCTTGAGTGGGAAGTTTCCCAAAAAGATGTTTGATCTTATAGGTGGAGCCCTTGTTTTCAACATAGGAAAACTCAATTTTGATCTCCCATCCCTCAGCTTGATGCTCGACGTGGACGTGCGGCGGAGCGTGCTCCTTCCTAGTCAAAACGTTGATATCGACTCCGCCTGTAACATGCTTCATAACTCTTGGCATAATTTAACCTAACGGGTTTGGTTAGTCAACCGGCTTTTTGGGTCTTCATAATGCCATACTTGTCGAAAGGAAAACCGTGCTCACGTTCAATCAGGCGACAGGTTCGCGCTGAGTCAGTCCGGTGATGGGTCGACTCGGATGGCTTGGCAACTCGGGAGGCAGGGCGCTTCGCGACGCGCTGTTGCGAGGCGTTGCTGTGCTTTGCTTGCTAAAATCTATGGGCGCGTCTGATGTTTATTCCGCCTTGGTCGCTCAGAACGATATGGGTATCGGTTGCGGCTTGGGGAAGTCGCTGCCGCCTCTAAACTGCCATGCAAGGAGCGACCGGCCACGCATTTGACAATCGCGGCCCGCGCTGGCTTTGGTGGAGGGAATTTTTCGCTATCTCTCATCGTGCGCCGCCGCCTCCATGTAATTTTAGATCTGTATTAGGGCTTATGCGAAGGGTATGGACGAGTTGGCATCTTCATCCGGCAAGGTGGATTAAGCCGTTCTTGACAGTCGTCTTTTCAATGCGGCTATCAGATCGTCAACTTTGCCGCTATAAGCCGACGGCCGTGTCGGTTTGCAAACTGTCTCGGTATCATGGACAGTCCGATCGATGTGACGTCAAATGGTCGAGGCGGTGTTCGTAGGGTCTAATAATGGGCAGGAAGAATCGCGGCGCGCGGGTGCCGTCAGGAAAGCCGACGAAGCCGACTGTGGCGCGCGTCGCGCGGAGCGAAGCGGAAATTTTTGCCGAGCTGGAGGCGCTGTGCCAGACGCCAGGCTACGCGCGTGTCATCGCCCGCATGTGCCTGCTTGACAACATGATTAGCTACGCCGGCGAGGCGACGGCCGAGGACATGCTTAAGCTCTACGATCCCGCTCGGTTGCTCCGCAACGAAATGAACGTGTGTATAGGGCTTTGGGCCAAAGGCGCGCGCGATTTCGAGCCTCTTAACTTAGTCGTTGTGGAACAGCTCATCAAGGCAACTCGGCGCCTGTGCGAGGAGATCCATTGGGCGATGTCTGAGCCGATGATGGCCGCGATGCGAGCCCACATTCTCGGCAATGCCGAGGAGGACTCGGATCCGATGGCGAGTGGCGCAACGATGCGGGAAGCTATTTTCTACGGGGGCGAAAGCGCCTATCCGTTTCAATATCGAGACTTTGCGCCAGAGCGCTATGCTGCCGACGAACCTTGGATTGTAGCGAACAAGGGATTTTCGATGAAAGAGGCCGCGCAGGTAGCCCGTGCCGTGAGCAGGACAATCGACGCGCGGGCAAGCCAGGCGCTCTCGCGTTCGCGTGGCGACCTTTCCGCGATTGGCGACGCTTTGGAGCTCTATACCTTTTCAGCGGAGGAAGTCGGGATTGCCGCGCGTTTGCCGGCGGAGACCTGCGAGCGCGTTCTCGCCGCTTTCGCGTGTCCGGAAGAAGAGCGCAATGCGCAGTTCACGAAAGTCGACGCGCGCAACATGGCCGCGATCCTTCCGGTTGTGCGACGCGACGGACGCTACGTGGTGTTCAATATCGTCGACCTCTACGAAGCTCTCTACCAAGCGCCTTACTTCTGGATGTTGGCCGATAAGTCTTACAAACTCGCGGCGAACCATCGCGGAGACTTTACCGAGGAATTTGCCCGGTCGCGTTTGGCTTCGGTATTCGGAGCAAGCAGGACGCTGTTGAACGTGAACCTCATGCGCTCTAAGGACGTCGCGGGCGAGGTGGACGTCCTCATCACTTTTTCGAAATTTGCGATCGTCGTGCAGGCGAAGTCCAAACAGTTGACAGCCGTGGCGCGACAGGGCGATGAAAAGCAAATTCGCAAGGACTTTGGGCACGCGGTTCAGGTAGCCTGCGACCAAGGCATGGATTGCGCCAAAATGCTCTTCGACCCGGCAATCAAATGGGTTGGCGCGGATGGCGTGGCTATCGACCGGCCCGACGTGGGAAAGGTGTTTGTGGTGTGTCTGGTGGCTGATCACTACCCGGCCTTGGCCGCGCAAGCTCGTCAGTTTTTGCATTTTGAACCTGCCGAGCGGGTGGCCGCGCCGCTAGTGATGGACGTCTTCCTGCTCGACGCGCTGGCTGAAATGCTCGACTCGCCGCTTCACTTCCTAAACTATCTCGAAAGGCGCAGCGGATACGCTGACCAAGTGGTGTCAAACCACGAACTGAGCATTTTGGGCTTCCATCTTGGCCGAAACTTGCACATGCAAGAGGACGCGAACTTGTTTCACATGGGAGACGATTTCGGGGTTGGCATGGAGCTAGCGATGCTCGCGCGCAGAGAAGGGCTCGCGGCGCCGTGGACTCCAAACGGGATATTGACGATCCTTGAAGGCACAACGTTGGGAGCGCTGTTGAGGCAAATCGAGCGACGGCCAGAGCCCGGCATGGTCGAGCTGGGCTTCACGATCTTGGCGATGAGCGGGAGCACGCTAGATCAAGCCAATGCGGCGATTGACGAATTGATGCGGCTGTCCAGAAGTGATGGCGGCAGACATGACTTCACGCTGCAGCTACAAGACCGCGTTGGCTTAACCTTTCACAGTTCGCCTATGCCAGAGCAGGATGCGCGCGCGGGCCTGGTCGATCATTGTTTGCGTCGGAAATACTTGCAGAAGGCATCGCGCTGGTTTGGTGTGTTGCTTGATCCGGCAACTGGAAAAATGCGATGTGGCGTCATGCTGGACTCGCCATGGGAGCGCGACGCCCAACTCGACATCGCGACCGCGCACATGTCACAACGCTCGAACATGTCCAGCGCCCAGTTGCGTGAATTTGGAAGGCCGCGCTCAACTGTCAAGGTGGGACGCAACGCATCTTGCCCGTGCGGGAGCGGAAAGAAGAGCAAGCGTTGCTGCCATGCATAGCAATCATGACGCCAGCTCTAAAAGCACCATCGCAGACTCGCACGTATCGATTCAAAATCGTCGCGCTTAGACGCGAGGACCGCGTTTCGCTTTCGGAGCGGATGAGTTGGCGCTGAGTTGGGCAACCTCGAAACCCTCACAAAAAGCAAGGAAGGTTGAAAAGCGCGCGCGAAGATCGACGACGATATCTGGACGCGCGATCAAGGCTGCGACGATTGGGCTGTCGCCGTCAGCAAGAGCGTCCGAGACGCATTGAGCTTCGATTTCAAATTCGATTGGTTCGCTGGTCGGGGAAAGCTGCGCCGCTTGTAGCACCCATCGCTCTCTTAGAACATGGCCGTGCTCGTTGTAGGAATGCGGCGCTAGTTCGATTTTTCGCACCATCGTCAAGAACATAGCTGTCATGGGCATGTTGTTCAGGCGCTTCTCTTCAACGATGAGCTCAGACTCTAAAACATTGCTTCGCGCGTCAAACTTGTCGAAGTTGCCACCAAACGCAGTGAATAACATCGCGCTTGATTCCGGGCTTGGATTGTTGTTCATTGAAGCTTCCTCAAAGGGAGAACGCGAATGCTTAAAATCAAACACGGAGCGTGCTTTGTGCCGGTGGCTTTGCTGGAGCAGTGGCTTGACGAGTCGGCTTTACGCATCCTAGTTCGCAATGAGTTTTACCATGCTCAGGAGGCATTGCACTACTATCTAAGCGACGAGGGGGCTCGCTCGCTTACTCAAGAGGAAAACATGTGGGTTTTGGCGCTGGCGTTCGATGGTCATCGCTCGCGATGGGGAGGGCGCGCAATCGACTATTCCGCTCCAATTCTTGAGCTGATTCCCGACTATGCTCTTCTGAGCGAAGAGCAGGCATGACAGGCTTTTGGGCCATACCCCACACTGATGCTCCTTTTCGTGGCTCCATGTCTGGCGCGCGGCCTTGGGCTGCGCGCAGGGCGCCTCATGCTTTTCGGCGGTGCTCTGCAAGCTGCTCGGGTGTCAGGCGTTTGGTGATGGCGTAGCCGTCCAAAAATTTCACGAGCATCGTGCTGCCTTCTCGAAAACAATCGATCACTTCTAGCCAACTGGATTCAGGGAAGTTCATGTCCGTGTCGGATATCAATAGATCCATCGTCCCGTCCTCGCGGACCTCTTCCACAGCATCGCAGAGATGAGATGCTGAGAAGTGGACGTAGCCGCATAAATTGTCATAGACAGCGGGCAGCCAAGAGTATTCCTTCGATCGAATCTGCACTAGGCGCGCATCCGTCAGTCGCTCTCCCTCGCGGTCTTTCTGCTTGTTGATTGGCTTGCCCGAGATTACAAGCGTCGCGAACTCGTGAGGGTTGTTCACAAGCCATGCGGCCGAAAAGCGTAGCGAGGTGTCGAGGTGCGTCCGCAGCAACGATCGAGCGCTGACCATATTCCACGATTCGACAAGAAGCTTCATCGCGGCGGAGGCGCTTAAGGCGCGCTTGACCGCGCCGCTGGCCAGCAGATCCAGCGGAAACATTGGCGCGCCGTCTCCTCCAATCATGGCCTTCCAGGAGACGAGCATTTTCTGCCGATCGCTGTCCAATAGCCGCAGCGCGGCTTCCACGGGGTCAGTGTGCTTTTGCATTGCGTTCATCGGTTTCGTAGGAAACTTAGCTCAACATCTATGGGGGATTAGAGGAGGACCGAAAGAAAAATCCAGAGCCCTTTAATCTGATTTAAAGGGCTAAGACCCAGCAAAATAAGTCCCGCCTAGGTATTGCTGCATTACCGATGTGCTACTCCTAACCATTAGGCTCGGGTTGATCTTACCTCAATGCGCCCGGAATTTTACGTGGATGCACATCCGTATTTTTGTGTAGACGATCACGCGACAATGAATTCGACAAACATTCCACCAAAATGATAATATCGGGTCGCGCAAAATGCGCAGGTCCCCTATGATGCGGGTGAACTTGAGTCCCCCATTCACACTGCTGGGGTCGCAAGTTCGAAACTTGCACCGCCCACCAGGATTCTTCAAAAAGGCCAGCGATTCGCTGGCCTTTTTGTTTTCCGAGAGATCGCAACCAAGAAATCTGTGCTGTGGCAAGCATGGATGTGTTTATGCGAATTTCTGGAACTCTTGGGAGCAAGACCCAATCCAGCGTCCGTAAGTCCGGAATACCAGCGCCGTGTCGACGTGACCGAGCTGCGTAGCCACATAATAAGTCCGATTCACGAAGATTAGTCCTACGTAGGTGGAGCGTGCGGCCGTCTTTTCCTCGATCAGCTGCATAGGTCGGAGCCAACAGTGGCGCCGAGGCTGCCTGCCGGGACGATTGTCTCCGCGGCCGGCAGCTTTATCTTGGAGAGGTCGAGGAACGGGAAAACCATCTTGTAGGGCAGGCGATCGCAATTTCCGGCTGCATCCATTGACGCGCACACTCTCGCACGCACGAAGCGGATGCAATTGCCGCCATACGGGTTGGTCATGCAGTTCGCCCGATTGCCTGCAGGGCATTGTGGAAGAGTACTCATGTGCTCCAGCTCCCAGTTCGCTTTCGAAAGCCACAGGTAGTCGATCGTGACATTGTTGGCGGTTACCGGATCCCCAAGCGCCAGCGGGCCAGGCGATGTACGGAAGACAGCATCTGATTGGACCTTTTGCAGCTCGCTGGCAATCCTGTAGTCGACGTTCGCCGCGGCGATGGCGGCACGGCGAGTCACTTCTTCCATGGTATTAAATAGATACTCGATGCGCGCCAGCTCGAGTGTGCCAAACACAACCGTAAAGAAAATAATCGCAACAAGCGAGAATTCAACGGCTACGGTTCCCGTCTGCCTTGTTCGTTCCTTCAATCGGACCCGTTTCATGTCAGTTCCCCAAGTAGCGTACCGATGGAATGGTGGAAATGTACATGGAGCTGATTTCACTGCCCGTGAGGGGGTTAATGAAAGGAAGGTTGATCGCCACATCGAATTGAAACAATGGGACGTTATCGTTTTTGAAGACCTGCGGCGTACATGCATTCCCCTTCGCAATTCCCCCTTGCAAGTAAAAGCATGTAACGTACGGGTCTACGGAAACGCCCGCCGGGACAATTCCTGCTAGCTCCTTCTCAACGATCTTCTTGGCCACGGTCAGGGCAGCAAAGTTGCCATCCGGCCCCGACGTCGTGAATTCGGCTCTTGGCGCTGTCGAAAGGTAGATCGCTGCGTCGTGCGCGGCTTTGTGCGCAGCCGTGTATTGGCGGTAATAAAAAGCCAGGACGATCGAGGGAAACGCAAGAAACAGCAAGAAGACAGGAAGCACGAATGCAGCCTCGATTGTGATCGAGCCGTCCTGGTGTTGCCGCTTGCTTGTCTTGGATATGGTTCTCATCGGTAAAGCCTCGCATTGCCACTCAAGGTGGCCTCGGTGTCCATCCCGGCGAACTCAGCATAGAGGGCTGACGAAGTCGCCGGGACCGTCATGAAGAATTTTGCAATACCGACTACGGACGCAGCGGTCTTGGATTCTGTGGAAACCGGGCAGTGCAACAATGGAACACGAAGCACCCGGGTATTGCGATAGGGCTTGTAGGGCGTTGTTCCGCCGTTTGTAAGGTAAGGCGTGGTGCCCGGGTATGCCAGCGCATCTGGCTTGCCTGGATTGTAGAGGGTGCCCCAATCCGTCGGTTTGAAGGTGTCATAGCCTTCCGGCGGTTCCTTTCCCCCTTTTGCAACATAGGATGAATACTTGGCCGCCTTCGCGTATGACCACAAGGGACCATAGGCGGTCTTTGTCGCACCTGCTGGCTTTTCCGCTACCGTCAGCAACGGTTCAGGAGAAGTCAATGGCTTGGCGGCGAGGCCGTCCGGCTTATCTTTCATCCACGGTACGTTCGCAAGGTCGAAGCTCTTGACGGCCGAATCCGCTGGCGCCGTGGATGAGTCGCATGGCCCGGCATACGTACCGAACCTGGAGTTCAGGTACATGTAGAACGGGTTGATCGGGAAGCCCCGCTCAACCGTGATTTCTCCGCCCCGCAACGTGGGTATCGCCATCTTTCCCGTGCAAATGAATGGTGCGACAGCGTCCAGCCTGTTCGTCATGATCTCGCCGACCGTGCCGGGTGGGGCGACCGGATTCACCAGGAAATTCTCGGGAGACTGCCCTCCAGGGTTCAGGTTCATCAGGTCATAACTGATGCCACGCCTGAAACCGTACTCCACGAGTTCACCGGATGCGAGGGAGTCTGCGGGTTTGTCCGCGTTCGCGCATATCGCGAGCGGCAAGACATTCAGCGAGTCCCTTCCCGCCACCGCCGACGCTGCCACTTTTGTCTCCGCGAGGGCAGGCGAGAGGATAGCTATCAGGAAGTTCCGGACGTTTCCATGGTTAGCAGCAAGGAGCGATGTGTCCACACGGGCGAAAAAAGTCGTCGTGGCACTGGCCTTCGCTGTTGCCGCATTCACCCAGCCACCCGGGCCACCGTCGGCGCTCGTGCCAAAAGTGAGCGCGTCGCCGGACCAGGAAACAGCAGTGGTGCCATATGAGAACGTGTTGGCTTCCGCAGCCCGCTTGGCCTCGTCGACAGCCTTGTCGATACCTTCCGGGGTACCGTTCAGTGCGGACGCCGCGATCAGGGCAGCGGCATCGGCAGTACTTTGCAGTTCCACTTTCCTGTTGTAGTTGCGGCTGAGGTCGATAGCCATTCCGAACATGCCAATCATGACAATGATGAGGAAGGCGGCCATGATAGCGATGGCGCCTTCTTCAGATCGTGTGCGTCGCAACCGCCGCCGCCGTTTGACAGGCAGGTTTTTCATTACTGTTCCGATGGGCACAAGTTGATCCTCCTGCAGACTCAACCATATGTGGGAAAAATGTTGCAGATAAGAATCTTAGAGGCTTGTGGAGCAGATACCTTGAGTACCCGCAAAATGGCTATGCCCGCCTAATCACGGGGATTACTCGGCCGGCGAGCAGATGTTGATTGTGCCCAAATTGCTGTTTGTCTAGTGTTGCTGCCTAGACATAACTACTTCAGAGTCGAAGTCACGCCACGCAGGCAGTTGGCGGCGAACGAATGAGGAGGTGGGTATGTCAATCATTGACGAGAAGACAAGGCAATGTGCCGCAAATAGTATTTTCCCATCGTTTTTCTACGCAACATTCGGACTGGTGCTTGCGCAAGCGGGGGCAGCGCAGGCACATGGTTCCTGGGGTCTGCACGTTTTCCTCGGCGTGCCGGGACTTACCTTGTCGGGACTGGCACTATGTCGAGCGCGACGGCATTGGCCCACGACGGCCGCCATGCCATCGCTTCGTGCACATGTTTTCGGTTGGTTGCTGTTGCTCATGGTCGGTGCTGTGATTGGTGTTCTGGCCTGCGCAGGTTCCGTATTGCTTCTTAGCATGGTGGCCGCACTGACGTACGTGGTTCCTTGGTCGAGGATTCCGGTATGCCGTGCCCGATTTGTCCTGTCGTCCATGGCCTTCCTTGCCGGTGCGGTGGCATCCGTTGCATCGGCAGTTCTTGGTGGTAGGGCGATGGATCCCATACACACCATGATCGCAGCCTGGATGCTTTTTGCTCCGCCAATGTCCTTTCACCTCCTCATACTGGTATCGCTCGATGCGGACTACCGCATCCATGCGCCTTGTCTGGCGGACGAACCGGAGGTTGACATGCGAGCGCCATTCCCGCAGTAGATCGCACGAGAGACGTGCGCAGCCGCCTCTTCGATGTCTGCCTGCTGTGCAGCGGTGCGAGCGCTGCCGTATGGCTGACGGTGATCGTGGCCATGGTTACTGTTCCTCCGATGATTGACTTTCGCCGGCAGCGCCGTACTGGAAGGCATTGCTGCTGGCGTCCAGATGGATAATGTTTTGTTCGCTGGCGTCGAGCAGGACCGGCAGATAGTCGCCGAAGCGCGGTGTCGGCGTTGGGGTTGCATGCCTTCGCCGCCCGCGCGCCGCCGTCGCGGATGGCGCGGCAGCATTGAGCAGCGCGGTGGGCACGACAGTGCCGTCTGCGATACCGGTGCTGAGGAATACCCAGGCCAGCGGCTTGATTTTAGGAATCACTTGCGTCTGTCCGCGGTTCAACAGGTAATAGTTCAGTACCGATGGTTGGGGCGGTACGTCGGCGGCCTGGTTGTACACCTTGCCGGCCAGGCCGGCGACAATGGCCGCTCCGGCGCCATCCGGTGCGTTGTTGCGGATGCTCACGTAGCCGGCGACGCCGGATCCTGCACTGACAATGCCAGCGCCATTGAAACAGTATGCGGTGCCGTATGCGACGTCGCGGTTTGACAAGGCGATGTCGATGCTGCCGAACACGGCGACCGGCGGATGGGCGAGGTAGAGCGTTGGCCCCAGGTCGAAACCGATGAGGGTGCGATCGGAAATCGGTTGCAGAACCAGCGCCACGACGACGTTGGCGCCGTCGCCGGACGCCGGCTCGGGCAGTACGATCGTGACGTTCTGGTTGGTGTCAACCAGGTAGCGGCGGTCCTGCACGCTCAGGCTGATGGTCAAGACCGGCGCCGCGGCGACGCCGTCCGCCAGCGCCCAGAGCGCGGCCAGCAGCAGCCACCGATGGCGGCTGGGCGTCCGGGATCTGCTGCGCTGCGTCATGGTCGCCGGCTTCTCCTTCTCCCACCTGAACGGCGTGTTCGGCGTGGTCGAGATGAGTTCGGAACTGCTGACGCTGATCGATGCGCCCCTGTACCGCAAGGCCTGGCTGCAGTACGCCCGCTATTACAACGCGCCAAGCGCCGAGGTGGCGCAACTGCTGGGCAAGGATCCCGGCGGGCGCTCGCTCACCGAAGGGCATTCGCGCCTCACCGCGTATACCGCCTTGCACGAGCATGACAGGGAGCTGGCGCTGCGCGCTTGGCGCGAATTCCTCGGCAATGGCGCGGCCCTGCGCGGCGATCCCGTACGGCGCGTCGGCGGAGTCGACACCTTGCGGCCGCTGGTCGAAGTGGCGGGGGCCGGCACCAACGGCGCCGCGCAATGGGGACTGGCGGGTATCCAGAACCTGGCGCTCATCGGCGACACGCTGGGCGACGCCGCGCGCGCCGCCGGCCTGGTTTCCCGAAGGACGCCATGAAGAACATACTGTTGGTTTTGCTGCTGGCCGTGGGATGGGCGCCAGGCCAGAGCGCGGCGGCAGCAGCGAGCGACACCGGCCTGCGTCCGGCCGTCCTGCTGACCGGCGCCCTGTACCGCGAGAGCCAGGATTTGTCGGGCCAGTGGACCTATTCGAAGGACTTGTACAAGACCGGCCTGACCGACATCAACGGCTGGGTGGCCAAGTCGCGCATGCAGCGCTACCGCGACCTCGACGTGGCCGCCGTCGAGGCGAAGGGCGGTACTGATTTCTTCGAGTTCGACATGGACCGCGGCGCGCGCATGGACATTCCCGGCGCCTGGAATGCGGCCGCGCCGGCGCTGCGCTGGTACGACGGCCTGGTCTGGTTCCAGCGCAAATTCCGCGCGGCGCCGCAGGCCGGCAAGCGCGCCTTCCTGCGCTTCGAGGCAGTCAACTACCGCGCCTATGTCTACCTGAACGGCAACGAGATCGGCCGCCACGAAGGCGGCTTCACGCCCTTCGTGCTGGAAGTGACCGAGCAGCTGCGCGCGGGCGACAACCGCCTGACGGTGGGCGCGGATTTCCAGTCGCCGCGGCGCGAGCACCCGGTGTTCCAGAAAGGCTGGAACCGCAAGGGCCTGCTGTCGGAAACCGGTGTGCGCAAGGAAGCCTTCGATGTGCTGTCGGCGTATTACCGTACTCTGGAAGACAATTAGGCCGGTTACAGCATGATGGTGGAGCACAAGCGCCACCCATCTGCGCGGGCGCGGGCGCCTTTGCGGCATTCATGAAGCGGTAACGGGTTTATTGATGGCCGCGCCAGGCGCGGCTGTCGGCCGCACGTGCCAGCTCCACGAAAGCACGCAGGTAGTCGGTCTCCCACTCCGACTCCCGTGCGCCGAGATGGATCTGCTTTTGTATCCCGGCGGCGCCCAGCCGCAGCGTGCGCAGGCGCAGCTGGGGCGCGTAGTCGGTGACCAGCCACTTCGGCAGCGCCGTCACGCCGCGGCCGCCGGCCACCATCTGCAGCATGATGTCGGTCGTCTCGATGGTCTTGTGCTTGCGCGGCGCGCAATTCGCCGGCGTCAGGAACATGGTGTAGATGTCCAGCCGGTCGATCGGCACCGGATAGGTGATCAGGGTTTCGTCGGCCAGCTGTTGCGGCGTGATTTCTTCCTGGCCGGCCCACGGATGGTGCTCGTGGACGACCAGCACCTGCTCATAATCGAAAACCGGTTCGAAGCGCAGGCCGGGACGAAGCAGTGGGTCCGGCGTCACCAGCAAATCGATCTCGTAGCCGAACAGGGCGCCGATGCCGCCGAACTGGAATTTTTGCTTGACGTCGACGTCGACCAGCGGCCAGGCATCGAGATAGGGCGCCACGATCTTCAGGAGCCACTGGTAGCACGGGTGGCACTCCATGCCGATGCGCAGCGCGCCGCGTTCGCCCTGGGCGAACTGGCGCAGGCGCTCTTCCGTCAGCGCCAGTTGCGGCAAGATGCGCTGGGC